>WYEB01000674.1_pt1 | contig 11400 bp, 10 predicted proteins | sample 6343061 | NCBI WGS metagenome assembly WYEB01 (sample SAMN13812332, study PRJNA600296) | hot springs metagenome | biome: ENVO:00000051; feature: ENVO:00002007; isolation source: sediment sample from Evening Primrose shelf | place: USA: Yellowstone National Park, Evening Primrose Hot Spring ... | reverse complement strand
GCGCCTTCTTAATGACGCGGATAACATCGTCAGGCATGGTTTGGTGTCGATAAGCGATGAACTCCTTAAGGCACTCCTGAGGTTCATCGATGTTGAGGAGTACGCGAGGTTTGTCGGTAGTGCACCACCGCTTGTTGATGCAACGCCTGACGATGTTATCCGCGTCATTAAGAAGGCGCTTATGGATAGGTCCTTCAGGGATTTCCTATTCGACATGTTGCGCCAAGCCTTCGGCGAGGAGTTCAGGGAGTACAGGACATCCTGGGTAGTGAGTGAGAAGGACATCGAGGAGTTTGTCAAAGCCAAGAGGCTGAAGGGGCTTAGCGAGAAGACTATACGTGATGAGGTTCATTACATACGTGAGGCGTTGGCTGAGTTGAACTGGGTGTTGACCCCAGATGGTGTTAGGGAGTACCTGGCTGAATTAGCCGAGGATGGTGAGCACTACGTGCTTAAGCACACCACATACTCGCTAAAGAGTTTCATGAAGACCGTCCTCAAGCCAAAAGACCCGGCATTGTTTAGGGCGCTGTATGACGTGTTCACAGTCTACAGACCAAAGAGTAATAATAAAGCCAGGTTACCCAGCGTTGAACAGTTAAGGCAGATTTGGCAGAACCTGCCTACCATAGAGTCCAAGTTCTACTTTGCACTCCTGGCAGAGACTGGTTTACGCCCAGGGGAACCATTCCTCTTAACCATTGATGACTTGGACGTTGAGCATGGCATGCTAAGGGTTGGTAAGGTAACGCCCACTAAGAGGGCGTTCATTGCATTCATGAGGCCAGAGTTCCTGGACTGGGTTAAGCGTGAGTACCTACCCCTCAGGAATGCTTGGGTTGAGGGGATGGGTAGGGCTTGGTCGGCGAGCAACCTCTTCAGTAGGGACGTGATTGAGAACGCAAAGCGTAAGTTAATACCCTTCGACCAATCCAGGTTACGTAGGGAGATTAAGGACACTGCCAGGCGGGTGCTTGGTCGTGAGTTTGAGCTTTACGAGCTTAGGAAGTTCTTCGCCACGTGGATGGTTAGCCAGGGCGTGCCGGAGTCCATAGTCAACACTCTACAGGGCAGGGCACCACCGAGCGAGTTCAGGGTGTTGGTTGAGCACTACTGGTCCCCCCGCCACGAGGAGCTTAGGAATTGGTACCTGAGGTTTGCTCCCAAGGTGTGTTGCTAATTACCTATTAACTAAAACTACTGAGAACTAGGTGGTTGGGTGAAGGCTTCGGTTCAGCCACTACGGTGAGTTCTATTACTCGAGTAGTCTCGGTACTACGCACTTGATAGCATCGCGACAAGCATGTGGCATTGCTTAAACAGAAATGAATCTCTGTGCAGGTAGCGAATACATTACACTAAATCTTTTTAGTTTAAATTTATAAATCAGTTATTTTATTTGTATTGCACATGGAGGATCTGAGTAAACTGATAGAGGCGGTTGGTGTGGATGATAAGGAGAGGGCGTTAATGCGTGCTATACTTAGGGAGTTCTCTCTGAATTGTAGGGGCAAGTGCTTTGTTAAGTTCAGGAACTTGTTGTCCAGCTATGGGAGTTCTAATTCGCTTCTTATTGTTAAGTCAGCAAAGGCCATTGCGGATAGGCTCCTCTGCCGCGAGTATAGTGAGGATGAGCCACGAATTACCGAATACATAATCAAGCACTTAAAGGCGATAAAGATCGATCGCACGAGGCCCAAGCTCGCCTGTGAGAGGAAGCTTGCAAAGCTTAACAAGTGCGCCGTTGAAGTGTTTAACAAGTTATTGAAGGAAAGTGCAATGAGTCGAGTCATTGCTGCCGCCATTGCGGCGCTAAGGACGTACGTGCCCGAGGACGTGGTGGTTAAGGAGTTTAACCTGACCGAGGGAATGTTTAAGTACGTGAAGAGAAAAGCAAAGAAAGTTGAAATAATAGTACAAGTCAATGATTAAGTTAGACATCGCCGTGCCTGGTCTCGGCATTATCCACAATGAGTCCCATCACTTGAGTAACCTCAAGGGCACTCGGTACACGGCACACACTGCAGTGGGCGCAGTTGTCCACAGCACATTCTTACCTCTTTGCATCCTTGACCCTAAACGGCATACATTAACTTTAACCGATTTTCCTATATATTAGGGTAGAACCCATGTAGATGGCAGGAAAAGCCTAAAAGACAGAGTATAGGAGACGTAAGTGGGGAGGGGTGGGTCAGCCTGCACGTGGGACCTCATCCATCGGTCTAGCCTGTCTCATCACCGATCACCCACCCCAATGACCCATTACCAATGGATGTTTACGGCATTTTTAAATCTAGTAGTAGTAGTAAGGTATTACGAGGGTGGCTTGGGAGACGTTGTTGTGCGGGGTAGCCTGATGCATTAGCCTGAGGGTTAATAACAACCAGGGCACTCGATTCACAGGCTTGGGCTGACGGATTGTGAATTCACGGTTCCGAAGGCTTTAAATATCCAGGGGGTCCGTGGAGGCATGGGTAATGGGTACGGGCATCCAGTAAACAACAAAAACTAGACTACTAAGGTAAACAAAACATAGGGTGCTTCTTACCCTGCTGTTTGTTTAGTCAACTTTCCCCGTTGCTTTTCACGTGCTTTCTTGCTTACGTGGTCAAAAATAGCCGTGGCTTCTACGGCTTATTTTGCCTGTGTAAGCAAAAATGTGCGGTGGGTAAACCGTGCAGGTTGCCCATAGAGAAACAGGAGAGTAAGAGGCACAAAATCGTGTGTTTTTGTGGCTCTCCTCTAGTGGGGTGGGTTCTGGGTTTTGTTTTACTTTTGGTTCTGCACTGATCGTTGTACGCCAGAGATCCGTAAATTCCCCCCGTGGGGTTTTACAAATGTCTATATTTGTCGTTCCGTATTACTTGCTCTTCATCGTGATAGCCCTTGTTGTTTGTAAAATCCGCTCAACCCTAGCCCTGACCACATCCTCACTCCTCCCTCTCCTTAATGAGACCGCTATATACTTGGCGGCTTGCTCGGCTTTTCTCAGTGTGATTGCGTCAATGTACTTCTCGACCAGCTCCCTGACCCAGCTGGGCATTTCTGTGTTGGCTACCCTGCCCATGAATGCCACAACCTCATCAACGCTTGGTTGTGGTACCTCAATGGGTACGAACCTATCCATGAGGGGCATCCACCAATTGCTTGCACGAAGCCTAGGGTTGAATGGGTTGGCGGCTGCAACAGCCCTAACCCAGGGCGCCTCGATAACCGTGGTCTTACCACTCTTCGTAACCCTCAACCTACCGCCGTGGTCTAGTAATTGCAGTAATGGGCTTAACGCCACGTTCTTAGCCTTGTCAACCTCGTCGAGGAGTATGACATCGAAGCAGCCGGTCTCAATCACCAAGTCCTCAATGCCCGCAGCGGAGGCGTCTGCCATGTTTATGTAGAGTGGGTTACTTGACGCCTCATAAATGGCGTCTAAAATGAGCGTTTTGCCGCTGCCTGGTCCGCCGAGGAGCATCACGTGATTACCAGCTTCCAAGTTAATGGCAACCTCATCAACAACATCCCCAAGGCTCGGTATCAGGCTGGAGACCCTGTTTACGACGGAGTTGGCGATACCCTGTATATCGGCTGGATTGCATACCCTGTTTCCGGCCTCTCCTCCCTCTTCCTCCTCGCTCATTACTTCCTCTACCACCCTGGCGACCTCGCCCACAGCCTCGCTACAGGGCTTCCTCGCCACAACCCAAGTGTAGCTCCTGGACCTCTCAACCCTGTAGCCAAGCCCAGCCAACCTCTCAAGCAGCCTACCATAATTGCCGGCGCCAAGCCTAAACCTAAGCGTCCTCACCTCAACCCAAGCCTCACCATTGTCCTCCATGCACTGTAGCTCCTCACCCACCACCCCCACCCTCAGAACAATACAGGTTAAGGCCGGAGGACATTAGCGGCAAATCGTTAAGGGACTTTTAAGTGTTCTGAAACACGGAGTGATTGGGGTGACTTGTTTGCGTAATCTGCAAAACCAATCCTTATTTGTAACTGGTTGAGACTTACTCGATGCCTTGGTTCATTTACCTCAGTGATTACTTCATACCCGCTGAGGTTAGGGCGTTCACCATTGATGATGCCGTCAAGGCCGGGCTGAACATTGCTAGGGAGCTCCTCGGCTCCGTCAGCCATTACTGCCTCCATGAGGGCAATAACGAGGTCGTCATCGAGTTTCGAAAGGATGACGAGGGTGCTGTTAAGTTAATATACTCCGAAAACCCAACCGAAGCATTGATACACTTCTACGATGCAGAAAGGAAAGGTTTAATCAGATGTAAACCCGCTTAGTTTATTCCTAACAATACAATATTCACACAGCGATTCTAAGCTATCCAATGAATTTAGAATTAATGGTGAAGTTTTATTGTGGATCGCGCCTTGATATTTGCCTTAGGGCTGCACTGAATTGTTCGTATAACTCCTTTAATTCACTCCTTAAAGTTGCTTCCTCGTCAGCACTTATTGAGCTTGTGCTTAGGCACTTAATGACGTCAACATCCATTTCCATCCTAGTCCCCCTCCCAAATTGTTCGGTGAGTCTTCCAAAGTCGGCATTGGCGTATTTATCGAATGCATTAGCCAAGCACTTAACGGTATCCTCATTAAGCTCCCTAACGTTAAGTACAGGTAGTACCCTCCACTGTGCTATGTTCAAGCTTGTGAATGCCTCCTCGGTTATCTCCATGAATGCAAACACTGTCAAGATGCCCCAGAAGCTATTTAGCCAGAGTGTCAATGCCTTCTCCTGCTCCTCTGTTAAATTGGTCCTCACCATGAAGTAAACATTTGATATGGCTGGCTCGGTAGACCTCAGGGCTATGGTGTGGAATGTGTTCCATCTAATCCTATTCGGTAGGAAGAACCTCGTGCGCAATGATTTAATCCTCCTAGTCTTGCTATTGTCCATATCAGGCACGTACGCATTAGGTTGAATTAACATTTTATTAGCGACCTCCTCACCCCCACCGCAGATCATCGGTATATACGGCACATTCGGCCTATTTCTATAGGCATTGCAATCAACCCTATTACCGCGAACAATTAAGTTGAAGGCCTCAATCACATCGCCACGCCTATTAACGCCCATATCGGTGATTAAATCATTAAAACGCGATAAAGGCATCCTTACCGTAATGCCCCCGATTTCTACCTCATTCCTCTTAATCATACTGTCAAGGTACTTAAATAACCCTTCGTAAACCAGGATGTTCCAATTCAGGATATAGTTGAGCAAGTCGCTCCTCTTAACTCTGGTGACGTATGCCGTAGCCATATTCCCCCCAAGCGACACATACCCATATTTCTTTTTCATAATTTCATCAGCAAGCGCGATGGCCTCCAACGCAGTGTTAGGCTTCCTTAACAGATTTATGATAACCGTCTCCTCATCGAGGCTGTGTTCGTCCTGTCTCTTGGCTACGATGAGGACCTCGCTTAGGCTTGTGCCCTCAGAGAAGTTGTAACCATTCTCTGGGTCGCTACTCACGATAACGTACTTAAGGTGGTACCTGGTAGCCAGGAGGACTCTGGCAAGGAACCACGAGACGCCCATCAGGAGGTTCCTCGGGAGGACGAAGGCAATAACGCCACCGTTTCTCACGAACCTATGGGCTAGGTAAAGGAATAAGAGACCCTCACCAGCCTGCCCAATATTTAAGTAAGCACTAAGGTTCCCCCTACCATCGATAATCTCCCGAATTATGTTAGGGAACACGTCTCTGTAAGCCCTAGCGTTTTCAATTAGGGATTGTCTGGCCCTATTCCTAACATCGTCAAGACGGCCAAGTAAATTCTGCCTCGCGTTTTCATCAGCTACAAAGCCGAGCAATCCTCTTCTCTCACCGTAAGTCTCAGTTCTACCAGTGGCCCTTGTGAAAGGTGGGTTCATGATTATTAGGTCGAATTCATCAGGTATTGCGAACACGCCCTCAACACCACTGACACTAACCTTCTCCACGGCACCTTGTAACCCACCCTCAATGAATTCTAGGATACCCCCAACACGTTTACCATTATTGAGTAGTTCAAGTGAACCCAACCAAGGTACCCTATTAGGCTTATTCAATATGCCCAGGTAAATCGTGAACACGTTCTCCTTTGTTATTTTACCCTGGGGACCTATTAGGGCTAGGTTTATTGCCGTTATCTGTGAGGCATACCTCAATGCATCAATACCGTAAACACCATCCTCGATTAAAGCCTTACCAACATCATCAAGGCTAATGTTAACATTATGGCGCAGTTTCATTGTTGAGACCAGGCGTGTTAACGCACTATAGGTTGCGGTGAGCAATGTGCCGCTACCACAGGCAAAGTCTCCAACCTTAACCCCACTAACCTTACTCGCAATGCCCTGGGCTTCCTTAGCATTTAAACTAGTTACCCCACTCTCATCGATGCCGAAGAGTGTGTAAGTCGCCAGTGTAGCAAGCAGGTATGCTGCAGGTACCTCCGTGTAGAAGGTGGCGAAGCCCTTCTTATGGGCGATGTCACCCACAATATTATGGTAAACCCTACCGGCGAAGTCCCTCCTCAACAGGTAACTATTCTGAGAAACCCAAATACCAAGGTCAATTAAACGCCTAACAGCATTACTGGCCGTGGGTGGTAACCTATCTAAGATTTTAATGGTTGTTTCCACGGCAGTCCTATAATCATACTTAAGCAGTTCCTCAAGCGCCCTCCTCAGGCCCTCAATGGGGCCGTGATTCTCCACGTATGAGTGAATTGAGCCTAGGCTGTGGGCTGACCTAACGTGCTCATAGAAGACTGTGGATAATAGTATTGAGAGCCCGGCCTGCCCAAAGACAACCTCAACATCTCTAGTCTCAGTTAGACTTAACCCATAAAGCCTATAGAGGATGTCGTAAATATCCTGCCAGATATGTTGAGCGTGAGTGCTCATTTTTTGAACGAAGTCATTAACACCATCAATAACCTTATTCAATGCTACTTGAACCTCCTCCTCAGCAATTAAGTACTCGATGGAGTGCATAATCAAGTCTCTAATGAAGTTTAGGTCAACATCGACAAACCAATCAGCACTTAACTTGGCACGAACTCTTCCAGTTATGAACTTAAGTAATTCCGACTGTGGAGATGGTATGAATAGCGCTGCGTCAAACCTTGAGCTCCTTATCACTTTCTCGAGCTCGCTCGTACTTAAATCAGCGCGGTACCTGTCCCTCTCCTTAAGCCACAGCGCTATTGCGATGTCGAAACCATCCTCCTCAATCCTCCTCCTGGCATCCCTCTCGGCATCCCTCTTATCATAGGACGACTCTATGACGATGTTGAATCCCCTGTAATAACAACGAATATCGGGCCTTCTCCTACCACTGGGGCGCTCGGGCCTACAATCCAAGCCGAACTCCTTGCTAAATGAATTAAGTAAATCAGCAATCCTAATATTCACCTCCTCCTCATGAACCCTACCCCCACGAGCACTACACATCTACACAACCTACCCAAAGAATATTTTATTTTAGGATTATATTTAAATTACCAAGGCTAATACTGCTACTGTTTTTCTTTTTGTTAACTGAGCAAGCATTAAGTCGTGGAGTTCACCGAGCGGATGGTTATAAAACTCTATGAATCTGCAGGATTCGAAGTTTTCTACATCAACTGCCCATGTTGCGACCTCATTGCCAGAAAACGAGGGCGTTTAGTCCTTGCGGAGGTGAAGGGTAGTGGGCACCCATACATTACGGTTCGCCAAGCGTGTTCCTTTTTCCGCGTCGCTGAACTCATTGGAAACGCCGAGGCTGTCGTCGCCGTCGTCGGCAACGGTAAAATTCGGCTTTTCAATTTGGTCGATATAATTGATTATTACAGTTTAGATTGTCATGATGATTCCGCGTTATTCGACGATGAGGAACTGGATGTGGAGCAGGTCGACCCATTCGACGAACATGACTATAGCGAATTCAGCTGATTAATTAATATAATAATTATGAATATTCCGCTAGGTTCACCACGCCCAGGTCCTCTATGTACTCGATAACGCCGGTCTTCGCCAACGCCCTAACCACGCCCCTCACCGAGGTGAGGAGTCTAGCGAAGAGTGGGTCGTTAATGTTTATTCTCACGTCAATGCTCGACACAACGCCCAACGCCCTCCTGAACCTCGCAACACGAGCATCACCACTCCTCAACACATCATCCACAAGCCTAAGCAAACCAACACTGCGGTGTTTGGTCAGGTAACTGCCAAGGAGCCAATCGATAAAACCCCCAACCACCTCATCACCAACACCCAAGGCCCTGCTCAACTCCTCGATTACCTCACTCGGCACCTCCATCACTGGAAACCACCTTAGCCCTGGCCATGGATTCAAGTAAACCCTTCACGACGTTATCCAGGTCCATGTGCTCGTTGCGGATGTGCTTGTATACGTTAAGCCTGCCCTTGGTCACCATACCGTCCAACACGCATTTATACTTACCATCGCCCAAGTCCTCAACCAGGCCAATGGCTATCAACACGTCGATCAGCTTATTGAGCACGTCCTCGAACAGGTACAACCTCAAACTAGGACTTAACCTATCCCAATCCTCATGCCTAACCTCACCCTCCTCACCACCGAGTTGGTTAACAACAACCTCACGCCAGGGCTTCCTGAGAACCCATTGAACGACTTGGCGCCAATCACCCAACTTATGGACATGCCTGAAGTGGGTGATTAGGGCCCTAAGGAACCGAGGCAAGTCCATGGTGGTATGTATCTCCCAATCGCCACCCTCGTGAGGCAGTTGGCACTTGACACTGAGCACGTCGACATACGGCCCACGGCGCTCGACAAGCCCAAGCGTTATCAACCCATCCATGCCCCTAACAACCCTATTAGGCACAAGCCACCACAGGTACAGGGCGAAATCACGAATGTTGCCAAACCCCAACTCACGAGCTAAGTCCTCAACGCTTTGCCGAGCCTCCCCCTCACCAACACGCCTACGCCCAATGTACTCCAGGTACTCCCTGGTGGCAAGTATTAACCTATCTATAACTTGCCCAAGCTCGCCGGCCTCACCAACCATCTTCAGCAAATACCCAGCCTTGTACTGAACACGCCTACTCAAACCACGCTCACTAACCCTGACACCACCCCCACCAGACCTAAGCAAATCAAGCACACCACACAGGTACTCATTCACTACACGGCACACAGGAACACCCAAACCCTCAGCAACCAAACGCACCAACTCATACAAAGGCACAGGCAACCTAGGACCAACACGATACACCCCACCACAACACCCACCACACGGCCTACAATCAACCTGCCTAGTTAGTGCTGCTGTTTCTGCTGTGTTGTTTGCCTGAAGGTTTGTTGGACGTGCACCACGTGCTTCAACCTTCACCCCCACAGCCCCAGAGGCTAAAGGTGAAGCAACGGGAGTTGCGAACGCAACTCCTTCAGCAACACCAGCATTACCACCAGCACTACCCAGGCTTAGTAGTGCGAGGAATTCTTGGGTTAGGTTTGTGGTGTCTGTGTTGTGTGTTTGTTCAGTATTCTGGGTATTTTGAGTAATGCTTTTATCCTGGTTCTCAGTGCCTTCATTTGCGGGTTGTTCCTGGGGCGCCATGGGCTTTCCCGTGGGTCGGGGGCGGACCCCGTGCCCACGGGGCCTGTTTTGAACGTGGTTTTGAGTTTGGGCGTTGCCTGCGTCAGGTCGTTGTTCCCTTCAGCCTCTCGTAGTCCTCAACGTGCACCCATACTACGTTGTTCTTTGCCTTGGCGAGGCTCCATGTCGGCACGAGTATTACGAACTCGTTCTTGTCCTTCAGTATTACACCGAGCTTCACCAATTCATCGACAGCGGCCTCGATGGATTGATTCGGCTTCGTGACGATATTTAGCTCATAATTAGTACCATCTATCGAGACGAGGAGACTAAAGATGTTTCTACCGTCGCGCATTGAGCCTGGTCTCTTCGAAGGTCCAGCGCCCTTTATTATTGCCTTTATTGTAAAATTGAAGGGCATGGTCATCGTCCTTCACCTCTTTCAGGTATCTCGATTATTACGTTCAACTCCACCTTCTTTTCATGTAGCTCACGCCATATTTCGTTCAATTCTGTTGGGAGGTAGATAAAATACCTTTGTCCTGCACGGCTGAGTCTCCTCCCAGTCATTGGTATTGTCCGTACTTGCTTAAGCAACGTGTTTGCCATACCGGTCGTCTAGGATAGGTTGCCCGTGGTTAATAAGTGTTTTTTATGGAAATTAACGGGCAAATCCCGTTAATTAATGAATTAACGGGAAGTTTTTATCAGCAGGTTTAAAAATCAGGGCGTAATTTCATATGTGATGAGAAGGGGTGCCAAGCCCAAGTGGGTCATGCAAACAGTGGAATGTGCCCTATTGGCGTATAGGGAACAGAAAGCATTATTGACGAGGGAGGACGTTAAGGATTGCTTACGCGAGAAGTATGGGTTGAGGAGTAAGGACGTCATGGATACCAACGTAGATGAAGCCCGCAGACGTGGCTATCTTTACGACCTCGGTAGTGACGAGGACGTTAAGAGACTGGTGGAGCTCGGCTACCGCGACCTCACGCGCATGCATGGGCGAGGTAAGCTTGTGCCAACTGTATTAGCCTTAATTCATTTGAAGATATACAGAAGTATCGATGAGATTCTGAGAAAAATGGGCATAGAAAATGAGGATAAAGATGAAAATGTTAAATTATCTGTGCGTGTATTCCTAAACAAAATTTCAGATGTGATGAATAACATTCTCGATGCTATGCAGGACGGCTTACGTGAATATTGGCTAGGCGAAATCAGGAGATCAGGCATGGTGAGCGTTCATAGAAATATGGAGGAGGGGGTCATCGTGATTAAAGTAGCACTGGAGGGAGGGCACGGCTTTGAGTGCAGGGGCGGGGAGGAAAATTGGGAGAAGGTTCTCGACTGTATAGACAAAAAGTGGGGGAATGCGCCTAAGAACCTTAAGGAGGGATTACTACCACCCGAGAAGATCAGGTCGGTAATGTTCGTAATAAAGGCATTCAAGGACTCGATAAATGGGACACCACATCCAATACCGCCCTTATCAATTGATTATTACGAAGTGTTCACAAACGCCCTACTGGACTTATCGAAATACTATCTACGCCAGGAGCTAGAATTGAAAAAGAAAATACGCAACGAGATAAAGGAGCTCGTGAAGAGGAAGCTCAGTGAGGGAGGGCAAGCATGACCAGCAGGTCTGGTATGCACGACTGCCCATGGAGGTATGCATGGTGCGGTGCGATTGAACGCAGAACTGGCGCCACCGCCGGGATTTGAACCCGGGACCTACGGGTTAACAGCCCGCCGCTCTACCGTGCTGAGCTACGGTGGCGTTATGTTTCTTTTGTTTTTGGTTATAAGTTTTTCTTCATGTTT
>WYEB01000672.1_pt1 | contig 11404 bp, 13 predicted proteins | sample 6343061 | NCBI WGS metagenome assembly WYEB01 (sample SAMN13812332, study PRJNA600296) | hot springs metagenome | biome: ENVO:00000051; feature: ENVO:00002007; isolation source: sediment sample from Evening Primrose shelf | place: USA: Yellowstone National Park, Evening Primrose Hot Spring ... | reverse complement strand
ATCCCGGTATATCAATACCAGCGGGACAAGCCTTTATGCACCTTTGGTCCGCATCCTTGCATAGCAGACATCTGTTCGCCTCGTCCAAGGCAAGGGAGACCGAATACCCAAGGGCGTACTCTCTGAAGGTCTTTACCCTTTCTTCGGGTGATAGCAGTGGTTCGTGGTTTCTATCCTCATAGCGAATTTTTATGGGCATTGTAGTGTAATTATATCCTAAAAAACTTAAGCGAGAAATTCAGAAAAGCTGGAAAAATCCTTCAATTATCATGGACCACATTCTTGGGTTTCCCTTCCAAAAAAGCCCTTAGGTTTTCTACCACAGTGCCGAGCATTCTAAAGAGGGCATCCCTAGTGTTGTATGCGTTATGGGGTGTGATTATGACTCTTTCTTGCTTAGCAAGGTAGGAAACCAAGAGAGAATTTTGCAACATATCCGAAGAAAAACTTCTATCCAGATAAGCATCCTCTATGAGGGCTTCTTCCCCTTCAAAAACATCCAAGGCAACGCCCCCAAGCAACTTCCCCTCCTTCAGAGCCTTCACCAAAGCTTTTGTTTCCACCACAGGACCCCTGGCGGTGTTTATTAGCATAGCGGTGGGTTTAAGAAGGTTTATATTGCCCACATTGATAAGGTGATGGGTTTGGGGAGTGTACGGCACATGGATGGTTATTATGTCTGAATCTTTCAAGAGCCTTTCAAGTTCCACATACTCCACATGATAGTTTTTCACCAAGCTTTTATCCTCTACAAGGTCGTAAGCAAGAATTTTCATATCAAAGGCATGAGCGAGTTTTATAACATACTTTCCTATCCTACCGGTCCCAATAACTCCTAAGGTTTTACCAGAAAGGTCAAAGCCAGATAATCCCTCCCGAGAAAAGGTCCCCTTTGAAGTTCTCTGCACCGTCTCTTTCAGCCTTCTTGAGAGGGCAAGCATAAGGGCTATTGTGTATTCTGCCACTGTGATGGATGCATAATCGGGCACATTACAAACTACAATGTCCCTCTCCATTGCATACTTTACATCTATATGGTCATAGCCTGTGCTCCTTGTAATAATAAGCCTGAGCCTTGGAAGCTGGTCTATAACCTCCCTGTCCACTCGTGAATCTACAAACACGATCACTGCTTCCGCATCCTTATATTTATGCACTGTATCCTTGTTAAGCCTGTCTTCCGAAAATTTCAGTTCAATGTCCTTTACTACTTCCGTAAGATACCTTCTTTCCCACTCCTTGGTTTCAAAAACATAAACTAGCATGTTTTCATACTCGTGCTTTTGTTATAAGTATTCTATCATGTGCTATGTAGTTTATAAAAAAACTTGACAGCCCTTTAAATATTGCTATATAATTAAGAACAAAACTCATTAGGAGGTAGATGGAATGAGAAAATTATTGCTACTTGGAGTGGCAAGCATAGCTCTGTTGGCAGTGTCTTGTCAGCAAAAGCCTGCGGAACAACCTGCAGGAGAACAAAAGCCTGCTGAACAGCAACAACCCGCTCAACAACAACAGCAACCTGCTGGCGAGCAACAACAGCAACAACAGCAACAGCCTGCTGGCGAGCAACAACAACAGCAACAACAACCTGCAGGCGAACAACAACAGCAGCAACAGCAACAACAACCTGCAGGCGAAAAGAAGTAAGCATTAACACCTCAGGGGGGCTTGCCCCCTTTTTAAATTTGGAGGAATGTACATGTATGCCATCATAGAAACAGGCGGAAAGCAATATATGGTAAGCCCTGGTGATAAGTTAAAGGTTGAAAAGTTGAACTTAAATGAAGGAGAGCTTGTGGAGTTTAAGCCTGTTTTAGTAAGAAAGGAAAACGGCGAAATCGTCCTTCAAAAAGGAAAGGTTATAGCGGAAGTTTTACGTCACGGAAAGCACAAGAAGGTTATCGTCTTTAAATTCAGGGCTAAGAAAAATTACAAGAGATGGAGAGGACATAGACAGCCCTACACGGAGATTATAATAAAAGAAATACAGGAGGTGTGAAAGATGGCGTCCAAGGCAAGCGGTGGTTCAACGAAAAACGGTAGAGATAGTCATTCGAAAAGGTTAGGTGTAAAGAGGTTTGATGGGCAGATAGTTCGCGCAGGAAACATACTGGTGAGGCAAAGGGGTACTAAAATCTACCCGGGCAAAAATGTAGGTATGGGTTCTGACTTTACCCTGTTTGCTTTGGTGGATGGTGCGGTAAAGTTTGAAACAAGAAGGAACAAAAAGTTCGTTAGCGTTATTCCAATAACCTAAATCCTTTGGGCAGAGACTATATATACTATACCGAATAGTCTTTTTTGTGTTTTTATCACCTTAAACCCGTTGGATTCAAGCTCCCTTTTTAGCTCTTCTTCACTCAGGCTGTTTTCCAGTGAGTGTATAAAAAATTCCCACTTATCCCTGCCAAAGAGTATGAGACCCAAAGGTTTTATGAGAAACTTCATGAAAAAGATCAAGAGAGGGGTGAGCCAAAACTTGTTTATATCAAGAATTGCCAGTCTTCCCTCGGGCTTTAGAACCCTTCGGGCTTCCTTCAGAAACTGATACCTGTTGTAGAGATGTCTGTATACCAAAGATAGAGTAATGGCGTCAAAGGATAAGGTTTTAAAGGGTATGTTTTCCGCATCTGCAAGAACAAAACCGCAATTGGGACACTTTTTGTGTGCAACCTTTAACATACCTAAGGAAAGGTCAATGCCTACCCTCAGGGCCTGAGGGTCCGCTTGCAAAAGCACCTCTCCTGTTCCTGTGCCCACATCTAAAAGGGTCTTTGCTCCTTCAACTTCTTTCAACATGGTCCTCTGCCAATCTTTGATCCTTCTAAAGGTTATAAGGTTCAAAAAAGCGTCGTAATGCCTGCTAACCGAAGAAAAAATGTCGGCAGTAATTTTCTTATGTTTCATAGCACTTCCACCTCAATGTCTGAGTATGGTTCTCTTTGGTAAGCATTCACTCTACCCTCTTGGTATAGGGACATTAGACCCATAAGATAGGGAACCGGATTTCTGCTTGCTACAAAGCCCAAAAAGGAAAATCTCCTGATGCCTTTCATTATCAGTTCTTCAATCTCCCTCAGGGCGTTTTCAAACTTAGATACATGTATGGGTATTGTTCTTCCCTTTTTCTTTACTTCCCTTTTGTAAGCCTGTAGCTTTCTTTTTATGGTTTTTATCTGCTCTTCCACAATTCCATTGGTGTCTGTTTGGTTATCCTGCTGTGCTAACTCTCCAGACTCCTCTTTAAACATTTGGACGATTTCTTCCAGGGTGTATTTTCTCTCCCTCCTCTTTTTGGGCTCTGGAAAGAGTACTTCCACCTGTTTTTTTAGCAGAAAGACTGCCGCAGAGAGTGCCCTTGCGGGAACCCTTAGATCAAGAAGTTCCATTTTTCTTATTTCTTGGATGTATAGGTTTGCAAGCTGTGCTATATCCACGTTCCAAGGGTCCAACTTCCCTTCCTCCACCAACCGGTAGGCTATGGCAAAGGGGTGCTCTTCTTCATACAGCATGGCATCCTTTCCTGTAGGTGGCTATCTTAAGGAGTTTATAGACTGTATCTTTTATATCCTTTCTATGCACGATCATGTCTATCATACCCTTTTCAAGCAAAAACTCTGCGGTTTGAAAACCCTCTGGAAGTTGTTGTTTTATGGTCTGCTCTATTACCCGGGGTCCCGCAAAGCCTATTAAAGCACCAGGCTCTGCCATGATAATATCTCCAAGGAAGGCAAAGCTGGCAGATACTCCACCCATGGTGGGATTTGTTAGCAGGGTTATGTAGGGTACTCTCCTTTCCTTCAAAAAACCCACTCCTATGGCGGTCTTTGCCATCTGCATAAGGGAAAGTATGCCTTCCTGCATCCTTGCACCACCGGAGGTTATGACAGCAAAGAGAGGTATCTTTTGCTCTGCGCTTCGCATACATGCCCTGTAAAACCTTTCACCCACCACCGAACCCATACTGCCACCTATAAAGTTAAAATCCATCGCGCAAAGGATTATCTCTATATCCTTTAACTTTCCACGGGCAACTACGATAGCCTCTGTGAGGTTTGTCTCCTTTTGGGCTTGGCTGAGCCTTTCTTTGTATGGTTTGCTGTCTTTAAAGTTCAAAGGGTCCGTGGGAAGAATGTTATCAAAGAGCACGGAATAGTCAGAAAGTAGAGACTTGACCCTTTCCATTGAACCCATGGGAAAGTGATAGTTGCACTTAGGACAAACGTTTAGGTTCTCCTTTAGCTCTGGCACATAGAGTATGGACTTGCAGGAGGGACATTTGGTCCATAGTGTCTCTTTCTCTTGATCCTTTTTCTTAAACCTGTCTAAAAGGCCCATCTGCAAGAGTAAATTTTAAGGGAAGTTTAGGTTTATGATATATAGGATGGCTGTTTACCTTTTGATCATTCTCTCTCTTTTGATTTACTTTTTCAACCTTGGTGCCTTTCAGGTTTGGCAACCCAACGAAGCCTTTTATGCGGACGCAAGCAGGCGTATGTTAGAAACAAAGGACTTTATAACGCCCATATACAACGGGGAGCTGAGGTTAGAAAAGCCTCCTTTGACCTATTGGTTGGTTAGCTTGAGCTTTTATATCTTTGGCGTCAACGAGTTTGCCCTGAGGTTCTTTCATGCCCTTTTGGGGCTTGACACTGGGCTTTTGTCTGGAATTTTGGCGTGGCTTTTGACAAAAAACCTTAAAACCGCCCTGCTCTCCTTTCTTGTTGTGGTTCTCTCTTTGCAATTTTTTGCCAATGCCCATTATGCATCTCCAGAGATACCTTTAGCCTTTTTCATTGCCCTTACTCTGACCCTCTGGTATAGCTATTACATAACAAAAAACACAGCCCTTTTGGTCTTTGCCTTTCTCTCTTCTTCCCTTGGCATGCTGGTAAAGGGTCCAGTAGCCTTTGTAATGCCAGCGTTGATTATTTTTATTTTCCTTCTTTTGGAGGACCGGAGGGAAATTCTGAACAAAAAGTATTATCTTTTGACGCCCTTTGCCTTACTTTTGGGTCTTTGGTGGCATATATACCAAGCTTTGGTTAATGGAAGGGATTTTTTGAATGTTTTTCTTTCAGAGAACCTTAAAAGGGTGTATGCGGGGGAAGACCCGATCTATTTCTATCTTTTGGATACACTGATTAGCTTTTTGCCTTACTCTGTGCTGTTCTTCCCTGCCTTGATTTGGGCTCTTTTAAGAAGGGAGCTGAGGTTTGTGGTTGTTTGGACCCTTTCTTTTTTTCTGGTTTTTAGCCTGATAAAGCAAAAAATTCCTGTTTATGTGATGCCTGCCTATACTGCCATGGCAGTAATTACCGCCCACTTTTTGATGGAAGGTCCCTGGGAAAGGCTCAAAAGCTTCTGGGCGGTCTTTATGTGTTCTCTCTTTTCGTTGGTGATCCTTTTGGGTGTTTTTTACTTTGACCTTGCCAAGGGTTGGGTTTTGCTCTCTTTGGTGCCACTTTTGGCACTGCTTTTCGAAAGAAAGCTCGCACCTCTGTTTGGTGCGGTAGTCTTTTACCTTTTCCTTTTGGGAGCCATCCTTCCTTACTTAGAAGTACACAGGCATTACAGAGAGCTGGGAAGTTTTATAGTGGAGCTGGACCCAAAGGGCGAGCTAAAAACCTATCAGGTGGGACACTTTAACCATAATCTACCTTTTTATGCAAAGAGGGAGATCATAAGGGACCAAACGCCCGAGAAAGGTTCAATAGTGATCTTTGAGCTTGGTTCTTTTGACCGCTGTATGCCTTTGAAGACCTTTGAACTGTATAAAGGCTCTGAATCAAGACTCTTTAAGTTTATGTTAGACACCAAAAGAAAGAAGAACTTCTCTCAGTTTGGTGTTTGCTTATATTTTTAAGGTTGGATGAAGGACAAGTGGAAAGCTATCGCCAACCTTTTGGAGAAGGAAACTGGCATAATGGTGGAACCCTCTTATGAGGGCTGGGGGGCTGGATATGATCCTGTTTATGTTCCACTCTTGGAGATGTGGGCAAGGGGAGAGCTTGAGGAGATCCCTCCCATTGCAAAGGTGCCAAAGGGTGTAGTCTTTAATGCGTTGGAGCTTTCAAAAAAGAGCGAAGATTATGCCATAAACTCAGTGAGGCACGAAATATACTATCTTTTACACACGGACCTCTTTTTGTGGAGGCTGGGGCAAAGGGAAGTTTTCAAGTTTGGCTATCCGCCCACTGTCTTTTTGGTGCTATATTCCCTTTTGGAGTCTTTGAGAGTGGATGAGGAGATTTTAAGGAGCCATCCTTCTTCAGAGGGAGCTCTAAAGCAAAGGTGGGAGGAGATCCTAAAGAACCTAAAGGATCTATATCCACATCAGAGCTTTGCGGTGGAGTTTGCAAAAGCTTGGCTTGGCTCCTCTGGGCTTTCAAGGGAACTTTACAGGAGCCTTCAGCAGTATTTGCAGAGCAAAAGCAAGGACGCCTACGAAGTCCTTATGGGTGAAATCTTTGGCAGATACAGGGCCTACATTGAGCAAGCCCAAACATTGAACTACATAGACCTCCTTTTGGAAGAGGCAAGGGGAAGGGTAAGAAAGGATGCCCACAAGGGTAGGATTATGACCGATATTTTGAAAAAGCTCCCTGAAAGTTTGCAGACGGTGATTCAAAATAGCAAAGAACTCAGGGCTGAGGAGATCCCTGAAGATATAAGGGAAAAGGTGCTTGCCCATCTTAAAAACCTCCCTGAGTGGATGAGAGATTACATAAAACAGATGTCTTACTTAGATATGGTGGAGAGGGACCTAAGGTTCATAACAAACTTTTTGCCCAAAACCCTAGAGACAGATTTAGAGCACAAGGGCTTTTTGCTGTTTTTGATAAAGCCTTGGGATCTAAGCAGCGCTTTGGAGGGAAAGTTCAAGAGCAAAAACTACGGAGAGCTATCCGATAGAGATAAAAGATACATAAAAGAGCATGGCTTAAGCGAGGAGGAATTCAAAACTTACAGTAGGCTTTTGAAGGATGTGAGGATCTATGTGGATGCCTTTAAAAGGAAGTTTGAAAAGTTCTTGCCAAAGGAGGAAGAGGGTTGGCAATCCTCTTATGCCATCGGCAAGCGGATAGATTACAAGAGAATTCAGAGGGAGGTGCCCATAAAGAGGGGGAAGTTTTTTATGAGAAGGGAGGTGCCACAAGAAAAAAAGCTCGCCTTTAAGCTTCTAATAGACCTTTCTTCCTCTATGAAGAAGGAAAACAAGGCTATAAACGCCCTAAAGGCACTCTTGCTCTTTTGTGAAACACTGAACGCCTTAAACATGCCCTTCTCCATATCCGCCTTTAGCGAGGATGTTTTTAGCCTAAAGTCCTTTGACGAGGACTACAAGCAGATCAAATCCAAGCTCTTGAACCTTCCAAACCTTTTGGGCGGTGGTACCAACTTAGAAAAGGCTATCCTTCAAGGCTCGGAGGAGCTGGAGCTCTTTTGCAAAAAGAACCATTTTAGGGGTGTACTCATAGCCTTCTCGGACGGAGAGCCTACGAGGGGACTAAAGGGGGATGCCTTGAGGTCTCTTGTGAGGGAAGTTAAGGGGAAGTTTCCCGTAGTGGGCGTGGGTGTGGGAAAAGAGAAAAACTACATAGAAGAGTACTTTGAGGGCACTGGCATAAGGATCTCAGAAGTTTCTCAGCTTGGGCAGGCTTTTTTAAGAGTGGTAGAAAACTATTTGAAACGGGCTTGGTCTGAGGTTTAAAATTTCTACTAAATGCTGGGCAAACTGTTGGCTGGGTCAAAGACTTTGGAACACGAAATCCTTCTCCGAAAAGCGGTTTTAAAAATCCCAAGTTCTAACTTTGGGGTGTTTTCACTTTACAAGTATCCCGCAAAGTTCATCCCACAGGTGCCCGCCTTTGTGATGGAAAACTATGCTAAAAAGGGCATGAAGGTTTTTGACCCGTTTGCAGGGTTTGGCACAGTAGGCTATACCGCAAAGGTGTACGGACTTGAGTATGAACTTTGGGACTTAAACCCACTGCTTGAATATTTTCACTCCCTTTGTGAGATAGAACCTAAACCTTTAGACAAAAGCTTGGTTGATAAAATTAAAGCCCACTCTCAAGAGTTTATTCCAGACTGGTCTAACCTTGAATACTGGCATCCGGTAGATTTTATTTCACTTCTCTCTAAGGCTTGGGGCTTTTACCATCAGGCTACGGATGAATACACTAAAAAGCTTCTGCTAGTTCCACTTCTAAAGCTTACAAAATATTTCTCTTATGCAGATGAGAAGGTTCATAAACTGTATAAATCAAAGTATGCCAAAGAGAAGGTTGAAAGGCTGTTAAAGGAAGATTACAAAGCACTATTTTATAGCCTACTTGAAAAGGAACTCGGAAATCTGGAGCAAAGGCTAAAGGAGTATCAAAGCCTGAATCCCAAAAAGGTCCATTGCAAGGTAAAGGCAGGTGTTGATGTTCTGGAGGAAGACTTAGAAGAACCTGTGAATATCCTAATAACTTCTCCACCCTACCTGCAAGCTCAGGAATACATAAGGACTACAAAGTTAGAACTTTTTTGGCTGGGCTTTAAGGAGGACTATATTCGTAGCTTAGCAAAGAAAGAAATTCCATACAGAGATGTTCCAAAAGTTGAAATTTTTTCTGATACATACCATACCTACAGAACACTTATTGAGGAAAAACATTTGCTTGAACTTTATGACAATTACTTTTTTGCGATTCTTTCTGTATTTGAGAGGCTATCCAAGAAAGTGTTGGATTATATGTTTATCTTTGTGGGACCAGCAAAAATAAGAGGACAGAGGATTCCAATACATCGGATCGTCGTAGAACACATGGAAGGCAAGGGGGATTGGGTACATGAAAAAACTTACATAGACAAGATCGTATCAAGGGTTATGTTTTCCACCGAAAAGAACCCTGCTACAGGAATAGAAGACCAGAGGATGGATAAGGAGTATTTAGTGGTTTTGAAAAGGAGATAAGCTGGATGTTCTTAACGAAGGGACATTTAGCTTCTCCCAACAAGTTTAAGGAGTTAGAAGATTTAAGGAACTTTTTGTCCAAGCTTAAGATGGACTATAAACTTCCCTTTGACGAAGAAGATTTATCAATGCTTTTACTGTCCGTTCTTAGATGCGATGATATTAGCGGTAGTTATAGCATACTGAAGAAAAAAGGGAAAAGGAGATATATAGATGAATTAAAAGTAAAAGCGTGGTTAGAGGAAAACCTTATACCCAACGCGGTAGTATTACGGATGGACGACCCTGAAATTCTTAAGCTACTATTCTTTTCCATTGAGATCACTTATAGCATGTTTTTAGGAGAGAGTAGGGCTACTGTAATGCAAAAGGGATTTAGGGAAAGGAGAAGAAGCTTTGAGGCAATAGTGGTGGATCAATTTGTAGGAAAGCTCGGAGAGGTTGCAGTCAAAAGATTTTTGGAAGCTCAGTTCAATGTAAATGTGGAGCTGGACTGGGATATTTCTCCGCAAAGGGAAAGGCACGTAAACGATATAAAGAACGCAAATAAACTTATAAGCATAAAAACTTCTCCAAGTTTGGCAGGTATATGGGCTGAGGCGGATAAGGGATACGATTACGGAATAATGGTTAAATGTTCCGTTCCACTTCATCCTCTTTTGCAGTTCTTTATTGAGGTGTGTGGTTTTAGAAATCTCTTAGACTTCGCTAAAGAAAGGTTAGGTCCAGAAGCCTTCTATGCTGATAGCATTAGAAATAGAATATTTAGCAGTGGGCAATGTGGTCAGATAAGGACAAACTTTGCATGTTATGTTTGTGGGTATTTTGAAGTTTCGGATGAAAACCTGAGAAAAGAGGGAGAGTTGCTTGAATATTTGGGAGTAGTAAGAGAGGAAAGGCACTTGGTTAGGATAGATGAGCTAAAATACACACGCAGTAGTTGGGAAGAGTTTTTAAAGTCGGTGGGACTTTACTAAATGGTGCATTCTTGCGTATTTCTTATGATGCGTTAATATATAAGCTATGCCGAGGGAAATTGAATATGAAAGGATAGTAGAAGCGGTGAAGGAAATTGCCCTTAGGGCAAACTATAAATTGCCCAGAGATGTGGTTCATGCCTTCCAGCAGGCTTTGGAAAGGGAAGAGTCTGAACTGGGAAGGGAGGTTCTCAGGCAAATTTTGCTAAACGCAGAGGCTGCAGAAAAGGAGGAGATGGCTTACTGTCAGGATACAGGTGTGGCGGTAGTTTTTGTGGAGATAGGGCAGGATGTCTGCGTGGTGGGAGGTTCTCTGAGGGATGCTATAGAGGAAGGCGTAAGGCGGGCATACACGGAGGGCTACCTTAGGGCTTCTATGGTCTATGACCCTGTTTTTGAAAGAAAGAACACAAAGGACAACACACCACCCATAATACATTATGAAGTTGTTCCCGGCGATAAGTTAAAGCTCATCTTTGCTCCAAAGGGTGCGGGTTCAGAAAACACTTCACGGTTGGCAATGCTAAAGCCTGCCGATGGATGGGAGGGAGTAAAAAGGTTCGTTCTGGAAACGGTAAAGCTGGCAGGTCCTAATGCGTGTCCTCCCTTTACGGTGGGTGTGGGCATAGGTGGAAACTTTGAGTATTGTGCTTTGCTTGCAAAAAAAGCCCTGCTTAGACCGGTGGGAGAGAGAAGCAAAGACCCTGTAGCGAGAAGGATAGAGGAGGAGCTCCTTGAGGAGATCAACAAGATCGGATGGGGACCCATGGGCTTTGGTGGCACCACAACAGCCATTGATGTGAAGGTGGAGCTTTATCCGTGCCATATAGCGTCTTTGCCCGTAGCGGTGAATATTCAATGTCATGCATCAAGGCATGCGGAGGTGGAGCTTTGAAGTGGTTCTTGATCTTGGCCTTCATAGGTTTGATAACTGTTCTTTTCCTCTCCGGCTTTGCCTTTAGATGGCTGAGAAGCGTGCTAAGCAAGTAATCATCTCTTCCAAAGGTTCTCTTTGTGTTTCTCTTTTAACCCAAGCTCAAGGAGAAACAGGTATTTTAAAAAGGTATAAAAAAATGAGGAGAAGGCTACCAAAAAGCCTCTAACACCATCCAAAAAGCCCCTTTGAAGAAAATAAACCTTAAAAAAGCTCCACAGTGGGTTAAACAGAAGGTTGTAAAGCCTAAACTTTTTGCCCTTCTTATGGTAAGATTCCGCCATTATCTTTGCATACTTTAAGGTCTTCTCATACTGATGGTACAGACTCTCATAAGAGTAGTGATAGAGGTCTCCCTGTAGCTTGTGTGCCTCTCCTTTGAAGACGGCTTGCTCGTGGAGATCTCCCTCAAACCTCACCAAACCCTTTTTAAAAAGCCGAACCCTCCATTCGGGATACCAAGTGTGCTCAAGGAATTTACCGAGGTAGTAGGTTTTTCTACAAACCATATAAACATCCGCA
>WYEB01000669.1_pt1 | contig 11455 bp, 11 predicted proteins | sample 6343061 | NCBI WGS metagenome assembly WYEB01 (sample SAMN13812332, study PRJNA600296) | hot springs metagenome | biome: ENVO:00000051; feature: ENVO:00002007; isolation source: sediment sample from Evening Primrose shelf | place: USA: Yellowstone National Park, Evening Primrose Hot Spring ... | reverse complement strand
AGTATATGTCATGAAGATGAAGGCCTCCGCATAGATGAGCCACACGGATACTGTAATGAAGGCGTCGATTAGCTCGTTAAAGAATACATACACGGCAATGAGCCCCAGCACCATCACTATTGTTGTTGTGGCTACAAGTATCTTCAGGGCTTTTTCGGTCTCCACGGCTATGTATGTCCAGTTGGTTATATAAAAAACCAGCCCGGTGTCTCTGTCTTGTGAGCGAGCTGGGCGTAGTGATACCGCGCGAACTTTTAGAAAAATGGCTCGAAGAGCTCCAGCGTGGAAACGCGAAAGCAGTTGCTGGCGTCCTCAGATACATGCTCGAGAACCGTGTCCCGATACCGCGAAAGAGGCTCACACGTGTAGCGTCTCCACCACTGCTAGGCGCATACGTGGAGGGCGCACAGATGGTGTCCATAGCTGTGAGCCCGCTCGCGGAATACACGTATAGGCTCCTCTTCAAGGGGAGAAGAGGCGTCTGCGTGAAGCAGTACATGTGGGCTGTCATAGTTTACAAGCTGGGCGCGTACCCCGCCCCGCCCCTACTCTGGGCTTCGACTTGTTCTACCCTATTGACGTATAGGTGGGCTAAGCTCCCATACAAGCACGGCGCAGACACGCTTGTCGACCACGTGGGCTACAGCTCCGAGTGGGACAAGACGAGCAACGAGGCAAAGAGACAGGCATACAGGTTGCTCGCGTCCACGTCGCTGAACGTCAGTGGACACATGCACTCGGAGACGCTTGGCAAGGGCTACGTGGCGTTCTACATGCCAGAGAAACAAGTAAACAGGCTCCTAAGCGACTTCACAGTCCTAGGGATACCGTGCATAGCGCCCTACGAGGTGTTCAACAAGCGTAGAGTTGTCTACGTACTAGTGGAAAACGGGGAAATAAGAGAAATAAAAAAAGGGAAATAAAATAGTTTTTTAGGACACCTTAGACCAGACCCTCGGCGAGTATCTGCTCCGCTACAGCCTCGGCTTCTTTGCCTGCTTCTTCCTCGCCGCCGCTAGAAACCTTTTCCTCTACAAATGGCGCTTCCTCTACGGGCGCCACAGTCACAGTCTCCTGGGCTGGCGCTGGAGCGGACGCTACAGGTGCCTCCTCGACGGCTTTCTTCTTTGAGCGTCTTCTAGGCTTCGCTCCAGCCTCGGCTTTGGGCGCCCTTGGCTTTTTCTTTTGTGCCTCCTCTTTTGCTTGTGCCACAGTGACAGAACCGTTTAGCAAGCCCAGAATGACGTCCCACCTCTTCTTCCTAGACAGCACTTTAAGTAACTGCTCTTCGTCGAGGGCATTCGGCGTGTCAACGCCTTCCAGGTCTTTCCCACTCCTCTTAAGCCACGCTTGGACATATCTAGACAGCTGGGTTTTACGCCGGACATCGGCGCCGGTTCCCCCCGGTGCCGCAAAGTACTTCACAGCCAGCAGGGCAAGTCTCTCAGACTGCGTGAGCTTGCTTGGGACGTTCTTCTCTAGTGCAGACCTCCATAGTTGCTCAAGCGTAGATATGAGCTCGGGTGGTGCTCCATGTTTCTCGAGGTATAGTTTTGCATTGTTAAGGTAGGCCTCTGCTTTCTGACTACCTTTCAGGCTCCTAATCCTTATTCTAGTGCTCATATCTTTTCCGAAAAAATAGAGCCCCGACACCCCTATTTAAATATTCGATATCAAAGAAAAACGCATGCTAAAAATTCAGACAACAACATTGCTGTAGTGCTCCCTAGCCTGCTCCCCGCTCAAAGAAACGAGACAAAGCTCCTAAATGACGCCCTCTAGCTCCTGGGCGAGTAATGCATATCTCTCCGCGTAGCGGAGAAGAGTGGGGTCTCCGCTCATAGCCAGCATCTGCGCCACGTCTTCCACTACTAGTGGCAAGTCATACTCGCTCTCTATCGATGGCACCCTTACACTCGCAGGCACAGACACATTTCCCATAATCGTCAGAGACGCCTTTACCAGGGACTTCAACCGCTTCAGTAGCTCGGTTTTCCTAGACCCCCCGCTCCACATGTTCGCCTCTCCAGGCTCGATACTGTCGAGGAAACGCTTTAGCGCCAGTATCCTAGCCTTTGCGAGACTCTTGAAAGCCTCGTTTCCACGAACATGCTCCTCTACACCGCTACGCGTCTTCATGTTTACACTCATTTATTGTCCCCGAGAAAACAAGAGAAAAACAGCTATTTAAACATTCAACATCAAGGGAAAAATATAATCCTTTTTGTCTCATCAAAAAGACTATTTGTCTAGTGCAGTGTTTGCCTAACAATCTTGGGAGTGCTTACTCTGGCGTTTCTTTTCTTGTATATGTAGATGTGGTAGCTACCCCGCGGAGAATGGTAGACAACCTCGTCACGGATAGCCCACGTCTTGTCGCCGATGCTCATTACGGCGTTCCTCGCAATAGTCTCAGAGATAAGCTTGAGCTGGTTCGAGAAGTCGTAGCCATATTTCTTCTTGATGTAGCGCGCGATGTCGCTGGGCGATATGTAGCAGACATTGCCTCTCTGCATGCCGAGCATCTCTTCTAGCGCCTTCGTGACATAGAATACTATTTTTTCTTTGAAATTGCCAAAGTTCACATAAGTATTTGCGTGGACATATAAATAAAAACATTGCCCAGAACTGCGCTCTAATAAATAAAGCTCTATAATGAGATAACCAAGCCTTGATACATGTCTTGGACACTTGACTTGCTGTAGAAGTTGATAGTGGAAAAGATTTTTTCCAAGTCACTATCTGTGAGATCCACGATTTTTTCTAGGTCTTTGTCCGTGTAGCTTATATCGTAGAACTCGAAAAGCATCTTGAAAAGCTCTTTTCTATGCTTTATCTTCAGGAACCCCAGGATTGTGTCGTCGGAAAGCTCGAGGGCATGTAGCCCCACTGTCCCCGTAGCCGAGAAATAGACGACTGGCACAGACGTGTTCAAGTGTATATATCCTATTCTGATGTAGTCTGCACGGACAAAGACCACGCTGTTTCCATACTCTGCGCCGGCCAGCGCCTCGTCTATTTCTTTTGGGTCGTCTGTCCATAATAGTATAACTGTTTTGCCTATCGACTGCAGATAATATGCCAGGACAGGCATCGCTATTGCCTCTGCCTTTTTCCCGACAACCTCTATACGTGTATATGGACTGCTAAAAATCGCAGGCGGGAGAATATACGTTATCTCGTCAAATATGCTCTGCTTCCTGCCCGGTTCGCTTGTCACAGAGCTTTTCCAGGCTACGTCGGGGAAAAGCGACTCGAGCGGGGGAGTAGTGAGCCTAGCGTATCCACGCTGTTTCTTTGGCTCGATACGTATGGGCTTGCCAGCCCTGTAAAGCTCTACGACCTCGTACGCCTCGCTCATGTTGTAGCCCGCGTTTGCACTTATCCTTGCCAGCCTGTCGGCGTCCCTTACACCGTACAGCTCATAGAAAGTCTTGAGAGCCTCGTAGTCAGGCAAGGGGACAACAATGGGCTTGCCGAAGCGTCCTGGTCTAAGGAAGGCTTGGTCAAGCGTTCTGGGGTCATAGTTCGTGGCGCCGGCGATGAGAACCTTTACGCCCTTGTTTTTCCATTCCTGCATCTTTCTAAGCAGTATGTTTATCACGCCACTCATTATCTGCGACATGCCACTGCCGTCTCCGCTCTGTGTCCTAGCACGTAGCCACCATTCTGCCTCGTCTGCCTTTATGAGGGCGGGTTCTGTCTTTTCGGCTGTCTCCAGGAGCTGTGCCACGTTGTGTTCTGTCCTACCCACGTATTCGCTTAGGAGCGAGGGGTCGAGGCTGTAGGTAACGAAGCCATACGTGTTGGCTATCAGCTCTATCATTGTGCTTTTCCCGGTTCCAGGGCTACCGACAAACAGTATGCCGGGGTTTACTGGTGGCTTATCATTCATGAGTGGCTCGAAGTACTTCGCCTCTATGTCCTCGACGAGTCTCCGCGGATAAATATAGTAGTCGACGTCGCGTCCACTTGTAAGCGAGGGTCTAGCCGTAAATATCACTATGTTGCCACGCTTCTCGACCTCGACCTTTACGACGGATATCACGTCTACATGTGTCGAGGGAGTATAGACGCATGGAGAGGGCTTCGCATAGAGTATGACCGTGTCGCCTATAACGTCTCCATGCTTGACCAGCCCGAGGGGCGGCGTAGAAAAATCCTTGTTCACTCTGAGAAGGGTGCATGGCTTGTATTTATTCAGGTCTATTTTTCCAGTCTCGCTGTATTCATTCATGTCCATGCCACCCCGTGGAGCCAGTGTTAATTATCCCAAGCTCGCGGAAAAACATGTAGCAGGCGTCGAGAAGTATATGCGTAGCTAGCCTCCTCAGCCAAGCCTCTACCTCTTGCTTTGAGACCCAGTGTGCTTGGCGCGAAAGGAGCTCTGCCACGCGTGGGTTCTCTTTCAAGTATTTGACAAGGTCTTCTAGGTACATGCCCGTAAGAGACTTGAAGACCGGTAGCTGTGTGCCGAGGAAGTTCGACTGTAGCGCCTTGTTTATCATGTTCTCGAATATTTGCCTGTACGCAGGGTTGCTCGTCATCATTGAGCGTATCTCTCGAAGCGAGACCTCGAGCAAGTTGTCGTCAGCCGTTATGGGGTCTACGGTGCCCTGGAGCTTTGCCAGGGTGGACGAGTACCAGACCATCTCTATGAAGTTGCGTGGGGATATCGGGGTTATGCCTGCTTGGAGCTTTCCAGTCGAGGCCTGCATGTGTGTATCTATGCAGGATGGTTATTTATAACCAACACGGGTATACCGGACATGTGGCTACAGACATTGTCCACGTGATAGACGCCGAGCTACGTATATTGCAGGAAATGAGGTACAGCACGCTGGAGGAAAAGACAATACAAGCCGAGAAAGTAATGTTCGAGCTATTGGCAGTTACAAAGATGCTGGACGAGGGCGCCCGCGAGTTCACGACAGCCATGTGTGGCGCCATCAAGCGTGAAGAAGAGTTCTTTGCTGGGATAGGGGAAGACGAGGGCTCTAGGTTTGAGTTGATGCTGAGCTACCTGCACAGGAGGCTCAGGGAGGCTGGCACGCTAGAAGAGCTCAACCGCGTAATAGAGGCGCTCATAAAGTTTGGTAGCGCAGTGATTGTAACGTATAGGCTATTCATAAGCAAGGACTTGGAATACGTGAAGACGCTGAAAAAGGTGTCTGGTGGGACGCCTCTTCCCCAGTTCTAACTATGGGACACGCTTCTGCAGGACGCTTATCCACGGGTTTCCACGCACAAAGTCCGGCAGGCTCGGGTCGTCGAGGCTCTGGTCTGCACTAGGCGGGACAACTATTGCAGACGCAGGGGGTAGCCGTGGCTTAGCCTCTTCTATTTCCCTTATTTCTCTCTGCATTTCTTCTCTGAGCATCCTCTTGTCCGTAGTCTCCATTTCCACGGCTACTTGTTCAGGCTCTATCCTCGGGACACTGCCACCCACTATGAGCTTGTCAAGTAGCTGTTTATAGGCGCCTGACGTATAGATGTTTATCCTCAGCTTGCCGACCTCGATCGAAGCTAGGGGCTTATAGTCCCTTCGGTTCCTCGGCATTAGGCTCAACATGGTAGACACACAGCTCATAAATAAATCTGTTATGACGGCTAGGAGGGGCGCATGCATGTGTAGACAATCCGTTACGGATTGTCTCCGATTAGGGAAGAACCCCTCAATACGAATATTTAAAAAGGGTTTCTGCGATTGGGTTATCGGCGAAAAGCCTATGCCAGAAGATACAATAAAAGAACTAAGAGACGGAATAACGCTGATAGTGGGTGGACTCGGCTCCTTCCTACTCGGCTCACTGCAGGCAGACATAACCTACGGTATTTCCGAGTTCGTGCTAGGCGCACTGAACGGCAGTGGCTCAATCAAGGGCTCCCTCGGTGCAGTTAAGACTGCTGGAACCGTGATTGGTGGTCTCTTTGCATTGTTGGGCATAGTCTTCACTGTGGGTGGAGCATACCTAGTCGTAAAAGCAGTTAGAGAGATGGCGTCAACCGAGAGGTAAGACGGGGATGGCAGTAGTAGTTAAACACAAGACAATAACGCCGCAGAGACAAAAGTTCAAGGACGCCGTTACAGTCTGCAAGGAGAAAGTGAAGCACTTGCCGAAGGGCGCCAAGAGGAGCGCCTACATCGAGTGCATGCGCGAGCATCTCAAGAAGTAAGGAGCATAGACCGATAGCCTCCGTCTAAAAACAATATTTCTTTTTTCTGTTTATCCGTGTAGTTTTATATAGTTGCTCCACGGTATAGTCGTCGTGCTAGTGGAAATAGTATTGTTCACGTTGACGGCTGGCGTGGTGCTCACAGCTATCGGTATGTACCTTGCCTACCGCATATACGTGGACGACCCAGAAAACTGGACGCGTGACCTCTTGTACTTCATGATGTACCTAGTCGTGAGCCTCTACTTTTTCCTAATGTTGCAGTACGCGCCCGCGGGCTACACGACCATAACCAACAACACTTCGTCTGGAACCGTGCAGAAACAAGTCGTGACGTATGACTATAACCCGTATTCGGCTGTCTTCTGGCTACCCCTGTCCATAAACATTGTCCTAGCCGTGCTCGTCTTCTACAAGTTCTTCGAGCATATGGGCACTTCGTGGATAGCAGAATACACGTAAGAGAGACGTGTATTTAAATACTGTTTTTTGGTTGTATTCTTAGGGAGCATGAATGCTGGAGAGAAAAGTAAACAAGAAGTTTTTGTCTGATGAGGAGACTGTGACTCAACAGGCAGGGGACGCAAGCGATCAGCAACAAGTAGATAGCTCCAGGAATAAGCAGTTTTTTACAGCTTCGCGGGGCAACACGCCGAGTAAAACCCAAGTCATTGTTGCTTCTGGTGGGGTGTCTACAAGTGGCGCTGGAGATGGTGCTGGTTCTAGAGGGTCTCAGCAACCGCTAGATGTGTCTGTTTCAGAGCAGTGGACGGGTAACGCGGAGACGAGGCAGACCAGTGGTGGCAAGCTTATTTTTGTGGGGTGGGCTGACCCCGAAAAACGCTTCGAGGTTTGGCGTGACGAGAGTGGGAATCAATATGTGCATCCTATTGGTAGCGACAAATGGTTTAGGGGCGAGGACTTTACGAAGGCTCAAGCAGAGGCGCAGAAGTTTTTACAGCAAACGAATGTTGTAGAGACGCAGGCCTATTTTTCGCCTGTTGAGAGGTATTTTAGGGAGGGGGACAAGTGGTACACGTTGCAGTATGACCCGCAGACAAACAGCTACAAGAAGGTCGAGGTTCCAGCCGAAAAAATACAGCAAACCCTTTTAGACAAAATGCTTGGAGCACCCGTAAACGTTTCCGGCTACAACATACAAGACATCGAGAAATATGCACAAAAAGAGCCGGGAATATTTGTTTCTAGTGGGGCTCTTGACGCAGTTAGAAACGCGAGGCTCAAGGAGATTTTTCCAGAGCTCGCAGGCAAGGGAAGCATAACGCCTGCCGATGTGTTGGACGCCATATCGTCCCGCTTAGAGAAGATTGGTATAAGCCCCAGCCTAGACGTTTTAAAGGCACTTTCGCAGACTGTGTTCAACAACCCCGATGCATGGAAAGACATAGAGGCAGACTTGGAGCGTCAAGTCAAAGAATACAGCCAAGCCCTTTCCACCTATACCGACGAGGCCAAGCTGAAACAACTCTACGAAAAGCTACGGCAATCTGCACCGCTGAATGAGGATGTTTGGTTGCTTAAGCAACATAGAGCCATGCTACAGGAGGGGCAGAACCCACAGCAAATCGACATGCTTCCACAAGTAAAAAGCGAGCTCCAGAGGGTTCTCGGGGAAAAGCTTCCAGAATGGGACAGGCTCTCGCCCGAGCAGAAAACCATTATAGCCGAGTACCTTAAGCTAAGCGACCCCGCACTGCAAAAGTATGTCGGCGACAAGGTTACCCTTAGGCTGGGCGAGCTCACGGACGCCCAGAGGAAAATGTTGTCTAGGTTTATCGGCGAAGACAAGATAAGGGGTGGCGAGGCAACGCTGTCCCTAGACGACGCGAAAAAGGTCTTGGCCGGCTTGCTATACATGTCTCTGCACCCAGAAGAACTATACGCGGAGCAATTCAAGAGCCAATACGGGCAAATGTATGGACAGTCCAGCCGTCTTGCGACTACACTCGCCTATGGCGTGGTTTCCTCGGCTGTTACCAAGGCACCGCCAGTCCCGAAACAGCGGGACGCAGGGGACGTATTCCTGTCGAGTACACTGCGTCTCGGTGGCTTGACAGACATACTAGGAATGGCGCTCAAGGCGCCCCCCTCGACTGGGCAAGTTACCGGCGAGATACTTAACCAGGCATCCGAGGAGCTCAGGAGACAATATGTCCTTAACAAGGTAAAGGAGAAAGGGGATAAAGGCTGGTGGGAGGCTTTTGGACAAGACCCCTACATGGCTATGAGAGTGTGGTGGGAACAAAATGTTCCAGTGCAGGTTCAGGAGACCCTCGGCGAGATAAATAAACAGCTAAGCAATGTTATACAGGCAACATATAGCCTGCCCCCACCGCTTCACTTGACGGCTCTCCCATTCGTATTTGCACAGATGTTCCTGAACGCCCCAGCGATAATGCTTGACTTAGCCACGAAGATACACCAGACAGCTCTATCGGTCGACCAAGCCCACAATAGGGTTATCACGTTGTGGGGGGACGTTGATACCGTTCCCAGTAGTGACATCAACAAGATAGTGGAAAAATATGGCTTAGACCGTTTTGTGCCCGGATGGAGCGGGATGAGTTGGCAGGAGCTATTGGATATTGCACGAATGATAAAGGAGGGCAAAATAGACAAGGAGACGCTTGGCACGCTCATGGCTATACGTGACACCATCCCAAGTGATGTAGCGTCTGCTTACTATATCGGCGATGCACTGGGCTTAGGCATTCTCGCAAGTGCAACTGAGGCGTTAAGAGGCACCGTAAAGATAGATGCTCCCAAAGGCGTCAAGTCCCTGGAAGATGCAGAGGGCTGGGCTAGAAGGGTATTCGGCGAAAAGGCTAGGGTATTCGAGGAAAACGGGAAGATAAGGGTAGAGCTTCCCATGGCCGAATTGGTGAAGTTCAAGGTTCTCGAGAAGATGCCGTGGGACATCGAGTTGCCTAAAGACATCATCGAGAAGTATGGCGAGGACGCCGGCAAGCTCAAGGCGCTCAGGGATAAAATCGCCAAGAATATTGGAGACCCGAACCTCAAGTTATACCAGGCACCCGACGGCAAGTGGTATGCGTCCACGTCTTGGGCGTACCGCGTCCCATTCGAGATTGAGCTCCATAAGGAACTTATAGGGGGCGTCATTGAAAAGGTAAAGCCAAGGGTCGAGGAGCCGGCAAGAAAAGCCGTGGAGAAGATTGGAGGCGCTGTGGAGGCTGGTCTGGACAAGTCTAAACAGGTCTACATTGAAACATATAAGGCTATAAGGGACGAGCTAGACAAGTTGTTGCCCGAAGAAATCAAGAAAGAGCGGGACAAAGTAGCAGAGTGGCTTAAAGACAAGTTTCTGACGCGTAGCAGGGTCGCGATGGTGGGCGACGAGATAAGGAGCGAAACAGAGGTCTTTGTTGCAGACAGGAATGTTTCCGAGATGGCGAGGAGCGTAGATGGCGGTAGAGCTAGGATTGTCCAGCAATTTAAAGTTGGGAAATGGGTTAAGCCTGGGGATTTGCAGGAGCCAGCAATCATAGAGGCAATAGAGAGGGGCACAGAGTTCCTCAAGAAGCTGAGAGAAAAGTACCCGGACAGGGACTTTGTCGGTATGGCTGTCGTGGACAACGAGGGCGAAACATGGGTAAAGATATACGAGGTTCTACCAACGGAGTTTTCGAGGGGCGTATCTACTGGTTTCGAGTTCCTTAAGAAAGTTTTCAGCGAGGCTGAGAAAGAGGCTAAAGAGGGCGGAAATGCTGGCGAGGTAAGTGTCAACATTAATAATCTTTTATCTAAGAGAGACCCATACGAGGTGGCAGTCTACAAATTGTTCTACGAGGTGGGCGACAATGAGCGTTCATTGCTTGTGGGTGCTTTGAAGAGTATACCATGGGACAAGATAAAGGACTGGAAGGACTTAGAGGCGCTGTTGCAAAGGGATGAATATAAACCGCTGAGGAAATTCGAAGAAGACATAAGGCGTTTATTTACATATGAGGGACAGGAACCCAAGACCATAGAAGAGGCTATAAAGGTAGAGGGAAACGAGAAATTTACCGGTGCGGTACAGATGGATGTTTTTAAGCTTTTATCGTCAAAGGACTTGGGTCAGCTCAGGGTGGACGCTGACTATGTGGCTGGCTACTTGTTGAGGAACATGTCCCCGGACGAGGCGCTTAAATTCATAGCTGAGAAGCTGTTTAAGGGCGACGATAAGAAGGTCGAGGTTCTCAAGGGGTTTGTTGGAAACGTAGAAAAGACAAGCAAAGAGCTGGTGGAGATGCTTGGCAAAGACGGGGGCGTGGATACAGTCGAGGTCGAAAAGGCTCTAGTAGACTATGTCGCTAACTACAATGCACAGCTAAAGGGCTACAGCGAGGTGTACAGGGACACAGTAGCCAAGATAGCTGAAAAGATGGTGCTGGGGGAAAAGATTAAGCCAGAGGAGGGGTTCGCTTTACTGCTTAGGGAGACCCTGGGAGACAAGGAAAAGGTAAAGAGCTTCCTAGAGTCTTTCAAGGAAGACCCGAAGAACACGGTGGCTAGAGCGATTGACGGGTTGCCAGTAAGCGATAACGTCAAATTCTACTTTGCTGATAGTCTCAACAAGATTGTTGAGGGGCTACCCAAAGACCTAGACGGCTTCATGAAGATGGCTGACGATGCGTTTAGCAGAGTCAAGGCAAATGCTGGTGGCTTGTCGCCGTGGGAAAGCTTTCTACTCAAACTAAAGGAGCTGGAAAAGAGCGGAAAGATTGGTAGCGACAAGGCAGAAAAAATAATTAACACGGCGAATAGGCTTGCCGAGGAAGCTACAGGGAACAAGGAGCTCTGGGACGCGCTTGGCGTGCTGTCGAGGCGGATGGTGTGGACGGTTGAGGAAAAGGTGCCTGCTGGTGGCTTGAGGCCGTTATTGGTAAGACTGGGCGACGTGGAAAAAGTCAGGAAGGGCGAAGAGGTGCGGGTAGAGGGCACAGCTACGCTGTCTACTGTAAAAGATGTTCCGAGAGAGGTGAAAGTGTCCGGCACATACAGTGTAGACGTAGAGGCGTTTAGGAGGGGCGCGAAAGTTTTCGAGAAACTATTAAAGGAGCACCCAGAAGAGCTGGAGAAGTTGCTGTCCGATCCGAAGACTATGTCACAACTTTATGAGGCTGTGGGAAAGGCATACCTTACGGGCGACTTCAGTTTTATAAAGAAGGCGCTTGAGGCTTTGGAGAGGCAAGCCGAGGAGCTGGAGTTAAAGGAAAAAATAAGAAAAGTCGGCGAGCAAGAGGCGGGGAAA
>WYEB01000668.1_pt1 | contig 11457 bp, 8 predicted proteins | sample 6343061 | NCBI WGS metagenome assembly WYEB01 (sample SAMN13812332, study PRJNA600296) | hot springs metagenome | biome: ENVO:00000051; feature: ENVO:00002007; isolation source: sediment sample from Evening Primrose shelf | place: USA: Yellowstone National Park, Evening Primrose Hot Spring ... | reverse complement strand
AGGGCACTATTCAATAACCGAAAAAGGAAGAAAGGTTTCCGGTCTTTACTGGAGCTCATTGAGGAGTTAAGGAGAGGCGAGGAATGTGGTTAGATGCCCTTACTGCGGCTACGAGGGCGAGCTCAGGGTCCTCAAGACGTGGCGCTTCAGGTTCTACAACGTTAGCAGGTTGGAGTGCCCAAGGTGCCACGGGGTCTTCAACTACTACCAGGGCGTGAGCCCCAAGGGGAAGAGGTTGGAGTTCGTGATAAGGGTCAGGCCGAGGCCGAAGGCCAAGGCCCCTCAGCCCTGAAGCCATGCCTAAACCCTTGACGTAGGTTGCCCCGTCACGCTCAGCGGGCTGGCCGAGCCCTACAGCCTTTACACATTTCTACGCAAATTTGTGTAGAAAAGTGCTTAAGGTTCAAGGGCCTGCAGACCCTCGCCCTAAGTGGCGTCAGCGCTTCCCCAGATGCCCTCTGCTCCGCGCAGCGTCCCGCGAACAGGGGAGGACCTACTGAAACGGAAGAGGAACACGGAGGAAGCGCCCTAGGCGCTGTCGCTGCCCTCGCCAAGGCTGATGATGTGAGCCGACGAGGCCAAGGCGACGCAGGGTGGGGCGTGTCCCGCGCCTGAGGCAGGCTGAGCGCAGCTGGGCCCTGCGTCACAGTGTGGCCCAGCCTGTAGCCTCCAGCGGCCTGCCGCGGCCAGCGCCCTCTGTCCCGGGGACGCGTGGCGCCCGGCCGGCTCACGTAATAGGGCCTGTCGTGACCGCTAAGGCCAACTGGGAGGGACGCAGAGCCGACAGGGCCCTTGGCCGCTGGGGACAGCAAGCAAAATAGCTATGCGTCCCCAGGGATGCATAGTTCAACAGTTCTGTGTCCCTGGGGACATCAAGCTATTGAACTATGTGTCCATGAAACGAACTAATAATTAGCGTCGCTGAGGGCGCTTACATAATCTCCTTAAAGCCTGTGCGGCTGAAGGACGAGGCGAGGGGCGGGCGCCTCGAGGGGTTGACGCCTGGGGCCTCTAGAACATTAAATAAAGCGGTAAACTTAGTAAGTCATGGCCTCGAGCACCTCTTCACAGACGGGTTTACAGCATCTATCTCAATGCGTGAGAGGGAATTGGAGGGAGTAACTTATTAAGAGTCCTGATCTTAGTTGATAGGTGATTTTAGCTTTAGAAAACTGATTCTAGTGAAATACTTTGTTCGCCTAGTACCTCTATCGAGTAAGGTCCTTGAATGGTTGGCCACTCTTTGTAAAGAGCTTCTGCCTGCTTCATTACCAGATCTACAGTACTTTGGTATCTGGCTGGCGGGACTCCAGACGCTCTTAGAACCTTTTTCACCTCAGATCTGATCTTTGCCTTCACACTTTCATGATACGTCCAGTCTATTGATAGGTTCCTCTTGATCGCGTTAACAACCTTCTTAGCGAGCTCTTTAAGCTGCTCATTAGACGCCAAGTACTCCTTCCCCTGAGCTAGGGCATCGTAGAACGCTAGTTCTTCCTCAGTTAAACCCAGCTTTTCCCCTTCGATTTCAGACTCTCTAAGTTCTCTAGCTATCTTAATTAGTTCTTCCATAACTTGTGCTGAGCTGATGGCCCGAGCGTAATAATCTCTTATAGTTTTCTCTAGTCTCTCTTTGAAAGAGGAAAACCTAAGAGGGTTACGTTTTACTTTTACCGCTATTCTATCAGTAAGTAGCCTACGCATAATCTCAACTCGTATATTCGGAAACTTCAGCTCTTCAACCTGTTCTAAGAACTTCTTATCTAATATGTCGATTTCTCCTTTCTCCAGTAATGGTTTTATATCCTCTAGGACAACGGCTTCTGAGACAAGTTCTTTTATAGATGACTCCACTTCAAGGGAAGGCATAACTCCTGGGGAGAGGGCTATTATCCTCTTCTTTACGGCCTCAAAGAACATAAGGTCGTCCCTTAACTTAAATACCTCCGGGTTTGTAGGGAAAAGCGAGAAGGCTTTTTTCATCTCATCAACTGCCTTAATAAACCGTTTCTTAATCTCATCATCGACAGAAACTCTATCTTGCGCTGCGCACAGTAGTTCTATTAATCCCTCTTTTAATCCCTCTTTGCTGAGCTTCCGCCAGTTGGTGTAATCTAGGCCTTTAAGCATGCTCTGAATTTCTCTATATCTCTCATATATTAATTTAATAACTTCCTCTTCATTAGGTAATGCTTGTGAAAGATCTTTTTGAGTTTCTTTTGTGTATTGTTTTATTGCAATAGCAAGCGCTTCTCCTATACCTATGTAATCTACTATTAAGCCTGCTGGTTTATCCTTATAAGGTCTATTAACTCTTTCAACCGCTTGAAGTAATGTATGTCCTTTCATCGGCTTATATATGTACAGGGTGTGTAGGCAGGGGCAGTCAAAACCTGTTAACAGCATATCCCTTACTATCATAATTTTAGGAGGGCTATTGGGATCAGCAAACCTATCCTTAAGCTCCTTCCTCCTCATCTTATTTCTTATATGAGGCTGCCATTCTGGTGGATCGTTCGTAGAGCCTGTTATTAGGACTTTAATGAAGCCTTTGTCATCATCATCGCTATGCCATTCCGGTCTCAGCTTTATTATTTGATTATAGAGTTCAATGGCAATTCTCCTACTTGCACATGCTATTATAGCCTTCCCTTCCACAATCCTATCCCTTTCCTCAAAGTGCTTGACAATATCTTCAGCGAGTTTTCTAAGAACGCTTTCCGAACCTAGAACAGCCTCCAGTCTCGACCATTTCTCCTTGAGTTTCTCCTTAACCTCTACTTCCTCATTCTCCGTTACTTCCTCGAACGCCTCATCTAAGATCTCCTTTGAGTGATCATCTAGACCTATTTTCGCCCATCTATTTTCATAAACTACTGGGACTGTTGCGCCAATCTTGGTTGCTTCCGAGAGGTCTAAAACATGTATGTGATCACCGAAAACCTGTGTTGTAGATCTATCTCCAAGCTCAATGGGTGTCGCTGTAAAACCTACAAACATAGCATTAGGTAGAGCCTCCCTGATGTACCTTGCATATCCGCTGATGAAGTTATAATGAGAGCGGTGAGCTTCATCGGCTATAACAACTATGTTCTTCCTCTCTGAAAGAAGCGGAAAGTGTCCATCTTCAGCCCTAAATTTCTGAACAGTCGAGAATATTACACCTCCAGCCGGTGTTTTAAGTAGTTCTTTTAAATGTTCAACTTTTTCTGCTTGAATAGGGGATAATCCATGCTCACTGTCAATGGCACAGAACTTCTCATATATCTGGTCATCTAGGTCATTTCTATCAGTTAATATCAGCACTGTCGGATTTTCGAGTTCACGTAACCTTAAAAGCTTCATAACATAGAAAACCATTTCCAAAGATTTCCCAACGCCTTGCGCGTGAAAGACTACTCCAATTCTCTTGTCATTGGAACTGTAGGCTTTCAAAGTCCTCTTAATAGCTTCTTTTACTGCATCATATTGATAATCACGCGCGATTATCTTAGAGAACTTCGGGACGACTTCATAAATGACAAAGTCTCTTATGAGTTCTAGAAAAGTCTCCTTATTGAATACCCCGGTGATCGCTGCCTTCACTCCCTTTTGCTCTTGACCCTTAACCGTCCTCCAGGGGACAAATCTTTCTCTGGGGGTTGTAAATGTCCCTATCCTGCCTTCTCTCTCTGTTGCTAGTAAAACAACTTCATTGTAGTAAAAGATTGTGGGTATATCGTTCTTATAATTTTGGATCTTATTATAAGCCTCTATGAAATCCTTAACCTTTAACTCGATTATTGCAAGTGGGATTCCATTAACAAAAACCACTATATCGGGTCTTCTTGGTGGTTTGCCTGTTTCAACCACGCTAAACTGGTTAACAACCAGCCAGTCATTGTTAGCTGGGTCATCGAAATCAAAGAGCTTAACTATCTCCCAGACCCTTCTCCCCTCCCTATTAACCTCCACCCTCACGCCATCTCTGAGCATGAAGTGGAACTTCCTATTCGTCTTCTCAAGTGTCGGCTCTGCGATATGAATGAGCTCATGAATAGCCTTATCTATGGCCTCACTGGGAAGAGTCGGGTTTATCCTAGTCAAAGAAGCCCTTAACCTCCTTAACAATAGTACATCTGAATAGGATTCCCTCTCAGGCCTCGGTCCTCCAGGGCTGATGTCCGGGCCATAGGCTGTTTCATATCCCAGCTCCTTAAACCACTCTAGTGCAGCTTTTTCCAATAATTCGGGCTCAGTGAACTCAGCCATTCTTCAACCACCTCTCAAGAGATACTTGGATTTTAGCCTTTTCCTCTTTTATCTCTTCAAGTTTCCTAGTTTCTTCTGGAAACTCTTTTTCAACATCAACTTTTACCCTAATCTCACCTGAGAGAAGTTTAGGGAGGAGTGCGTCACGAATCCGAGCTAATACTAAGTTTTCCTTAGCATTTACCTTTATCATCTCAAATAATGGAGAAGCAAGCTTATCGAACTCCTTAATAACCTCCTCAGGCGGTACTGGGATTAAAATACGATCAAAAATATCATTTGGAACACGTTGTCTACCGGATGAACCTGACATAGCACGTATTGCTTTTTCACGCACATCACGTGTTCTTGCCAAACAGAAGACATAATAATTCGATTTAATAACTTTTGGAGCTAGAACTATAAACTCAGTTGTACCAAACGCTATTTCTCCCTCATCTAGAATCAAAACAAGTGCTGTTTTGCCATTTTCTAGGCTAGGAGATATCCTTGCAAAAAGAGTATCACCATTCTGGAAAGTAGGTCCCCCTTTATACTCCTCATATGACCAGCTTTCTATCCATGATTGCCAAGGCTTTAAATCAGACATACTAATTTTTCTTGCCACAATCCCTTTTCTAAGTTTCCTAGGAGGATTAACATGCACGACCTCTGAAACTGGTTTAATTTCCCATTCTTTAGGAATCTTCTTATCTAGCTCTTTACTGTAAACGAGCTCATCTTTAAAAGGTTCAAAATTAACAAACCAGTTCTCGAAAATGGCTTGAGCTATTGCTTCAAGGGTTTTATTCATCTCATAGTTAAGCTCGATCTTATCATCTAAGGAACCAAGAATTTCAGCGATTTTACGTTGTTCTTGAAGCGGAGGAATTGCAGCTTCTATATTTTTAAGGTCTTCTATTCTGACATGTCCCATGGTGGTCGCTTTATCTCTTACAAGAAGTTTAAAAATTGGCATATGATATTCTAGTAGATATCTTAAAAATCTCTGATCAATTCCCGTTTTCGCGTTTACTTTAAAGATGTGTTGATTCAACACGGCTGGTCCGCCTTTCCAAACAAAAACCCCAACACTTCCTGACCAAGCAAAAAGTAACTCTCCTCCTTTAAGATAAAACCAGTCTTCGATTTTTCCATTATAATACTTAGTTGAAGTAGTAATTCCATTATGCAACTCAGCTATTTTAATAACCGGTAGCCCTTTATCATTGAGTTCAGATTGTTTAAACGCTTTTCCATTAATATATTCTGCTAAATCATACAAGGATTGATATTTCCATCCATTTGGGATACGATCTAGCATTTTAAAAATCTTTTTATTGTTAGAATTCATATCCGATCTCACCTAGATTCTTCTTTATTTTCTCTTTAAGCTCTTCTTCCTTAGCGAATTGTTCAGCTAATTGTTTGGTTAATCTTATCATTTTCCCCTCAAACAGCTCTTCTTCCTCTTGTGATTCAGGAGTACCAACATATCTGCCGGGTGTTAGGATGTAATCGTTTCTCCTTACTTCATCTATGGTTACACTCTTGCAGAATCCCGGGATATCTTTGTAGCCTTCGCCCTTTCTCCAGGCTCTATATTTATTTGCAATAGTTTGTATGTGCTCGTCTGTTAATATGTTAAGCTTTCTTGACACGGGCTTGTAGAGGTTTCTTGCGTCTATGAATAGAATCTGGCCCCTTCTATCTCTAAACCCTTTGGCCCTCTCATCCTTGTTCTTTGCTAGGAACCACAGGCTGGCTGGAATCGATGTGGTGAGGAAGAGTTTTGGTGGTAGTGCTATAATGCTATCAACCAAGTCTTCCTCGACTATCTTTTTCCTCGCCTCGCCGTACTTCCCACCAGAGGATAGGGCTCCATTGGCCATAACGAAGCCTGCCCTTCCATCAGGGGCTAGGTGGTAGATATAATGCTGGATCCAAGCATAGTTTCCACCGTTCTTATTCGTGTCATCGGGGATTACATACTTCCATCTTGGGTCATTCCTTACCTTATCAGCTCCCCACTTCGTCATGTTAAAGGGGGGATTAGAGATTATAAAGTCCGCTTTTAAGTCGTGAAGCTTATGTTCAAGTAGGGTGTCTCCAAGTACGATGTTCTCAGACGGTATTCCATGTATAGCCAAGTTCATCTTACAAATACGCCACGTGGCTTCGTTAATCTCTTCCCCATAGACCGATATAGAGTGAGGATCTCTCTTATGGGCTTCTAGAAACTTCCAGCTTTGAACAAACATCCCTCCACTACCACATGCAGGATCATAAACTCTCCCCTCATAGGGCTCTAAGATCTCAACTAGCAACCTAACAACGCTTCTTGGGGTATAGTATTCACCCTTTCTTTTCCCTTCAGCCTCAGCAAACTTACCTATGAAATACTCGTAAACCCTTCCAAGAATATCCTTATCCTTATCCTCGGTAAGCCCGAAGCTTATCCTCGAAAACAGATTTATCAATTCTCCTAAAACATAAGGCGGTAGGTTAGCCTGGGCATAGATCTTAGGTAATACCCCCCTCAACTCCGGGTTCTCTCTTTCTATAGCTTCCATAGCCTCATCGAGTATCTTTCCAATTTCAGGCTGTGTCGCATTTTTGACTAGGAAACTCCACCTAGCCTTCTCAGGCACATATAAAACCCCAACCGAAAGGTATTCATCTCTATCCTCTAAAACGCTTTTAATATCATCCTCCGACGCGTTTGGAATATAGTAGTCTTTGTTATTGGGATCCTTCAAAGCTCTCTCCAACCACCTCCTTCTCGATTCAAACAGATCAGAGATGTATTTGAGGAAGATTAAAGGTAAAACTACATATTTATATTGAGCTGCCTCCATCTTGCCCCTAAGCCTATTCGCAGCCTCCCAAAGCTTATCCATGAAGTTTAATTCATATTCTTCAAGCGTCATAGTATCACCCTTAAATCTATAATGAAGCGCGCTTTAGCAGGTCCTATCCTTTTCGACTTAACATAACCTTGACAAAACCTGATCCCGTGAATGTTGTGGAGTAAGCCCCTAGAAGAAGTACCGAGTAATTCATCTGCCTTGGTGAGCCCGAGTTTGCTCTTAACCCTCTCGAGGATAAGTCTCCTGGTATTCCCACTAAGCCTCCTTACGTCAATCATCGTGAACCACAGGATAGAACCTGTTGCACAACCCATGAGTTCACCCATGGGTTCACGCTCTCCATGTAAAAACGTAAATCACAGGTCCTAATAAGCTTGTCTTTAATCAGTATATAAAGGAGAGTGCTGCGGCTGGGATTGAACCAGGGATTTCTGGCGTGGCTGGCACCCATGGACGTAATGAAGAAGGTGGCCTCACGGCTGGGCGTTGAGATAGATCACATCCTGCCCTTCGGATATAGGAACAACTACCTGATAATATTCGATGACGTCTTCGTCAAGCGTAAGCAGAAGCCTCTCGCTTGCAGCCTTCATAGAAACGGCTGTCGCTCTATTGTCTTTGTGACAGAGCCGCTAAGTCCTTCAGGGCAGCGTTTCCCCGCAGGGTGAGAGCCTGAGCGTTAAAGTAAGGGGCTAAAACTTAAGAGGTCCGTGGCTGACCTCCAGGGCTCTTGCCTTTTCCACTTAAATTTGTGTAGAAATAGTTGACGTGTAGCTATACAATAGGGCCTAAGGCTGCGCATCAACAGCAGGCCACAGGCCATTAGGGTCGCTAAGGCGTCAACGATAGGCTTTATGAGGGCAGTTGTGTAGGCCTCTGCCGCCAGCCACCAGTTAGTTTCAGAAGCTAAGTCTGTGGGGCCCAAATGCTGAGCTGGCCGAAGCCAAGACCTATCAATGCAATACCGATCCTTTTCCACTCAAATTTGTGTGGAAACCTATCGACGGGGCTGGCGGTGACAGGCACATTAAGGAGGGCTAAGCCACTGATGGACCTCTAGGCCCTGAGGTCTGCATTCTCCTCGTCACTAGTCTGAAGAGGCCCACAGCTGCCAGAGTAGCCATCGCGACCCCTACAGGAGTCACCACAAGGCCGTCGGTCAGCCCACACCAGCCGTACACTTGGTAAGGCCAGGGATGAAGGCCTCTGAGCTCACCCACGCAGGACAGCACTACGGCAAAGGTGTCGGCGAGGAGCGAGATGGCTAGGGCCGTGATATATGCCTCTGCGGCCAGCCAGGGCCCTGCCTTCTCTGCTAGCGAGTGAAGGGGCTGATCCCTCGGCCATATAACCTGCATAACAGCGGCCAAGATTGGTACCGCGTAGACGAGGCAGAGGGCCAGGATGGCCGCCATGACGGCTGAGCCCCCGACAGCCAGGGCGGCCACTGACGGCGGAGCCAGCGGGAGCAGGACGCCTATGATCATGAGGGAGGCAGCAGCGTAGGCCAGGAGCCTGGCGACGCTGACGCCCTCAGCAGTGAAAGGCAGGAGGACCCTAAGGCCCCTCGCCCTCAGGGCAACAGCTAGCAGGGCCGCGGCTACCGCGGGAACCAGGGAGCCGAAGACGTCAAGGCCAACGTAGACGTTCCCGCACCTCAGCAGCCAGATCACGTACTGCGCAAGGAGGCAGCCTAGGAGGTGCTGAGGGAGCGACGGCCATATGACCAATATGAACGCCATGAGCATAACGAAGAACAGGAGGAGGAAGGTCCGAGAGAGGTCCTGGCTAAGGCCTTTGCCTCTCTGCCCTTTCCCTGTCGCCCTGTCTTGGGCCTCCCTAAGCCTCTCAGGACTTGTCAAGCCCTCCTCCCTGGAGAACCTCAGTCCGCAAAACTTAAGGAGGAGGGGTGTGTTTTGCAGATCCGCGCGGACTCCGTTGGTTCCTTATCTAACCTGCAACCGGTGTCAGCATTTTAACGCCGCAAGGGGGCCCCTCGCGGGCCCCGAGTTGAGGTGGAGTGACGAGGACGAGGGGGCTGAGGGAGCGCCGACGCTCTGCGACGACCTTGACGACCTCTGCAGGCTCAACGAGAGGGCCATCATGGCCCTCAGGCCAGGGCTCCTGGACGCGCTTGACGCCATGATGGAGGACCTCCTCGGCTTCCCTGACGTTAAGGGCTACGCGATGAGCGAGGTGGTGAGCGCCGTGGTCTCGACCTACGCGTATGAGTCGGTTCGCTCAGCGCTCAGGTGCTCCCTTCCCTCCCTTTACCTGGGCCTTAGGCTAACCCTGGGCTCCCTGCTCGTCGGCCTGGTTGCCGACCTGGCTTTGAGGGGGCCAGCAGCAGAGGCCAGGCTCAGGAGGGCCCTTGAGGAGGGCTTCAGCCTCAGGGAGTTCGCCAGGGGCGAGGCGTACAGGGGCCTCAGGAGAAGGGTGGGCGAGGCCCTTGGGTGGCTGAGGGGTGAGCTTGGGGCCGAGCCGGTTGACTTCATCTACAGGGCCTACGTCACCCTTTCTAGGCCAATCCAGGTCGCCCCTGGCAGGGGGAAGGGGGCCCTTGCGGAGGCAATAGATGACGTGGTTGGCCTCCCCCCGTCGATCGGCTCATGCCTTGACTACGAGGGAGGCGAGGAGGGGGCCCTGAGGAGGCTCCTGAGGAGGATGCACATAGCCGTGGACCTTGCGAGGCTCCCCAACGGCATGGTCCTCTACGCCTGGGGCTACCTGACTAAGGCCGTTGACGAGGAGGCTCTGGAGGACCTGAGGGAGTCAATTGAGGAGGCCCTGGACGACCTGAGGGACGCCAGGAAGGGCTAGGAGGCCTGACAGAGGGCCCTGAGCGCTGTGAGGGCAAGCCTTTCCCCTTAGTAGCCGCTATCACAGGGGCTAAGACTGTGGTCACCTGATGGCATTGCGGCACTTACGGGACACGCCCTCAAGTAGCACGTAGACGTCCTCCGCGCGCCTCTTCCGGGCCGTGACTAAGGGTATGTCGCCGTCTTTGTTAGTTACGCATGGGTCAGCGCCGTGCTCCAGCGCCTTCATGACCTTATCGATGTCGCCCTTCTTGGTTGCGTCGTAGAGCTCTACGTTCCACCTGTTCCAAGGCTTCCACGGCTGAGCCCTGCGCCGCCACAGCCGCTATGACGACTAAGGCGATTACGATAGCAGCCACGTATAAGGTGCTAGCGCCCGCGGGCGGAGTTGACATTGTACCTGAAGCCCATTTTCAACTCTTTTATTAAAATGTAATATTTATGCTTTACATGGCTACAGTCTTGGCGGGTTTTTCCTCTTATGGTAACAATGTCTCGCGCTAGTTCGTGGGCATCTTCTTAAGGTACCGTTAGGCCTTCGGGTCCATGTTACTTGGGGTTACTGAGCCCAGTTATTATCTCACTTAACGCTACGCCCAGGGCTAATGATGCGCTCCGACGCTGGCTCCCTGCACCAGCCCCCTGAGCTCCTGGCTGCACTCGAGCGGGTCCCTGCCCAGGCAGAGCCTAAGGGCCTCCCCCACCCTCACGGCGTCCCTGGTCTCCCTCACGTTGTGGGTCCTCACGGCGTCGGCCCCCATGAGGACGGCTATGGCCTCGGCCCCCACGGAGGCGAACAGCCTGTCCTCAGGCGGGGCGGGCCTGCGCATGAGCCTCTCAAGGAAGGACTTCCTTGAGATGCCCACGAGCACTGGGAGCCCGAGCTCCCTCCTTATCCTCTGTATACCTGTTATTAGTATGGAGTCCCAGGAGTACCACGGGTACGCCTCGTCGCCGTGCCTTAGGTCGCCCCGAATTGGCTCGCCGCCCGTGATGACCGGGTCGAGGCTCAGGGGCCCGAAGCCGACCCCTGGGTCGACCACTACCCTCTCAGGGCCTATGCCTGCCCCCTCGGCGACCTCAAGGCTCTCCCTGAGGGCCCCTATCACCCTCTCGAGCGGGCTCAGCCCCCTCCTAGGCTCCCTCTCCCTGGCGACAACTATGACGGAGGCCCCGCTGTCCGCGACTACCTTAGCCATCGCCGGGTCCCCCTTGAGGCCAGTGACGTCATTTACGACGTCAGCTCCCAGCCTCAGGCACTCCTCCGCAACCCTGGCCCTGAAGGTGTCAACTGATATCACAAGGTCGGGGTAGGCGTCCCTGACGGCCTTTATGGCTGGCCTCAGCCTGCCCAGCTCCTCCTCGGCGCTGACAAGCGTCCTGTTGTACGGAGCCGTCGACATGCCCCCAGGTCAACTAAGTCGGCCCCGTCCCTCACCATGGACTCCACGGCCCTCAGGACGTCATCAACTGAGGCCCTCACGGAGCCCCTGTAGAAGGACTCCGGGCTGAGGTTTATGACGCCCATTATCCTCACG
>WYEB01000667.1_pt1 | contig 11465 bp, 12 predicted proteins | sample 6343061 | NCBI WGS metagenome assembly WYEB01 (sample SAMN13812332, study PRJNA600296) | hot springs metagenome | biome: ENVO:00000051; feature: ENVO:00002007; isolation source: sediment sample from Evening Primrose shelf | place: USA: Yellowstone National Park, Evening Primrose Hot Spring ... | reverse complement strand
TATTATGGAATATTTGAAAGGGCTCCAAAGATGAATTGGAAGGTTTAATGATGAAAAAAATAATAATATTGGGAACTTCATCGTCAATGCCTACTAAAAGTAGAAATCATCCAGGGATATTTATAAAATTCAATAAGAGAGGAATTTTACTAGATTGTGGAGAAAATATACAAAGACAATTAAGAATAATGAAAATCTCACCAACAGATATAGATTATATATTAATTACACATTGGCATGGAGATCATGTTCTAGGATTACCAGGTATTTTTCAAAGTTTATCTAGCATGAATTATAATAAGAAATTAAATATAATAATTCCAAAAGAAAATATTGAAAATTTAAAAAGAATAATTGAGGATTTTATTATTCCAATAAACTTTGATATAAATATAATAGAAGCAAGAGAGGGTTTAATAGTTGATGAAGAAGATTTCCAAATATATGGGATAAAGACAAGACATTCCATAATATCTTATTCATATTATATTATAGAAAAAGATTATATTAAACTAGATAAAGATCTTCTAAATAAATATAATATAAAAAATAAAGAATTAATTAAAAAATTAAAAGAAGGAAAGGAGATAGAAATAAATGGTAAAACAATATCTTATAAAGATGTAGGATATATAAAGAGAGGAATTAAAATTACATATATTACTGATACAATATTTTTTGATAAATTGATTGACTTTGCAAAGGATAGTACGATATTAATATCTGAATCTACATATTTCTTCCAACCAGATCTAGCAAAGAAAAATATGCATATGGATTTTTTAGAAGTTAGAGAGATATTTAATAGAAGTAATAGCAAGATATTATTATTAACACACTTTAGCCAAAGATATGAGGAAGAAATGGAAAATATAAGGAAAGATATTGAAGAAAAAAATGAAAATATTTATATATTGGACGACTTTGATGAAATAGATATATATAAAGATAAAATAGAATTAAAATTAAAGAGAAAGAAAATTATTTATAAATATGATGAAAAAACCGGAGAAATATTAAGACTCAATTAACTTTTTCAATTCTTCCTTTAATTCTTCTAATTCTGCAGATATATCATCCAGTTCTTTTCTAATTTGATTATTATCTTCCTTATTTTCTTCTTTTATTACTTCAACTTTTGGTTTCTTTCTTACTTTCTTTTTTTCTTTAATCTCTACTTTATCTAATTCTTCAGAATTAATTTCCTTATATAATTCTTCTATATCTTTTGTTTCTGGTAATGAATTTAATAGTTCATCTATTATATCCTTTATAGACTTTACATTTTCTAATAATTTATCTAATCTCTGACTCTTAATTTCATGATCCTTTATATCACGCAATACATCATATAGTTGCAAATATATATTTCTCTTTACTCTCTTAATTACCCCCAATATATCTTTCTCAGATTTTATTTCAACATATAAATTATCTGGAGACATTGTATGAACCATTTTATGCGCCGGCCGGGATTCGAACCCGGGTCATAGGCTAGGCAGGCCTACGTCCTACCACTAGACTACCGGCGCTCTCCATTCTATCTAAATATATCTAACACACTATTTATATTACTTTTCGATTCTTCCAATTTTTCTTTTAATCCTTTTATACTTTCTAATCTTTTATTTTCATCTTCCTTTAATTCACTAACTATTTTTTCTACTTCAGACATCTTTTCCTTTAATTGCTGTAATAATTCTCTAACTCTTTTATAATCTTCTATCTTTATTAATAATTCTTTTCTTACTTCTAATGGTCTTTCCTCTTTTAAATGTTTTTTATGGACGCTTTCTTTAACTTTTTCCTTCAATAATGGTTTATTTTCCTCTAAAGGTGGTTGTTGTACTTGCTGAGTACCAAATCCCTGAGATCCGAATGTTTGTTGATTTCCAAATCCTCCGAATTGTTGGTTATTAATATTCTGAACCCCGCCCATATTTTGTTGGCCCATTCCTGCAAATTGTTGTTGACCAAATCCTTGAGGTCCAAACGTTGGTTGTTGATTTTGGTTTCCTAATGCGCCAAAACTACCCGGGTTGTTGTTATAATCATAAGGATTCTGGCCAGTTCCTGGAATATTATAATTATTACCCATATCCATTGACATACTACCCATTCCTCCAAGTTGGTTTTTTAGATTGTCTAGGTCTCCATAAAAGTCCTCTTCATTCTTATTCTTTTTCTTAAATAAACCCATTGCCATATAATATAATTAATAAGTCATAAAATATAAATCTTATTATTCAAAAAATACGATAGCTGGTTTATATGGCATTGCCCTATTTTTTTTAGATTCTTTTGATTCTTCTTCATATTCTATAACTATATCTTTAACATTTAATTCAGATTTAAATAAATCAATAGAAGAATTTAATAGTTCATATTCTTTTTCTCTATCCAGAAATTCATCAAGTATGTATATATTTCTTTTTACAAACAATAATATGTCCCTATAGTTTGGATTATCATTTAAAAATTCATCAATCTTGTTTTTATTATTTTTCAATTCATTAAATAATTCATATTTTTCCTTACTTGCAATTATTATTTTTACTTTATTAAATTTTTTATTATTCATTAATATCTTTAATTTTATTAAATCATCTCTTACAGATTTTACATATTTTTCATATTTTTCGTATTCATCCGTATAACTTAAATTTTCTGGATATCTTATATTAAAAGGATCTAGACCAATTTTTTCAAATATTTCAGAAATAATATGAGGAACGATTGGATATAAAAATATTGCCTTATATTCAATATATTTATTTATAATTTTTCCATTTATCTTACCAGAAGCTCTCTTTAAATACCATTCAAAAGAATTATCCAATTCAAATATCTTATTAATTACATTCATATAATTTAATTTATCATATTCATCCTCAATTTCTTTTGCTAATTTATTTAATTTATTTTCAAACCATAGATCTATATAACTTTTTTCATATCCCTTATATTTATTATAATTTTCTATTGAATAATTATAAAATGATATTAAATATTTCATTACGAATTCTGATTTTCCTAAATCTATCTTTGCATCATCATAAGATGAATTTGCCGACATTGCAATAATAAATCTTAATATATCTGCAGAATATTTTCTTAAAGCATCTCTTAATGATATATAATTTCCCAATGATTTGGACATTTTTCTTCCCAATGCATCTACGGCATATCCATTTATAGCAATACCTCTTGGCCAATATTTTTTATCAAATATTGCAACATGATGAAATATGAAGAATGATAAATGATTTGGAATTAAATCTTTTCCAGAACTTCTTAAATCGACAGGATACCAATATTCAAATTCTTCTTTCATCTTCTTTACAATATCCCCATATTTTCTTATTATTTCTTCTTCATTTCCTTTATTCAAAAATATATAATCAAATAAATCATCTTCAATTTTATCTGGATCTATATTCTTTATTAGATGAGCAATTGTATAAAATGCCATATATATTGTAGAATCTGATAAAGACTCTATGACCCAAGATTTATCCCATGGTAAAGGTGTTCCTAATTCATCCTTATTATGTGCGCATGCCCAATCCTTTAACCAATCAATTTTCTGATGGAAATCTTGTTTTACATAATCTGGGTAAAAGTTCATATTATCTATACATTCATGAGCAAGCTTTTTCCATTCAGGATCTGAATATTTTAAGAACCATTGATTATCTATAATTTTTACAATACATAGATTACCATACCTAGATTCAAATCTTGGTTTTAATGTATAATGTACTTTTGCTATATTTTTTTCTATAAAATCTTTAGCAATATTATCCTTAGCTTCATATATTTTCATACCACTATATTTTCCAAAAATATCTGTTAATATTCCATTATAATATTCTAAAGAATATATTTCTTTTGTTGCATCTTCCAATTTTTGTATATCTTTTTGATTATTTATTTTCATTTTTTCAACAATCTCCTTTGCTGGTATATTATATCCTTGAACCTTAAATAAAACTTTCATACTATCCAAACATTTCTTTGCTATTTCTTTATATTCTGTATTTAATAGATCTCTTAATCCAATATAATCATATGGAGCATGAGAAGGAACACTCATAACAATACCAGTTCCAGTTTTTATATCAACAAATTCTGCAGGCAATATTGGTACTTCCTCATTTGTTAATGGATTTATACATTCTTTTCCAATCAATTCTTTAACATCAATATCTTTAATTTTCTCTAATTTATATCCTTGTGCATTAAATTCTTCAACGATTATTGTATCTGGTAATATATATTTATTATTACTTTCTTTATCTAAATATATTGAATATTTTCCATTTGGATTTATCCATATATTAGTTACCCCATATAATGTTTCTGGTCTTAATGTAAATGCTGGTAATGTTATATCCTCATCTTTTAATCTAAATAAAATTATATAACCTTCTGTAGGACCTATTCCGGCATATTCATCTGGCCTGTCATGATCTCCAACAGGTATATTTGCAACTGGATCATATACTACAGGATGCTTTCCAGTTATAACTAAACCTTTTTCTTTCAATTTTCTATATTGCCATTCTATAAATTTATTATACCATGGATGTAAATATGTTGTATAAAATTTCCTCCTCCAATCTATTGAACATCCCAAATTTTTTATATCTTCCTCAGCTTTTTCTACAAAGTATAAAGCCCATCCTGCTGGATCCTTTAATTTTTCTATATCCTCATCAGAAACTCCCTCATCTTTTAATTCCTTTATAAGTTTTTTATCCCCATTTCTTAATTTCCATGATTTTGCAACAATTGGAGATCCCGTTAGATGAAAAGCTTGGGGGAATAGTACATTATAACCCTTTAATCTTTTATATCTAGCAATAATATCTACTCTAGATAAAGATAAGGCAGTACCAATATGAAGAAATCCGCTTACATATGGATAAGGAAATGTAACAAAAAACTTTGGCTTTTCTTTATCAGGATTCGAATAATATATATGTTTTTCATCCCATATTTTTTGCCATTTTTTCTCTATCTCTTTAAAGAATTCTATATTATTTTCATTCATAAAGTAATTTAGATATAAAAATACTTTTAAAATTATTTTTTATGATTTTATTAAATGGCATATAATAAAAAGTATGCTGATTGGGGTAAAAAGGTATGGGTAGATATATATGCACCTGTAGAAATATTTAATGAAAATAAAATTGGAGAAACACCAGTAAATAAGGATAATATTGAAAATGTTATCGGAAGATCTGTAGATTTAAATCTTGCATTTGTATTGAATAATTTTAAGTATCAGAACTATAAGGTTATTTTTCAAATAAATAAAATATCTGGATTAAAAGCTTATACAGAAGTAGAGGAGGTAATGTTATATCCATCATATATAAGGAGAATAACTAGGAAGGGAACATCAAAGATAGAAGATTCATTTATAGTAAAAACAAATGATGGATATGATGTAAGGATAAAACCATTAGTTATTACAAGATTTAAAGCACATAGATCACAAAGAACCGAAATAAGAAAAGTATATAGAAAATATTTGGAAGAAAAAGTTTCTTCATTAAAATATTATGAACTGATTGAGAAAGTGATAAATTATGATTTACAAAATGAAATAAAGCCAACATTAAATAAAATATTTCCTGTTAGTAATGTTGAAATAAGAAGGATAACAAGAATAAATCAAGTTAAACAAAGAATCCAACAAGAAGTAGAAAATAAATAATTATTTTTTAATTTCTATTAGAAATCCTTTGAGATATGATAATTCTTTATGTGGAAATATAACTTTGTGATCTAAAGCTTGATTAAATTTGTATAATATTTCAAATTTCTTATTTTTTCTTCTTATTAATGTTCTAATTAATGAATAAAATTTTCTTTCATTTAAATCTTGAGAACATGAAAATGTTATTAAATATCCTTCATCAATTAAATCTAATGCAATGGAATTTATTAATATAAAACTCCTAATTCCCTTTTCATAATTTTCTGCCAATAGATCTGGAGGATCCAATATAATTATATCAAATTTTCTTTTTTCTAAATAAAATTGTTTTAATATCTTATATGCATTACCATTTATAACATTATATTTTTCTATATTATTTAATTTCAAATTTCTATATAACATACCAATTGACTCTTTATTTTTTTCAATAAAATATTTTTCTTCTCCATTAATAATTATACCAAAAGATCCTGAATATGAAAATACATCCAAAACTCTATCCCCATATAATTGGCTAACAATCTTCCTATTTTCTCTTTGATCTAAAAACCATCCAGTCTTTTGCCCCTTTAATATATTTATATAAAATTTTTTATTTACTTCTTCTATTTCAGTTTCATATTTATTCCCATAAATAAACCTCTCTATAGGTTTTAAATAAGATCTTTCTCTTTGTTTTCCAATACTTTTTTCATAAATTGTAATATCTTTTCCATATATATCTATTAATGCATCTCTAATTAGATTAATATTTTTGTCAAAAAAAGCATTTGAATTTTGTATTACAAATATATCATTATATTTATCTATAATTAAACCCGATAAAAAATCTGATTCAGAATATATTAATCTATAATGATCTTTATAATTTATTGTCCTCTCTCTATATTCTTTTGCTTTCTTTATTTTTTCCTTTATTTCATTATATATATCTATATCTTCATTATATGAAAATATTCTAATATAATGATATTGATCTTTTGGATTTATTATTCCCCAAGCTAAAAAATTATTATTATATTTTAATTTAATCAATTCACCAGGTTCGGCCTCAATTTTTTTAATCCAATTTACAGAAAAAACCTGCCTTCCTTTTTTTATTTCTCTTTTTACCCTTTCTCCAACTTCAATCTCATATTGCATATTCTGTTGATAATATTAAATAATACAAACCAGAATTTATATTGCCCATATTTATTAAATCTTTTCCAAATTGTAAATAATTATAAGAAGTTATAGAAAATCCATATTTATTATAGTAATAATAATCTAACTGTTCTATTGATTTTATAGTATCATTACTAATATAATTTGTACTATTTGCTATATAGAAGAAATATAAATTGGATAAATAGTCCATTTTTTCAAAACAAGATAAATTTAATGGTAATTGATATTGATATAAATATTGGATTAATGTATATTGTTGATCTATTAATGAACATTGATTTTCTTTATATATATTATTTGTTATTGATAAAAATTGTGCCCAACCAATTGCAGAATAATATCTCCAATATGATTCTTGTAAATTATCCAAAGTAGCGTTAGCATTTTCTAATCTTGATATTACTTGATATTTTATTTCCTCACATTCATAATTTCCAAAACATTTATAATTATTTATATAATTGTAAAGATCTGTTATATCTTTTTCTAATTCTTCTTTAGTTATATTTGGATAAAATTTTGGATTAGTAACTTTTTGTTCAAAACATAAACTTGCTGCTGTATAATAGTCTCCCAAAGATATATAATAATTTACAGTGCTATTATTTACACCGCTGCATATTTCATATGTTATATTTTTTATAACATCATTATAATCTTGGGGAACATTATATGTACTATTAAATTGCTCTCCAAAATATATTTTTTCTAAATCAAGTATTGTATATACCGGAATTATTTTAGAATTATTATAATATGGAGCTACCATATATGGGAAATATTGTAAAGTTGCATTTAATTTATATTCAATACCTTCAACTGGCGCTATTATACCATTCGGTAACATAAAACCAGTAATTGGATAATTAACTATTGCAGTTTTATTAGATAGAGCCTCTAAAATAAGTAAAGTTAATCCTGCGGTACCAGAAAATCCTTCTGCAAATAGTACATCATTTGAACTAAAATAATAATCATAATTATTACATTTATTTGGATATATATTACATGCAGCAACCTTTGCAAATAAATATGCTAAATCATAGTCATCATATGATATAGGAGGAATCTTTGCATATACATTTCCAGAGCCTGGAGATATTCTTAAGAAAAATTGTGTAACTTCTCCAGATAAATTGTTTGATTGATTTAAAACTGCTGGAATGTATACTGAATACTCTCCATTATAATAAAGATTGTATTCTCCCAAATTTAGTAAAAATATTAACAACAATATTATTGCCAATATAGATAGGGTTATACTTATATTATGTAATGATATTTTTCTGTTCATTTTTATTCAAATAGAAAAAATATTTATAAACCTCTAATAATCTTTGTCCTATATAAAGAGCTAAATAACCTATTTAAAAGATTCCTAACTACTCTTTCATTATAATCAACCCTAACAGTAATTTCTAAATAGTAAAATTCCTCTTTGTCTATAATAATACTTCCTAGTCCTTTTAATCCTTCTATATGGACTCCAAAGTTTCTTAAGAAATTTCCAATTTCTTTTATATTATCTATTATTTCCTTCTTTATTTCTTTTAATTGTTCTAAATTATCTCTTCTTGAATAAATAATAATATATCCATATAAATCAATCCTTTTAACATTATTAATTAAACCATAACTTATCATTTTTTTCAAATAAATATTGATAGATCATTAATTGTTTATATAATCCATGTATAAGTATTGGCTTATAAATAGCCCCAAAAACTTTTTCATTATTTAATACTGGCTTATTATTATACTTAAACATTTCTAAAGATTTTACCTCATATATTATAACTTCTCTACCTCTAAAAACTAGTCCATCTGGTTTTCCAACAACCAATATTGGCATTCCATTATAATATTCTAAAGATACTAAATAACATTGTTGGGCACCCATCTCTGATATTATTTTCCTTTCGATATATCTAGATTTCTCTATATTACCATCTCCTCCTTATTTGATCTACCTAAAACAACAGTTGCTGGTATAGTAATTATATTCCCATTTTTTTCTCTTATACTATCTAGATATTTAAGTAATCTACCCATGTAATCTTTAGAACATGATATATTGGATGACTGATTTATCATTGATATTTTTTTTTATTAAGCCATCTAGTGTTCGAATCTTGTATTCATTAGGCATAGATAACAATTATTATATACATTTATAAACGCCGCGGGTGGGATTTGAACCCACGCCCCCTTTCGGGGAATGGATTAGCAATCCATCCCCTTGGGCCACTCGGGCACCGCGGCATATTAGATTTTTTAAAAATTATTATTTATAACTTTAAGTTGTTATGTTATATTCTATATCATATAATATATTGTTGAATGGATATAATAATTGAATTAATGTATTATTTTCGATAATTATATTTTTTACATAACATAATACTGATTGATTTGAGTATATTATTTCATTTTCACATATTAAATTGTATATATTTCCAGTTATATTTAACATAAAATTAGAAGTATTTATATATGGCAATTGGTAATCAGTTATATTTAAATATAAAGTATTATTTATATAATTTACATTATATTGGTATGGATTTGGATAAAATGTTATATTTACTGGCATATTTTCCGAAATACTTATATTTTTGCCAAATAATTTATAAAAGGCTATATAAAATATTACAAAAAATATTACTGTAAGCACAATAAATGTTATTATATCCTCTTTTTTCATTTAAAATTTTTAAGAATAAAACTTAAAAAATATTAATGAAAAAAATAAGGGTATTTATTGAAAGATATTTTACTGAAAATAATATTGAATTTAATGGAAATAATGTAAGAGATTTGCTAAATATGTTAAACCTAGATTCTTCAAGATTTATTGTTGTAAAAAATGGAGAAATTGTAACAGAAGATGATACAATAAATGATGGAGATTATATAAAAATACTGGATTCTGTTTCTGGAGGATAAACTTATAATATCCGAAATATTTCTCTATTTTATGTATGACACATTTTATTTGGATTATTATTCAATAATTAAAAAATATGAAAATCTTGAAGAATTAGATTATAAAAAGGTATTAATATCTGGAATGGGGGGATCTGGAATCTTTGGAGATTATGCAAAACATATATTAAATGATAGGGAAATAGTTGTTTGTAAAGATTATTTTTTACCAAAGTTTATTGATAAGGATTGGTTAACAATATTTATTTCATATTCTGGTGATACTGAAGAAACACTAAATTGTATGAATGAAGCAATAAACAACGGAAATAAAATTATAGCAATTTCTTCTGGAGGAGAAATGGAGAAAATAACTAAAGAAAAAAATTTATATTATATAAAAATTGATAATGACTATCCGGCGACAAGGTATACATTTCCAGTAATTTTAGGAATAATTTTGTCAATATTAGATAAGAAAAAATATTATGAACTATTAGAAATATTAAAAAATTATAGAGAAAGATTAAAAGATTTGTCAATATTTGTAAATGATGTAAAAAATCCAATAATGATTTATACAGATGTTAAACATGAACCTGTTGCTCTAGCATTAAAGATGCATTTGAATGAGGATGCAAAATGGTTCTCTGAATATGGAATAATTTCAGAATATAATCATCATGATTTGGAAGGTATATCAAAATTAAATATAGATTTCATTTTATTGAAATTTAATTATTATGAAAGAATTGAATACAGGATGAATTATATGAAAGATTTATTAGAAATGTATGGAAATAATGTTCTTTTATTTGATTTAAGATATAGAAATTTAATGGAGGAATTAGTTTTAGGTACATTATCATTAAGGACTTTTACATTAAAATTGGCGGAAAAGAATAATGTAGATCCATATCATAGTAAAAATATTGCTGGTTTAAAAGCATTTTTAAAAAATATTAAATAGGGTTCTATTTTTTGATAATAATTTTTTAACTTATAAATTAATATTTAGTTTATGGAATGGTATAATAAAGATGAAATGAAAAAGTTAATAACTAGGAAAAACTCTGTTCTTGTAGTATGGGATGTACAAGAAGCTCTAGTTAACTCAATATTTAATAAAGATGAATTTCTTACAAAACTTAAAGAATTAATCAACTCTGCAAGACAATATAATATTCCGATAATTTACACCAAAATAGCACCCTTACCAGAAAGATTTCAGCCTCTGTACTTAAAAAGGAGATTTAACCCAGGAGATATAGTCAAAGAAGTATATCCTACAGAAAATGATATAATAATAAATAAAAACACGACTTCTATATTTGTAGGGACTAACTTTGAGCTCATGTTGAGAAATGCTGGGATCAATGTCATTGTTTTCACAGGAATTGCTACAGATATTGGTATAGAGACATCGGCAAGACATGCCCAAGCTTTAGGATTCTTACCAGTAATAGCTAGAGAAGCTGTATCCTCATCTGACAAACAAGCTCATGAAAGATCTTTAGCTAATATGAGTAAATTAATGTTGGTTTTAGACAACAAAGAAATAATAGAAAGGTGGAGTTCTGAATAATCGAAATTTTTTAAATCATTTCAAACTCTATCTAAATAAAAAAGAGAATAA
>WYEB01000662.1_pt1 | contig 11516 bp, 5 predicted proteins | sample 6343061 | NCBI WGS metagenome assembly WYEB01 (sample SAMN13812332, study PRJNA600296) | hot springs metagenome | biome: ENVO:00000051; feature: ENVO:00002007; isolation source: sediment sample from Evening Primrose shelf | place: USA: Yellowstone National Park, Evening Primrose Hot Spring ... | reverse complement strand
TCAGCCTCACGTTCTCCTCCGCGCACTTGGCAACATTGGGCAGGGGCTCGACAGCTATCACCTTCCTTGCCCCGTTGAGGACGAAGTAGAGGGCTGTGTCACCTACATTAGCCCCCACGTCAATCACGTCCCTGCCCCTGAGGCCGGAGAGCACTTCAGGGACCTCGTGTTCGCCCTCTGCAAAGATCTCGATAGGGGAGCCAATGTTTACACAACTAGGGTTGAAGGCCACAGAGACGCCGTTAACCTCTAGGCCTACTCTCTCCGGGCTCACGTTGATCGAGACCCTGTTACCTGAGGCCTGAAGCCTGCACGCGTAGGAGGCCAAAGAAAGGGCTGTCACCAGCCAAGAGAACGCTTCCTGAGGCTTAGGGAGGCGACTGGCGGTCCTAGCTAACTCATCAGGTAGCTTTGGCCAGCACTTGGTGGCATACTTGATGGCATAATACGTAGATACTGCTAAGTAACCAAACTCTACCCTCCCCAGCTTTACATCGCCTATATACTTCAGCCTGACGCTCAGCTCCTCCCTTTTAGCTAAGTAGCCTAGGAGGGCTGTCAGCCAGCCCCTCTCTACAAGCTTCCTAACGGACAGCGCCTTCAGGGCCTTCTCCTTAGCCTTAGTTAGGCTCGGCAACCCAGCTCAACATATATGAAGCCAACTTAAATAAAAACAATAATGTCTGCAGGCCCTGTCAGAGCTCACGTCCCATAACCTTGACTCATGCTGTCGGCCTAGCAGGGTCGTGCTGAGCTCTCGCGGCTAGCGGAGAGGTTGAGGAGTACGCAGGGCAGGAGGGGCAGGCATAGGCGTGCGGTCCGCGCGGTTGTGTCAGTATCCGCTGTAATATCTACTCCAATCGAGCCAGTGCCGCTGAGCGTCATACAGGCGCCGATGACGGTGTCTCGAGACACTCTAAGTGTCTAGTCAAGTGTCTCCCCAAATGTCCGCAGGCACGCCTGACCAGCCGCGTGGCCTTACAGGCGCGTAGGGTCACAAAGGAGGTCAGGCCCTTACGGCCTGGAGGGGCGAGCGATGGCCTTGAGGCTGGGCCAGGACGCGGTCCTGAGCGGCCATGAGGCCTCTCCCTACTCTGTCGCTTTTTTACACAACCTTGTATGGAAAACACCAAGGGCTAACGCGTATGGGAGGGTGTCCCTGGGGCCGGCCAGGCATAGCGCGAGCGTGGCCTGCTCCATCATATGGCCCAGCTTGCAGCCTCGTCCAGCGCACAGGGCCAGCGCCCTGTGTCCCTGGGACACACGAGGGCACGCCGACTCAACAGGGAGCCAAGTGCTTGTGCACGTGGCATCCCTGGGACACATCTTGGGGACACAGCTCAATCAGGCGCCTGGGCCCTAGGGGACACTACGGGACACCGCTAGTGTCCCCTTAACGTGTTCCGTGTCTCTTGAAGGAAAATAAGAAAATTGAGGGAAGGCCTGGGGCTGAGCGTTAGCCCAGGCTGACGAGGTCAGCCAGTGGGCGCAGCCCTGCGCGGGTGTCTGCTCCCCTGCGGCGAACCCTGCGCATATGCGGCCTACTCCATAGTATGACCCAGCTTCCAGCCTCCAGTGGGGGCCACGACCTAGTCCTAGAGTCCTACGGACTCAACGGCACAGACTAGGGGCCCGTCAGGTATGTAAAATAAGTACAGCGTTGTCCGCAGCGGACTAGTCATAGTCCGCAGGACTCAACGCGCGGACAGGCCCCCTAGCTCGTTTTCCACTTAAAGTTGCGTGGAAACGGTCCTAGGCTATGAGCGAGCTATTAAAGGACAACAGTACTTAACGTAAAAACCTTCCTTAAATTCATTCCCAAGTCAAGCCAAGATTCTACCATGGCTTAGAGCTCGCCGTGCTAAGAGTCATTAAAGAGTCATTATAAATACCGGCTAGGCGTTTCCTAACTAATGATGTAGGCGGGACCGTAGCAGTGATATCGGTCATCATGACGACATACAACGCGGGGAGGACTATAAGGAAGGCCTTAGAGGGCTTGACGTCAGTCCTTAATGAGCTTGGGGGCGACTACGAGATCGTTGCCACAGACAACGAGTCAAGCGATAACACAGTAGAGGTTCTTAACGAGTTCGGCGCCAGGGTAAAGGTCATGAAGTGCACGAGGGGCCTGGGAAGGCATGTGGCTATCTCAATGAGCAGGGGCGACTACCTCCTTTTCTACGACGCCGACGCGTATGCCAACAGGGAGCTTCTCTATAACTTCCTGTCGACGACCATTAAGAAGGGGGTCGGGTTCTCGCTGGCCCACTCAGGCGTTTACATAGCCTCCAGGAGGTGCTATAGTCTAGCGGGCGGCCTCCCGAACCTCAACTTCTCTGAGGACTTCCACTTCTGGGCGCGGGCCTTCACGCTCTGTAAGTCCCTCTATTACCCGGTCAGGGTCGCTTGCAACGCTCCGAGACTTTACGCAGTGAGGGGCTACAGCAGTGAGCACCGCTACGCTAGGGACCTCCTTCACTTCATCTTTAGGCAGCTCAAGAACGAGGTCCACAGGCTGAGGGGGCTGGCCCTGTTTCCCTCAGAGGTAGCGCAAGTGGTCAGGGGAGGTGACCCCCTGATGATAGGCGGCCTCTTCCTCTTAGGCCCCCTCTCGAGCTTGATTGGGGACAGGGTCTCCAGGGGCTTCTCGAACGCGGAGCTCGTTTACCTGCAGGAGCTGAGGAACATGGGCAAAGTAGAGGACGTAAGCCCTGAGGGCAAGTACATAATCCAGGACATATACTTCGTGAGGGACTGGCGTAGCATCTTTGAGGAGTTCCTACGAAGGCTGAGGCCCTACGGGCCTGAGGTCATAGAGCATAAGTACGCGAGGATAATTTACACGCAACCTGACATAGCATCTTGTCCGCCTTAGCTACAAGCACTCAGTAGTGGGACCACCGTTATTGTGAAGTATAAGTAAGCAACTTTTAGCAAAGTCAGGGCGTTAGAGGCCTTATGAGGACTTCTAGGTAATGTTAAAGGCATAGTAAGAGCGTTTTTGATGGCTTTAGCTAAGACCTAATAACCTTTGTGCGAAAGCCCTTGCTGGCACTTCGCTTTTAATAGCCTAGGGCCCCCTTGTCGTTGGGAGGCCCGTGAGGATAGCGTTAGTCTACCCGCTCCTTGAGGAGGTCGGTGGGGCTGAGAGGCTAACCCTCGACATGTACAGGGCCCTGAGAGATCTCGGCTACGAAGTCGACCTCTACACTGCCCACTTGAACGAGGACGCCTGGCAGGTGCTGACGGGTGGCATGGATGACATACCGAGGCCAACTGTTCTCAGGGAGCCGCTGATAGAGCTGATAGACAGGCTCTTCAACAGGGCGTTGCTGCTCAGGGTGCTCCTGACAGCGCCATATCTAGGAAAGCACGCTAAAAAGCTTAGACACCACTATGACTTAGTTATTGAGACCGAGAGCAACGTACCACTCAAATGGGCTGACGCCACCTACGTGCACTTCCCGCCCGCGGAGCTCCCAAGGTATTATCTCTATATAGAGCGCCTTAAGCTAAGTTTGCATGAAAGGGTCTATAACTCATTAATAGCTTGGTGGGCAAGATCGATCGCTGATAGAACTAAGCCTTTGATGGTCAACAGCGCATGGACCGCTAAGTACGCAAGGGAGGCGTACGGCAGCCAGAGGATCTACGTTGTTCACCCCCCAGTTAACGTAGAGGAGCTCTCGTCAATAGACGGCGGCAGGGGCAAGGTGGTGCTGACAGTGAGCAGGATAGACTGGGCTAAGAGGGTGACGGAGATCCCGGAGGTTGCTAAGCTTGTGCCGGAGGCCGAGTTCTACCTAGTTGGATCTACAAGACCTGCCTCAGGGCCCGTTCTAGAGGTCCTCAAGGAGAGGGCCGAGGGGCTGAGGAACTTCCACATGGAGACTGACGTCCCTAGGAGGAGGATACTTGAGCTGATGTCGCAGGCCTCGATATACCTTCACCCACCTCTAGCTGAGCACTTCGGGATAGCAATTGCTGAGGCCGCGGCAGCAGGCCTCATGCCAGTGGTCTACAGGGACGGGGGTGGGTGGACTGACATAGCCTCAAGGATAGACCAGGGGCTTGGGTACACGAGCGCTGAGGAGGCGGCTCACATAATCAGATCGCTGCTTAACGACCCTGGGAAGCTAAAGGCGCTCTCGGCGAGGGCCAGGGAAGTGGCCAAGGACTTCAGTTATGACAGGTTCAAGGAGAGGCTTAGCGAGGTAATTAAAGAGCTGGCAGGACCTAAGGCTATGAGTTAGATCTCTTGCAGTTCTAACTGTGAACTAAGATGTAGCAGTCCCTAAAACAAAGTAAAGCCCTCACCTTGATCTAATCCTCAAGTCTTTTTATCCTCGCTATAGCCTATCGTCTGGGAGTAACTGTACGTCATACAGGGCCAGGGTCTTCGCCGGTGCCACGAAGCTGTTCAGCGGCTACGTGGTAACCCTGGCCCTGCAGGCGGCCTTCTACCTGATCATAGTGAGGGTCCTGAGCCTCAAGGGCCTTGGGGCCTACGCAGCCGCTGGTACCCTCTTCACGCTGCTCTTGCCGCTCCTCACGTGGCCCGTATTTGGCATAGGCAGGTACGTCATAGGCTACTACCAGACTGGCAGGCTTGAGGAGGCGAGGGGGCTATATATTAAGGGCCTTGCGATAGTGCTTGCCTCCAGCGTCGCCATAGCCGTAGCCATCTGGGCCCTCGCATCACCTTTCTCAGAGCTATATTATGGCACGACCCGCTACGCCTGGCTGCTAAGACTCACGGCCCTTGACCTAGTAACGTATACTTATTACAACTATGTTTACTATGTGGCCTTCCAGGCCTCCACGAGGTTCGGCAGGTGGGGCCTTACACAGGTCGTCTGGGCATTCGTTAGGTACGGCGTAGGCCTTGCCCTCCTCTTTGCCGGCTTTGGCCCCGCAGGCCTAATAGCCGGCTGGGTAGCTGGCGATGCTGCCTCAGCAACCTTAGGAACCTATTGGTCTTTAGACTTTGTGGTAGGTAGCAGGAGCAAGGCCTCCCTGCTCCCGGCCCTCTCTATAGCTGTCCCCATAGCCATAGGTTACTTCATGGCGACGGTACTTCAGAACGTCGACAAGCTCTTCGTCCTGAGGTACGTAGGCCTAGCTGAGATGGGCTCCTACTCTATTATAATGATAGGCTCAGCTACGCTCCAAATGGTTGTTTATAACTCCCTGTCAGGCGCTATCTACCCTGCCTTTGTCAAGTTTGAGGAGAGCGGCGCTCTGAGCGGGGAGGCTGTTGCAGCCGCAATAAGGTATGTCACAGCGCTCACAGTGCCCCCCTTCTTCCTCCTGGCTGCTCTTGGCAGGCCCCTGATACAGCTCCTCCTCGGCCCAGCCTTCGTCCACGACTGGGAGGCCTTCGCTGTCCTCATGGTGGGCCACGCCGCAATGAACTACGACCTGCCTATAACTCAGGCCCTCCAGGCCAGGAAGGCCACGAGGACACTCAGCGCACAGGCAGTGGTTTCAGCGGCCGTCATAGCCTTGCTGAGCCCGCCGCTGATTGCGCGTTGGCTTGCTACAGGTGCCGCAGTCGTGTACGTCCTGGCGAGGCTCACAGGCTTCCTTGGCGTGGCCGCCCCAAGGGCCAGGTCGCTGGGCCTCCTGAAGATTGACCTTAAGGAATACACTAAGACTATCTCGGCGGCTATCACAACCCTTGTGGTCACGCTTGTTGTTGAAGCGGTCACAGGCTTCAGCTTAGTCCTTCTACCCCTCTACATAGTAATTGGCGGCGTGGCCCTGGTGGCCTCTGTGAGAGCTCTCAGGATCCTTAGGGCTGACGACTACGTGGCCCTGATGGAGGCGACGCCGGTCGGCCTAAGAGGGTTGGTGTCGAGGACCTGGTCCCTCCTGGGTCTTCCTATGCCAGATCCCCAGAAGGCGCAGTGAAGATTCTAAGGCACTATAACATTATGATAAGTAGGTTCATGCTATCTAGCTGTGAAGCCCTAGCTGAAGTTGATGACCTTACTTAGCCTGGCCTTAAAGTTCTTATAGCTGAATTCCTTTGCCACTTACTTTAACCTAAACGACTACGAGCTCTAACACGATGAATAGATCGGGGCATAACATTAGGGGCGCACGTTTTTCTAGGAGGCTGGAGGCGCTTAGTCTCAAGGGATTTTAGAAGGCCTATGACGTAGCCTTCCACGCAAGGATCGAGAGGCTGAAGAGAGTCTTCGACTTCACAGCCGTAGTTAAGGGGCTCGCCAAGGAGGTTCACACAGGACGACGTCGCTAGGGCTGAGCGAGGGCGTTGGAAAAGGTCACAAATAAGGGGCAGCAGGAGGCCTTTTGGCCATAAGTAGATGGCTCTTTTATTTTAACTAGCATGCAGTAAAGTCAGAGCATGCGATACCAAAGTTTAACTAACAGGCCGCTCTAACTGTCCTGGCCTTAGGCTACGGCAATGCTGATGACCTGAGGGAGTACGCTAAGATCGTCTCGGTAGCCATTGTAACGCTTGTAGCCATCCCTGTGGTTGAGACAGTCACAGCTTCGGCTTAATCCTCCTGCTTCTCCACATAGACCCTGATGACTAGGTGTGATAACAGATTTAAAAGTTCTCAGGCCGCTAGCGAGATGAGGTCATAACCAGTCATGAAGGTCAAGGAGAGGCACCTGAAGCTGATAGGGGCCGCGCTGTTCGCTCAGTTCTATGTTATATGGACCTTAGGCTTCGCCAACTACGTGCCACAGCTCTACAACTTTGAGGTATTGCGGGCGTCAGCAGTGTTGCTGGTGATAGGCCTGCTCATGATGCTCAGCGGTTACATAAAGGACATGGCAAGGCAAGTAGTTGCGGACAAGTACTTCAGGGCCCTCACGATAATTTACGCTGCAGCTGTGTATTACATAACTTACAGCGCCATGATGACTTACTACCAGCTGAACATCTGGACAAGCCTTGACACTGCTACCTACATGCAGTCCTTCGCCTCCGCTACGCTGTATCACGAGCTCTTCTATAGCTTTGCCGTGTCGCCGTTCTTCTACAACCACGCTTCGCCTATACTCTTCCTGCTGTACCCCCTTTACCTGACGTACCCAGGGATACCTGCACTTATGACGATACAGGCGGCGCTGGCGACACTGCCGACTATACCCTTGTACAAGCTCGGGCTGAGGCTCTTTGGCGACAGGAGGTACGCATTGCTCACGGCGTTGGCCTATCTTCTGTTCCCATGGATCACAACATACCTGGAGGGGGCCTTCGAGGTGGTGATCCTCACGGCGCCCTTCTTCGCGCTCGCCCTCTACAACCTATACATGGGCAACAGGCTCGGCTACTGGCTCTCCCTGACGCTGATGATGACGACCATAGAGTTCTCGCCTATACTGGGGTTCTTCATAGGGCTTTACGTACTGGCCACTAAGCTCGACTGGCTTAAGGCCAAGGGGAGGGTCGTCCTGGGCCTTGAGACCCTTGCCTTCTCGCTCGCCTGGCTCTTCGGGGACTTCCTTATGGTCTACTACTTCAGCCACGGGACGATAAACATCTTCCAGAACGTATGGGGCTCGGCGCTCTCGGGCCCGCTGATATCAATAACTGACTCCATAGGCAACGCCCTCTTCCACTTCACTGCTCACACAAGCCCCAGCCCCTCGCCAAGCCATAACGTTACGCTCAGCCTGTCCAGCGTTCTTGAGTCCCTGGCAAATAACGTGAAGACGGGCCTCCACACGAAGATCCAAAGCACGGTCTTCTTGATGATGCCAACACTCTTCCTGAACCTCGCGGAGCCCCAGAACCTCCTGCTGCTGCCTTGGCTTTACGTGATGTGGCAGACGACGTTTTCTCCGTACTACATCATCTGGATCTACTACACGGCCCTCGCGGCGCCGGCCGTCATAGTGCCCGCCATATGGGCCCTTAGGAAGTTCAGGCCGCGCATCAGGAGGGCGCTGATGGTCACACTCTTCATTGCTGTGACCATCTCAACACTATTCCTTAACGTCCTCTCTCCCCTGTCAGCCCTTTACTTCCATGAGCCCTTGCCGAATCCACTGCAGCCAGCGACGACGCCATATGACCTGGCCCTCATCCAGCTGAACGACTACGTGCCACCTAATGAATCGGTCTCAGTGCCGGCAACGGCCGTGCCCTGGTTCTCCTTAACGAGGTACGGGTGGAATGAGCACGGGGTGCCGTTCTTCGGGCCGAACAACTACACCAAATTCGAAGTGTACTCGCCGTTCGTGCCAACCGGGTACCCGTACAGTCTAAACCTCAATAATTACCTGCCCTATGTGTTTAATGACGGCGCTTGGCTGCTCGTTGGGCCCTTCCAGAGGCCTTACGGCTTCAACTACACGACGACAGTTACGCTGTCTCCCCTGACGCCCGGCCAGCATCAGTACAGCGTGACTACGATACCAGGCGGAGGACCTGTGACTGTGAGCTTAAACGTCAGCTACACGCCGCTACAGGCCATAGAGTACCTGACTAGGAACCTGCCATGGGTGCTCCAGCAGCCACAGAGCGGCGTCTGCGGGACCCTGCCAGGCTACTTCAAGCTGCTGAACCCCATCGATTACATTGTACAGCCGATAATCATTAACGAGACCACAACGATAGAGGCCCTCACGGTGTTCGGGTCGGGGTCCAGCAGCCTGGTGGGCCAGGTCGCGGTCTCAAGGTCGCCAGTGCCCATAAACAGGAGCGGCTACCTGTGGAGCGCAGGCTTCGAGGAGCCCTGGTGGTGCGAGCCTCACTCGTGGGCGACGCCAATAAGTGTAAAGCCCAATCTTACGCTTAAGCCAGGAACCTACTACGTGATCCTTAACATGCCCACCAACCCGTGGCAGACCCTCTGCACATACATACCTGGAGCGCCTAAGGCCCTGCTCTACAACGGCACGGGGCTACGGCAGCTCAACTGCACTATGAACCTGATAATGGTCACCAACAGGCCGGCGGAGGTCGCCAACACTAACGCGAGTGTCTCAATATCGTTAGTTATACAGAACAGCACTGCCGTAGCCCTGAACAAGACTGTGACGTTAGTTGCTCAGAGGCCCTTTGAGCTCCCGCTGACCTACTGGGCCAACCTCACGGGCAGCTCCTACCAGGAGGCCCTCTTGGTGAACGTCAACCAGGGCTCAGGCCTGCCCCTCCCTGGCGAGCTCTCAGTGACCATAAGTGACTACGCTCCTGCCGACAGCCCGCCGATACCGCTCATAAAGCTCCACGGCCTCAACTACACGGCTGTTGAGACGTTAATGCCCATAATACCGTACCCCCATCAGTATCCGCTGGCCCTTCTGCCCGAGGGACCCGTTAATGTCAGCCTCAGCGTTTACTACACCCCCCTGGAGGGACTTGAGTACTTAACAAGCTACCTGCCATGGGTGCTCCAGTGGCCTCCGGCCGGTTACTGTGGCACCGTGCCAGGCTACTTCGCTCTCATGAACAGCTCGGAATACCTGGTGCAACAGGTCACAATTAATGAAACTGCCCTGATAAAGGCCCTCACGGTGTTCGGGTCGGGGTCCAGCAACCTCGTACACGGCGAGGTGATGATATCATCGTCCGAGGTTCCAACCCTGAAGCACGATGTCCTGTGGAGCGCGAGCTTCTGGGAGCCCTGGTGGTGTAGCCCTCACGGGTGGGCTACTCCAATAACCGTCAACCCTATGATCACCCTGAGGCCAGGAACCTACTACGTGATCCTTAACATGCCCACCAACCCGTGGCAGACCCTCTGCACATACATACCTGGAGCGCCTAAGGCCCTGCTCTACAACGGCCCAACTCTCGTAAAGCAGCTGAACTGCACCATGAACCTGATAATGCTCACCAACAGGTCATCGATATTAAACAACGTGAGCTCGAACATAACGGTGTCGCTGCTGGGCAGGACTATAACCATAAGCCCCCAGAGGCCCACACAGCAGACCCTGACCTTTGAGGACAACATAACGCAGAGGATTGTCTGGGAGACCCTTGTAGTGAACGCGAGCGAGGCAATTCCTGGCAACCTGACAATAAGGGTGAACACCTACGTGCCGGGCGAGTACCCGCCCATAAGGGTGCCATGGTACCTGGTACCAGCCTACGGCAACATACCCGCCTACGCCCTGTTCGCCCTAGCCATAGCCTTCCTGGCAGCCCGCGAGAGAAGGCCAGCAGGCTAGGTCGAGCGCAGGGGGCAGGCCCTGATGTTAGTCAAGGGCTCACCATAAGGCCTACTCCAAAGGCCTACGCCTCACGTTCTTTAGGCCCCGCCTACCGCTAACGCCTATGTCGCAGGGTCCAGCCCGCTGGCGTCACGCATAAAGTTGGCCAGCCCTGCCAGCGACCTGGCCGAGGGCCCTGATGAGGGTCGCGCTAGTTCACAACCACAGCCTCACATACATGGGCGGAGGAGAGACGTTCATAGCGAGGCTTGCAAGGGCCCTCTCGAGGCAGGGCCTCAGGGCCTCCGTCTACTCCCTGCCCATAGGGCGGCGGGGCGGCGTTGACGTTAAGGGCCTCCTAGGCCCCGTCGACTACAGGGAGGGCCTGCTCCCAGACGTTGACGCTGACGTAGCCTACGTCACTTACTTCCCCATGGCCTCGCTTGCCCTCCTGAGGGTCAGGGCCCCTAAGGTGGCCGCAATTCACTCGCCCCTCCTCCTGCCCGAGGCCCAGGACCCAGGGCTCTTCAGGGGAGGCCCGGCTACCCTCCTTAACAGGCTGGGCGCCTGGGGCGCCTACAGCTACTACCTTCACAGGGTCGCCCGCCTTGAGCTGAGGCGCTTCAAGGCTGTCCACGCCTACCCTCACCTTGTCAACTTCGTAAGGCACAGGAGGGTCTACGCCCTGCCCCCCTTCATTGACGTTAACCGCTGGAGGCCCACTAGGGAGAAGGGCGAGGAGTTCAAGGTGCTCTTCGTGGGCAGGAGAGCATATGAGAAGGGCTTTGACGTCTTCACGGCCATAGCAAGGGAGGCCAGGAGGCTAGGCCTCAAGGCAAGGTTCCTGGCCACCGGCGGCAAGGAGGGCGAGGTGATAGACGGCGTCGAGAGCCTCGGCTTCGTCCCCGAGGACGAGCTTGTGAACCTCTACTCGTCAGCTCACGTAGTCATGTACCCCACCAGGGCTGACACGTTCGGCCTTGTCATCCTTGAGGCCCTGGCCAGCGGCACGCCCGTGATAGCCTCAGACATACCCTCTCACAGGCTCCCAGGCCTCCCCCTCCTCCTGGCGAGGGGCGTCGATGGCGCGCTAAGGCAGCTCGTTGACCTTTACAACATTTTCTACAAGGACAGGGAGAGGTACCTTGAGCTCTGCAGGAGGGGCAGGGAGGCCGTAGTCAGGGACTACAGCGAGGATGTCGTGGTTCCCCAGTACGTCAGGATGTTCAAGGAGGTCGTTGGCGGCCTCAGCCCTTAACCCCCCTCAGGACATCAAGCCATTTGTCAGCTATCACCTTGGCGTCGAACTGCTCAGCCCTCTCCCTGCTCCTCGCCCTCATGTCGCTCGGGTACCCCTCCCTCCATATCCT
>WYEB01000660.1_pt1 | contig 11531 bp, 15 predicted proteins | sample 6343061 | NCBI WGS metagenome assembly WYEB01 (sample SAMN13812332, study PRJNA600296) | hot springs metagenome | biome: ENVO:00000051; feature: ENVO:00002007; isolation source: sediment sample from Evening Primrose shelf | place: USA: Yellowstone National Park, Evening Primrose Hot Spring ... | reverse complement strand
AGATCCTAAAGACAGCGATAAAAAACGCTAGCGATACCAGACTAGCCGACATCTCACGCCTCTTAAACCACTAACAAACGCCTTTTTGCCGAGACCCGTTTTAGACACGTTAAACCGTTTTTGTCCCCTAAATATATACACTGCTTCATACTGAAGAAAAATCATGCCTAGCCGCCAGGCTCTCCCTACACACAAATTTGTGTGACGTGTCGGAGCCACGGTCTGGCTGTAGGCAACTATCTTTTTATGTATGTATTGAATTGCTAGCTTGACCAAATATGGGCGCCCGGAGAGGGATTTTGCTGAGCAGTGGCGACATTGAAAATCTTCTCTCATTGATTGGCGAGGCTCTCGACGTGATTGACCAGTATTATTCTGGGGACGACCCGGATCTCTCTGGAGACCCCGAATACGCCCTGGAATTAATACGTCGGAGACTCGAAGAGATCGGCGAAATATTGGAAAGCTGGCTCTTGAAGCTCGAGGAAGAGCATGATAAGTAAGATTGCAATTATTCCAAACTACAAAAACTACTAGCACGTCAGAAAGGATAGGGTAAAAGAAAGAAACTAAGCCTTAATTTTTTGTTTTTGTTTTTCTTTTGGCAGGCTTAGCCCTTTGAGCATCTTCAAGAGTTTTTCGCGGTCTGTTATCCGCTGTGCTAGCTGTATTTCGCGGACAAATTTGAGCATTTTTCCACGGGTCTCTTCTGGATAGTTCAGCACGTCGTATCCCGTTATAAGCTTTGGCATAGAGAGCATCTCGTCTATTACTGCCCGTAGCTCTTCGAGTCTCTTTCCAACGTCTGCCTCGGCTATCTCCAGCGCGAGCTCAACTGCGTCCCTATCCTCGTCCGCCTCGACCACGAAGCGTGCAATCGCGCGCCTGGACATGGACTTTGCGAGGTCGTGTATCTTCATGTGTAGCTTGATGGCTTTCGCTACCAAGTCGACCAGCTTTCTTGGGAAACGCATCTCCCTAAGCCACTCCTTAGACATGTCTGCGCTCACGTCTTCATGTCCCAGGAACATTATCTTGCCGTCTACCCCGCTTCGTGTATACGGCTTTCCAATGTCGTGGAGAAGCACGGCTAGGACGCTCGCCTCGTTCAAGCCGTGCAACTTTTTGAGGTTTTCTAGCGCCTCTAAAGTGTGTTCAAGAACCGTCTCGCCGTGGTGGTGCCCCCTATTGTCGTGCCTAGCCCCAGCCATAGCCCCCAAGAAAGGCATTACTTCGCGCCACACGCCAGAGTCATAGATTAGCGAGACAGCCCTTGCGGGGTCAGCCAGCAACATCTTTACAAGCTCGTCCCTTATCCTCTCCCTGCTTATCCTCTTAAGCTCCCCGTGTAGCTCCCTTATAGCATTATACGTGTCCGGGTCAATGCTGTAGCCCAGCTTAACGGCAAACCTCAGAGCCCTCAACATGCGTAGCGGGTCTTCCATAAACCTGACACGTGGGTCACCCACAGCCCTAACCACGCGTCCCTCTATGTCCCGCAACCCGCCAAACCTGTCCACAGCCTCCAAGACAACATTGTTGCCATTTACACCCACCACTTTGCCATAAATAGCGTTAATTGTAAAGTCACGCCGAGAAACATCTTCCTCAATAGACCTTGCCGGGGCGACGACAGGCTTCCTGGAAACCATGTCATATGTCTCCGTCCTAAAGCCAGCCACGTCTATCCAGTCCCCGTCCACGAACACCTTTACAACACGGAAGCTCCTAGCCTCGTCGCTTACATGAAACCCTCTCTCCTTTAAGGCTTCAACTGCCTTTTCAAAGTTCTCGACAACCAGGTCTAGGTCTTTGACGGGCTCCCCGGTAAAGAGAGACCTCATAGTGCCACCAACAATATAGGTAGGTGTAACGCCCGAAAGCGTCTCCAACAGCCTAGCAACATCACTTGAAACACGCATAGAGACAGTTCTATGCCCCTGCGTCATAGAGGCACCGCGCAACGCGTAGCTGTGGCTATTTCCTCAAGTCAAACCTCACGAGAACCTTGTCCCCGCTCGCTATGATATCGAAGCCCGTACGCTCTACAAAGCCATGTTCATGTATAAGGTTCTTTATTTCCTCGAGCATTGTCTCCGTAAACTGTGGAACCTTGATGTTCAGCGTCAGGAACACCGCGTCGTAGCCTCCAACCTTTTCAACACCCGAAACATACACCTCTACATCGTTTACGCCGAAGCCAGACAACAAATCCATGACGCTGGTGACTAGTCGCTCTTCCCTCTCTATGTCGCCTTGATAAACATCTACACGTTTAGGCCTAGTCCTATTTGTGGTCTTCATTCCACACACCCAAGAAAAACTCGTGCCAGCACTATTTAAATATTCGACAAAGACACACGTATATTTAAATACCCATCATTTCCCTATCTATATACGGCGTCACCATGAGCGTAAAGACCAAACACTCGCCAAAAGTTAAGTCTTCACAGAAAGCACCGGAAAAAACAGTAAACATGCTTAATCCCGAAGAACAAATCAGCCGAAAAGAGGAAATAACAAACGAGACCCTTAGGCGCCAGATTTTTGAGGAGTTGAAAAAAGATTTTGTCGAGAGGTACGGCGTCGGGAAACCCACCAAGACATTCAAGTATGCTGGTGGGGATTGGTATATTAAGGATAAGATTTTGCCAATTATAAGGCAGAGTGGTGCCACGAAGCTTGTCGAGGTGTTTGGTGGAAGCGGTGTAATAACACAGTTCGCTCCACGCGACCAGTTCAAAAATATCGTGTATAACGACAAAGATAAGTTATTAACAAACTTTTTCCTTGTGCTTAGAGACCACCCAAAAGAACTAACAGAAAAACTATTCTTTTTACCAAGCTCGCGTGAATTATTCAATAAATACAGGAACATGCTGGAAACGGGCGAGATACATAAGCTAGACCCAGTATCCAAGGCCATCGTAACTTTCTATCTGCTTAACGTCTCTTTCAATGCAAAAGGAGGAACATGGGCAATACAGCACACAGTGAGCACTTCTGTCGAGATTAGGCGTAAGGCGCTTCACCTTGCTGATTTTGCTAAGCAGTGGCTAGACGTGGACATCGAGAACAATGACTTCCGAGAGATACTCAAGACACATGACAGACCGTTCACTGTCTTCTACCTTGATCCACCATTCCTCCCGGTGAAAAACACGGATAGAGACAAATATTATAGATTGTCGTTTACAGAAAAAGACATGAAGGATATGCTAGACATTTTGTCGAGGATACGTGGCAAATTTGTTCTCAAGTTGCCTATAGACCACCTCGAGATTCCATACATAAAGGAGTGGATACAAAAGCACGGCTACTATGTTACTCCAATAAGTCATAAATTGTCGATGCAAAAGAAGAAAGATGGCGAAAAAAGAGACGATTTCATGACTATATTAGTTCACAACTTCCCAGCATCGCTCTCATAACGTATATTTATATACTATTTTTTCTTTCTCTCTTTTATGAGTGTCAAGACCCGTAGACAACCCCATGTAAGGAGAGAGGCGGAAAGAAGAGAAGTGGAAGAGGGGCTTCCACGTCGATACGGGGAAGAAATAGCGGACGACCTTATGGCTCCAGTACTTGTTGAAGATCCCTTGTTCAGGGAAAGCTTCAAGAAGCATGATGACCCACGGCTGGCATACGTAGAGTACATGGTTAAACGTGGCGACCCGATTGTCACGGAGATACTGGCAAAGGCCGTGTATACGCGTGCAGTAGCCACGTACCTCGACTATCTCTTGAAACACAATAAACCTATCAAAAGGAAATACTTGATGAGGCTAGCGGAGATAGCGAAGCAACTCGGCTTCAGGGAAGACAAGGGCAGATTTTGCTGTGACCTCTATGTAAACGGCTTCATAGCGAAGGAGGGCTTGCCGTGGAAGGCGTATATGGACATGCTACCCCAGTACGCCACAAGAGTTGTTCTCTTTTATGACAAGAACGGACGGGAAATAGCCAAATACCTAAAAGTAGAAGACTAACATTTTTCTATGTTTGCTCCCAGAGCCAGTTCTTTATCCTTTCTATTTCCTGTAGTGCTTTTTCAGTGTCTCCGGCTATTATGTGTGCCTGTATTTTTGAGAGGCGTTTTATCAGGGATTTGACTTGAGGCGTAGTGAGTACCATTTGCGTGCACCCTTTTTCCCGTCTATGTATAGCATTTTCTTCAGGTGCGGGTGGTCAGCGATAACTTTACGCAGTAGCTTCTGTCTGTCCATGTACCATCGTCCATTGTAGTAGTAGACAGGCGTAGACGTGCCGTCACGGGTGTATAGCCTGTCTTCTTTTATTAATCCGAGAGCCTCTAGGACTGCTATATGTGTTCCCACGTGGTACCAGTAGTCGCTAGGCTTACATGGCTTCTCGCAAACCGGGCACAACATGTTTACCACGTGGAGAAAAATCAAGGCACATAAAACTATATCGCTTATCGATGGTTTTTTGTATGATTTTCTTCATGACTATATTGTTTGGGGCTATGATAGACAGGAAGACGCTTGTCGACAAGGCGAAGCGTGCATACAGCGTGTTGAAGGCGTGGGGCGAGGAGTTCGAGGAGAGCGAGGTGTACATCTTTAACAAAAAGACGCCACAGAAGATGCCACAAGTCCTCGTAGCCCTTGCTGTGAGGCTTCTATTGGCAGGCGTCCCCGTGACAACCATTGCAGACATATATGCCGACAACGTGGCACACATCGGGGACAAGCGCTTGGTAAAGAAGAGGCTAGGCAAACACGTCACGGTGTACGTCTTGTTTACCGAGGAGTACGAGCAACTAAAGTTCCTAGTCGAAAAAGCAGTGAAGACACTGCCAGAAAACTCGCTCGCAGACATCATACACAAGACACACCATATACAGCTAGCCTTCAGGAAACGCTACGGCATAGCGTGGATAAGGTTTAGCCAGGTATACGCGTTAAAATGCCTCATACACGGGCTCGAGACAAAGCGCCGGTGGAGCGAGATCGAGCTATACACAAACAAGATACTATCAGCGTACCACGCCCCAAAGCCAGAACCAATGCAAAGCTGATAGTTATATATGTGGATGCAGGAAGAAATAAGCCGGAAAAGGCATGTCTGGGAAAACACACAGCTATGAAAACCGCTTAGTCGATTACATTGCCTTCTTGTCCAGCCTCATATATGGGGGCTGGCTGGTCTTCGACGCACTGCAAAAAGAAAAGTTTCACATATACGTGTTGCTCGAGTCTATACCCGACTTCTCGATGCTGGTCTTTATTTTCTACTACACAATACGCTTAAACACCGAGAGGCTCCTAGAGAGAGACTACGGCTGGAAAGACATTATAGGCTCGTTTATCATGATTTTCGTGATAATGCTTCTCTCTGTCCCCTTCCCGCCACACAATGCCCTTGAGGCAACAATCTTCATAGGGCTTATCGCTACACAAATAGCGTCAATAATAACAGTAATCCTAGGCTGGATAGGCAAACTATACATGTCTCTACAAGTAAAAGCCATGCTGTGGCGTCTGCACCTCTCACAGCACGAGCTACACGTCGACAGGAAAGACACTGGTTTTTCTCTGGCGCTGGGAGACGTAGTCCTAGAGGTGTATGAACAAAAAGGTGGTTTCCCCGACGGCTACGTAAACATAGCTATAAGGTCAAAGAGCGACTCGGTGTATAGACATGCATTAGACGTGGACGTAAACGGTTGGCTAGAGGCAGTAAAAATACTGGAAAACATAGAAAAACTCGCGTCACAAGCAGTAAAGATGGCGAAACAACACGCGTCAAAGGACAAAAACTAAGGGAAAAACCCCAACGTTTTCACCCCTGTTATGTTCAAACAAAACCCTATTTTCAACAATAACATAACATTTTCGACTAAGCCAAAACAAAAAAGAAAAACAAGTTTTTATGCCGAGCTCAGAGAATCGCTCAATGAAAACTATTCTTGTTCTTGTTGTCTGTTTACCATTGCGAATTGTGGTGCCACTGTCACGATTATATACATGGAGACGATGCCCGCGATGCCATAGATAACCACGCCTAGATTAAACAAGACGTTTTCCAGATTCTCCGTGGCCACGGCTTCTGCTAGCCCAGCGAGGCCATTGAAAAACGTGGCGAATGGATATGTAAACAGCACAAAGAGGGCTACCGCTACCATGTAGTATTTTTTCCTTAGACTGCCAGACATAACAATAAACACTAGCTTTTCCCGATATAAAACCATCGCTACGGAACAAGACCCGCGAGAAACGATAAAACCCTAAATGCGCGCACTACCAGAGCCACTATACCCGCAACCCCAATCGAGACGGCAACCCCCTCTTTAAGCTCTCTACTATGCATAAGAAAAAGAAAAAACCAACATAAAAAAGATTTTTACAGAAAAAGCTAATTTGTTTCGGATTCTATCAGCTCTTGTAGAGAGACGTATCTTGTGCTCAAAACAAAGGTTATACCCCGGTGGTTTTCAAACAAGGGTGCATACCCTAGCTCTCGTAGAGCATCTTTGATGTAGTCATGATGAATACTGTTTATCGGGTCACAGACAAAAACAATATTTTTTGTGCGCAACGGCTTTCTTCTCATTATCCGTATAGTGAGAGAGCCGGGCTTGACTTCTTGTTGTTGAATATAAGTGATCAGTTTTTCTATGGCTTGTTGCACGTTTTCAGCTTTTTCTTCCTGTCCCCTGATAACAACAACGATTTTTTGTTGTCTTTGTTTTCTGTTTTCTCCATTTCCAGAGGGTTGTTCTATCTTTAGTGTTTGCATATTGTGTCATGACATATTATGTCAAAACCTACATATAAATATATTGCTGTGTGATTCATTTATATGTAGCCATGCATTGTATCAACTGTATGACGTGTAAGTATTACCGTGAAACAAGTAGGGGTAAAAGATGCATATTCCTCTCGCGCAGGGACTGGCAAACCCAGCGGACAAAATACATAAACATGTGTCTAGGAGACCCGAAAAAATGCCCAGTATATAACCGCTACGAGAACATCCTGAACAGCAAGGACTTCTACAGGAAGCCCCAGAACGGCGCAGACGGGCTAAGCGTCACGCCGGACGCTGATATAAAGCCTACAAAGGCGAATGCAGACCAATTGATATCCGACATCTAGCTTTTTATATGTTCCACCTGCCTATCCTCTTCGACTTGTTGTAGCCTGTATTTTCGCCACGCACCCGCAGATATATCCCTAGAAGCACGAGGGCTATGCCCACCGCCCCGAATACCGCGCCAAAGAATATCAGCATATCCTTGTCTGACGTCCAGAAATATCCCATGACTGCGAAGCCCAGGAAAGCCATGACCACGCCTAGGACTTCAAACATGTGCATAAGATAGAAAAACACAGATAAAAAACCAACACAAGGGGTCTAGGGTAGCGGTGCCTCTATTTCTTCCTCCTCTATTGGCGCTTCTTCCTCCTCCGCTGGTTCCCCGTTTTCAAGCTCTTTCGGCGACAACTGCTCTCTCATGCGCCTGTTCACGACCACGGGTGGCAAGGGGAACTGGTCTGGCGCCTTCGACGGTATCTTTTCTCTGTCCCCGTAAACCGTCTTTATGGCTGTCTCGAGGTCTGGCTCCACGACGACCCGGCCAAGGCTCGGGAAATATATCAGCCTCCACACCACGTCGAAACGGAACCTGTCGTACCTACAGCCGAAAACAACTTTAAACTCTTCCGCGTCGTTCACAGTCTTAACCCCGGTCTTCGGGTCTACGTCTATTACATCAAAGTCTTCAACTATCGCCGGCGCAGGCACGGGGCTAAAAGACACGGCTTCTGGGTCATAGTTCGACGCCATCAGGCTCAACAAGTAAACCGCGAATCCCACCTGCTTCACGTCCCCAGCCCTGAAGTTCCTAGCCATCTGTTTAAGGTATTCTATATGTGATTTCGGGTCTGCCATCTTGAGGACATTGCCACCAGTGTTGATGTATAACGGCATAAGCTTCGAAATGTTAGGCGTAAACGCTACATCCCCCAAGTTTTCTTCCCCACTCATGACTTCTACACCACCAAAACAAAAAAGAAACAAGCAACTATAAAAAACCAACAGACTTCCCAGACTTCCAAAACAAACCACTATCCACTATAAAGCACAGCTATGACTCTACTCCAGTATTCTGTATATGACAACGTTTCCAGCCCGTATCCTCGTAGCCAAAGGCAAGCCGTTCGGCTGGAAAAATATGTCGAATATAGCGTTTTTGAGAAGAGAAGCAAGCCCTTTAGTGTTGTAAAATCCATGCGGAGTGAGCGTTATTAAGGGAAACTTCCCAGATCCAGCCAGGTTTTCGATATAGAGCTTGAGATCAAGGGGCGTATTGGGTGAATTCGCGAATTTAATCTCCTTTCTCCACACCGTTTTCCTTTCATTGCCATAGTCTCTGTACGCCTCAAGCTCTGCCACGCCACCCTGCTTAGCAATAATTCTTAAAATGTCGTTTCCAAGATAGTGTCCTTCACTTCTCCTCTGCTCGTTAAATTTCTCTAGGATGTCTACGAGGTCTTTACCAGTCAGCGAGACATATGTATACTTCTCCGGCAACTCCTTGAATTTCTCTATTTTTTCCCTGATATTTCTAGCTTTTTCGTTTTCTGTTTTCTTAATAGGTGTTGTTACACCAAACAATGATAACTCATCTCCGCTTATGCCTATGGTCGGCTGTAGCCCCAGGGTCTTTACTGCCTTAATGGCTTTTTGCGTAAAAGTTCCATAATTGATAGGGTTAATAATCTTAAAAACGTTGCCAAGAATTGATTGGTCTACTGTTTTTGAGGGCGTATTTATTTCCACTAGGTAAATAATGTTTTTTCTATTATAATTCGTCCCAGCAAAATAAATCTTGTCTTTTTCCGGCAATATATAGATGTCGTAAGCGATTATTGCCATGTCTGTTACTGCGTTGGCCACAATGTCATCATTTACAGGATAAGTTACAATCGGCGCCTTGGGTGGACTAAAAAATGCTTGTTCTGGGTCGCTGGGCGCATAGTAAACACTGAACAACACGCCATTACTCTCTCTTGTCGCTAGCCTCAATGGGAACACCTTACCCGAACCCTTGGGAAACACCTTGGTAGTAAACCTGACATTTTCAGAGACTTCCGGCAACCTTCTCTTATTGATGCTATGTGAAAAATGCGCTAGCGCCCCATCTGGGGCGTTTGGGTCTACATATGCCTTTGTTATCAATGCATCTGGAACCCGCAATATATAGCGACCATATGAAGATCTATCAAAGACGCCGATATACATCGCTGGCTTCCCATTCTCTTTGACAAAGATAAGCTGTGGCTCCACGTATGAATCTAGGAGCTTGCGAACCGCCTCAATGACTTCTGGTCTCGCCTCCACGTCAAGCCGGTTATCTTTGGTCTCCATCCATCCCTCGAGACCCTCAATCTTAAACGCCCTCTCCGGCTCCAAAATATCGCCTATCTTCCTTATCTCGCCACTTTTTGTCATTACCCAGTTCCCGTCGCCACGAACAATGATTTTTTCTAGGCTGTCTTCCCCGAGAAAGGACGACGTGTCTATATCCACTATGTACTCGCCTTTCGGCGCCACGTAGCCCTCGCCAGCCCGGAACCCGAGCACCGTGGACACTGCCATCTCTCTGTCGTCACTCAAGCCAGTAACACTTATCCCTATATCCGTCAGCCTCAGCGTGGGATAGGATACACCGTATTTATAGTAAAAAGTTTTCAAGACATCAGCAAGCCTTTCTAGAGCCTTACCCCCTATTTCGGCCAGGCTTCGACTTGTCGCAGAGTTCCAACTTGTAGCAAAGTTTTTTCTCTCCAAAAGTCTCGTCTTTACCTGCTGGGGCGTAAGCCCATACGTCCTCTGGATATACAATAGCGCCTTTGCAAGCTTGTCCCTGTCCCTTAGATCCGGTGGCAATGCGTCCAGCTTGCCAGTAATATACTGATACAAGCGCTCACCAGCCTCCCTATCCACTAGTTTGACGGACATATTCTCCCGTATAAAACCCACAAAGACCAAAATAAATATCTTCGTTCAACAAGAAACACGGCACTAACGGGCTAGTAGAACACAAAAGAAAAATACAAAAAGGAAAAAAGACTATATTACGAGCTTCTCTCTCTGCTTGAACTTAAGCTCCTCGGCTACAGTGGCTTTACCGGTCGGCACCGTGCCTGGAGCCGGTATAACTATGGGTATCAGTGGTGGACGCGCGACCTTCACGATTGGCACGTCGTTTTGCCTCGTTACCGTGACCTGGTCTGTCCTTAGCTGTAGCTCTGTAGATACTTCTGGTATCTGTGCCACGGCTACAATCGGCTCGAATGCGGGCTTCAAGCCGAGGATAAACTTCAAACTCTCCCTGGCAAGTTGAAGGAGAGCATCTGGGAGACGTCTAAACAAGTACCACCTCTCCCTGTCCCTGCCTACAATCTCTAGGACAAAGTCTGGCATCACGCCGTATTTGTCCCAGAACCTCTTTAGGTCTACGTCTTCCTCGATTTTAAGCATCCCAGACGGAATTATTTTCACGTTCTCGGCGTCACTCCGTACATCGCTTAGCAGTGTTTCACCGCTCCTAGCCACATTAATGTTTGCAGGGCTAGCCCCCAGGCTAGAAGCAATCTTTTTGCCCACCTCTTCTGCTTGTTTCACGTTTTCCCCACTGCCACGCACAGTAACCACAGCCGCGCCGTCACTAGTCGCCACGACCTCGCCACCAGCCCTGCCACTGGCACCGCTGAGCTCGAAGTATAGTTTAGCACCGCTAGGCGTAGCCACGCCATACACGTTGCCAGTGACAATGTTGTCGTCGACCCTCGTGGAAACCGTGTCACTGACTATCACGACCCCAGCCTTCTCCTTTATAGCCAAGCGTGCCTCGTCTAGTCCACCATACCCAGAAACATCCGGCACGAGGCTCGCAGACTCGACCCTGACCCCCAGCGTGTCGATTATGCCTCTTATTATTGGCTTTGCTTCCTCGAAGCTTTGTTTATCCCCGTAAATGTCCACTGTAGCCTTGTTTTCCGTGTCTACACGGATGTTTACAAGCATCTTCCCGCCATCACTCTTCGGCACAAACACCGCATAATTCTTGCCACCAGCACCTATGGCAACTATCATGGGCGTCTCAACTGTCCTGCCACCGACATCCCAGACCTTCTTGCCATAAGCCAGAGCCCCCCTGCCCAGTCCAGCGATACTATTATATAGACCCGTCAAAGCTTGAGGCGCGCCGACTTCTTCCACCACGCTGGCAAACGGTAAGTTCCCGAGAAAATAGAACATGCTTGCAACATCTTCTGGAGGCATCTCCCTAAACTTCTGTATAAGCTGGCTTTTTCCAGACACCACCGTGACGCCTGTGTCACCCTTCAAGCCGCCCCGCCCAGCCCCAGGACTCGCGCCTTTCCCCTTCACCGGCACGCCCATACCGGCCTCAGACGAGCCACCAGAACGCCCAGGCTCAAATTCCCTTTGTAGTTCCTCCGATATGTCTTTATCCAAGTCAACCTCAAATTCTA
>WYEB01000656.1_pt1 | contig 11619 bp, 13 predicted proteins | sample 6343061 | NCBI WGS metagenome assembly WYEB01 (sample SAMN13812332, study PRJNA600296) | hot springs metagenome | biome: ENVO:00000051; feature: ENVO:00002007; isolation source: sediment sample from Evening Primrose shelf | place: USA: Yellowstone National Park, Evening Primrose Hot Spring ... | reverse complement strand
TGGTGAATGCGATAACCATTGTTATCGGTATGAAACCTCTATTCATTTTATTCAAAACCAATGCTACACCAAGGTATGCGTATAAAGCAAGCATTAGGGCCGTAACGATGATTCCTGCAGTAGCAATGTTGCCCGGTGTGTAGAGTAACCAGTAGGGCAGTGGCATCGGCATTACCGTAAGAATTGAAGTAAGCAGGGACCATAACGAGGATGCGAAACCCACAAGGACAAAACAAACAAAAAACCAAAACAATGGCCTAACAGCCATGGGAAACACCATAATGGCTCTTAACCAATCTGTGTGATTTTGCCGTACTTGCACGTGACGCTCGTTGGACCCCCGTAGTAGTTTGTGGCGTTCAGTATGAAGCCGAATGTGGGTAAGCCGTAAACCGCCGAGGCATTAACCATGGAGATGAAAAGGTTCATGCCGGTTGTTATATTAAAGAGCTCTAGCGATACGCTCGTTAAACTTACCGATGCTTGTGGTGGAGGCATGCCTAAACCCCCAGAACCAAGTGACAGGCTTGTTAATGTGGTACCTAGTTGGGCTGGGCCTAGACCATAGGCTGTTTCAACACCACCAAGCGTTATTGCATAGGCGGTACCTGACGTCGTACTAGCATTAGTAACTGGTCCGTTGCATTGATAGAGATACTCCTGACCTGTGTATATGAATGCTGCATAATTAACAATTGATGATGCTGGGTATTCGAGGTAATGCTTACTGGCTAAGTGGTAGAGTAGACTTACCGGACCATTGCCATAATCAAGTACTATGCCAACGTAATTACTATTCGGTGGTATGTAAAGCACCTCGAAAATGGTTGCATTACCCAGGTGGTAAGTACCCATTGAGGAGTTCACAAACCACACGGTGTAATCAACAATGCCCCATGTGGCACCTCCATAATACCAATACAGTGAGCCAGGCTGCGTAATCTGGGAACCAATGGTATACGTTGGACTGCTCAATATCCAGTTCTCTTTCGCACTGTATGATGTGCCTATGTCACCGTAGCCGGCAGCCATTGCGTCCCAATTTATCGTACCCGAGAAGTATATGTTAAGTTCGAATTGTAGCCCTTCATCGTTTTGTATTACGCCGTTGCTCAATGTTACCCATGTTGCTGGTAATGATCCGTTGAAGCCTAGGCATGTGATTTCAGGCTTGAATGCTGTTTCTGGCGGCGGCTTGGGAGCACTTAAATCGCAGTTATAGGTTGTGTAATCACTATGATTACTGGGGAGTTGTAGGTTCACCGCAGTTGTGCCTGGCATTGCTGGAATTACCTCACTAGGCTTTATTGAGTTCACGTTGATGAAGGCATTAACGACTATGTACCTTGAGTTTTTGATAGCCCAAGCCACGTTGTATGGAATGACTAATGGCAGTATCCACGACTCGTTGCCCCTCACGTAGGTTATGAATATGAGCATTGATGTTTCATACTCACTGGATGACACGCCCAATAATACCCACTTATTAATTACGTACTGCCAATTCACGTTACTAAACGGCACAATTAAGGTTGTTGAGTAGCCCATTGCAACGTGGACAATCCCATTGGGAGCATTGGCGTAAACATCGATGAATGCGTTAACGGGCTTCATGCTGGAGCCGTTGATTAGGTAAACCCTAACCAACAAGCCAGGAGGAGCATTAAGTATTGGTTGCGATGCGTAGTAATCAACCTCACCAAACCCACCAATACGAATTGAGGCTATGAGTGACGGAGAGACACCAACACCATCAACAACCAAAACAACCATTGATGCAACAGCCAGAGCGATTACTAGTGGGGTGATCCAGATTGGTTTGAGTCTTTTTTCCAACACCAACCACCGGCCTCATCATCAGCCGTCTCCTAAAAAGGCTTGCGCAAGTAAATTAAGTACACTATGCCCAACGGGAAAAGCCAGCAGATGGGGGAAACCAGGGGAGGGCTGGATTAGGCTGATGTGGAGTAGCCTTTTATGCCTAGGCGTGGTTGTTGTGTTTGTGGGCAATGCAAGCACTCATCTCTACATTGCGGGTGGTGTTGGCTTCCTGTCCAGAGTTGTTAATGAGGTTATTGATTACCTGAGCAATGGTGATGTGCCTAGTCGCATGCTTAGGGATGGCATTAATAGGAGGGTTAGTGATGGTGTGAGTAAAATAATGGGTGTAGTCCATGTTAGGGGTCATAGGTGACCCTCAACAATTGGGTCCATACTCTCAAGGACAGCCTACACACTCCTCAAGGAAGTAGCGCTGGGCGTGAGGCATAGTAGGTTCGCTGCATCAACAGCCGAGTTCTGCGCCTACATCGATGAGGCTGAAGCCGTGATCTATGGGAGGAGGTTCGTGAGGTGCTTGAATGAGGAGGTTATGATAGACGTGTCGAGGGAGGTTGCGTCAATAAACGAGGCAATAAACAACAAACTATTCAAGAAATGGAAGGCACTACAGAGAGAGGCTTTGCTGGAGCCACGATAAAGCCTTATTAAGGCTAGTGAGTAAAGTAAAGTGGAAAGTGATGAGTCCCCGAGGTAGAGCGCCTTGGGTTTACCAAGGCGAATTCCTCGGGGATGATCCAGCCCCGTGAGCGTGAGTAGTGGACTGGCTGCTTGGGTGGATGCTGACGTACAGCGGCTCAGACTGCAAACTATGGCAATATGTCTATGGGAAGTGCAAAGAGTCAGAGCTATGCCGCAAAACCGCCGAGCTACTACCCGCAATCGGTTACGACCTAACCAAGCACAGGTGCTTCCAGTCATAAAATCAAACCAAGCCTAAACTCCTCAAAACCAAGGCTACCCAATCATCTGAGCTGCCTAGATGCCCATGCCCGTGCCTTTCCCCCTCCAAAGCCCAACCTCCCATCCCTAAGTTTTCTTGATTTTTAGGTGGTATTAGGCCTCGGTGGGGAGTAGTGCGTGTGACCCGGGTGTCGCCCGCGAGGGCGGCTACCGGGCAACCACACACAAAACCTGCCAAGGCCCGCTGGGTCTGGTGGCCCAGTATGGGCGTCAAAAGTCAGAAAGGGTCTGTGGGGCTCCAGGGCTCCCTGCTCCAGGCCCCAGCAGGGGGTCTTGGGGTCTACTTTAAAACCAGTGCATCCTGGGGCGGGCGTTCAAGCCCGCTGGGGCCTAATGCATCTAATGCTTCAATGGGTGAGCCACCATGAGCCCACAAACCCACGACCGTGAGGCGGGTAGGAGTTTGCTTGTGGAGGAGATTGAAAAAGCACTGAGAGAGCGACTTGGTTGGAACGAAATTGTGATGGACAATATCATGTGGAAATACATTGGTGTTAGCGTGAATGAACTGATTACGTATGGAATAGACGCGCATGCGTGGATAGAGATTCTACGCCACCTCAGTATAAACGATACATACATGTTAGGTGCGGTGCACGGTGACGTATTTGTAAGATCAACATCACGATCATGGTATGAGATATCAGCGAGTACAACAAGTTCGCCGGGTGTGTTATATTTTGAGAGGTTAACGAGATCGATAAAAACACCAACTGTTGAATTAACGACAAGAAGGAGGACGCCTAATGTGGTCTACGTAAGGTTCTATGTTAAATTAAGGAGGAGTGAGTGGCCGTGGTATGGCAAGGGTTACGAGACAATAAGCAGTTTTAATACAAGCGGCCTTTTAAGGTACCTAGCTGGCTTGGTGGATACGGATGGTATAGTTACATCCGAGAAGCAGCCGTATGGGTACAGATTCGAGATAGATATAACTTCCGCCAACATCGAATTTTTAGAGTTCCTTAAGAACATGGTTTATGAGAGATTGAGCATTACGGGCTCGATTAAAAAGTCTAAAGGGGATAGTAAATTGCGGTTTCGAAGTTTACAGGCTGTTCAGTTATATGAGGGATTGCGGCAATATCTGGCGCATCCAATGAAGAGGTTGAGGGCGGAAGTGTATTTGAGGTATTACAACAAAGAGTTGACAATAAAAGAGTTTGAGCATTTTTACGAGCTGCTGAAATACGATAATAATGGCAATGACCCAAAAAGGTACCATGCCGCAGACATACTCACCCAAGCGGCCCCACAAACTCACACCCACGGGGGATACCCTCTTCCGTTAAATCTCTAAGGCTAGTCATTAAGAATAGGGTTAAGACGTACATGAAAACCAGGACAAAAAAGTTAAAAGCCTGCAGTGTATAACAGGGCTTGCGGGGGTGCCCGAGCTTGGTCAAAGGGGGCGGGTATCCCCGAATCTGATTGAAGGGGACCGCATTCAGGTCCCGTTGGCGTAGGCCTGCGTGGGTTCAAATCCCACCCCCCGCACCATGAAGAATAAACCTCTTCCTGCTTAATCCCAAGACTGCTTATGCACACATTACATCATGGTTCCGCTAGGATTGGTTTTGATTAACTAGTGCTAATATCATCCATATATATGTACTGTTTGGTGGTGGGTATTGGTAAGAGGGGCATGTGGATTATAATATTGGGGATGAAGTATAGCTCACCGATCTTGAAGGCGCCGACGTAGTATGAGATAACTGATAGTTCAAAGGGTGTTGGTTCTCAGTAGGTTTCATTACCTACAATGGTCCCGTTGGTTAACTTAACTGTGAAGAGTATGCACATTGCACCGCTAAGGTTTGACGAAGTGACTGTAGTGCGGTTTTTATCCACGGATGGCGTGCACCATGGCGTGTAATCCACCATGTAGCCATCAATCCTCACGGTGGTTTGGTTATAGAACTGTCTTGAGAATTGGTCTAGTAAGACGTAACCGTACTCCGTGTTATTCATGAGAATCACCGAGCCATTAACAACCCTAAGCGACAACTGAAAGCCCCTGAACCCTCCTAATTAGTTCTGAAACCCAAAGGCCGGTTGAATCAACGGTAGTGGAGTTAAACCCACCCTTAACTACATTAAACAATCCATGGTGCAAGGTTAAGTATGTAGCAATAGATATAACTGCAATTACCAATACCGCAAAAACTAAGACGACAACCCTACTCAACATCATAATCCTCTTTCTTAACAATATAAAGCCTTATACTTTTCTGCGAGATTCACTAGTTAAGACACTGGCCATCAGTCTCAAATCTCATGCAGTTATGAATCTCATAAGGATAAGATAAAAGGGATACAGATTATTACTAGAATACGGAGGTACTGAATAATGAAAACTCTAAGACAACATGAGAAACACTAATATCTCGGCAAAACAATCTTAAGGCTAGGTGTAGATAGTGCCAAGAAGTCGGCTTGAAGCTATTCATTGGAATGTATGGTCTTCGTCAGTAAGTATAGCATATGTGTACATGGGCGTTGTGCGCAATGGGATTCTGGTTGCTACGACCCATAACACCGATAGCTGTAAACCTAGTATCGCTATCCCTTGCAGGCAGGGTAAGTAATGGTACTGCTAAGGCTTCTAGAAACTATGGTCTTATACAACCCATTACACCCGGTGGTCACATTAATGCACCCAGGTTTAATCCTCCGTCCCTAACCTTAAGGTTAATCCCCTTAACCTGCATAACATTTATTTCATCTATTCGATTCAATGCCCTCATACACTTTCACGTTCTTCAACAACATAAAACCTAGTTTCTACTTTTAACTACAGGAATCCCCTTTTCACCAACATCCCGCACTGTTGGAGTAAACCTTCCACCAGAACACCATGAATCGGTTCCTACAGGGTTGAGTACTTCTCTAAGTTACTTTAGGTTCCTCAAGTTTAAATTAGGCTAAGCGAAGATCATTATATGGTTGACATTAACAGGAAGTGCATTAAAGCCGGGTAACTGCATCACCCTTAGGGTCTAGACTTAGGTTGACCGTGCCACTTGGGCTAGTTCCGGCATTAGGCCCATTATAACCTGTTGGCGGCTTAGTGTCCTAAGCCAAACCCTACCAGGCCCCTCAATGTGGGCTAGCCATATGCCCTCCTCCCCGAAGAGCATTGTCCTTAAACCACCCACCCTCCTAACACCCACCCTCATACCATCCTCAAAGGCTAATACATGCCCAGCTTCAGCGTCAATAGCCTCCCCTGGACCCAGGTCTATGGTTAATGCATCACCGATGGCATGTATAAACACCCTACCTAAGCCCTTAAGGTGCGCCATGAGTAACCCCTCCCCACCAAGCCAACCAAAGCCCAACCCCATTAACTTAACGTCGTAATCAACGGTGGTCTCCATGGCCAGGAAACTCCTGTGCTCAACCATAACACCCCTTGAACCATCCAGGTCAATCTCAACCACCTTACCTGGGGCGAAGCCAGCCACGTTAGCCTCACCAGGTCCCTCAACCTCAAGCACGAAGAAGCTGGCCCCTGTTAAGGTCCTCTTAAGACCTGAAAGTAAGCCACCACCCGTGGTGGCCTTTAGGTTAACTGTGCTTGACTTCCATATTAGGTGCCCGCCTTCAACGTAAACCCTCTCTCCAGGGCCCATGTTTATGAGTAGGTGCTGTATGTCACTGCCCATTATCTTAAACTCAACCACATTAAACCTAATGTCCCTTAGTTTTAAAAGTATAACTTATTAATTTCATCTATTCATCTATAGAATCACGGGGGTTACTCTTTAAAGTCAGGTTAAGTTAGGGGTGCTATGCTTAGTGGTAAGCGGATTCTCATAGCCGGTGCTGGGCCGGGTACAGGCTCTGCCACGGCTTACTTGGCCTTAGTGAATGGCGCATCAGTGGCTGTCATAGCTAGGAATGAGGCTAGGCTTAATGCGCTTAAGGCAGAGTTATCCAGATACGGTAGGATAGAGGCGATTAGGGGTGACCTAAGCACGGCTAAGGGAGCTGTTTTTGGTTTTTATGATTGTTTGTAGTGTACATGTTTATTGATGCCTAAGCCCTCTTAGGGCTGTTAAGTAGGCTGATGTTGTGTGTTTGTCTAGTCCGTGTTTCTTCATGGTTTCGTCGTGTTCCTTGGAGTTTGTTGTTCCCCTTGGGTTCACGTATTTGGTTTCTATGCTGTATAGTGGTGCCTTCATGGCTATTCTCTCAATGATGGAGCTTCTGAATACTGAGACCTTATGATTGTAATTCTCATGATTTCTACCACCATTCTTAATCCACATTAGCCTCAGCCTACCGAGAACCTCCGGATTCTCTAGGAACAAGGTCTTGACACCGTGGTGGTAGGCGTAATCAAGCATCTCATGAATCCTCATACCAATTATACTCCACGCACTGTGCTTGGGGAAGCCTCGTGCAGTTGCTTCACTGAACCAAAAAGTCCTGTGGTCTATTAGCCTACCCTCCTTATCAATGATTGCTAGATTAAACCTATCGGTGTTAACATCGACGCCACCAATGAGCTTGCCACTGTTTTTCTTATGCCTAGCCATGCGCTCATAATAAACATCCATTGGCACCGTCATGTGTACTTCACCACGAACCCACAATTGGTTACTTCTAACGCCGTAATCAGTAACCACAACCCTACCCATGTACTTGACATGTTCAAAAAGAACTGCATCAAGTAATGCTTTGTAAATCTTAGGTATTGTTGGCTTAACAACAACCCTGCCGGTTGATCCATTATACCTAACAGTAGTCACGTGAAACTCATAGTTAGGCTTTAGGGTAGTGTTCCTGCTTGGGTATTCCAATGAGCTTTGCTGAAACATCAACCAGTCAGACAACTCAACACCCCTAAAGTCAATGCTTAATTCCCTACAAGACTCGTAAACACCCATCACAAGAGTTATAACACCATCAGCATACCTCTCATTTGGAATAATTCCATATGCAATTTTCCTAAACATGTTCTTCCAACCAATCCTGCTCCCAGGCAGTGCCTGCTGCCTAGCTACACCTAACACTCTATGCGTGGCTATCTTGAACAACCACGCTGTCGACAGCAACTCCCTGGCTGCATCCCCATCAGCATTAAACGGTAACTTAAGAGTTATGTAATCCACAAGGAGATATCTCCAGTTAAATTTAAAAACCTAACTCTAGCACCCTCACTGGTTACCCTGGGTTTCCGAGATCCGTAGTGGCTGGGAACCCCCGGCGACGGGTGGGGAGCTGCTGCGGTGAGGGGGCCCAGGGAGACCGCCGAGAAGGAGACGGCAGGGAGCTCCGCAAGGGGCAATGAACCGCCGCCTCCGGAGAGACGGCTGAGGAAGCGGTGCATAAGGCTTATGAAGTATTGGGCGGCTTAGATGGTTTGGTGACTGTGCTTGGTGGGTATGTTGAGGGTGGGATTAGTGAGGTTAGTGAGGATGATATATTCAACATGGTTAGGGTTAATCTTGCAGCCCACCTACTCACGGTGAAGGCGGCTGTACCATTAATGAAACGCGGCTCAATAGTGATGGTAACGGCAATCTGGGGTCCATACGCCAATTGGCCCAACCACGTGGCCTACGTAGCCTCCAAGGCAGCGTTATCTAGGGTTGCCGAGACCCTTGCCTCAGAGTTGCTGGATAGGGGTATTAGGGTTAATGTTGTTGCGCCAGGGGGTATTAGGCATGATTTTAAGCCTGGGAGGGATTGGAGGAGTATGAGGAAGCTTGGTGATCCCTCAGCGCCCCCTGAGGACATTGCCAGTGTCATAATTTGGCTCTTATCGGATCAATCCGAGTGGGTTAATGGGGCCATCATCCCCGTTGACGGTGGATTTAGGCTCAGGGTGCGTTAATCCTCCGCCTCTGGTACCTCCGGGAGTAGGCTAATCCTCCCCCTAAGCCAATTATACATACTAAGCCAATCCAGCCTATAAAGCATTATACCAGCCACCGTGAAGGCTACTGCAAAGGCGACCTGGAAGTCCAGTCTAGTTAGGCCAAGCATTGACGTTGCCCCATACGCGGCCCTAAACATGGTTAACTCTATGGGAATCTCAACAGCACTCTTAATTAACTTACCCAACAGCACGTACGCGTTTAACCTCGTTAAACTAGCCCCAGCCGCCCCAGTACCCACGTAGACGTAGTCGTCAAGTGGTAGCCCGGGTATTATGGCTAGGATAACCACTATAAGCCACATGTAACCCAGTTTAAGTAAACCCCTCAACAACGCCATGTTCCTACCCCTAGACATGGGCCTCCTGAGGGCAACACCAATGAGGTACATTATGTTCTTGGATACGGCAGCCCCCAGGGCTGTGACAACTATGAAAAGGGCCACCAGGGGTATAGTGGGCCTAAGGTCAAGAAGTACGAGCGAAGCGTAGACCGTGTAGGCAGCCCCAAAGAATGGAGTTGCATTACTAATGAAGCTAACCGCAAAGGCAAGTAGTACGTAGTAAAGCAGCTCATGCATAACACGACGCATTATACGGAAGTATAAAAACCTACCCCCTACACAGTGGATTCACTAGAATGTTGAATAAAGAGGATCATCAAATAGGTGTGTTGGCTTCATTACTCATAGATCCTCGGCAATGACCCCCTCCCTGCCCTTGTTGGGCGGGGTTGCTCCACTTTGTGAGTCCCATGATGATGTTTTAAATTCTAGCAGTGCTGAGATGTTTAGTAGCTGGAGTGGCGCCTCTGGGAGGGGTTTTCCTTGCATTAGATTAGTCGGTGAAGCGATACCCACTATCCCCACCATCCCAGGCAAGACACCAACCTGTAGCAGACGGGGCAACAACCAAAACCCCCAAAGCGGAAAAAACCAAAAGACAAGGAGGGAGTCAGTGGCGTTAAACTTGCTTAGTTAAATGCCCTTCTTAACGGTACTGATTAATAAGTAGGGACTGGTTCCTGCATAGTAATAATATTTTTAATTCGGTTAACTGAGTGTATGGTCATGATTAGGCTTAGGGATGGTGAATCCGAGGTTGTGATCTATGAGAGGGGTGCGTACCTGTATTCATGGAGCATTAGGGGTAGGGATGTGGTGCTGAGGGGTAACATTGACATGCCTACAAGGGGTGGTATGGCGATTCTCATACCGTATGCCAACAGGGTGCGTGGGGCCGAGTATGTGTTCAACGGTGTTAAGTACACTTTACCGGTTAAATGGTGGCCCCCTAGGGAGGATAATGCTATTCACGGCCTTGTGCTCGATAAGGACTTCGTGGTTAAGGAATCGACAATAAGCTCGGTTCTGCTTAATTACGTGCTTAGGCATAGCGGCTACCCAACGGTGCTGGACATTTCTGTTAAGTATGAGTTAAGCGGTAACAGCTTAACAACCAGGTTCATGATTCAAAACATTGGCTCATCAGATGCGCCACTAACCGTTGGTGCCCACCCATACTTCCTAGTCTCTGGTGATTGGGATATTAAGGCTGGTGGTGAGTCCTATCAATGCGAGGCAGTAGATAAGATACCCACAGGTAGGCTCATAAGGCGTGAGTTAACTAGGGGTGATTGGGATGATTGCTTCATCGTTGATGATCCAATACAGCTTAAATCATCATACTCAAGCATAACCATTACTAGGGTTAACATGAGGTATCTTCAGGTCTACACGGGGGTTCCAGGTGCAGTGGCTGTTGAACCGATGAGTGGTGCCCCTGATGCATACCATAATGGAATGGGACTGGTGGTCATAAGGCCTGGTGAGGTTAAGGAATTCTCATTCACGGTTAACGTGACTAAGGCACCGGCTTAATTCGATGAAACAATTTTAAACGCCCCCTTCGGTAATTCAGGTAGCCGTGACTGGTATTAGGATTAAGCCTGAACTGTGCCTAGTATGCAAGGGGTACAGGAACCTATGTGGATTGCCAAGGTGTCCGATACTTGAGAGGAGGCTGGCGTTAAGCAGAGTGGGTAGGTACATTAATGGGCATGTAGATGGTTCATCACCCCCATCCGTGGTTGTTGGGGAGGTAGGCTATCCCGTGGTTAAGGTCATGTTTAACATACCACCTAATATACATGGCATCGATGCCGCGTACTACGATGACCCCAGCGGGTGGTGGGGTAGGTTGAGTCTCTATGACATAATTAAACTCAGATCCTCAATGGTTGCAGCCTCAATGAGGATTAAGGTTAATGAAACCCAAGCCCTATACGACAATGAACTGGCCCCAGCCTCGGTCTCGGAGAAGCCGGTTGACATGGAGGCTAGGCTTAAGGGTAAGTTAACAGGGCTCAGTATCAATGAGCTATTGGTGCCTACCCCACCTGCAGCGACGGCGCTTAGGATCAACGTATCCAGCAACCCCAAGGTCCCTAGGGTCATCGACAGGCTGATTAATGATGATGCTAAGGCCTCTGATGCCGTATGGGAGGCCTACAAGGGTGGTTTAAGCGTCTACACGCTAATAAGGGCATTATCAATGGGTATGCTGGGTGAGAGGAGGAGAAGGAGACTTGTACCAACTAGGTGGTCAATAACGGCCGTGGATTCAATAATAGGCGGTAGGCTAAGGGGCAGGGTACTTAGCCTCCCTGAGCTTAGCGAGGAGCTCCTCTTCTATGGGGAATACTTAGGCAACAGGTTCATAATAATGCTTAGGCCAGGTGCCTATAGGGCTAGGTGGATTGAGATCTGGTACCCATCCTCAGCCCTAGTTACCGGTAAAGACGCCGTGATCCACGTGGTTGATGAGGATTATGGAGGAAGGTTTAGTGAAATGGATGGTGGATTCTACGCTGCAAGGTTACCCATACTTGAATACCTTAATAAGACTGGTAGGACAGCGGAAGTGGTCAT
>WYEB01000653.1_pt1 | contig 11634 bp, 12 predicted proteins | sample 6343061 | NCBI WGS metagenome assembly WYEB01 (sample SAMN13812332, study PRJNA600296) | hot springs metagenome | biome: ENVO:00000051; feature: ENVO:00002007; isolation source: sediment sample from Evening Primrose shelf | place: USA: Yellowstone National Park, Evening Primrose Hot Spring ... | reverse complement strand
GACCCGCCCGGTTCATGAGCCCGAAAAAACAGAGCTTTAAATTTTCACAATATCGCTATTGATAAGCGATGATAAGATATACATATAAAACACGTCGAGAGAAAAGCGATTTAAAGATAGTATATATTAAGAGTATAGATAAATTACGCAAAGACCTTGAGGGAAACGCAGTTTTAAGGCGCCGTGTTTTATGCTTGACAGAAAAGTTGTGTTAATCGACGTCCGAGTTCAAGCCGGAGGGAAAAACGGGGGAGGGGCCGGTTGCGCCTTACAGTATCCGCACGTACTCCTTGGCTCTCGCGAATGCCAACAGTCCCTTTGGTCTGTAGACCCCCCTCGTCCCGCCTTCGTGGGGCTCTAGGCGGCCCAACTCAAGCTCCAGCCCTTCGACAGTAACGTCTCCGTCCTCATGCCCCCGCCCGCGTCCATGCCTCCGTCAACGCTCATGCCCTCATCCTCCTCGCCGCGTTCTTGACGCCCTCGACTGTCGTCCCCGCCGCATTCGCCAGGCGGATGGGCATCCCGTACTCCTTATAGGCGGCGAGCCATAGGGACGCGGCGGCCAGAACCCAGGGGTTTCTGCCCGCGACGGCCCTCCTGTTACCCTCAAGGATCTCTAGTGCCCTCCTCGCCTACGAGGCGTATGCGTTTAGGGGCCCTCCGCGCGCCCTGGCCGCCGCGCTCGGCAACGCCCTCCCCGTCACGGCCGCCGCAGAGGCCGGCCGCCATGCCGCCGGCCGTACACCTCGCCGCGGCCGCCCTCCTGACGGGGCGCCGGACGCCTCAGGCCCCGCCTCGACGCGGGGACGGCCTAGCCGTGCCCTCCAGCGGCGTTATCCTCACGGCGCCGAAGCCCAGCGGGCGGTTCGCGCCCAGGCCGAAGTCCGCCGCGGCGGAGAGGGCGCGCCACATCTCCCCCAGCATGGACGTCTCGAAGGCCCTGTAGACGGCCCACCCCACGAAGCCCCTCGCGGTTCTGCCTCCGGTCAGCGACACGGCCACCGGCCTGATGCGGAAGTCGGTGATGCCCACAGCCGCGTACGCCCAGCGGTAGAGCCGTTTGGACTCCGCGGGCCCCCACAGACCCAGCCTCTCCGCCGTCTTGAGGGCCGACTTGAACACGTTCCGCGGGGCGGGGGTGAGGTCGTACACCGGCCTCGGCCGCCTCACGTAGGGAGGCGTCTCGAACCGGGTCGGCGAGAGGAACTCCACCCTGAACGCCGGCGTCTGCCGCGCGGCGGGCCGCGGCGGCCTCCAGAACTCCAGCTCCGCCGGGGCGACGCGGGCGCCGAAGAGGTCGAAGCCGCCCTCCACCGCCTCCATGAACCTCCGCCCCAGCTCCTCGTCGAAGAAGGCGGCGCGGAGCTCCACCTCGGCCCCCGCCGCCGCGGCCGCCAGCCCGACCGCAGGCCTTCCGTCGATCAGAAGCGGCCAGACGGTGAAGGGCTTCGGCCCCCTCTCCGGGAGCCCCCGCAGGAGGCGGTGCACCACGGAGTGCGCCAGGTAGCCCGAGAAGAGGTTGATCGCCACCCCCCTCTCCAGGTTGCCCCTGAAGGCCACCACCGACATGGCCGTCCCGAGGCGCCGCGATATAAAGGATTCGACGCGCCGTCGGACGGCGTTTATACGTGCAGATTGCGCTTTACATCCATCGAAGCTGTCCACTGCTTCGGCGAGCTGCGTACGTAAAGCGGGGATCCCGTTTATAAAACGTCGTGCAGCTTCCCGGCGCGGGCCGACGCCGAGACGTAAAAGCACGCAGATGCGCGCATCTGCACGCCCGGCGCACTTTACGTAGAAACAAGACGCGGCGACCCGTACAGCGCAGTTAGACCTACATCACGCCGAAAGACGGATAGAAAAGCTTAAATATCTATACATTCATGGTCCAAGAAACCCGGCATCTCCAATGGAGAATTGAAACATGATAATAAGGATTTGCGAAATATTTAAGCATTGCCCTGAAGGCATCTCCAATGGAGAATTGAAACATGCCGAGTCCAGCAAGGGCCTGCACATTACTTCTTCAACACGTCGCATCTCCAATGGAGAATTGAAACTAGCTTTGGGGTGTTTCCGTTGCGGAGGTGGTTCACCACCTCCGCATCTCCAATGGAGAATTGAAACGGGTATACATCACGTAGTACATCTTGAACCCCCCAATCTCGGCATCTCCAATGGAGAATTGAAACTTATCTCCATTACTTTTTCCAAGATCTCCTTGGCTAATTTCAGCGGCATCTCCAATGGAGAATTGAAACCCGCCCTCGCGGTATCGCTCGCCCTCATGGCGGCGTCATGGCTGGGGCATCTCCAATGGAGAATTGAAACCTGGTCGGGGCGTTCCAGCAGGCTGGCAACTACTTCGCGCAGGCCAGCATCTCCAATGGAGAATTGAAACTCTCTGTGGTTCTCGCCGTGGTCGTATCGATAGCTGTGATCCAGCATCTCCAATGGAGAATTGAAACTAGTTTTCTTAGCTATTGCGACGTAATACTGAAGTTGCCTATACCGCATCTCCAATGGAGAATTGAAACGACTGCCCAGCACTGTGTGGGTATAGATAATGCGGGCAGCATCTCCAATGGAGAATTGAAACACACCAAATATGAGCAGAAGCGCAATTAGGGAGGTGTCGGGCATCTCCAATGGAGAATTGAAACCCATCCTCAACGATCGCCTCTCTGCCGTTTATCAAGAGCAGCGCATCTCCAATGGAGAATTGAAACCGGGGCGCTTAGGAACGCTATGCCCCTGGCGATCGCCTCGATTATCGCATCTCCAATGGAGAATTGAAACTCCTGACGTATCGGCAACGAGGCAGACATTATAAACAGCGCATCTCCAATGGAGAATTGAAACCGTATATACTCTGCCGTGGTGTGCTCTTCAGCCTGCTTACGCGCCATGCATCTCCAATGGAGAATTGAAATTGCCTATGTTGGGTTCTGCGGCGGCCGCGGCGTCGCGTCCTGCGCCGGCTTGAGCACGGCCTCGGAGGCGGCATCCTCTTCGTACTCCTCGCCGTCCTCCCCGCGGAAGACGGCGGCGCGTGTGGGAATCGCCCCAGAGCTCCGGCTGGAGGCCCGCCGGCCCCGGCGCCTCGTCTCCGGTCCAAGGCCTCCTCCAGCCCCGCAACCGTCTGACGCCTCTCGCTGGGCACAGACGCCGCAGGCGTCTTCCGCGTGGGCCCTGTCTCCCCCAGGATCCGTTGGCTCTGTGCATTCTTGTAACGCCCTACTCTGGGGAGGGGCCGCGCCCGTCTTCGGCGGCAAGTTCATAAATGTGAGGCCCTCGGAGGCTCGTGGTCGCGTCTGCGCTGCGGTCTGCCGCTTGCGTCTTGGCTCTGCGCGGGGGCTATGCCTTCCCATAGGGTGCACAGGACGTGCGCAGAGCTGATTGGGATATCCGGCGACGTGGCTAACTTCGTCGATAGGCTTATCGATCTGGGGAGGTGCGAGGCCCACGATGTGGGCGTCAGGCATCCGGCTGTGGATCTCGGCGGAGTCCAGACGCCTGCGGTGAGCGGCGCCGAGGTCCTGGTGGGCTGCCTGGCGATGCAGGGCAGGCTCGACGGCGTGCATCTACGGGCGGCGGCCCTCCACCACCTCCTCGACTGCGTGGACGGCAAGGTCAGGAGGTACGGCACGGCCCTTGCCGGCGACGCCTTCGACGTCGAGAGGGTCCTGGCGCGGTGCCTCTCGGAGGTGGCCGACAGGCTGAGAGACGTGGATATGTACGTCCTGCCTGCGGACAGAGCCGCGGCGAGGGAAGCCGCCGAGATGCTAACCAAGCCGCTATACGAGATCTACAACGACCACAGGGACGTGCTGCGGCGCTGCGTGACCCTAATCGCCGAGGAAAACGTCTCAAAGGGCGTTGAGCCTCTCGGCGTGTACCAGTATTACAATCCGCTGAAAGAGCTGTTGGTTCTCTGCGGCGAGAAGTACCAGTGGGTCAAGCCTTCGGATTACAGCCGCCTCTACAGGCTGGCGCAGAAGCTCGCGAGGAAGAAGGCAGATGTATCCGCGATAGTAGAGGAGATAGGAAGGAGCGGCGCCTGCAGAAGCCGCGACCTCTTCTTCGCCGTAGTCGAAAAGGCCGCGACGTGACGGCTCAACGCATCGAAACCAAGCTCTGCGCCGGCCTCAGAAATCGGAGCTATTGATATACCTGGGTAGCGCTCCCCCTCCTCCGCCTCCAGTCCTCTACCGCCACGGAGAAGGCGACGCATTTATTCTCTCTGGCGATGTCCATGGGGCTTTTCCCCTCTCGGTTTTTCCGGCTCAGGTCAGCTCCGTGGTCGAGCAGAACCTCGACCAGATCTGGGAAGCACTTGAGGGCCGCCACATGTAGAGGCGTGTTCCCTCCGTCGTTCTCCGCATTCGGGTCGGCCCCGTGCTCGAGGAGAAACTTTACAATATTTGTAAATCCGCCGGCAGCCGCGTAGTGCAGCGCAGTCCATCCGTGGCCGTCGCGGGTGCCGACATCCGCGCGGTAGTCCAAAAGCGTCTGGACAACGACAAAACGGCCGTTTTCAGCGGCGAGGTGGAGGGGGGTCTTTCCGCGGTTATCGGCGAGGTTTGGATCCGCCCCCTTATCCAGTAGGGCCTTTACAGTATTCATAAACCCCCTCTCGGCGGCGCAATGGAGAGGAGTCCGTCCGTCAATATTTCTCACATTTACGTCGGCCCCGCCAGCGAGCAAAACCTTAACCACATCAAACACATTATTAGCCTTGCTGTTACAGACGGCGTAGTGAAGAGGGGTATCGCCATGTCTAGTCCTAACATTGGGAGAGGCTCCGTGTTGGAGAAGAAGCCCCACCTTCCCCACATATCCATATCCCGCAACTATGTGCAGGGGAGTCTCGCCTTCGTCGCTACACCTAACATCAGGATTGGCCCCTCCCTCTAAAGCCTTCTTGAAATCCGAGTCCCACCTATTCACTAGGCCGCAGAGAGCCATGGGGTATCTACATCATGGCGATATATAGTCTATTCATTGGTACATCACTGCGGGCACAGCTTGAGTTCTGCGTAGAATGCGCCGCATTTAGCCACGAGCTGGGAGATCCCGCATATTCTGCCGGGTAGCGCGTATCTGTGCTGAGCACCGCCGTGCAGCACCTCCACGGCGTTCCCCGCGATGCGGACCTCCTCGCCGACGCCGTCTATCCTCGCCGCGTCGCCCGCCACAGAGACGCGGAGCGGCTCGCCGGCGTCTGCGGAGGCGGCGGGCCCTGCGGGGATTCCCGCGAGGGCCGACTGTATCATCTGCCACCCCTCCGGGTTTACGCACCTAATGAGCTCGAATATATCCCGCTGGTCGCCCCTCCTCGCCCCTTCTATCAGCTGGGGGAGGCGGCGCCGGCAGTCATCCACGGGCATATGCGGTCAGAACCTTATATCTGTGGCTGCAGAGCCTCACGGCGACCTCGACGCCCTCCTCCCGCTCCACGTCGTACACCGCGCCGATCAGGTTGTCGTAGACGTCGGAGACGTCTCCAGCCACGAAGTACCTCCCGCCCCACACGTAGCCTAGATAAGGCAGAAGCTCGCCGCACGTATCCACGAAGCAGAGGGCGTCGCCGTCCGCCGGCTCCAGCCCGGTCCAGAAATGCCAAGGCCCAGCCGAGCGCACCACGGAAAGCGCATCCTCCAGCGCATCCTCATCCGCGCCTAGACGCCGCCTCAGCCTCCTCGTCAGGAGGCCGAGCGGAGCCAGAACATAGCCCCTCGCCGCCAGCCCCAGGACCAGCGTGCGAGCCGCAAGCCGGAGGTCCCCAGCCTCGCCCACGGCACCGCACTAACGCCGACAATTAAAGATAACGCCCCGCGAAGCCCAGCGCCACGACGGCCGCAGGCGCTCGACAAGCCCTCCGCCGGAGGCCGCAGCCGCGCCTCCATGCCGTACGGAGCCGACGAGCCGCAGCCCGGCCATGTCAACCGTCTCCAGAAATCCGAAGCAACCCAGCGCCCTCTAGCGACTCCACTTATCTCGCGTCTTCCACCGCCTAGAGGATCCCCTATAGACGTCCCACCTAGTCGCCGCTATTTTCCGTGCGCACTCTAGCAAAACGTCGCCGCGATTCTCCACTAGGTCGCTGAGGTAGGAGAAGAACGCCTCCACGTTCTCGGCGGTGCGCGGCGTGGCCGCGACGGGCACCTCGTCGGGGACGGGGATGCCCATCCTCCAGAGTTGCTCAATCAGGGGATCCCGCCTCTTGGCGGTTCGCCTCACCACGAGGTTGAGCTCTAGCTTCGAAAGGCATATCCTCGGGGCGATGGGCGGGACCGTGCCGTAATGCCGAGCTATCCCGTCGATGCAGTCCAGCAGGTGGTGGAGGGCCGCCGCCCTCATGCGATCCTCGCCGAAGCCGCATCGGCCGTAGACGCAGTCCAGCAACGCATCAAGGCCGTGCACAGCCTGCCACTCGCCCGACTCCGCCGCCACATGGCTACGACCCACATCGTGGCGACCACAAGCTTCGTCAATAGCCTCATCGACACACCTCACAACATCGCCCGGCAGACCCAGCAACGCGCCGCACTCCCTATGTATCTTCCAAGATGGCACGGAGACGTCTGAGATAAAATCTTAAAAATTACTATCCCGAATTACATGGGTGAGCTTGCGCTAGTCGACAAGATCGAGACTTAGTTAAAAAAAAGAAGCTGGAAGGCAGAGTTTGTTTAGTTTGCGGCGAATACACAGCCTCTCATAAAAGCGACTGGAGTACTACTTCGTGTGATGTCTATGATCCTATATAGTCATTTGCCCTATATAGAGATTAGAGGCGATGAAATAATTACTGGGTACAGATGTAGCAAAGAACCCAGCAACCTAATTATAATTTTAAAAATTTCAGGAAGTAGTAATGGTACTATAGTATATAATAATTCATTATGTTAGTGAAGAATTTGTGTAGTTCTACTTCTCATTTGGCATTTGGTCGCTTCGTCTATATAGCTGTGACAACCCGCCTCTCTTGCGATGTCTTCCGGAGTTTTTCCCTGCGCGTTTTTCTGGGCTGGGTTTGCGCCGTAGCTGAGCAGGAGGCAGACCGAATCGGACATGCATCTACGCGCCACGTAGTGTAGCGGCGTGTCGCCGTTTCCATCCTTGGCGTTTGGGTCGGCGCCGTGGCGCAGTAGAAGCTCCACGATAGTCCGATAGCCGTAGCCAGCCGCAATGTGGAGAGGGGTCACCTCGTCGGGTCTTCCCAAGTTGGGATCTGCGCCGCGCTCCAGTAGAAGCTTAACCAAATCCGTAAACTGCCCATCCACAGCATAAAGAAGAGGAGTAAGGCCAGAGTTATCTCTCGCGTTTACATTCGCGCCGTGGTCAATAAGCACGCTGGCCACAACAACGCGGCCCCGCTCGGCGGCTAGATGCAGAGGAGTCTTGCCGTCCCGTCTCCTAGCATCTACATACGCGCCATGTTGCAAAAGCAACCGCACGGTATCTGGATAGCAAAGTGCATTTTTTACAGCCATATGAAGCGGCGTCTCGCCATCTGCGTCACACCTAACATTGGGATCGGCCCCGGTTTTCAAGAGCTCCACTATTTCGTTTGTGTAGCTGCAGAAATATTCAACTCTATAATAGAGTCATATATTTCTTTTGATCAATATGACAGTTATGTTGTCTGTGGCGTTTTTCTTAGCCTCCTCCACGAGCTTCTGGGCGGCGTCGCCGCCGTTGCTTACCACTATTTTGTATATGTCGTGGTCGTTTAGGACATCGCTGAGGCCGTCGCTGCAGAGCAGAAGCACGTCGCCTTCGCGTAGCGTAATTTCAAACACGTCGATGGGCTCCACCTTGCCGAAGACGCCCACCACGTTGCTAATCACGTGGGCCCTTGGGTGGCTCTGGATAAACCTCCTCTTGAACTCGGCCAGCTCCCCAAACTCCACTTTTTTCTCAGGGTCGAAGAACTTGGCCAGCTCCTTCTGGAGGTCCTCCCAGGCTTGGGAGTGGTCCCTCGTGATCTGGTGGATCTCGTCTTTTGTTATCAAGTATGCCCGGGAGTCGCCCACGTTGACCACGTAGGCCACGTCGCCTATGACCAGCGCCGCCACCAGCGTTGTGCCGCTCCTCGGCACGCTGTCGAGAATAATCCCGTTGGCGTAGTCCACGGCGGTTCGCAGGGCGTCGGCAACCTGTTTATCGTCCAGCTGGAGGGCGGCGCCGGCCATCAGTTTTTCTAGAAGCTTAGAGGAGAAGGCTACGGCGCCCATCCGGCTAGCCACATCGCCTGCAAACAAGCCGCCGACCCCGTCAGCTACCGCCGCGATAATGATCTCGAAATCGTTTATATACCCTCTTAAGACTAGGTAGCTGTCTTCGTTGTGGTCTCTACCCCCCACGTCGCTGGTAGCGGAAATCGTATACCTAGTGCTCTGGATGTTATTGCTCATAGAACTCCACCACGACGTAGGGCGCGCCTGTGCTCCTGCTGAAGGCTAGCGCTATCTGGTCTCCGGTTACGAGCTCGTAGGGCTGGCTCGGCTGGCCAGGGCATCGATCTCGGCAACCGAAATACATGACAATCTCCTGCCCGCCCCTGATGATCTTCGTCCCGTTTACGCTCCCAAGGTCTTGGATAAGCCACCTCCCCCGCGATCTATCGTACCAAATCCTAGCATGGCGGCGGCTGATGTACGTCTTGCCGCTGCGCCGTAGTTCAGGCTCCGGAATTTTGATGTCAGGCTCGCTGGCCGTCTCGGTGCCTACGATGTAAGCCTTGCTGGGGTCTAGGCAGACCCTCCGCCCGTTTATAAGGAGGTAGGTTCCACATGGAGGAGGTGGCGGAGAACAGCGCGTAAGGCTGTCATACAATTCTACACCGTCTTTAATCCTCTTCGTGGGGTCTATCTCGAGAGCCATCTTGAGGACGTCGTTCAGACAACCGGCGTAAGAGCCGCATTCCACCAAGTCGCAGGGTTCGGCTATAAGCGCGCCGCTTGGGTTTATATACCTACAGAAATTGTCTATCGCGCCCACAGATCTGCCTCTCCGCGGCTTCATAGCTCCCATAAGCATCGATGCCCACATATAGACGTCGGAGGAGAAGTAGGCGTAGCCCTTTATCGCCTGCTCCGGCGGCGACACGCACGGCTTTCCTATCTTAGTGCCTGGCTTCAACTGGGCATATCCCTCCTTGGCCGTCCCGAAGTCTATCAGGACGGGGTCGGCGCCTCTCACCATGACGTTGTCTGCTGCAAAGTCTCTGTGGATTATGCCGTAGCCGTGGAGAAACCGGAGCACATCTGCCAGTCTCTTGCCTATTTCAAAGGCCTCATCGGGGTCGAGTCCCCCCTTGCCGGCGGCGTACTCGGCCAAGGTCTGCCCCTGCACGTACTCCTCCACAACCACTGGATACTGCCCCTCGTCGCCCCGATCGACGAACTTGACGATGTTGGGGTGCCCACCGTACTGCCTCCATATGCGCTCCAGGACCTCGCCCTCTACCCTCAGCTTATCAATGCAGATATCGATGGGGTTTGGTCCCCCTACGTTGGGGAGCTTAACGACGACGTGGTGGCCCCCTCCGTCGGCTAGGTAGGCCACGCTCATGCCGCCCTCCCCCAGCTTCTTCCTTAACCTGTATCTGCCCAAGACTGTTCTGCCCAGCCAGGGGTCGGCCATTACTTCATGGCGCTTGTGAGCCTGTCTACTCTCGTCTTGGCGTCCTCAACCTTGGTCTTCTGCGTCACGTTGATAAGCCTCGCGAAGTACGGATCTCTCGTCAGGAGGTCGCGGGCCTCCGGGGTGCCGAGCAGGGAATCGAGCAGCCTATAGTCGTCTGCGGGGTTCACGCCGTTTTTCGACTTCTCGACTATGTTCGCCACTCTGACGCCCGCCACGTGGTAGATGCGGGCCTCCGGATGCGCCTCGGCGAAAGGAGCCTCCTTGGCGAACTGGGCCTCCACGTCCTCCGTCATGGCGCCGAGCGCAACTGCGGCGATCTTCCGGCGGCCCTCCGGCCTGGGCCCGATCTTCAGCTTGAAGGTGGCGAGTATGGCGTCGTTCGCCGCAACCATGCCCACGTCCCACGGCCTGCTCCTCGGGTCGAGCGCCATGGCTCTCGGCGCCAGCATAGCCGCCTCGAGGATAGCCACGTCGGCTTCTGGGATCAGGTCCAGCATAAGCTTCGGCGCCACTGTGCTTTTTATCATGGAGGCCAGCACCTGCGTCAAGCCCTCAAGCTCGCCGGGCTTGCTAGCGTGCTTCATGGCCCCTCCCCCCGCTTTCGCCATGTTGTCGCACAGCTTGAGGTCGTAGTCGTCGCCGATGCCGTAGACAAAAGTGGCTATATTGTGCTCCTCCCGCGCCTTTTTTACAAGTCCCACAATCTTGTCGGGGTCTGTAATGCCCGTGGTGGGTATGCCGTCTGTGGCTATAACCATCACCCTCAGGTAGCCCGGCGGCGTCTTAGAAAGGAGGTCGACCGCCTTCTCGACGCCCTCGTATAGGTTAGTCATGCCGCCGCACTGCGCCGACTTGACCTTGGCCTCCACGTCTCCCCCTCCCCCCTTCGCGGCCGCGGCTATAACCGCCTGCGCATAGTCCGAAAAGGTTATCAGCGACAGCATGTCCCCCTCCTCAAGATCGCCCCTATACCTCCTGAGGATAGCCTCCTTAGCCGTCTCAAGCTTCTCTCCGCACATGGAGCCCGACGCATCGATGACAAACGCCATGTGTACCTTCCTCCGGTGGGTCTGCACGGCCGTGGCGACCTCCCTGGTGGGCTGAGCCCTAACCATGAGGAAAACCTCTACCTCCCTATCCGCCGGCAGGTTATCCCGGTTAAGATGCGCCTCTAATTTGAATGGGGTCTGCATAATTGTCTTTATTTACCGTATATTTAAATACTTGGGGCACCAAAAATTTATTAAGACCTATAAAGGCGAGTGGCATGGTTAAGGTTAAATGTCCCTTCTGTGGCTATGAATTTGACTACGATCCCAATAATCCCTATTGTCCAAATTGCGGCTCCGTAGTTCCGCCGCCTCAGCCGCAACAGCCGCCGCAGGCAACTCCTCAACAGCCTACGCCGCAACCTAGACTGGCGGCGTCCCGCTACGTTGTCTACGCGGTGAAGCAAGACGGGTCTAGGGGGAAGGTGGCCGAGGTAGTTGAGGGCGGGCCTGAGGTGGTGCTCGGCCGCTATGAGCTTTACAGCTACGCCTGGAGGGATCCCGACACGATGTCCCGCGTCCACGTGAGGTTCGTTGTTAGAAACGGCAAGCTCTACGTGCGGGACGACGGCTCCACCAACGGCACCTACGTAGACGGGCAAGACATAAGAGGCAAGGGGGAGGTGGAGCTACCGCCGGGCAAGGAGGCGTTGTTGGTAAACCCCAAGGCGCCAGTTATAAAACTAGTAGCTGAGCCAATATAACTAGGTACGAAAGTATAGACGCCCATCCTATATAACCCGAACAGAAGAGTATTAGAACGTCCAGACTAGGTGCGGCTTAGATCGCTATCGCCAAATGGCAGCTCAGCTTTTTAACAGGCGCGGCGGCATCTCCGTGGAGGAGGTGGGGAGGATCGTGGAGAGGTGGCGGAGGAGGGCGAAGATCCGCGGGTGGTTCGTGGGCGAGGACAGGGTGGTGCTGTTCG
>WYEB01000652.1_pt1 | contig 11639 bp, 6 predicted proteins | sample 6343061 | NCBI WGS metagenome assembly WYEB01 (sample SAMN13812332, study PRJNA600296) | hot springs metagenome | biome: ENVO:00000051; feature: ENVO:00002007; isolation source: sediment sample from Evening Primrose shelf | place: USA: Yellowstone National Park, Evening Primrose Hot Spring ... | reverse complement strand
TAAGCATCGCCAACAACTCCTCAACAATCAGCCTCATATCATTGTCATCCACAGCCTCAAGAATTAACGCATCAACCAACTCCCTAAGGACTATCCTCAGGGACTCCGGGTTTCGGATAAGCCTCAATGCCTCACCCTCCTCGAAACCTAACTTCCCCAAAAGTAGCCTAAGTTCCCTCACATCAACCCTATGTATTGTTGGCAGCACTGTATTGTGTGCCTCATCAACAACAATGAGCCTAGGCTTCACAGTCCTAACCAGTTTACCCGCTCTACCGAAGTGTGCAATGATTAAGTCGTAACCGTAGAAGCGCTCTAGGAAGCTTTGCAGCTTGTATGGGCACAGTTGCATTGACTCACCAACCTCCCTCAACCTGCCGAAGTCCATGTCAGCAAAGGCGCCGAAGTCACCAAGCTCGTCGAGAGTTAGTAAACGATTGTACTTGCACGAATGGCATACACCACGCATGAAGTCGATGGTTGTGTAGTTGTTGAGGCACAGCTTCTCCCTACCGGCGGTGGCAATAACCCTCATATTCAAATCAATCGCGTGCTGGAACACGTGAAGCTCGGTTGCCAACCTAGGCTCAAGCCACAATGACGGCTTAGCATTAAGTTCCCTAACCACAAAGAGTCCAACAACGGTCTTACCCCAACCAGTCGGTGCCTGCAAAGCACCGAAGCCACCTGTTTTCAAGGCACTGATTACCCTCCCAACAACACCCTTCTGGTCCTCCCTAAGCCTAAACTCCACAATCACCACCTCAGTAGGATTACAATTGCTATCGCTATGATGACAAACGTGAGTATTGGGTTTATGATGAAGCCGGCGATTATTGCGGCCAAGATGCTAAGGCCGGCGATTAGCGGTGTCCACCTGCGCCTCCTCTGCCTAATGACGCCCCTCTTAACCAGCGTCCTATAGAGCAACTCCTCGATCCTCTCCTCACTAAACATGCTCCTTATCTCGCTCCTCAACCTACCCAGCTCCTCCTCGAAGGCCACCTCGGCCTTGAGTATCTCGTTTACTAGGTCGAGGACATCCCTTATGCTGCTGGACTGCTCATTAATCACACTTAGGACATGCATGAATCGCTTATCGAGCTCGCTAAGCAACTTGTTTTGGACCTCACCGACTATTCGCTTAATCGTCTCAGCATCAACACCACGCTTATTCAGTTCCTCCTCAACCTCAGCCCTAAACTCATCCAACTCCTCCCTAACGATACCATGCAGCCTAGCAAACTCCTGACCAGCAACAGCCCTAGCGATTGACCTAGCCGTCTTCTCATCAACACCCCTCTGGGCAACCCTCTCCTCAAAGGCCTCGAGCTCTCGCCTCACCCTATCCATGATGCGGTGGTGAAGCTCCACCAACTTCTCATTGACAACCTCCTCAACTAGCCGCTCAACCTCCTCTCGATACTCATCCCTACCCGCCCCACGGCCGGTGGTTGGATCAACCCCAAGGACTCGCCCCCGCGAACCAGGGGCGCTATACCTTGGGGTCTCATCATCTCCACTAAATAATTAGTTGACTTTAAAAGAGGGGTTAACGACACGCTCAGGCACCACCGTTTCGGGCTTTGAGGTAAATGATTGTTTAGTCAATCATGAATCAGCGATGCTTGGGCTCGTCATGAATCGGTGGAATGGCCTATCATCACCACACAATAAACAAACCCTAATTGGATTAATAAGGTGCTGAAGCCATCATTATTAGATGGCGATGTACACTAAAACGAGGCCCACCAATCTGCTAAAGCCTTTTAACCCGGCTTCTCAATGCAATGCCTGGTGGTGCTATGCCGAGTAGGGAGTGGTGGGTAATTGGCTTGGGTATTGCCTTCATAATTGTGGGCCTCAGATTCCTACCAGACGCATTCACATCAACAATCAATGCCGTGGGCGTTGCACTCTGGATTGTGACGGGTGTGGGGATTATAGTGGCTAGGAGGTGGATTGCTAGGTACGTTAGGGAGTGAGCGGTTAATTAATGATGAGCCCATCCTTAAAACCGTTGGTAAAAATCGTTATTCCTTATGCTCCCTCGTTACTAACCGCCTCGTTGTCTGCAAAATCCTCTCAGCCCTTGTCTTAATCGCATCCTCGCTCCTCCCCCTCTTCATTGATGTTGCTATGTACTTGGCTGCCTGCTCTGCCTTCCTTAGTGTGATTGCGTCTATGTACTTCTCAATTAGTTCCCTGACCCAGTTCGGCATTTCTGCGTTGGCTACCTTACCCATGAAGGTCACTATCTCGTCAACGCTTGGTTGCGGTACCTCGATGGGCACAAACCTATCCATGAGGGGCATCCACCAATTGCTTGCACGGAGCCTAGGGTTGAACGGGTTTGCGGCAGCAACAGCCCTAACCCAGGGAGCCTCGATAACCGTGGTCTTACCGCTCTTAGTTATCCTTAACCTACCACCGTGATCCAGAAGCTGGAGCAGTGGACTCAACGCCACATTTTTAGCCTTATCAACCTCATCGAGGAGTATGACATCGAAACAACTAGCCTCAATCACCAAGTCCTCAATACCAGCCGCAGAGGCGTCCGCCATGTTCACGTAGAGTGGGTTGCTTGAAGCCTCATAAATAGCGTCGAGTATTAGGGTCTTACCGCTGCCTGGACCGCCGAGGAGCATCACGTGGTTGCCGGCTTCTAAGTTAATGGCAACCTCATCAACAACGTCCTTCAAGCTCGGTATCAGGCCAGACACCCTATTCACGACGGAGTTAGCGATGCCTTGTATATCGGCCGGGTTGCACTCAGTGCTTCCGGCCTCCACCTTCGCCTCCTCCTCACTAATTATTTTCTCAACGAGTTCGTTAATCTCCCTGACCATTTCATCACATGACTTCTTACCCATTACCCATGTCGATGATCTAGACCTGTGGATCTCGTAACCAGCCCTACCCAACAACCTAAGTAGCTTATTGTAACCGCCAGTGCCAAGCACATAGACCAAGCCACGAACATCGACCCAGGAACCACCATCACCCTCAGAACAATGCAGGTTAAGGCCAGAAGACATTAACACTAAATCGTTAAGGGACTTTTAAATGTTCGGGAAACACGGAGAAACCATAAACAAAACACCTAAATTATACTGCGGTTAATAGGAGTTGATGCCCAGGTGCCCATACTGCGGCTCCGAGGACTTAACACCGATTAAGTCCTGGAGGTTTAGGTTCTACGAGGTCACGATGTATAGGTGCAACAAGTGCGGTGGGGAGTTTAACCACTACAAAAACACCACAGGCAAGGGAAAGCCCGAGTTCTACATAAGAATCAAGCCGAGACCGGCTATAACTCGTTAATTATTATTCAAGGTTTTAATGCGTGCGTTGTACTTATACTCAATGCCCCTAACGGTTTCGAGCACCCACCTCCTCTGGAATTCCTCGAAAGTCGTGCAACTCACCTCATGAAGCCCACCATCGCTCATGTACACAACGCATACAATGTGGTTGCTTGGGAATTTCGATGCCCAATCAATCTCGTTAGCCGTAAACGAAATAAACTCACCATACCTATCACCCCACCTCTCCCGAGGAATCCACCTACCCTTCACCTCAACCGTGAATAACCCACCGCCTTTAGAAACCACCATGTCGAAGGGCCTTGGGACGCTCCTATAATCCTCAATTATTCTATAACCCATACTGAGTAGATACTCCTTAGCGTACTCGGCAGCCATTAACTCGGTCCTCTGCCTTAAGTGACTGAACCTGACCTCCCTCATGACAATATCCTCAAAGTCCTCCAGGTACTTCACCGAGGACTGCACATCACCCCTAACCCTAGCCCTGGCAATACCAACTATCTTATACCCCGGCTCACCTATCGCTAAGTACTGCTGTAACTTTTTGAGGTAATTCTTTAGATCTAGCCACAACTCCGTATGAACCTTCTTCTCAATCTCACTCCTCTCATCCTCCTTAACATCGCCACTATCAAACTCCACACTATTCCAATTCACCTCAACCTCCCTAATCAGGGCCTCCCTAACCTCCCTACTCTTACTCAACGGTGTTGGTAAGCGAATCAAAAGTCTCTCCCTATACGTCTCCACCTCCCTATTGGTTTCCCTGTCCCTCACTAGGTATGCTAAGTCAACGATGTAATAGCCACCGCCTGGCTCAACATCGGCACTTGGTGGGTAGCCTAGCTTGATCCTTAATCCTTTATCGACATCCTGCCTGGGCTTCCACCTAATCTTCTCCTTCTCCCTCAGTATTGACTCGATTCTTCTACGTAGTTCGTTTAAACGGGGACTATCTAATAAGGCATTATACACCTCATCCTCCCTTAGGAACACTGACGAGCCAATCTCCATTATCTTGTATATCCCCTCCCCAACCTCGTAGATTTCGAACTCGCCGTAGCTTTGGGGAGGCAATGCCCTAAGCGATATTTCATACAACTTCTCTAAGAGGTCTAGGTACATGGTGTACTCATCACGTTCAAGCGCGGTCTTAAGCACCATATCGATAACCAGTACAGAATCAGCCTTTTGCCCAAACCTCCAAATCCTCCCAACCCTCTGAACATGCTTTGTCGGGCTCCAAACAACCTCATAATTAACAACCACATTAAAAGCCTGCAAATTAACACCCTCGGACATTATGTCCGTAGATATAAAAACGGCAGTCTTAAAGGACTCAGCCAGGTTCGAAGCAACTACCCCAACGTCTATCCTCTCCCTAGCCTGCGATGTAGCGTACATAACCCCGAACTCCCCACAATCAGCCCTGGCATAACCATCGAACGATTCGACAACTCTACAATTACCCAACTCACTCGTGATCCTTTGAAAGAGGTACTCAGCCGTAGTTGCGTACTCAGTGAATAGAATAACCTTCCTACCAATCAATTTATCAATTAACAATTTCTTAAGGGCCTCAAACTTCCTATCGACCGCGCCTGAGTATTGATTCGCCAGTTCCATAAGATCCCTCCAATTAGCCACCCCACTTAGGCAGGGATCCAACTCGCCCTCCTCGAGCTCCTCCTCACTACACCTACCCCTCGCAATGACCCTCTTAAGGGTTGTGAAGAAGGATAATGGGCTTGACATAGCCCTCTTCTCAACAACGACGCGAACAATATTCTCAACGTTGTATTTCTCGAGCAATTTAAGGACCTCGTAAAGCGCCCGAGACTCCTCATTGCTTGCCTTAACCTGGACAATCCAATAATTCAATCTAGGGAATATCTTCTTACCTTCGTACTCCTCCACATCCTTCTTCTCCCTCCTAATTACGACATTGTTAACAAGCGATGTGAGGAACCTGTAGTCCTTCTCATTACCAGTGTGCGGCGTTGCTGTTAGGAGGATGCAACCATTGGCCCTATTGCATAGGTATGCGAGTCTCTCCCTCTCCCTACCCAACCTAATCTTGTGAGCCTCATCTATTATAACCAAATCCCACTGTATTTTCTGTAGCGAATTCATGTAATCAACCATCTTAGCCCTATCAAGCGTGATCAAATAGACCCGATAACCCAACGGGTAGTCTGGCGACTCGATTAGGTAATGCTGTATCTCAAATTTATTCAATTCATCAGACCACTGATTAAGTACCGAGCGGGGAACAATTATGAGGACACTATTAACCCTGCCTAACTCCATTAAGGCTTTAACGAGCAACAGGGCCTGTATTGTCTTGCCTAAGCCAACATCGTCAGCAAGCAAAAACCTGGGCCTTGGAAGCCATAGTACATCCGACACAAGGTCTAGCTGGTGCTTGTATAGGTCCTTACCGGCAAGCCTCAATATGTCTATTAATGAGACCATGGCTACTCATTAAAAATATTATTTCAATTATATGCATTCCCCTCAATGCAGTATGTACTGACTATTCTTCACATATTACCGTGAACTCCGGGCGCCGACCCCTGAGCTTCTGAACCATATCATCATCCACAACGAGGGGTTCGAGGAATTCAAACACCGTCTCTGCATTAGGAGCTATGTCCTTCAGCGCCATTAACAAACGTAAAACATTATTATAAGACATATCCCTTACCCTAAAGCTCGCGTTCAGTCTAATTTCGCCCTCACTAACCTTTTGCTCAGTACGCACACTAAGGGTTAGGCTGAGCTTACGCTGACCCCATAAATATCTCAATAAATTCTCCGCATCATTAGTCGTTAACACCTTAATCCTCTTAACAACATCACTTCGAGAAACATCAAATTTAATGCACTCCTTCTTCCCCTTACCCTTTACGTAAATCGTTACAGTCCTTTGATCCCTAGTTCCACTCTTAAAGACCGCCTCAATACTAAGCGCATACTCACCCGGCTCCTTAGGTACCTCAACCTCAAAGCGGTAGTTAATGCCCGGTAAGGGTACTTTATTCATGGTACCGTTAATGCCGTAAATCAACTCGCCCATCTCCTCACTCGCAATAACCTCAACATTTACCTTAGTACCTGGAGATCTCTCGATAGAAAGCTGCTCAATTCCATCAACCAGAACCTTAATATAAGCTCTAACGACCTCCCTCTCGAAACAGCCCTCCGTGAAGTAAGGCCAATTACCCCTCTCTTTCTCTGTCAAGGCGTCATCAACGCTGACCCTAACATCCTCACCACTGGGCCTCTTATACTTAATATAGTACCTTGTAGAGCTTCCTCCCCTCTCACGAAGCTTCTCAAGGAACTGCCTAACAGGCCAGTCGATGAATTCCTTACCAATGATTATGGGCGCAACCCCACTATTCTCATCCAAATTCGGCGTTTCACCCTTACCGGAACACTCCGGTATCCAAACTAACTCATCATTTATCCTGAAGACGCACCTATAGCCCTTACAGTAATCCTTAATGGAATTTAGGAACTCATCAAAACTTATCGACGCGGATGGTAACTCGGAATTGTTAAGGTATATGCTCCATAAATCACTTATCATTACGAAATTACCTTGCTTTATTGAACTCTTGACTACATCGAAGTTGAAAACTATTTCTGCAAGCGTATTCACGACCTCACTCTTCCTCTTACTAATCTCGATTAAGGCACTGTCAAGCTTATTGAATGATTGCTCCTTAAATCCAATCACCGCCTTACCAAGCCACGTATTTACCGCCTCTCTAAGTGCGGCTCTAGCCGCGGACTTCCTATTATTAAGACGATTTCTTAAGTGCTCCTCAATCTCCCTCCTAAAACTCTCATCCTCTATATTGAGCAAATCTGGGAAGTAATCTAAAAGCCTATTACTTACCTCATCGATTGCCTTTATTATCCTGCCAAGGTCAATAACGGCATTTTTAATACCCCCCTCCTCCCTGACCTCCATCCCGAAATCCTTAAGAACCTCGATTGCCCTCAACGGTACCTTTACCTCATCGTTAGGCAACACAATCACTAAATTATTTCTCTTCACCTTAGCACCGAACTCGCGCACATCCACTGCAAGTATCGACTCCTTATTATTGCTTAGCTCCTTTTGCCAAGAGTCTTTGTCGGCAATTATAACGACCTTGCCCAGCGATCTAGGGTTTACACCTGAGACAAGGACCCTAGAGAAGGCACCTGATTTATCCTTAACAATACTTACCAATTCGTTAACAGCAATATCTAAACCATCAATGTCCGAGTAAGCAACGGCTTCGTCATGAACGGCTTGCGTTTCGTCGCCTAGGAACCAATATATGTACTTATCCTTAATCTTCTCAACATGAGTTCCCGTACTAACTTCATTAAGCGCCTCCTTAAGGATGGCTGGACTAATATCCAAGTTGTTATAACCACCCACAAGCAAGTCCTGCTCCGACGGGTACAGCCTTAGCGATGGCATGAGCCTTAAATAAAACGTCATGAGTAATACATGCCTAAGCATTGAAAGCGCAGCCTTATATGTTGGATTGCTTAAGTTTCTATTTCTAATCTTATCCACATCACTCTTATACTCATCAAGAAGCAATTTCCAAACCGCTGCCGTGGGGCCGCCTACTATTAATAACTCCCCAGGCTCCGGAAGGTGAGCGAAGGTTATTAACTCTCCCTTTTCCCAATTCGTGTTTAGGTAAGCACGCGCAAGTATTCTAAGGAGCTCCCTCGTCATCTGTATTCTCGTTCTCTCAACCAACGATTCATCAGCAAGCCTTAGTAAAACGTTAAGAAGTCTCGGGTTAACAGGGTACGCCTGCTTGAACTCATCATTGAGGCGTTTATACTCCTCATCGCTTACTAAACCCTTCAAGGGGGCTAAATCCACATCCTTGATCGCTATACCACCCCACCTCCTGAGTACAGCCGAGATATTATAGACCGTGTCCAACGAAATCGTTCTTGGACCGACTCTGTTAATGGCCTCTATTGACTTACGGGTTTCCAGCTCAGGCTTATCGGTCGCAAATAGTGAGAAGGACACGAACAAGAACGCTCCCGGCACTTCACGGACAACCTCAGCCAAGGTCTGAATCCAAGCAACGAAATCGTCGCCCTCATCAATCTCGAAGAATTGCGTCTCATCAAAAATAATGACTAACGGCGCATTACTCCTAATAATACTCCTTAAGTCATCCTTAATTTTAGTCGCCCTAAGTCTTCTCTCGAATTCCCCCAACCTCTGCCTACCCCTAAAAACAGCTACATTAGGAACCTTGCTTATTGATGGTATTTCAATGTCTATGCCATACTTCGTTAGCTCCCTACTAACGCAATCCCCAACACCATTACACCGCCTATAGAGGGCCAGGAGGTGGAGTATTAAGGCTAGGAAGTGCGATTTACCAGCACCCATCAGGGCCGGCATTAGGTAAACCTCACTCTCGCCCCTACTGAGTTTCGCCAAGAAATCCTTTATGTAACGCTCAAAGGCTGGGGTTATATACGTGATGGAGAAGAACGATTGTGGGTCACAGTATATTTTGTACACTTCCTCGGGTTTCTCGTTTAGGAATAATGCCCTATATACCTCGTATATGTCTATGGCAGGGCTTACCTTCCCCTCGGCGAGTAACTTTAGGTTCACGGCGCTCATTGCCACCACTCCATACCAAGAGCCAGCCTTGAAAGCTTTACGTCGGCATCATCCTCATCAAGCAAGCCCGACTTAGAAAGCTCAATCAAGGCCCTAGCCAGGTTAAGGGACTCCTCCCTAACCTCGGGAGCGCACTTAATCGCTGACTTAATTAGGGCATTAAGCTGGAGCTGCCTGAGGCAATCAAGTACGGCAGACTTCCCACGCTGGAGTGAGTAAACCCTCTTAACCTCATCCACAGTGTCACTACGCGGCGCCAACACCTCAAATGTTTTGCGCTTAGCCACATTGGGCCCGCCAGTCTCAATCTCCGTAATCAAGCCAAGCCCGATTAGGTCCTTATGCTCCAGCCCAACAGCCTTCTCTACGTATGACAATGTATCACTATCTACACGACCGCTCTCACTCTCCATAATCCTAAGAGCCAGGTAGGCATGAGCACCCCTATCAGTCAACTTAATACCGGAACTCCTCAGCAACGCCTCAAACGCAAGCACAACAGCCTGCCTCATCAAACCATCAGAACCAAGCCCCACACCACCAAGCCGCACCGGGTAATGAGCCGTCAAATACTCCAGGGCAGTCAAGTAGGAGTAGACCCATGTCGTCGCACCACCCTTCCTATCCCTCAAAACCTTAAGCCTAGCCTCAAGCCTCGAAGCAACCTCCTTAACCGCCTCCTCCCTAACCGCATCCAAATCAAGCGGTCTCTCCCCAACCCGCCTCCTCCATGCCGAGACATAACCACCGAGAACCGAGGCCTTACCCCTAGCAACAACACTCTCCTCACTCTCAGTCTCAACTGGATAAGCAGCGACAAGCTCAAGCCCATTTTCACGCCACAAAGCATCAACCAACGCAGCCCAAGCCTCAGGCTTCTTGGCAACATAATACACAACAAGCAAACCGTCCTCCTTGAGGAAACGCAGAACATTGGCAAAAGCCCTCGTCAACAACTCAGCAAACGTAACCTTCAAACCAAAGTGCTCCCAACGACCCTCATTCTCACTTACCTCCTTAGGCGCAAACCTCTGCCACTGAGTCGGTATCTCCAGGCCAAACTCGTCAAAGAACGCCTCAGGCAGGAAGCGCGGTTTCAATTCATTATTTTCAGCGTCACTGAGAGCCCTCTTAATCCAAACGTAATAGAAATCACTAAGCTCTGAATACGGCACATCATCAGCATAAGGCGGGTCAGTCACTATTACATCGAACCTCTCATCCTCAAGCTTAGAAAGCTCAGTAGCATCATCAAGAAGAACCTTAGAGGTGCCTTGTGAAGGTACCCTAATTAAGTACGAAATGCCATCCGTTATCGTTTTTAATGCTCTGATATATGTACCTGCAAAATCCCTAATTGGTGTGGTATCGCAGTAATTCCATATCATAGCTATCCCACGGAATGACATAACATTAGCAGGTTTAAGCGCAAGTGCCGACCCCAAATTTGTTGCCGAAGTCCAAGGTGTTGATACTGATGTATGACCAACGTATCTCGCCAATGTAATTGCCATATACGTTGTTACTGCCTCTGCGTATTTTCCCACGTCTTCACTGTTCCAGCCTTCCTTCAGCTTCTCCTCCTCAACCATGTGCCCCACCTGCCTAATTAATTCGACGAGTTTGATTAGGGTGAGGAGTTGGCGTGGATTAAAGAATTGATACCATTTATTTGCACCAAGAATTGGTGTAATTCGTTTCGTCTCATATATAGATATTTGCTCGGTTGGTATGTCTGGGTCTCCCCACATTTTCCTTAGCTCCTCGGCGGCCTTCCACAGTTTCTCCGTGTCTTGTTGTGTTGCTGGTTTGAATTGTAGGTCTCCATCCTTGACGTAGACCTTAACCAGTAGTGTGGGCCTTGCTGGTGATTGCTTCAACTCATCAAGCGTGATTTCACCCCTTAGGTACTTCTCGTAATTCTCGTTCCACCGCCTGAGCGCCCACTTCACGTACCAATCACCGTTTTTCTTATTACCCTTAACCACCTTACCGTTTACTACGCGGTGATTTATCTCAGCCCTGCAGTACAGGCACTGGGCGGTCTCTCGCCTTGCGTCCACATTCTTTAATGGCACAACGAACTTCTGGCTCGCCCACCTCACGGAACCACCCTCCTCACCCCTTGGTGTTACCTCGGCGCTTAGGTTATTGCAGTTCCCCAGCCTCTGCTGTTTGCATTGTTCGTTTAGGTCGATTACCTTGATTTCACCGTTTTGCCACTCCATCCAGGCAAGCCTCTCGTAACTCTTATTGCCTTTCTTCACCCTCGCCAACCACCAATTACCAACCAACGGTGTGTACCTACCACACACTGGGCACTTGACCTCCCACGTACCAATGTACACATCAGCGTCATACAGCTCCTTAATCACTGGATCCTCCCTGAGCCTGTTTATTATCCATGAGCTCCACCTGGCTACGTCGTAGATGAGCATTGGTACCCTGTACCTACCGGACTCACTCACCTCCCTCTTACCGCTGAATTGCTTGGCGACGTCCTCAAGCCCCAACTCCTTTATGGTCTTCCCATCAACCTCTATGAACCTGTCCCTAAAGAGCCTTGGGTACTCGAGTATTGCCTTTAGGAACACGTAGGCTGTCGGCAACAACTCAACAGCCACAGCATCAACACCAAG
>WYEB01000651.1_pt1 | contig 11651 bp, 9 predicted proteins | sample 6343061 | NCBI WGS metagenome assembly WYEB01 (sample SAMN13812332, study PRJNA600296) | hot springs metagenome | biome: ENVO:00000051; feature: ENVO:00002007; isolation source: sediment sample from Evening Primrose shelf | place: USA: Yellowstone National Park, Evening Primrose Hot Spring ... | reverse complement strand
CGCTGCCCCTTTCCACGTAACCTTGTGTGGAAAAACGCTGAGGGCTGGCACTTACGGGAGGCTGTCCCCCGTGCCTGGCCAGGCCGAGCGCAGCTGGGCCCTGCGTCATAGTATGGCCCAGCTTGTAGCCTCACCTAGCGTACAGGGGCCTGACGCCTGCGTCCCTGGGACGCATCCTGGGGACGCGCGCCCAACCTGGGCCAGGTGCTCAGGGCGCGCCGTTGTCCCTGGGACAATCCTGGGAGACACGCCTCCAATGCGCCCACTTGGCCCTGGGGACACACAAGCATAGGTCCTAAGGGACACATAGAAAAATAGGAAAAGAATTATGGGATAAAAACACAAAACCTGAAAGTTCATGGAGGGCCTAGGTGCTAGCGTCAGCAGCTTCTCCCCAGGCAGTACAGTCCCTACCGCTTTTCCCCAGAACCTTTTGGGAAGAGCACTTGACCTCTTTTCCCCAGAACGTTCTGGGGAAAAGTGCTTAACCTCTGGTAGCCTCCCCAGGGCGTGGTGAGGGGCTTGGAGGGCCAGCCCAGGGTCATGATCTGCCCGAGGTGCGGGCAGCCCATAAGCTACGTGGAGAGGCAGAGGCGCGGCAGCCAGGTCTACTACTACGCCGTCCACTACCTTGGCTACGAGAGGGGGCCTGACGGCAGGGTTCGCAAGAGGGTCAGGAAGTGCTACCTTGGCCCTGCCGAGTACATAGAGGTCAGCAAGCTACACGCCGACCTTGGGCTGACCCTTAAGGGCCTCATGGAGGAGGGGAGGGAGAGGGACTACATGGAGGCGCTCGTGAGATCCGTGAGGGACAGGATCAGGGGCGGCAGGCTGACGGCAGGGGAGGCCAGGGAGCTCGCCGCCGTGTTCTCCCGCTTCGGTGAGGAGCTCAAGGAGCTCGCTAGGGAGCTGAGTGAGTACGCCGCAGGGGAGGCGGCCAAAGAGGCCGTTAACGAGACTGTTGCTAAGTCCCAGCCCCTCGAGGCGCCTCCCATGACCTCGCAGCCCCAGGCCACGGAGGCCAGGCAGGGCGAGGGGGAGGCATACATGGCCGCCTCAGTGCTCGTGTGGCTGACGCCTGAGGAGATTAAGAGGCAGATAAGGGAGCTCCTGGAGGCGGTGAGGGAGTTCAAGAGGGCCTAGGCCTCACGTTAAGGCGCCTTGAGCCTGACCACCTTTCCCAGAAGCTTCTGGGGAAAAGTGGTCAAGCGCTTTAGCGCTTCTGATCCTCCTGAGGCCAGCGAGGACCTCCTCAGCTACCTTCACCTCAGTGTAGTGAAGGATGTGGTCAAGGGAGCTGTGGCCCATAATCTTGGCAACAATTGAGGGCGAGTGGCTGAGCCTCAGCAGGTGCGTGATGAAGACGTACCTGAGGCTGTGGGTGTTGAACTCATACGTCATCCTACAGTACGTCTTGACTGCCTGCTTTGGGCTCCTGAGGGCTGAGGGCCTGGCGCAGGCGGCCTGAAGTAGCTGCCTCCCCTCCCTCAGCCCCTCAGGGGGCACCATGGTCTTCATGAGTGTGCGAGCGTCCTCTGGTACGTCTCCAGGAAGTCTAGGCCTGCGTCCCAGCCCTTCTCGGTGCGTAGCCCATAGCCCCCTGCCGTTACCTTAGGCTGCAGGCTGTACCCATAATGACGCGGCCTGCCACCCCGGCTCCTGGGCGTGTCCCTTGGCCAAGGCTGAGACACTTGAGAGAGACACCTCTTCGGTGTCTCCGCGAACCCAGCACGTTATAGCCTTCGGACTCCCTACTGACGGAAGGCTCATGGTAGTACAGAGCGTTGAGGAGCTGAGGAGGCGTGTTCAGAATGGCTGGAGGCTCGCAAGGGACAGGAAGGGCTTCAAGATGAGGGGGCCAGGAGGGAGGTGGGAGAGGGTCTCAAGGGAGCTGGAGCAGGAAGCGGCTAGGCTCTACGCCCAGCAGAGGGCCGAGAGGAGTAGGGGGCCCAGCGCCTGCGATGAACTGCTCAGGGAGAAGGAGGACGAGTGCCTTGACAGGCTAAACGAGTGCTCCAACACCTACGCGCCCCTGTTACTCAAGTCGCTGAAGCTCATAGCGCTCCTTGACGTACTGTTTGACGCGCTGGCCCAGGGCAGGCTGAAGGGCCTGCCGGCCATGCCAAGGGAGGCGGAGGCCCTCAGAGCCTACGTAAAGCCCAAGGCTGATAAGCTCTGGGGCGAGATATATAAGGCGCTGAAGGAGAAGAAGGGCCTCGACGACAATCTCCTGAAGGAGGCCATCATAAACGCTGAGCTCTGAGCCCGCCAACTGCGGTAAGCCGTGAGGCCGCATTATGCGCTGATCCGTGGGGAAAGGCATGGTTGCCCACGTAGCGGCCTGGCTAACGCCGTCCTGCCTCAGGCCCCTCGAGGTTGCGAACTTCAGGCCTAGGCCGTAAGTGGACACCTATACGCCGCTCTCGAGAAGAGGAATCTGAGCGCGTTGATGAACGGCCTGAAGGAGGCCTTAGCGTTATGATATCAAGCCTTCGCAGTAACCTTGGCCTGTTGGCCTCTCAGACCTTTAAATCTCTGAAGTCATTTGCGCCCCAGAGAGCACTCTATGAGAGTAGCTATAGTTCACGCTCTCTTCGAGGTGGTTGGGGGCGACGCCAGGCTAGCCCTTGACATGTACAGGGCCCTTAAGGACCTGGGCCACGAGGTCGACCTCTACACGGCCCACGTAAATGAGGGCGCTTGGAGGGCGCTGACGGGCGACCTGAGGGAGACCCCGAGGCCCATAACCATTAAGGAGCCCTTGGCCAGCAGGCTGGCGGGCAGGGCCCTGGCCCTCAGGTCGATCCTGGCGACCTCAGGCCTTGTGAGGGGGCTTAAGGGGTCTAACCTAGGCTATGACGTCGTTGTTGACACATACTCCAACGTCCCAATGCGTTGGGTCAGCGCCGCCTACGTTCACTTCCCCACGGCGTTGCTCCTTGACTTTCACAGGGCCCACCGCAGGCTGAGCCTTCACGAGAGGCTCTACTATGGGCTTGTGGGCAGGGAGGCCAGGAGGCTTGCGTCCAGTCGCACCGCTGTCATGACTAACAGCGCCTGGACAGCTGAGCGCGTTAAGAGGGCGTACGGAAGTCAGAGGGTCTACGTAGTTCACCCCCCGGTTAACGTTGAGGAGCTGTCGTCAATAGAAGGTGACAGGGACAGGGTAGTGCTTACGGTCAGCGGGATATATCCAGAGAAGAACGTCCTGGCCATAGCTGATGTCGCTAAGCTTGTTCCTGAGGCGGAGTTCTACCTTGTGGGGGCCACTGGCCCTGCGTCAGGGCCTGTAGTCAGGGAGCTGAAGAGGAAATCTGAGGGCCTAAGGAACTTCCACCTGGAGACTAATGTGCCCAGGAAGAGGATACTTGAGCTCATGTCGCAGGCCTCCGTCTACCTTCACCCTCCCTTCGCCGAGCACTTTGGTATAGCAATAGCAGAGGCGGCTGCAGCAGGCCTCGTGCCTATAGTCTACAGGGACGGGGGAGGCTGGACTGACATAGTCTCAAGAATTGATCAGGGCCTTGGGTACATAAGCATTGAGGGGACTGCTCATATCATTAGGTCTCTGCTTAACGACTCTGTGAGGCTTAAGGAGCTATCATCAAAGGCCAGGGAGGTGGCAAAGGGGTTCAGTTATGAGAGGTTTAAGGAGAGGCTTAACGAGGTAATTAGCTCCCTGAGCCCGGACCTCTCAGCTAAATAGCCGTAATCAGCCTGTGCGATATTACAGTTAATCATAGGCCCGTCTATGAGCTTTTACTGCGCCCTCTGAGGATCTGGCATTGGAAGGCCGAGGAGGGACCAGGTCCTCGCCACGAGCCCTCTCAGGCTGACTGGCGTCACCTCCATGAGAGCTATGTAGTCGTCTGCCCTTAGGACCCTTAGGGCCCTTAGCGAGGCTACCATGGCTATGCCGCCAAGGACTATGTAGAGGGGCAGAAGGACTAAGCTAAAGCCTGTGACAACCTCGGCTGCAAGCGTGACCGCGAACGTTATAATGGCTGCCGAGATTGTCTTTGTGTACTCCTTAAGGTCAATCTTCAGGAGGCCCAGCGACCTGGCCTTTGGGGCGGCCACGCCAAGGAAGCCAACAAGCCTCCCTAGGACGTACGCGACTGCTGCGCCTGTAGCGAGCCAACGCGCGATCAGCGGCGGGCTCAGCGCAGCTATGACGGCCGCAGACACTATGGCCTGAGCGCCAAGCGCCTTCGTGGCTTTCCTGGCCTGGAGGGCCTGGGTTATGGGCAGGTCGTAGTTCATTGCGGCGTGGCCCACCATGAGGACGGCGAAGGCCTCCCAGTCGTGGACGAAGGTTGGGCCGAGGAGGAGCTGTATCAGGGGCCTGCCCAGGGCCGCCACGAGGAAGAAGGGGGGCACCGTGAGCGCCGTGACGTACCTTATCGCGGCTGCAACGGCCTCCCCGCTCAGGGAGCCGCTCTCCTCAAACTTGACGAAGGCAGGGTAAATAGCGTTTGATAGCGAGTTGTAGATGGCCGTCTGAAGCATAGCTGAGCCTATCATTATACTAGTGTAGGAGCCCATCTCAGCTAGGCCTATGTACCTCAGGACGAAGAGCTTGTCGATGTTCTGAAGTACGGTTGCCATGAGGTAACCTATGGCTATGGGGACAGCAATGGAGAGGGCCGGGAGCAGGGGGGCCTTATTCCTGCTTCCGACTACAAAGTCCAAAGACCAATAGGTTCCGAGAGCTGCCGAGACAACGTCACCAGCTATCCAGCCTGCTATCAGGCCTGCAGGGCCGAAGCCAGCAAAGAGGAGGGCAAGGCCCACGCCGTACCTAACGAATGCCCAGACGACCTGTGTAAGGCCCCACCTGCCGAACCTTGTGGAGGCCTGAAAGGCCACGTAGTAAACGTAGTTGTAGTAAGTATACGCTACTAGGTCAAGGGCCGTGAGTCTTAGCAGCCAGGCGTAGCGGGTCGTGCCATAATATAGCTCTGAGAAAGGTGATGCGAGGGCCCAGATGACCATAGCTACAGCGACGCTAGAAGTGAGCACTATCGCAAGGCCCCTGATGTATAGCCCCCTCGCCTCCTCAAGCCTGCCAGTCTGGTAGTAGCCTATGACATACCTGCTTATGCCGTATGTGGGCCATACAACGAGCGGCAGGAGCAACGTGAAGAGGGTGCCAGCGGCTGCGTAGGCCCCAAGGCCCTTGAGGCTCAGGACCCTCACTATGGTTAAGTAGAAGGCGGCCTGCAGGGCCAGGGTTACCGCGTAGCCGCTGAACAGCTTCGTGGCGCCGGCGAAGACCCTGGCCCTGTATGACGTACGGCTACTCCCAGGCGATAGGCTATAGCGAGGATAAAAGACTTAAGGATTAGACCAGGTCGAAGGCTTTACTTTGTTTTTAGGTGCTGTTGCCTCTTAGCTTACGGTTAGGACTGCAAGGCTTCTAACTTTTAGCCTTAGATCCTGCCAGCTCCTTAATTACCTCGTTAAGCCTCTCCTTGAACCTCTCATAGCTGAAGCCCTTCGCCACCTCCCTGGCCCTCGCCGAGAGCGCCTTTAGCCTCCCAGCGTCGTTAAGTAATGACCTAATGATATGAGCAGCCTCCTCAACGCTGGTGTACCCAAGGCCCTGATCAATTCTTGAGGCTATGTCTGTCCAGCCACCCCCGTCCCTATAGACCACTGGGACCAGCCCTGCGGCTGCCGCCTCAGCAATTGCAAATCCAAAGTGCTCTGCTAGAGGAGGGTGAAGGTAAATCGAGGCCTGCGACATGAGCTCAATTATCCTCTTCCTCGGGACGTCTGTCTCAAGGTGGAAGTTGTTTAGACCCTCAGACCTCCTCTTAAGCTCCCTGAGTATAGGCCCTGAGACCGGGCCAGTGGCCCCCACAAGGTAGAACTCAGCCTCAGGAACAAGCCTAGCGACCTTCGGTATCTCTGTAACCATTTTATCTGGCGCTATCCTGCCCACGGTCAGAACTATCCTGCCCCTGTCACCTCCTATTGACGACAGCTCCTCCACGTTAACCGGGGGGTGAACTATGTAGACCCTCTGACTTCCGTATGCCTCCCTTATGTACCTAGCTGTCCAGGTGCTGTTGGTCATAACGGGCCTAGCGTCACCTGAGAGCGCCCTGGCCATCCAGGCTAGCAGCGAGAGGTAGGCCCTCTCATAGAGGCGCAACCTGTACTGGTGCTCCAAATAGAACTTCAGAAGGCCGGCAAGCGGGAAGTGCACGTAAGTGGCGTCCGCCCACCTGAGGGGCACGTCGCTCTGAGTTTCAATAACTAGGTCGTAGTAGGGCCTGAGACTTCTAACCAAATATGAGGCCACTAAAAGCTTTTGTCTGAGTAGCCCAGTCATGCTGAAGAGCCTGCTTATAAGCGGTTCCCCGAGTACCACCGGCCTCGGTATGCCGTTCATGTCGCTGGTTAACATCTTCCAGGCCCTCTCGCTGAAGGAGGCCGTGTAGAGGTCGACCTCGTAGTCAAGGTCCCTCAGGGCCCTGTACATCTCTAGGGACAACCTCTGAGCTCCGCCGACTCCGGTGAGTGAGATAAGGGTCAGCGCTACCCTCACTGCCTCTTCCAGGGCTAAGGCGTCGAGATCCTTTAAAAATGTGAAAAGTCTGTGCGTTGCGCCTTTAAAGCTGTCAAGCCTACGAAAAGGCTTGAGATGTAGCTTGAGTAAGCTCTGCCTCTATGGCACTGTGCTCAACTCGGTTGACACTGTTGAGAGATCAATAAGGAGCGTCTTCAGGCCTGACGCTGACATCGTTATAACTGACGGGGGCTCAACTGACGGGACATACGAGAGGCTCCTGGAGATATCAAAGGACTACAACCTGAGGGTCTACAGGGCCCCGGGCTCGAGCAGGGGCCTGGGGAGGCAGCTGGCGTTAATGAGGTGCCCTGAGAACAGCTACACAGCGCACTTTGACCTTGACGACGAGTATAACGTTTACTTCCACAAGTCCATAGACTGGGGCATGGCAACGGGAAGCCCAAGGCCTCTCCCACGCCTTTACAACAGGGAGTACCTCCTCTCAAGGGGAGGCTGGAGGGACCTGAACTTCGCTGAGGACAATGAGCTGTGGGCTAGGGTCGGCTTTGACTACTACCTTCCTATAGTATTTAGTAGGCCGATCAAAGTTGTGGGGACTGGCTTAGGCAGGGAGGCCAGCAGGTACTTTCAGGGAATTATGGACTTTGCTAAAAGGATCTTAAGAACGTCGCTTGACCTCATAAGAGGCCTTGGCCTTAAGCCTATTGATCTCGTAAAACTCTTTGATAAAAGTCTCCTAGCGCTGGCCTTGCCTGCTTATGTTATTGCAGTGCTTCAAGGCGTATATAGATACGATAAGTTCCTTAATAACTATGAGCTCAACTTATATAACTCGCTAAAGAAGCTCAAGGACCCAGTCAAGGAGATAAATGCTAATGAGCAGTACGTTGTTTTCGCAATACCATGCAAGTTGACGTACCACATAGGCGTTAGCTGGATAGACAGGAGGCTCAGGGCCATAGGACTGAGGCCTTACAAGTGTAGGCAGATGAACTGGGGAGAGTCAATAGTTGGGGTGAGGAGCTTGAATGCCGTAGAGGCTATAAACGACTATCTTCGCTTCAACCTTTTCGAGGCGCAGAGCTGTAGGCCTCTTGAGGCGGCTGAAGAGTGCTAAAGATGTTCACTTCAAGTCATCAAAATAATGACAGCAAGTAAGGGCGTGCAGAGCGTCGGAGCACTTATATAAAGCTGACTAACCATGCTATATTGAGCTGAAGTTGCTGAGCCCTGCCAAGGCTAAGGAGAAGATCTTGATGGCGCTGTCCTTGAGAAAGCTTGTAGAGAGGGGCTGGCTGACAGCGCTTCTAGGTTATTTGATTAAAAGGGAGGAGCTGAGCATTAGGCTGAAGTATATAGGAGATGTAAGGTTACGGAGGACAACCTTTGGGGCCTTAGCAATAACTACGTACTATGCCTCCAAGTGCTGGCCAAAGCTACCTGAGGACCTTGTTAAGGCCGGCCGCCTCCTTAAGCCTCAGGAGGCCCCCCTTTGGCTGGTGACGGCCCTCTCTTTGGCCTCCTACGCGTGCAGGCTTCAGGCCTCAGGCAACAGGGTCTCAATTGACGTGAGCCCAGAGAGGGTAGGCCTAGAGGTCAACGGCGTCTCTGTGGCCTTCAACCCTAGTTATGTATACATTAGCTCCCTTCTCGAGATCTTTGCATGGGGTGAATACGAGGTCCCTGAGGTGCTCTCTGACCTCAAAGGCAGGGACGTAATTGACGTGGGGGCCAGCGTAGGCGACTCTGCCCTTTACTTCGTCCTCAATGGGGCAAAGAAAGTGATAGCCGTTGAGCCCCTGCCCAATGTGGCTAAGTGCGCTGAGGAGAACGTGAAGCTGAGCGGCGCCACTGACAAGGTGAGGGTGTTAAACGCAGCCCTTAGCGATGAGCCAGTGAGCGTTCCGTGCGACTATGATGTGCGGCTGTCCGGTAGTTTCTCCACGCTCAGCGCTAGTGGCCCCTGCAAGGTGCCTGGCGTCACTTTAGGCGACCTCCTTAACATGGTTGACGACCCATATCTCCTCAAGATGGACTGCGAGGGCTGCGAGGCCCAAGTAATACTTGGGCCGGAGAGGGAGAGGCTGAGGGCCTTCAAGCACGTAATACTTGAGGCGCACCCTCACATTACTGGCGTCAGCAATGAGAAGCTACTTGCCTCACTTAAAGAGCTGGGGTTCGAGTGCAGGCTTCACGTCACGCTTGAACCAAAGCTAGGCCAAAACATCTATCATTGTAAAAGCTTAGGTAAAGAGCTCAGCGCCTAAAGCTACTTAGTACAATATTTAAGGACGGTATTTTGCTGTGGACATTTAAAAAGGTCGCAATAAACAATGGCATAATTCGGTCAGCTTCAGCAAAGCCAAGGCCTCTTATTGCTTCTATTGCGACTTACAGACCACCGACTTATTTCCTGAGTTCAGGGTTAACAAGGAATCTGACCTGAACAGGCTTCGGCCTCTTCATTATTTTGTGTTGCAACATGAACAGGCTCTACAACGTGACCTAAAGCAACCAGGGCAGAAGGCCTAATACTTTTATCAATTATCTAAGTAAGTAAGAGTTTAACCTCCTGATCTCTTGTCCTGAAGAATTAGAAGCGCTCTTCGCCCTTCACCTCTTCCTTATCAGCCACCCCTGCATGTACATGGCGTCAAAGCCGCCCACAAAGAAGCTCTTAATAGCGTCCTGAGGGGTCTCGACCAGGGGCTCGCCTGCCAAGTTGAACGACGTGTTCATGATCAGACCCTCGCCCTTTATTTCCTTGAAGGCCCTTATCAGGTCGTACCAGGTCCTGTTCTGGTCCCTTGTCACTGTCTGCGGCCTCGCCGTCATGTCGACGTGACAAGTGACCGGGACCTGCTTGCAGGCCTCCTCATCTTTATAGCGGAACATCAGTATCATGAACTCGTGGCTCACGGGGTCCCTGAAGTAGACCTCCTTGTCCTCGTCCAGGAGGGAGGGGGCCAGGGGCCTCCACCACTCCCTCCCCTTGATGTCGTTTACGTCCTTCCAGTACTCGGGCCTAGTTGGGTCAGCAACAATTGACCTGTTGCCCAGGGCCCTGGGCCCCAGCTCAGCCCTCCCCTGGTACCAAGCCACTATCTCGCCCTTGGCCACTAAATCTGCGACAACGCCAACGTCGTCACCTACGTACTCAGCCCTGAACTTGCTCCTCTGAATAACCTTCTTTACCTCCTCGTCGGAGTACTCGGGGCCCAGGTAGACGTCAGTGAGCCTGCCGTGCCTCATCTTGCCCCCCAGGACGTGCTCATAAACGTAGGCCGCCGCGCCTATTGGGCCGCCAGCGTCGTTAGCGGCCGGGAAGACGAACATCTCGTTAAATATCCTGGAATAATGTATCTCCATGTTGGCCTTAGCGTTCAAAGCCACTCCACCTGCCAGGGCCACCTTGTCCTCACCTGTGTGGTCCCTGGCCCACTTGGCCGTTGCAAGCATGGCCTCCTCGGTCACCCTCTGCACCGCCCATGCAACGTTAGCGGCGTCCTTGCTGAGCTCCCCCCTGGGGTTCCAGTTAAGTGATCTGCTCCCAATGACGTTTTCTGCGACATACCTGTAAATGGATTCCCACTCGACCCAATCCTTACTCTTAACCTTCTTGCCGTTAACCAGGATAGCGTAAGGCTCATCCCCTTCAGGGTCTATCTTAACGAACCCCCTGAGCTTGTCATAGTACTTCGACCTCTCCCCGTAGGGGGCAAGGCCCATGCCCTTTCCGGGCCCCTCAAGCCTTCCTAACCCAAGACCATGCGTTGTCCACTCGTAAAGCATACCCAGGGAGCCATATGAGGTATACATAGACAGTATCGGCTCGAAGTTCCCGTCCTTTACCTTCCAGATAACGGTCGACTCATACTCTCCAGATCCATCAACCGAGAGCACGGCTGCTGAGCTGAACCCCGAGAAGTAGTAGGCGGAGGCTGCGTGGGCTAGATGGTGGCGAACCGGGATAACCCTTATGTCACTCGGCGCTTCCTCGCCCAGGCTGAGGATTACGTGCCTTACAAGTGCGCGGGCAAAGAGCAGGTAATCTCCTGAAAGGATGTGCGTTAGAAGAGCAACATAATAATTATAATAATCAGATTCGTTTAGAGGTAGTACATCATATAGGCCTCTTAATATATAAAGACTAACTCGGGCATGAGTAAACCTTAGCTTCCAAGATAAAAGCTTAGGGTCCCAATTTACAGCAAAGGCGTCTACGTCTTTAGGTTTTATTCCTAGTCTATTCTTCAAATAGAGAAAGGTCTGTCTAAGCGCGTTAATAGGTGGTTCACGCATAGAATGTTTATGCCTTGTATACCGTTCTTCCTCCGAAGCAAAGACTAACTTTCCGTCTACAATTGCCGCCGCGGCATGGTCATGCTCTATAGGCCAATTAAACCCTATAACTGTAGTCATGCCTATCTACGATCGTGATCCCGGCGCTTCACAAATAAATCTTTTCGCCTGACGTAGCTAAGAGCAGCTCACGAAAGCCATTAAGGTGATCTATCGACAAGCCAGCTACTATGATTTGAAAACATCCTAGAGGTAGAACATACCTTATGCTTGCACTCATTTTAACAAGAGCTAAAATGGGTTGAAAAGCCTAAATTAACATCCTCTTAGCCTGCTAGCCTGCGCGTGTTAACTATCACGTGACGCTGGACCATGATTAGCTCCTTTAGGGTCAGGCCTGCGCAGAGCCCTTCACGGCCATGTTCAGTCCCTCAGCCCCCTCAGCGCCTCCCCCAGCGCCTCTACGTCCTCCTCCCTGTTAGGGAAGTGCACAGAGGCCCTTATCCCCCAGACGCCAGCGGCCCCCCTAGCCGAGACCATGACCCCCCTTGACCTCAGCCTCACCGCCGCCATGTAGTTCTCCCTAAGGCCCCCAGGGACCCTGAAGAGGACTATGCCGCTCGCCTTCCTGGCCTCCGGCGGCGACAGCACCTCAAGGCGTAGGTCCTCCAGCTCCTCGACCAGCGCCTTCCTCAGCCTCAGAACCATCTCCTCGGCCCTATCAACCCCCACCTCGTTTATCAGCGAGGCGCTGGCCGCCAGCCCCCTCAGGGAAAGGGGAGGGAAGGTTCCGCCGTACTCGAACTTG
>WYEB01000648.1_pt1 | contig 11712 bp, 10 predicted proteins | sample 6343061 | NCBI WGS metagenome assembly WYEB01 (sample SAMN13812332, study PRJNA600296) | hot springs metagenome | biome: ENVO:00000051; feature: ENVO:00002007; isolation source: sediment sample from Evening Primrose shelf | place: USA: Yellowstone National Park, Evening Primrose Hot Spring ... | reverse complement strand
CCGACAATAAGGGGAGGACCATGGCGATAGGCAGCGTCGTGGTGGAGTGGGGCGGCGTGGCCGTCTACAGAGGCGGACTTAGGACTCTGCCCGGCGCCGTGGTGCTGGCCCAGGCCGAGCCGCGCCTCGCGCCTCCCCTAGAGGCTATCGCGAGGGCCGTCTCCAAGCTCGTGGAGTCCGCCGCGGCCGTAAGGCCTCAGCCCTAGCGAGTATATGGCCGCGAGAAGCCTAAAGACGGGCGTCCCGCAGGTCGCCCGGCCTACTTTAACGGCGACGCTACGCCTCTCTGTATCTTATAGATGACGTGGGCGAACTTGACGTAGTCAGGGTTCGACTCGGCCATCAGTACGGCCGCCCCCGCGGTCTCGATAAACTCTCGCACTATTAGAGATACGTCGTCCCTCATCTTCGGCGAAAGTCCCTCGAACACCTCGTCCAACAGAGCCGCCTTCGTGCCCACGGCCATGGCCCTGGCCAGCGCCACCAGCTTCTGCTGTCCGCCCGACAGCTCGCCCGCCCTGCGCCTCGCCAGCTCCTTGAGGATCGGCATCAGGCCGTAGACCAGCTCCAACCTGTCCCTGGGGAGCCCGAGCGCCGACACCGCGAGCTCTAAATTCTCGGCTACGGTCAGGCTGGGGAAGAGCCTTCTGTCCTCGGGGCTGTAGCCGAGCCCCAGCATGGCCCGCTCCCGTGGGCCCATGGCCGTAGCGTCCACGCCGCCTACCTGGACCCTTCCGCCGTGCCTCAGGAGGCCCATGATGGCCCTCAGAGTCGTCGTCTTGCCCGCACCGTTGGGCCCCACGAGAGCCGCTGCAGATTTCGCCGGGACCTCTAGGGTCACGTCCCTCACCACCTGCGACCCGGCCAGAGACACCGAGAGCCTTTCCGTCTTGATCATACCGCCATCCTCCTCACCTCGCCTGGGGGAACCACGGCGGTTATTCTGCCCGAATGCATGACGGCGACTCTGTCGGCGAACGCCTCGACGATGTCCAGATCGTGCTCTACGATGACCAGCGACACTCCCTTGAGCCGCCCCACCACGAACTCCATGAGCTCGAACTTGTTCTCCTCGGCAACAGAGCTGGTGGGCTCGTCCAACAGGAGCACCTTCGGCCTGGCGACCACCGCCAGAGCTATATCGAGTATCTTCTTCTCGCCCTCGGACAACGAGCCGACGGGCAAGTCCCTCTTCTCCCAGAGGCCGAACCGCTCTAGGGCGTCCCTCACGTCCTCCTCGTCCACGGGCCTTAGGCTGAAGCCCCTCAGGGCCGAAACCGCTATGGCCGCGTTCTGGCGCACCGTGAGGCCTTGATATAGCGAAGGCAACTGGAACGACCTCGCGATGCCTAGCTCAACCCTGGCGTGGAGCGGCTTGTTCGTCACGCGGATGCCCTTGAAGTATATATCGCCCGAGTCCGGCTTGAGAAGGCCCGAGAGGAGGTTTATCAACGTGGTCTTCCCCGATCCGTTGGGCCCCACCACGGCCAGCCTCTCGCCCTCCTCCACGTCCATGGAGACCCCGTCGACGGCCTTGACGCCTCCGAAGCTCTTGCGGAGGCTCACCGCCGATAGTATAGACGCCATGCCGCCAGTATCGCCAGAAGGAGGCCTCCGACTACGAGCTCCGGATAGGCGAACTGCAGGGAGTAGAGCTCCACCGCTTGATACAGGGCGGCCGAGGCGACGAAGCCCCACGTCCAGGGCAGAAAAGACGCAATCAGTCCGCCTACCACCATCTTGCCCGAGGTGACCCAATAGGCGAAGTCGGGCGACACGTGGCTTGTGGAGTACCCCACGATCAGGCCTCCGAGGCCTGCCGCTATCGACGCCAGGACCGAGGAGATGAGGATGTGCCTCCCCACGTCGGCCCCAAGCGCCGACGTTCTGAGCTCGTTTATCCTGATGCCCGCCGCCACGTGCCCCGCGTAGGACCTCCCGAAGACCTCGCCCAAGGCGGCCCACGCCGCGGCCAGCAGGGCGGCTAAGGCCAAGAGGCCGGCCGTCCCAATACGGACGCCGAGGAGCCGCGGGTCAGGTATGTACAGCCCGTCGCTCCCGCCCGTCACCGTGTAGAACTTCACGAGCACTCCGTAGAGCACCATCGAGAGCGAGAGGCTCAACAGAGAGTAGTAAATACCTCTCGTCTTGATCCCCACCGCCCCGTTGAGGGCCCCCCAGGCGCCCGCGGCGCCGACGGCCGCGAGGAGGTGCACCGCGAGGTCCGCCGTGTGGAGGTACCTGTACATAAGGCCGGCCGCGTAGGCGCCGAGGGCGTAGCTGGCCCCTATGCCGAAGTTCACAAGTCCGTACCTCAGCAGAAGCCACGCGCCGAACACGGCGAGGCTCCAGCCCAAGATATACACGGCGGCGAACCTCAGAAAGGGCCCTCCGAAGTAGGCCGCCGTAGCCGCCGTAATTATGGCGATGGGGCTAAGCCAGCCTCGCATGTCTGGCGAAGAGGCCCGAGGGCCTCGTCAAGAGCACCGCTATGACTACGAGGTATATGGCCACAAGCTCCAGCTGGGGGTACAGGAAGACTGCCGCCGTCCTCACGGCGGATATGACGGCCGACGCCGCGACGACTCCGAGCAGATCGCCGATTCCCCCCACGACCAGCGAGGCGAACGCGTAGACGAGGATCTGGCCCGAGAGCCCCAAGGTGAAGGCTTGCCACATGGACGACGCGGCGCCGGAGGCCGCCGTTATTAAGATGCCTAGGGCCGACGCTGAGAGGGCCACCTCCCTGACGTTTATCCCGAGGGCCGACGCCATTTCTGCGTCGTCCCTCACGGCCCTCATGTATAGGCCAGCCCTAGTCCTCGCCAGGAGCAGATACATAAGGGCCAGAAGCGCGGCCGCGACGGCCCCGCCCCAGAGATAGGAATACGGCACTTGTTGCCCCAGGACCTCGACCGAGCCCAAGCCGTCCGTGAGGCTCGCTGTCGTATAGTTGCCGTTGCCGAATACGAGCTTGAAGAGGCCCTCCCCTATCAACAGGAGGGCGTAGGTCGCGAACAGCTGCTCGAGTTCCGTCCTCCCGAGGGCCTTGACGTAGAGATAGAAGAGGGGGCCGAGGGCCAGCGAGGCGGCGGCCGCCGCGGCTATGCCGAAGGCCAGGCCCATCTGCCACGCGAAGACGGACGCGAGATAGCCCCCGAGCACGAAGAAGGTGCCTTGAGCTAGGTTTAATATCCTGGTCACGCCGTAGGTGAAGGCCATGCCTAGAGATGTCATCAAGATATTCAGGAAGAAGACGTAGAAAGATATGAGGAAAGATATGGCGAACCCCGCCATGTCACAGGGATTTGATCCACTGCGTGCTGGGAACTCCGACGGGCGGGTTGACCTCCGCCGGATACATGAACTTGAACTTTTCAAGATCGCCGCCCTTGGACACGCCCACGACCGCCCCCTCCATGGCGTTGTGGTTGGGCGTCATGATTATGTACTGGCCGGGCGCCGGATAGGCGAGCCTCTCGAAGACGTGTATCACGGCCGAGAGATCCGGCCAGGCCACGTTCTCCACGGCGGCCGCGGTCTCTATGGCGTATTTGACGCCCAACACGGCGTTGGCCATGTGGTAGGCCGGGTAGGACGGCGCGGACCCGAACCTAGACTGGTACGCGTTCACGAAGTCCCTGTTGACGTAGTAGGCCCTGGGGTCCGGGAAGGCGTGGTAGTCGGGGCCCTCCACGATCTGGCCGTCCGGCATGCCTTGGGAGAGGCCGAACTCGCCCCTGGCGAACGCGACCTTGACCTTCTGGAAGAGACCTCTGGCGGACGCCTGCTTGATGAAGTTGACCAAGTCGGGGCCCCAGAACGATGTATGCAACAGATCGGGCGCGAGGTCCAAGATCTTGGATATCTGGGCGGAGTAGTCCGACGTGAAGAGCGGCGTGAAGAGCTCCCCGACTATCTGCACGTCGGGCTTCATCGCTAGCAGGGCGTTCTTGAAGTCGTCCCACTCGTCGTGGCCGTAGGCGTAGTCTTGATTGAGACCTGCCACGGTCTTCACGTCTGGCATGACCTCCAGGACGTATTTAGCCAGCGAGACGCCGTCCGTGACGGTGGTGCCGCCGGTCCTGAAGGCCACCTTCTTCATCATGCCCTGATCCACCAGCTGCTTCGTGGCGCAGTCGAAGAAAACCGTCAGGGTCGTCCCGATGTCCTCAGCCACGGGCGCCACGGCGAGACAGTCGGCGCTCGATATAAGCCCTATATACGCGTCGACGCCCACCTGTTGCACGAGCTCTTTATACACGGCGACCATCTTGTCGGGCCCCCCGCTCTCGTCCCTCACGACCAGCTGTATCTGGGCGCCCAAGATGCCTCCCGCCTTGTTTATCTCGTCTACCAGCAACTGCGCGGCGTTCAGCGCAGGCACGCCGAATATCGAGGCGGGCCCGGTCTGGAACGTCACAACGCCCAGCTTGAAGACCTCCTTTCTCTGGCCCGTCTGCGTCGCTGAGGAGGATGTCGGCGGCGATAGGGAGGTGGTCGTCCCGCTCTGGCTAGCCGCGCTGGGTCTCCCCGATATTATAGAGGCCAGGCCGGCGCCGAGGCCGAGGCCTACCACAAACGAGGCCCCTATCTTTAACACATCTCTCCGCGATACCATGCAAGATCCCAATGTGGCTATTATAAAAATATTGTCTCTAATTATATATAAATAATATTATAATTATTCAACACGATATAAGTATATAGAGTTATTCCATCCATCGCAGCCCCCGCGCCGCCGTCAACCGCGCGAGGAGCCGCGGAAGCGGCTGGAGTTGGAATCGGAACGCTGGCTTTCAGCCGCCTCCGGCCGCGGCGTCCCAGCTCCGAGCGACCCAAGGAGAGTTAAACAGCCGTCTGCCGCCGAGTCGTCGGCATCTAGTTTTTCCCAAACACGTCCTCCGCCGTCAACACCCGGGGGTCGCGAGGCCCTCTTCTGGCCGCCACGTAGTAATCCCCCTCACGGCCCCCCAGCTTTCTCCTTAAGTCCTCGACGATCTCCTCCACGTCGTCTCGACCCAAGTCGCTCCACTTGACTTCGACCGCCGTGATGCGTCCATCTTCTACGCACACTATGTCCACCTCAACGTCTTTCTGCCAATATCTGCCGCATCTGCCCAACCTCCTTATTAAACCTGTCCTGCGGAGATGGGGCAAGGCCCGGCGTATTATCTCCTCGTAGGCCGCCGCCATATATCCATCTAGGTCTAGGCGCGGCGGATTTCCCAGCTCTATCCACTCTCTCTGGGGATATACGAATCGGATCCAAAACTTCATGTATAGGTCCGAAACGACGTAGATAGGTCTAGCCTTGCCCAACACGGGGACCTCCCGCCGTATGACCTCCAGCTTCTCGAGGACGTGGAGGTACTTGGCGAGGGTTTGGGCGCTGATATGCGCCCTGTCGGCGATTTCCGAATACGTGGTCGCCCCCTCCTCTATGGTTCTGACGACGTTGAAGTAGACGTAGGGCTCCCTCACCTCATGTCGTAGGAGGTTCTCCGCCTCTTCGTAGAGGGGACCCCACCGCGAAAAGAGAAACGCGATGTTCTCCCCCAGCCCCCTATCTCTGTCGAATAACGCGAGGTAGTGGGGGATTCCGTTGGACACCGCGTACGCCGCCGCGAGTTCGGACGCGTCGTATTTGGGCAAGAAGTACCTCGTGTAGGGCGGAGCCAGGGGGCCCAGCCTTATCTGCGCGGTCTTCCTGCCGAAGAGGCCCCCGCCGTATGAAACCGCCCTCTCGGCGACTGCGTGTGTGGACGTGAGCAGGATCAAAAATACCTGGCTATCGCCGAGGTATTCATCCCATCCGCTCTGCAGCGCAGAGAGGACGCCGGGGTCCTCGTCGAGCCAGTACCCAAATTCGTCCACCACAAGTACGAAGCGCCCGGCGTCCCTCAACGCGGCGAAGATGGAATCCCACCGCGGCTTGACGTAACGCCCGAGCGCCGCGCTGAGGGCCTCGGCGAGGCGGGCGAGCTCGTCGGCGAGAGGCCGCCTCTGGGCGTAGAAATACAGCCCCCTCCTCCCCTCTAGAAACCTCTTCACAAGCCAAGTCTTGCCAACCCTCCTACGGCCGTACAGCAACACGAGCTGGGGCCTCCCGGATTCGTAGAGCCTCTGGAGAAACGAGAGCTCCTCCTCTCTGTCCACAAACATAGAAGATTGTGATCTGCAGTATTTTAATCTTGCAGATCAAAATATTTAATAGATAAGGCGGCACGAGCCTCCGAGAGGCGGGGAGGCGGCGGATTGCGGACGCTCCCGTTTAAATAGGCGAACATCTGTTAGCTCTGACCCCCGATCTGAAGAGCGAGGCTTGTCATTCGCCTCTCGTAAACGGCTTCATTTCCGGCGTCGTGCCGATCGGCGTCGCCATACATCTTCGGCATATTGGGTCTCGGCGCTACGTTCGCCACTATTCCCTACCTATCGCTGTTTATGTCGGGCCGCGGGCTCAGCCGCGGCGTATGCGGGCGCGAGGACGACCGTTAGGTACGAGGGGAGGACCTTGAGGCGGATATTCGGCCTCGTGATAGTGGTCATGACTCTGTATAAACTGGTGACGCTCCTCTGACATGGGCGTGCTGAGGCTGGGCGAGGTGGCTAGGAGGCTGGCCGAGGTCGGCGTGTGTAGGGACCCGCCGAGACCCCCCGTGGAGGAGATCTCCCCGCCGCCTGTGGCGGTGGAGAAGATGGCGGAGGTGCTCGCGGTCTTGGCCGAGCCCAACAGGCTCAAGATCCTGTATCTACTGCGGCAGAGCCCCATGCCCGTCTGTTTCCTCTCCTACATACTGGGGCTCGACAGGACCTTGGTGTCGCACCACCTAGCCAACTACTAAACAATTCAAGAACCTTCGTTAGATGAGGTTGACAAACAAAGGGTCAAAGGAGGGGGGAAAAAGGGTTTTGTGGGGGTAAGGGGGTCTTATCTTAGGACCCAGATGGGGGCGAAGGTGGCGTTTCTGAGCTCCAGCCCGAGTAGGGCGGCGATGGTGGAGCCCACCTGCGGCGAATAGGCCTCGAAGCCCTTCATCTGTCTCACCTCGACGCCCTTGCCCCATATGCCGATGATGGTGCGGAGCTCCTTCCAGCTCCCCAGGTCGTCGTGGCAGCCAGTGACGGAGTAGACGAAGGGTATGGGAGTGTTTACCACGTTGTCTCTAGTGGCGCTTCTGTCGTAGGCGCAGTAGCCCGGCTTTATGGCTATGGCTATGTCGCCTATGCGCGACTGGAGCTTTGCGGGTCCGTCGAGGAAGAGCACCGAGTAGTCGTGGCCGTAGATGGTCGCCAGAGGCCCGGCGGCTTGGCCGGTTCTGGCGACGACGAGCGCGAAGGGCCACTCGCCGGTGGCTGGGTCGCGGATGGAGAGCAACACCTCCATTACCCTCTCCACCACTCTGCTGTAGGTGGCGGGGTCTGCCTTGTACTTGGGGTTGATGAAGATGAAGCCGCCGTCGTAGTAGGCCACTGAGCGGGAGAAGTCGGGGTTGCCCTTTGCGTCTGTGACCAGGAGGCCGGCGCGCCTAAGGGCGGTGTTTATGGCGACGCAGCCCCTTACGCCCCACTGGCCGTGGTCGCCCACTACGATCAGCACGTCGCCGTTATTCATCTCTTTCATAAACTCGCCGAGCCACTGGTCTATCCTAGCCCACATGCCGAGGTAGGTCCTCCTGGCCCACTCGGCGATGGTGGCGTTGCTGTACGGCATGGACGGGTCCATGAGGCCGAGTATGGCGTGCTCCACCGGGTCGGGCGTCACGTCGTAGCCCGTCATCAGCTGGAACTCAACGTTCTTAAGCACGAAGAGGTTGGTGCGCCAGTAGTAGTCCACGGTGTAGTTCACAATCTCGGCGTATGTCTTGAGGTCGATCCAGCCCCTGCCCACGTCGCCGGCGAGGCCGTGATAGACGTCGATGTAGCCCTTCTCAACTACCTCCTTCCAGTAATTCCTCTTGAGCTCCTCAGGACCCATGAACCAGGGGATGGGGTCGTTGTAGATGAGGGCGTTGCCGCGGTATATCCTCACGTCGTTGGGGGCCAGGGAGAGGGCCTTGACCATGAAGGCCGCCAGGTACGTGGTGCCCTTCTCCGTCACGTTCACCACCACGGAGGCCCAGCCGCCCTCAGGCACCTCGGCGATCTTCCTGTTGCCTTGATACAAGACGAGCACCTTGGCGCTGGGGTTCACCTCGCCCACCAGCACGGTGTCTGCGATGGGTATGTAGACCCTGCCTCCCGTGTAGTTGATCCCAGTGCCTACTCCGGAGGTGCTGTAGAGCTGAGAGCCTGCGAAGCCTGTGCCGGACCTGTAGGCCTTGCTCGTGTATATGATCACGATCTTGTTCTTGTCGGCGTCGCTGAGCCTGGCCTGCCAGGTGGGGACGTAGCCGTGGATGAAGTTGGAGATGGCCACTCTGTAGCCCTTGCGCAGAGCCGCCTCCCAGACGGTGTCCGCCGCAATCAGCCGGCCCCAGTAGCCCGGCTCAGACTTGCCTCCCTCGAAGGGGGACTTGGGGAAGGCAGCGTTGGAGAAGACGCCGTGGATGCCTGACGGCGCCCCGGTCAGAAAGGCGGCGTGGTTGGGGGAGGTCTCGGCCGGGAAGATGGGAGACAACTCGCCGTACGCGCCCTCAGCCGCGATCTTGCCCATGTTCTTGAGGAAGCCGTCTCTGGCAAGCGGCCAGACATCCATGGCCCTAGCGGCGTCTATACTGATCAAAATGACTCTTCTAACCTCAGACCTCTGGGGCTGAGCCTGGAGCTGGAGCCTCGGCGCCTCCGGCGTCGTGGTGGCGGTTACGGAAGTCGGCGCCTCCGTGGCGGGCGAGGCGCCGGTCGCGGCGGGAGACTGCGCCGCTGGGGCATGCGTAGAGGTGGGCACCGTCTGTTGCGGTCCAGCGGCGAGGAATATTGCCGCTAATGCCGCCGCCACTAGAGCCACCGCCAGTGTCAGTATCGCGGTTTTGTTTTTTTGGATTTTACCCGGATTCATGGAGGGCTTTGTGTAAACAGCCTAAAGCATTATCCATACGAAAATGTAATTTTGAAGACGCCTAGACCAAGAGTTGCATAGGCGGGCGCAATATGAACCAGGCACAACGGCTCATGTAGATATACATATGTAGCCTCTCTATTAGTATACTTATGTAGTTTCTCTACGCGCTGGTCGTCTTCTCGGCGGCCGGTCTTGCCGCCAGACCCCGGCCCGCGTGTCGGCCCGCCGCGAGACATCTGTGAAAGGGCCGGCGCAGGTGCAAGTTTGCATCGCGGCGTTTTGAGGACGACTCATGAGGGCCTAGGGTGGGGGGTATAGGCGCGTGGCGCCTACTGCGGCGGCCTAGAGAGGTTGGGCGCCCCCGCCGCCGGGGCCTCCCAAGCGCCTCACGTAGAACTGGCCAGCCACAGAAACCCCGGCCGCCCGCCGAGGACTCACTACAGCCTAATCGTCATGTTGTCCTCTGCTACTAGAACCGGTCTGTTTGCCTTCTTTACGTCTTGATATATTGTCGGGTTGAGGCGGTCGTCTACGTGGGTAAGCACCACCTCTCCAGCCTTCATGGCCTCCCCCTCCGCCAGAGCCTCGAGGGTGGTGGAGTGGGCGTACCTCCTGCAGAGCTCTTTGTTCTCTTCGTTGCAGGTGGCCTCCAGCACGGCCACGTCCACGCCGGCGCCCAGCCGCCGCAGAGACTCGCAACCGGCCGCGGTGTCGCCGGAGAACAACACGTCGACTCCGGCCCTCAGCCGGAAGCCGTACGCCTCCTTGGCCGTGTAGTGGCAGACCTCGGCGGCCTCCACCCTAAGCCCGGGCAGGTCCAGAAGGACGCCGGGGGAGACTCTGCGGAATACGACCTCGTAGGGCGCCGCGGCGGCCTTGGCCACGAAGTGAGACGCCAGGATCTTAGCCACCTCCTCCACAGGCGGCGGGGCGTATATGCGCAATGGCCTCTTACGGCCGTGCTGGCGGCGTCTATGGCTGTCTTCGGCGCAAATCTGCGGCAGACGGTGTCGAGTTACTCGCGGTCTTGGCGGGCTCAATAGGCTCAAGACCTTGTATCCTCTAGTCAAGGCCCCATCTCTTTATATATACTCTGCCGAGACTTTGTGCCAACTTGGCCACGGCCTCCAGTTGCTCTCTGGAAGGGTTACAATACTCTCTACACCATGCTGGGTCTCTAGGCATCGTTGTAGGTGGGCCTAGGAGTGGGTTTACCACAACGGTAACCTCGCCTGGACCTAGTGTCTCGCGTACCTCCGCCAGATATCTTTCATAGACCTCCAATGGGAATTTGCCTACTGGAATCCTAAGCTCTAGCGGTATTTTCCTCGATGCTATCGTCCGCAGAGATGTCAAGTACATCCTCCACAAAGATTCTGAGTTTGGTACGCCGTAGATCTCGGGCGGTATCTTTGCGTCTGTGGCAACGTGATCGATTAGCCCCCTTTCTATCAACGAGCTTAAGGGTTTATGGAGTGTGGCGTTTGTATTGAGGCTGGTGGAGACTCCCAGCCTTTTGGCCCTTTTAAATATCTCTGCAACTGCGTCCGTCTGTATAAGCGGCTCGCCTCCGGTTATGTGGACATAGTCGATAAAACCCCTCGCCCTTTCTAGCTCTCCTGCGACTGAGTCTATGTCTAAGAATCGACAGTCGATGCGCTCTGCAACTTTCCAGTTATGACAAAAGGGGCATTTGAGGTTGCAACCGCAAAACCATATCGTGAAAGTTACGGCACCGTGTACGTCCACCGTAGATATGCCTTTCAAGCCTGCGGAGAGTGCGGCGGGCATTACAAGGCGCCGTAGTGTTTTCTAAGCCAGAACTCGCGTCGACGTGCCGGGTTCCAGTTCTTCAGAGGTCTGTAGTAGCCGATAATCCGGCTCCACACCTCCACTCCCTCATATCCGCAGTGGGGACATCTAGCGTAGAGACCTGTGAAGGTTCTGCCGCATTTGGGACAGTGGGTCTGCGCTGGCGTGAAGCTCCAGTAGACCACGTCCGTGGCCACCAGCCTCTTTGCCAGCTTCGCCAAGGCCTCGGGGTCTGGCTCCTCGCCGAGGAATATATGCATCATGACGCCGCCCGTGAACTCTTTCTGCACCTTGGCCTCTATCTCCACCCTATCCCAGAGCTCCATGGGCGCGTAGTAAGGCGCTATGCTTGTGCTATAGATGGGCTCTTCGGGGAGGTATTCGGCTATCTCCGGATAAGCCCTTAAGTCCTTCTGAGCCAGCTTGTACGCAGCGGACTCGCCTGGCACCTCCTCCACGTTCCAAGGTATGCCGTCCTCCCTAGCCCACTCCCTCGCGCGTTCAACCGCAAACGCCACCATCCTCCTCATGAGATCCGCAGCCTCTAGCCAGTCCTTCCTCGAGCCCTCCGTCCATAGATCGGGCCTTCTTAAGTAGATAGCCGCCGCCTCGGGCAGACCAATTATGCCGACAGTATTGAAGTGGCTCGCCGGAAACTCAGGTAGGTACCGCCTTATGAATGAGTAGAGCTCCGTCTTAAGCAAGCGGATATAGAGCTCTCTAAGCCACGTGAGGCCGCGTCTTATCAACTCCAGCGCCTCTCCGTATTTCTCCCAAAACTCTGCATCGTCTCTCGCCGCCATGGCCAGCCTGGGCAAATTGACGTCTATAACGCCTACAGATCCAGTCACGTCCGGGATCGCCCACACGCCGCCGAACCTCTGCTTCTCTAAACT
>WYEB01000646.1_pt1 | contig 11732 bp, 12 predicted proteins | sample 6343061 | NCBI WGS metagenome assembly WYEB01 (sample SAMN13812332, study PRJNA600296) | hot springs metagenome | biome: ENVO:00000051; feature: ENVO:00002007; isolation source: sediment sample from Evening Primrose shelf | place: USA: Yellowstone National Park, Evening Primrose Hot Spring ... | reverse complement strand
CATAAAACTCACCATATGTGTACTGCTTAATTGGTAACTTAGGCGGTGCATACTCAATAAGTTGCTCAGGGGCGATCATAACGCCATACCTGAGAATCTTATCAATAGTTAATTGATAATCTCTAAAATCAAACTCCAACTCAACCTTCCTGGATCTCCAAAAATCCGACATCAACTATACAAAAATATTAAATGCCTTATAAACTTTATAACTATATATTATATAGTTATTTTATTCGCTTCTACCGCATACGCCAAATTCAGCAATTTTTCATCACCGAAATGCTTTGTTATAACCATAGCACCTATTGGTAAGCCATCGACTTTACAGCATGGGATTGTTAATGCGGGATGTCCCGTAACGTTGAATGGTGCCGTATTGTAGAGCATACCTGCTGTCATTAATAGGAATTGCTCTGGTGTTGGGTTACTCAATAGCTTCATGGGCCTTTGGGGTGTGGTTGGCATTAATAATACGTCATATTTATTTAGTGCTTCATCGTATGCCCTCCTAAGGTCAAAGGCAAGATTCCTGGCTTTTGCATAGTACTTATTGTTGTACCTAGTTATTACGTAATAACCAAGGAGAATACCAACCTTAACATTTAATGGCAAATCATCCGCCCTATTCTTAATAACATCACCAAAGAACTCAGCCAATTGCACCTCGAAGTAACCACCTCTTCCCCAACCAACACCAGAACCAAATACCATGTTTGCTATGGTTCCATCAATCATTATTGGAGTCCATATGGCATAACCAAGTTTATGCATAGGTATTGATACCTCTTCGACGATTGCGCCAAGGTCCCTTAATTTGAGAGCAAAATCCCTAACCGACTTATTAACGTCCTCCTCAGAGACAGGCCACTCAAACCCCTCCTTAACGATACCAATCTTAAGCCCTTTAATATTACCCGTTAATAGGTTCGTGTATGGTTTAACTGGAGGACTAGGTAAATCACTTGGTTGCCTTGGATCTAGACCATCCCTACCAGCTATAACCTCAAGAAGCAATGCCAGGTCTTTCACATTACGTGCCATAGGTCCGGCGTGATCGAGTGTAGGCTCTATCGTAAATATACCCGTGTATGGTACTAAACCATACGTTGGCTTAAGCCCATAAATACCAGACCACGCGCTTGGAACCCTTATTGAACCACCCTGATCAGCACCAATGGCCATGTCACAGTAACCCACTGCAACAGCAACCGCAGCGCCACTAGATGATCCACCACTCATATATTCTGGGTTGACAGGGTTACTAACAGGCATTGGGTACGATGTATGACTACCACCAGAGAAGCTCAGTGCCTCACACGTCGTTTTAGCAGCAATATACCCACCTTCCCTAAGTATCCTAGTGACAACTGTAGCATCAATCTCAGGTACAAAACCCTCAAGAATACTTGTACCGTGAAGCATCGGAACACCAGCAACCATTATATTATCCTTAACGCAAATCCTCCTACCACTCAACTTCCCAGAACCCTCACCCTTAATATCCGTTATAAATGCTATGGCGCCGAACCTGTTCTCATCAGGGCTAGGTCTCCTCCAGGATCTTGAATACGACGCACGAAGGGTGTGAGATACGGTATCGGGCATCCTATCTAATACATCATAAGATATCATCAGTAGCCCAAAAACACGCTGTATAGCATCAATATCCTCATCGGTTAAGTGAATATTCGCCCTATAAGCAATGTCTTTGATTTCATCTTTTGATGGAATTCTTGGCATGTATTAGATATTCCCAGGTCTTTTATTAAGAAGTATTCTATATAATTTATATAATATCCATCACAAGTAATAAGACATAATGTTTTACATATTGCATTGTTTAACTTAAAATTTAATAATATGCCGTAAGAGACATAAGGTACTCATAAGGCTGTTGTTCAGGTCTTTGTAAATACCTTGATATTATTTATATCTATTCATTTGAATATCTCTAATCGCAAAAGTGCAATTTTATTATTATACATTATTATTCGTATTGATTTATTATTCTATACTTGACGTGAAATATTGTTTATTAATCATTTGCATATCAAATAGAGATGGTGATATAGATGGGGGGTAAACAGAAGAAGATGGCCGTAGCCGTGTTCTCTGGAAGTATAGATAGGTTGACTGGTTTAGCTATGCTTGTAACTGGTGCTGTGAGCATGGGTCTTGAAGTGGATTTATTCCTTCAATTATGGGGTGCTTATGCCTTTAAGAAGGACGTGTTGCAGAAGAATATGAACTTTAGTGAATTTCAGGATAAGGCGCCTGAGGTTGCTAGGAGGTTGCAGGAATTGAAGTTGCCGTCATGGTTTGAATTAATTAGGCAGGCGAAGAAGGCAGGTAATTTAAAGATTTACGTATGTTCCACGGCAGCGTCAATATGGAATGCTAAGAAAGAGGATTTTGAATTGGTTGATGATATAATAGGGGTTGGTGAGTGGATTGAAAAGATGTCAGAGGCCGACATAACACTCTTTGTGTGAGGTGATTGGTGGTGAGTGAAAAGAGTGAGTTGAGTCAGGAGGAGCTCAGGAAAATTAAGCCTGATAAGGTAGTGGATGCTAGGGGTACGTCATGCCCAGGGCCATTACTTGCGGCTAAACAGGCAATAACAGAGGTGCCTATAGGCGGTATATTGGAGGTTTTGTCGTCGGATCCAGGTACAAAGAGGGATTTACCGATTTGGGCAAAGAAGATGGGGCACGTCTTTCTGGGTGTTATTGAGGAGCCTGGCTACTGGAGAATCTTCGTGAAGAGGATGAAATAATTGAGTGAGGGTTGGCAAATGGGTGATAAAAATGACCATTCAGATTCTTGTTTTTACGACCAACATTATTTCAGATCCTGGTGTTTGTTCAGCAGGCCTGATGCATCTTAGGTATCCGTCGCAAACAACGATCATTAGGGTGCCTTGTTCATCAATGATAAGGCCTGATTGGATAGTACTAGCGCTTGAGAGTGGATTTGATGGTGTATTCGTTGCTGCTGACGGTACGGATTGTCCATACCTAAAGGATTGCACTGAGAGAACCGCTAGGAGGGTTGAGGAGGCACAAAAAATACTGAGTAGCAAGGGTATAGAGCCTGAGAGGGTTAAGATGGCGGCAATATGTTCTGTGTGCGGTGAGGCATTTGCCAGATTAATTGAAGATTTCTCCAATAGGCTCAGGGAATTAGGACCTGTGAAGGTGATGAAACAATGAGCTCGGGGATATTTCAGAAAATTCTTGAGAAGGCTGAGGTAGTGCGCGAGTCGTTATCCTACGATGTCGTGGTTATAGGTGGTGGCATAGCAGGTATGGAGGCATCCCTAGACCTTGCCGAGATGGGTTATAGGGTTCTATTGGTTGAGAAGGAGCCTACGATTGGCGGTAAAATGTTCCTACTTAGTAAGGTCTTTCCGACGCTTGACTGCGCAAGCTGTATATCGACACCTAAAATGGCTGCTGTAGCTCATCACCCAAACATAGATCTATGGACGTACTCAGAGGTGAGGAGTATCAATATTAGGGAAAGGGGTGATTTTGAAATTGAGGTTTTGAGGAAGCCCAGGTTCGTTGATGAATCATTATGTACGGGATGCGGCACGTGCGAGGAGGTTTGTCCTGTAACCGTACCTAAGGAATTTGACTATGGATTAAGGGGTAGGAGAGCCGCCTACATACCGTTTGATACTGCCGTCCCTAAAAAGGCTGTTATAGATATTGACCACTGCATATTTTGCGGGCAATGTGAGAGAAAATGCCCGGCCAATGCTATAGACTTTACGCAAAGGCCTAGGATTTATAGGGTTAAGACCCATGCAATAATAATAGCTACAGGGTGTAAATTATTCCAAGCAGAACGTAAGGAGGCTTATGGCTATGGTAAGGTACCCAATGTAATAACGGCGATGCAGATGGAGAGGTTATTATCTCCTACTAGACCATTCAATTCGGTATTAAGGCCATCTGATGGTAAGGAACCAAGTAGCATAGGGTACATTCTCTGCGTTGGATCTAGGGATAAGACAGTTGGAAATCCTAGGTGCTCCCAGGTCTGTTGCATGTACTCGATAAAGCAGGCCCAGTTAATACTTGGTGCTTTACCGTTAGCGGACGTAACAATATATTGCATGGATATAAGGGCTTATGGTAAGGGTTTCGAGGAATTCTACCAAAGGGCTAAGGCAATGGGTGTTAGGTTTGTAAGAGGGAGGGTGGCTAAGGTTGAGGGTTTACCTGATGGTAATGTCAAGGTTACCTATGAGGATATCGATGAGGGTAAGGTAAAGACTGCGGTACACGACTTGGTTGTGCTCTCCGTAGGCCTATTACCCAACATTGACGTATTGGTAACATTCAATGGTAAGGCCCTATCAACAGATGACGTGGGGTTCATAAGAATTGATCCTACTGATCCCGTTAAAACAAATGTTGAAGGGGTCTTTGCTGCAGGATGCGTTACAGGGCCTAAGGATATTCCTGACACAATACTCGAGGCTGCTGCAGCGGCCTCGAGATGTGCGGCATTTCTGCGCGAGGTGATGGGTGATGGTAGAAGGTAGGAATGTAAGAATAGGGGTTTACGTATGTCATTGTGGAGGCAATATATCCGATGTTGTTAATGTGAAGAGGGTTGTGGAGGAGATTAGTAAGGAGAAGGATGTCGTGGTTGCTGTGGATTACCCATTCATGTGCTCTGAGGCTGGTCAGAAATTGATTGAGGATGATATAAGGAGTGGAAGGATCAACGCTGTTGTGGTTGCTTCATGTTCGCCTAGGCTTCACGAAGCCACATTTAGAGCAGCCATAGCAAGGGCTGGTGGTAATCCGTACATGTATTACCATGTCGATATTAGGGAGGAGTGCTCATGGGTCCATGAGGACGATAAGGGTGGGGCTACGGAAAAGGCAATAAGGGAGGTCAGGATGGCTGTGGCTTATCTAAGGCATGCGGAACCTCTTAATAAGATAAAGGTTGAGAGCGAGAAATCAGCGCTAATAATTGGAGGCGGTATTGCTGGTTTAAGGGCGGCTGTTGACCTAGCCGAGATGGGGGTCAACGTTTACCTTGTTGAGAAATCACCATTCCTAGGCGGTAACGCTGCTAAACTTGGTAGATTAAAGGTATTTCCATATGAGAAATCAATTATTGATATTGTGAGGGAATTAATAAATAAGTTGAGGAGCATGAGTAATGTTGCCATATATACGAATGCGGAGGTTGAGAATGTGTCGGGTTATGTTGGTAATTTTGAAGTAACCATTAGGGTTAATCCACGTTACTTCAAGGGAAGGTGCGGCAAGAGTGACATCGCTAATTTATGCCCACGGAAAACAGAGGATGAGTTCTATTTTGGTGTTGGTGAAAGAACAGCAATAATAATGCCACCCTTCGAAGGGGCGTACCCGGACATTCCCACAATAGACATGAACCTATGTGACAGGTGTGGTTTATGTACTAAGTACTGTCCTGAGATCGATCTCAAGCAGCAACCACAAACTATTCGCCTAAGAGTTGGTGCCATAATAATAGCCACTGGGTTTAAGCTGTATGTTCCAAAGAAGGGTGAGTATGGTTATGGATTACCAAGTGTCATAACATTACCTGAATTAATTGGCGTCATTAATAGGTTTGGTAAGGTTAAGATTGGTGATAGGGAACCGAGGAATATAGTAATGATTTATTGTGTTGGGAGTAGGCAGAAAAGGGATGGTGAGGGAAAGGTAAATGAGTATTGTTCAAGGTATTGCTGCATAGCTGCGATCGACACAGCAGTGCTCATTCACTCAATAATGCCTAATACCAAGATCTACCACCTGGTTAGGGATGTTAGGTCCTATGGTATAAACGAATTATTATTTGAGGAAGCGCAAAGACTTGGTCAAGTATTTATTAAGTTCAGTGAAGATTCACCACCGCAGGTTCTTCAGAATGATGATGAAACCATCGTTAAGGTTAGGGACATCTTAACCGAGAACGCGGAAATCGAAATACCTGCCGATCTAGTGGTTCTTATTACCGGTATGGAGCCATCAGATGGTACTGTTAACATTGCAGAGAAATTGAAGATATCAAGGGGGATGGATGGATTCCTACAGGAAATTCATCCCAAGCTTAGGCCTGTGGAGATTATGTTGGGTGGTGTATTTATCACTGGTACTGCCCAGGCACCTCGTGGTCTTATGGAAACCCTAGCCTCGGCATCAGCATCAGCGGCTAAGGTTGCATCACTGGTACTGAAGGGGTATACAGAGCTAGAGCCCTTCGTGGCCTTTGTCGACATTAATGAGTGCAACGCCAGTGGTCTTTGTGTAACGGAATGTCCATACAATGCAGTGGAGTTGAGGGATTATCCTGGCCTTGGTAAGAGGGCTTGGGTTAATGAGGCTCTTTGTAAGGGGTGTGGTGCCTGTGTGGCGGTGTGTCCAAGTGGTGCGATTCAATTGAAGGGTCTTAGAAATGTGCAAATTAAGGATATGATAAGGTCGGCAATGGGTGGTAAACATGAGTAGGCCCCAAACCAAGAGGGAGTTAACGATAGATAGATTAAGGAAGGAGTTAGGTATCCAGGTACCTAAGGACCTTACCGATTACGTGAGGGAAACCACGACTATAAGGAGTAAAATCATTAATTGTCTAAGGGGTAAGGAATTGACAGTTAGGGAGATATCTAAGGAGACGGGTATTCCCGAAAACGTAGTTCTTTGGCATTTAATGACATTATTCAAATATGGCTTAATTGAAGCGACGGAAAAGACCGACGATGGATACTTCAAGTATAGATTGAGGGGTGATATCAATGGGTGATAAGGTTGATCCCAAGTTAATGGATGAACTAAAGGAGCTTGGTGCACTTAATGTGTCGGCATGCTATAGTTGTGGTGTTTGTACGGCGACCTGCCCATTGTCAGAGGAGGGTCATGAGTTCCCTAGAAGGATAATTAGGTACGCGGTACTTGGGCTTAAGGACAAGTTATTATCAAGCACAGAACCTTGGCTTTGCTATTACTGCGGTGAGTGCACTAAGACCTGCCCAAGAGGTGCAGACCCAGCTGGGTTTATGATGGCTGTTAGGAGATACCTAACCACGCAGTATGATTTTACAGGCTTTTCAAAGTTTTTTTATAGGTCAAAAATTGTTGAGGTAATCTCAGCACTTGCCTTATCCTTACTGACCGTATTAGCGATTTACCTTCTTCACGGGCCCATAATCCTCACGAAAGTCGATATTGACGCCTTCCTACCACCACACCTAGTTGAGATAGGGGATATTGTGATACTGGTGCTGCTTTCATCCCTCATTATAGTTAATATTTACAGGATGTATAGGTTCACGGTAAGGATCAACGGAGGCGGAAAGATGCCATTCATAGCGTACATACTGGAGTTCATAAAGGTCGTACCAACGCACTTCCTAACCCAGAGGAGAATGCTGAAGTGTAACGATAATGTTCTGAATTGGGTAATGCATATATTGATTGTTTATGGATACGCAACAATATTCGTCCTAGTTGTGGTATTTCTCGACCTATTTCAAACAAACATCATGTACCCAATAACTAATCCAGTAAGACTTTCAGGTTATATAGCATCTGCGGCATTAATGATAGGGGCAGGGTACGGCATATATGGACGCATAAGGAAGAATACGGTAATGAGGCAATACTCACACTCCACTGATTGGTTCTTCCTAACGCTACTCTACCTGGTGATCGTAACAGGCGTATTAGTTGATGTCTTTAAGTACCTAGGGCTCCCCCTAGAAACGTACGCCGTATACACAATACACCTAAGCCTAGTAACACCACTCCTAGTCCTAGAAGTACCATTTGCAAAATGGTCCCACCTAGCCTATAGACCATTTGCAATATATTTCACAAGACTTAACGATATAGCCAAGAAGAAAACGCTGAAGATAGCGGCATGATTAATTTAAAACCCACCTTCTTTTTCATTTTCATTAAAAATTACTTACTAGTTTGAATTCGATAAAAACATTAGTAGTGCCTCTGTTGGCCTTAACCTCTTCAATACTGGGTCTGGTGCTAGGCCGAGTTGTTCTAGGGTTACACTACCCAGCAGGTTGATTCCTTCGTCCCCGAATATTACGGGCGTTGCAGATGCTCTGTAGCCCTCCACTTCAATACCTACCTCGCCCATTGGTTTCTCGATTACCCTATTATCGGCGAGCCTTAGTTTAACTGTTCTGGTTGGGTTTATGCCGAGCTTATTGAGTATTGATGTTGATATTACCGTGTATGTTGCACCCGTATCGACTATGAGCTCTACCTCGACCTTGTTTACGGGGTTCACTGGGTTCCAAATAATTGCCTTCACGGTGAATGTATCCATTACCTAATTAGGATTTGTTTTGGGTTATTTATACTTACTTTGAATAATTACGCCTGGCCCAATCGCCTAACCCACTCAATGGTCTTCTCGGCCAGGTACCTAGTGTCCTTCTCCACATTGTTTAGGTTCGTGTATCTACTCACCACTCCCTCCGGGTCTAGTCCGTTGTATTGGAATTCGTGTAGGTTAAGTGCGAGATCTGTGAGGTGAACGATCTCCTTACCATAAACCTCCTCAAGCGTTGATGCTACTTTCCTCAGCCTTGTGGTTGGCATTAGGGCTATTATGAGGTCTGCCTTGGACCTGACCTTGCTAGTCCTATCCCTAATAACGCCCGTGTAGTGCTTGGCAATTAATTCCCTGTTTTTTGCAGCTGCGGCAGATACCACAGCCTTCCATGCCTGGAAGACCTTTCCTGAGGCATTCCTATGAAGACCCTGGTCAAGGAACTTGAGGGCTAGCTCCGCCTCCCGCATTGCCTCCTCTAGCCTAAGTTTTATGTATTGTATAGTGTCTCGCCATGGATGTGCATGGCTCGATGTCACAGATACCTAAATATAATGCTAAGTTAAATAATAATGCTTTTTCCGTGAGACATCCAAAAAGAAGGGTTATTAACAGGGGTGTTAACAATTAACAGAGGTGTGAATTAGTGCTTTTCGACCCAGGTCCGAAGGAGAGTAGGGCCGATTTATTCGGGAGGGATGAGAAGTTGGGTAGAATAAGCAACTTCCTTAGTGGTTCGTCTAGGTTGTTAGTGATTTACGGTATTAGGCGTATTGGTAAGACCTCTGTGCTTAAGGTTGCCCTTAATGAATCCCGCATTCCATATTGTTACATTGATGCTAAGGCGCTCGAGGGCGACTTATCGGTTAGGAGGTTGTATGGGTTGGTCTCGAGGTGCCTAAGCGAGGTTGCTGTTAGGTTTAGGCTTGAGGATGTTATTCGTAGGATTGCTAGGTCTTTACGTGGCGTTCACGTACTTGGTAGTGGTGTTGATTTATCAATATATATTGAGCAGGGGAAGGTTTACCTCACGGATTTATTAAGTAGGGTTTCAGATAATCTAGGCAGGTTCGTCCTAGCCATTGACGAGGCCCAATGGCTTAGGCTACTTAAGGGGCATGGTAAGGTGGATATGGCTCTTGTGCTTGCCTACGTCTATGATAACCTAAGCAACGTAAAGGTTATCCTCACAGGTTCAGAGGTTGGTCTTCTCCATGACTTCATAGGTTTTAATGACGTGAGGTCGCCACTGTATGGTAGGATAATGGATGAGCTAACCCTTGAACCATTCAGTAGGGAGAAGTCCATGGAGTTTTTGAGGCTTGGGTTTAGGCAGTACGGTGTCGATATTGATGAGGATGAGATTAGGGAGGTCGTTGATAGGCTCGATGGTATTGTTGGTTGGTTAACATACTACGGCTACATGAGGGCCGTTAGGGGCGTTAGGCCCGTGGAGGTGTATAACGAGGCGTTGGCATTAATCAACGAGGAGTTAAGGTCCCTCCTAAGTAGGTCGAGGTATTACGCGGTGGTGCTTGAGGCTTTGGCGAGGGGTAGGACTAGGTTTAGTGAGGTTAGGGATTACGTATCGGCTAGGCTTGGTAAGTATGTGCAACCCACTGAGGTGAGTAGGGTCCTCAACAACCTGGTTAAGCTCAGCATAATCAAAAGGAGTGAGCACGGGACATACGAGATAATGGATCCAGTGGTTAAAATACGATTTAGCCAATGATAGAAAGGGAGATTGAGTCTCGCCTATGTTGGATAAAGTCTTGATCGTCTTTGCTGAGTTAGATTTAAAAATTGAATGTAATTACCCACATAATTGGTTATTTTTTCCCTTAGTTACTTATAGATCTTCCCTGTGGTTACTATTGATTTAGTGATATCTCCCTGTTATTACCTGCACTAACATACTTAAGTCTTCATTCTTTTACGGCGATTCTTTTTCTAGAACCTACTTATTCACTCATTATTGAAATTTGTGGTCATTAATGAGTATGTACTTTATATGTGTACTATCCACTGGTTGCGATATTGTAATAATTACCTTCCTTAAGCGAACTAGGTAGGTACGTGGTGTAGTGCTTATATTTCAATACTGCTCGATCCATAGCCCGTGATTGGCAAGGGAGAACTTTGTAAGTATGTGATAGCGTTAACGTTGGTTGCGGTCGCAGTTTTAGCAGTAAGTGCCATTGCCAATGAGGGTGTTATCCAGGTTAGGGTCTTGGTGCAGGGGCTTGGTCCGTTGAGTAATGCGTCGTTAACGTACATGGAGTTTACTCAGTCGTATAATACACAGATGCTTTACTCAATGGGTCAGGTAAGCACTAATGGGCAGGGTGTTGCAGAAATACCACAGCCATTGCCTGGGAGGTACGACATTGTTGTAATAACTGTGAACGCTACAATACGTAATGAACAGATCATGAGAACATACACCTACTACCTAACTAATGAGAACTTCACGAACGAACTAAACATAACAATACCAGCGCCGCAAACAGGTGGTTCCGAGTCAACGAACTTAAACGTACTAGGTAGTGATCAGTTGTTCATTGTTATCGTAGCGTTAATAATTATCGTGGCCGTAATAGCAGTGATACTCCTAGTGTTGACTAGATCAAGGGCCAGGAAGTAAATTAACGATGAAGTCATTAAAGGATTGTGTATTTAATTTAAAATCAAACCTCCATTTTTTGCCGCATTAAACGTGATGGGCTTAATTAACTGATTACCTTTCTTGCACATGTATACTTATTCCCAGGGCTTGATACCCACATTACTCAATGCAAGGCTTGGTCGAGGAGGTGTTGAGGCTTAAGCGGGAGAGGGATGCCGTAATTCTGGCCCATAACTACCAGAGACCTGAGGTTCAGGCTGTGGCTGATTTCCTCGGTGATTCGCTGGATTTGTCCCTTGAGGCGGCTAGGACTAATGCTAAGGTCATAGTCTTCGCTGGCGTGTACTTCATGGCTGAGGTAGCCGCCGTGTTAAATCCTGACAAGCTCGTTTTAATACCAGACACCAGGGCGGGCTGTACATTGGTTGACTCCGTCAGGGCTGAGGACATAATTAGGTGGAGGAGGGACCACCCCAACGGTGTTGTTGTTACGTACATAAACTCGTCAATCGAGGTTAAGGCGGTCTCGGACTACGTCTGCACCTCAGCCAACTGCCACAAGATAGTTGAGTCGATACCCAGGGATAGGCCAGTACTCTTCGTACCCGATAGGAACCTGGGTAACTACATAAGGTACGTCACGGGTAGGGACAACCTCTACGTCTGGAACGGTTCCTGTTACGTCCATGATAAAATCACGTATGAAGTCCTCGCTAGGGCAGCAATGGAGAATAGGGGCTCCATATTGCTC
>WYEB01000645.1_pt1 | contig 11732 bp, 8 predicted proteins | sample 6343061 | NCBI WGS metagenome assembly WYEB01 (sample SAMN13812332, study PRJNA600296) | hot springs metagenome | biome: ENVO:00000051; feature: ENVO:00002007; isolation source: sediment sample from Evening Primrose shelf | place: USA: Yellowstone National Park, Evening Primrose Hot Spring ... | reverse complement strand
GACCTTCCGCCCAGTCATGTTGACGGCGACCAGGTAATAGGAGCCCTTAACCTCAAGGCCTCCCAGGACCAGCTGCCCTGGGGCCAGCCCGGTCTCATTGACTAGGCCTCCTCCCCAGGGCTCTCCCCAGGGCTTAAGGAAGAGGTAGGGAGAGCACGAGATGTTGCGGCGGCCCCAGGCCTCCTTCGCGTCAGAGATGAAGATGCCCCAGGGCGACCAGTAGGCCCCGAAGACTGCGCTCGCGGGTGGCATGAGGTCAGAGACGTTGAGGAGGCGGTAGGTCGAGGTGTCAAAGTATATGAGGATTGGCTGAACCGAGGAGGCTGTGTACAGTAGGTTAGGGCTGACAGACGCGTAGACGCCCCCATAGATGATCAGGGAGCTCGACACGGTGGAGGAGTCAAGCGACAGGAACTCATTGGATGAGAGCGTGAGGGTCATGTTGTACCGGTTAAGAACGGTCAGCGACCCTGAGGAGAGGTTCATGTAGGCAGGGTATATGGTGTAGACTTTCGGCGTGGAGAAGATGGAAGAGGGGAACTCCAGGTAGGCCCCATAGAGGAGGCCGCTCGGCGAGGGGGAGAGGTCGACGAGCATACCCCCAGGCGGGAGGCTCACAGACTTTATCACTTCAAGCGACCTGCCGACCTGCCTGGCCACAACCACCCTGCTGCCAGTCAACGTTCAGGAGGGAGGCCACAATGACGCCGTCGGCCTCTGCCAGGCCGGTGCAGAAGTAGCTGCCATTGATGAGGAGCTCCTCAGATAAGGAGCCGTCTGGCGAGACCTCGGCCACGTAGATGACCCCCGTCACGGTGCTAAGGTTAGAGAGGCACAGTATAGGGGCGCTGGGCGATAGATAAGGCGCAATGTTGGGGCCGAAGTGGGCTATGACCCTGTAGTCCCTGTTGCTTATGTTGAACATGGTCAGGTTGCTGCCCGAGAACCCCAGAAGAGCAGCAGGATACTGTAGGGCGGCAGGGACTGCAGGCCCTGCGGGTAGGGCAGGTAGGCGACAGTCCTTGACGTCAGGCTTGGGGGAGAGGCCGCACGGGCCAGGCTCGAGAGGAGCGTCAGGGCCAGGACCGCGATAGCCGCTGAGGCCTCTGCCCTCAAGGTCCCTCAGGCTGGCCCAGGCAGCCCGCCCTTTTCTTCATATAGCTCAGCCGTCAGCTGGTCAAAGGCCAAGCCTGCCGAGGGCGTCTCCTTAACGTCATAGTACCTCTCGGCGAGCTTCCTCATGGCCGTCTTAACCTTCAGGAGCGCGTCCTCAAAGCCTATCCCCAGCTCCTTGGCTACCTCGCTCCAGGTCCTGCCCTGAAGGACCTTCAGTACGGTTGCCTTCTCCTCCTCTTCGCTTAGTAGGCCTGAGTCAAGCGGCGCCCTGGCCCAGTACTGAAGGGTCAGCTCCCTTATCACGTCATTAACGGTCTCATAGGTCATGGTGCCGTAGAGGTAGGCCCAGAGCCTCTCGAGCTTAAGCCTGCTGAGCGGTTTCACATCTGTGGTCAGCGGGCCGGCCGCCTTGAGGAGTGCTATCGCTATCTCAGGCTCCATCCCCCTGTAGGTGTCCTGGAGGCTCCCCAGGAGCTTCTCCTTGAGCTCCCTTGAGGCGATCCTTGTGACCTTCCTGGCCTCCTCGCTTATGGGCCTCAGGACGAGCACTGTGAACTCTCCGCTGACCGGGTTCCTGTCAGGGCTTATGTGAATGACGGAGAAGCCGTTCCTGACCCAGAACCTCACCAGCCTGTCGCTGACGCCGAAGCCGCTCCCCACCCAGTCGTAGCCCTTCCTGACGGCCTCCTCGAACACGTACGAGAGGAGCCTCGAGCCTATCCCCTTGTCCTGGACCTCGGGGTGGGTCGCTATCCTTACCACCCTCCACCCCTTGAGCGCGCCGAAGGCGGGGACCCTGAGGTGCTTTATGACGCGGTCAGGTATTATGTTGCCCTTGGTCTTGTCCTGGTTGAGGAGGGAGGCGCTGAGCTCAGGGCTAAGGCCCCCCTCCTCGGCAAGGAGCGCGGCCGAGACCACCTTGCCCGAGCTCGTGGCCACGGCCCTTATCGAGTAGTGGGGCGCGTCGGCCATGAGGGCTAGGTCGTCAGGCTCGTTCCTGTAGTGGGCCTGAACGTATATGCCGAATATCTGCCTGAGGAGCCCCTCGCCCCTCTCAGAGAACAGCTCCTCGGGCGTCGTGACGACGTAGCTTAGCCTCCCCTCCCTTATGTCAACGAGGTCCTGCTCCTCAAGCCTGGCTGGCTCAGCGTCCAGGAGGAGGACGTCGAACAGCCACGCCTCTATCGGGTCGTCCTCTGAGTACCTTATGGGCTCCTCCATCTCGTAGGTCCTCAGCTCCGTCGTAGGGTCCCTCCTGACCTCCCCGAGGAACCTGACGCTGAACCCCCTCCCAGCGCCCTCGTAGCCGTGTACGGTTGAGGCCACCAGGATCCTCCTGTGGGCCCTCCAGATCCTGTGGAGGAGCGGCACGGGCAGGCCGCTGGCCTCGTCAATTACCACGAGGTCGGCCTCCTGCTCGGGCACCTCGGACGGCCTGACGTACTTGACCCTGAAGCCCTTCCCCCTGAAGCCTATTACCTGCTCGCCCTTCTTCTCAACGCTGACCTCCATCTTCAGGGCCTCAAAGGCCCTGCCGGCGAGCTCCATAAGGCTCTGGGTGTTCTCTAGGTCGGGCGAGGTGACTACCACCTTGACTCTCCTTCTCCTGGGCGACCTGAGCCAGGCGCTTATGAGGCCGACCATGGCTATGCCGGCGGCGCAGCTCTTCCCCCTGCCCCTGTCAGCCGTTATCACAAGGAGCTTCTTGCCGTCCTCCTCAGGGGGCTCTATCAGCCACTCCGCGGCCCTTATGGCGTTGACCTGGTCCTGGGTCAGCGCTAGCCTGTAGACCTCCTCAGGGAACCTCGCGTCCTTCGGTACCTCGATCCTTCTCTCCTTGGGCGGGGAGGGCCTTATGGGCTCCCCGCTTATTATCTCGTCCTTGTCCAGGTCGACTATGAAGACGTTCCTGTTGTGCTCAAGTAGCTTCCTCTTGAACCAGGTTATGAAGACGTGTCTTGGCTCCGAGTAGCCGGGGACGAGCAGGTTCCTCTTGAACTCCGTCACCCTCGTGTCCCAGGAGTCCCAGGATGGGACCTGGAGGACTATGATGCCGCCCCCCTCAACTATGCCCGTCAGTATGCCGACCCTGTTGGGCTTGAGGTCGTCTACGAGGTCAAGCACTAGGCCCTGGAACGTGGTGCCCAGGTACCTCCTGGCGTCCTCGGCCTTGGTTATGGTGAGCTTCGTCATGTTGCACCTCTCCTTGACTGACCTCTTGACAAGCTCCTTCCTCAGCTGGGAGCCCTCGTAGCTCTCGTTGAATGCGTAGAGGACCCTTATCTGCCCCTTCCCCTTGAGCTTCCTGACGAGGGACTCGTAGGCTATCAGCACGCTGGCTGTGGCCACACCCACCTTCACAGGGTCGTCGCTGCTCAGCACCACCATGAGCCTCTTGTTAGAAGCTATGGAGGCCTTGACCGCGTGGCGAAGCAGCCTCCTCAGCCTCAGCAGCGACTCTGGCAGCTCCTTGCCCAGCTCGTATGAGGCCTCCTCGGCCTCCCTCCTTATCCTCTCCCTCTCCTCGGGGCTCCTGCGTATGCCCCCTGGCTCCACGGGCCCTAGCACCCGTCAGCGGCCCGCGCTAACAGGGATCAGGGAGGCCAAGGTAATAAACGGGTTCCAGGCAGGCCCGCGCCCCTTATTACCTGATTGGGCCAGACATCAAGGGGGCCCCGGTGGAGTCAAGGAGCATAAGGAGGCCAGCGCTGTGCCCGGCCTGCGGCGCCCCTGGATTCTATAACTATGAGCTTAAGGGGCCCGTGGACAGGGACGGCAACAGGCTCCTGGAGATCTCCTACTCGTTTAAGTGCGAGGTCTGCGGCTACGAGGACTCGGGAGGCCTGTACATACCGCTTGACGCAGTCTACAGGATAAGGCACCTCCTGGTGCCGGAGGCCCTGGCCCTTGTCGAGAGGGTCAAGGTAATCACTGATATAGCCCCTCTGGGCGTTAAGGCCGGGGCTGAGGCCAGCGCCACGACGGGGGAAGGTCATTAGTTCTGCCCTTACGTTACTAGCCGTTACTCTGCTCGTGAGCTCTGCAGGTAAGGGGTGATGGAGATACCTCATGACCTTAAGGGCGCTAGAGGTACTTCTCACATATTCTCTTCATGACGAGGGCGTCCTGCTCAAGTATGGGGCTCTCGCTGATTATGACGCCGTCTATGCCGGTCTCAACGTAGGCCTTACACACAATCTCCCAGTCCGGCCCGAAGCCCTCCTCGGCCAGGGTGTGGTGCTCCCTCTCGCCCCCCTTGCCGTACTCTATCTTTGAGAAGTGGGTGTGCAGGGGCCTGACGGCCCACGAGCCAAGCTCCTTCTCTATCTTCTCAATTATCTTTATGACCTCGTCAACGCTGTTTATGGCCGCCCCCTCGGCCCTGGCGTGGAGGTGGGCCCAGTCAACTGCCGGCCTGACCCTGTCGTGGGACTGGCATATCTTTATGACCTCGTCCACGTCCCCCACCTGGGACTCCTTGCCGGTGGTCTCAGGGGCCAGCCAGGCTACCTTAAGGTCAAGGCCCTCGAAGACCCCCTTCAGGGCCTCTACGACCCTCCTCAGGGCCTCCTCCCTGCTCGCGTTCCCCTTTATGTAGCCTGGGTGGAAGACAACGGCGTAGGCGCCCATCCACTCTGACGCCTGTGCAGCCTCCCTGAGCCTCTCAACGCTCTTCGCTACGGTGTCCTCCTCCGGGCTGGCCAGGTTTATGAAGTAGGGGGCGTGCATGCTCAGGACAACGTCGTTCTGCTGGGCCGCCTCCCTTATCCTCTCGGCCTTCTCCCTGGTGACCCTGACCCCCCTGACGGCCTCGTACTCAAGGGCGTCGAGGCCCATCTGCCTCAGCAGGGGCGGGACCTCCTCGTAGTCGCCGCTGAAGTTCGTCGGCTTCCCCGCCGGCCCGAACCTCAGCCTCGCCAAGCCAGCCCCCCAGGGTTTCTGGCGCCTGGAAGGTAAAAGGGGGAGCACAGGTCCTCCGGGGCTGACCGCATCAGCGGGGGCGCGTGATACGGGGATGTTCAAATACTAGTTTAGTCCTCCATTGTATACCTGAGGGTGCGCAGCTTGAGCAAGGGGGCTGGGGGCGGCGTTAGCGGGAGGGACCACGCGGTCCTGGCCGCGTCCGTCGTCGTCCTCGTGTTGCTCCTCCTCACGGCCTACCTCACGCCCGTAGGCGTCCTGTTCAGCGCATCGAACCCCTACACGGGCGTCTACGGCTACTCCCTCAACGCGGTCCTGAGGTCTGAGACCCTTCACATAAAGGGCCTCTACAGGCCCGTCAGGGTTATAGTTGACAGGTACGGCGTCTACCACATATACGCCCAGGACCTGCACGACCTCTTCCTGGCCTTCGGCTTCATACAGGCAGAGAACAGGCTCTTCCAGCTTGACCTGTTCAGGAGGGCCGCCATAGGGAACCTTTCACCTATACTCGGCCCCTCCTACAGGTCCTACGACCTGTTCCAGCTCAAGATAGGCAACTACATAACTGCCGAGAGGGACTGGAACGAGACCCTCGCGAGGGCCCCGGCGGACCCCATGGCCAACATAACGGTCATGATCCTTGAGGCTTACTCAGAGGGGGTCAATGACTACATAGAGTACGCTGAGGCCCACCACGAGCTCCCCTTTGAGTTTACGCTGTTGCATTACGCGCCGCAGCCCTGGACGCCTGTTGACTCCTTTGCCGTACAGCAGTACATGGTGGAGAGCCTGGAGTTCGGCGACGACCCCCTGATACTGTCGCTGATGTACTACAAGATGGGCCAGCTGGCCAACTACCTCAACCCCCCGTTCCCGCCAATACCCCAGGTCTACTACGCCGGCTACAATGGCCCGCCTAACGCCACGGTTGAGGAGGAGGCCGAGAACATATGGCCCATAAACTCGACCATAGCCCAGATGGCCTATGAGCTCTACAAGGAGTGGGACCCGCCCTTCATATCACCTCACGCAGTGGGGCACAGCAACGAGTGGGTGGTCTGCGGCAACAAGACGGCCACAGGCCGTCCAATACTTGTCGGCGGGCCTGTCCTGGGCTTCAGCCTCCCCTTCATATGGTTTGAGGCCCAGCTCGTGGCGCCGGGCTACGACGTCTTCGGCGTCTTCCTGCCAGGGGATCCCGTGCCTGTGATAGGCTTCAACCAGCACATAGCCTGGACCCTCACGGACGTGCAGGCCATATCGTGGGGCACCTTCTTCTTCGTGCAGACGGTCAACGGCACGGACTACTACTTCAACGGGTCCTGGCACCCGATAATACACTACTACGTGGACGGCGTTGAGCTCAACTGGACCAACTGGGGCCCGATAATGGTCCAGAACGGGAGCCTGGCCCTGGTAATGTACTGGCTGGGCAACACCTACTCCAACGACTTCGGGGTGCTCTTCTACATATCCAACGCCTCTAACTGGCAGCAGTTCTATGACGCCCTCAGGCACTGGCACGTGCCATACCAGAACTTCGCCTACGCCGACGTCTACGGCAACATAGGGGTCGTGTCGGCCGGCATTTACCCCATATTTGCCTCCTCAGGCGGGGGCATACCGTACAGCCCTGACGCCATAATGCCAGGCGACGGGCAGGTCTACGTCAAGGGGTTCATACCATATGAGGACATACCTCACGCCTTCAACCCGCCGAGCTGCTTCATAGTGAGCTCAAACCAGAGGCAGGTTGGCCCTTCATACCCGTACTGGTACGGGGACTCCATGAGCTTCTCGCCGGGGACCAGGGCGTGGGTCGTCTACGACTATCTGCTTTACCACAACAACATAAGCGTGCAGGACATGATGAGGCTTCAGTGGAACGAGACGGACCTGGCCGCCGCCTGGTCGATGCCGACCATAATTAGGGCCCTCGAGCAGGACTCCTCTAACCCCTACGTGGCCACGGCCCTCAGCTACCTTGAGGGGTGGAACTACACCATGAGCCCCGACTCTAAGGCCGCCACCATATGGTTCTACATATACTCCGAGGTCTACTTCAACGTCATCTACGGCCTCTTCAACAGGACGGGCTTCTGGCCCGAGTTCAGCGCCATAAGGCCTGGCCCTGCGGGGGGCTCGTGGCCGGGCACCTTCGGGCTGGCGTCGCTCGACGAGGACGTCATACACTTGCTGATGACTGGCAACGGCACTCCCATATACAACGGGAGCGTCGACCAGCTCATAGTCAACTCGACCATAGAGGCCATGAAGCTCCTCGAGTCCTGGTTCCCCAACGGCAACTACACCTGGGCCAACTTCTACGGCTTCTACTGGCCGAGCCTGACAGGCGCCAAGGCCCTCAGCGTGGGCCCCCTGAGCGGGCTGGGCGGCGATTACTTCACCCTCAACGACCAGAGCGGCGGGGGCGGCGGCCCGCTCCCGACCTCGCCTGGGCCAGGAGGGCAGAGCTGGACATTCATAGCGAACCTGGCCAACTTAAGCGACTCCTACGGCGTCTACCCTGGCGGGCAGAGCGAGAACCCGGCGAGCCCCTACTACGACAACTACATCTTCATATGGATAAAGGGAGAGTACCTGCCCCTGCTCTTCATCGGCAGCCCTCAGGGCTTCGCGCCGTCCGAGGTGACTGCTGAGGTGAACCTCTTGCCCTCGGGGTGAGAGCATGAGGTACTCCGTTAGCCTGGTCCTGGTGTTCGTGGTCACGCTTGCCCTGGCCTTCGCGCTCACGTACACTGGTCTGTGGCCCCTGACAGTGCTGGCTGGCCTCGTGGCCGCCCTGGCCTTCGCGCGGGAGTACGGCTGGTCATCGTTGGCCTCCTTCCTCGGGGGCCTGACCTCCTCGGCCCTGTTCATAGAGGCCAACTACGTTGCCTTTGGCGCCCCGGCCCTCAGAGAGGCTTACCTCGCGGCCGCCGTCGCGGGGGTGCCCGGGTTCACCTTCATAGCCGTCACGCTCCTGCTGACTGGCGTCTACTGCGTAATAGGAAACGTGATAGGGGTCTACATCAGGAAGCTGCTCTAGGACCTTTTGATTAGGGCCCTCAGGTCTTTCTTAATTGGCAACAGGAATTGCGTCGCGGCAGTTAGGACGTGGCCTCCTGCTAGGCCCATCTACGCGCTGCCTTAGAGTCCCTCGCTAGTCTATCTACAGCTTAGCGTATACCCTTAAATGCTATATTAGATAGGCGAGTGAAGCGCTTGAGGGTGCTGCTGGCCCTCCCGCCCGACGTGCACCACCTCGAGATCTACAAGGTAACGGGCATGAGGGCCCCTCCCCTGGGCCTTGCCTACATAGGCACGGTCCTTGAGCAGGCCGGGCACAAGGTGAAGATCATAGACAGCCCCACAAGGAAGCTCACGCTGAAGGACTGGCTGGCCGAGGTCAAGTCCTTCTCCCCTGACATAGTTGGCGTCTCAATGATGACCCCTCTGGCGCCCAAGGGCTACCTGGCGGCCAAGGCGCTGAGGCAGGAGATGCCCGACGTGCCCCTGGTGGCGGGAGGGACCCACGTCACTTACATGTACGATGAGGCCCTGGACGCCGGCTACGACGTGGTGGTTAGGGGTGAGGGCGAGTACACCATGCTTGAGCTTGTCGACATCCTTGAGAGGAGGGGCCTCGACAGGGAGGCCCTGAAGTCGGTTAAGGGCATCGCGTTCAGGGACCAGGGCAAGACCGTGGTGACCCCTGACAGGCCCTTCATAGAGGACCTCGATAGGCTCCCGTGGCCCGACAGGGACCTCCTGGACATGGACAAGTACACGCTGTTCAACAAGCCCATAAGGATAGCCCACGTTATGGCCAGCAGGGGCTGCCCCTACGGCTGCATGTACTGCATAACCAGCTACTACTGGGGCAGGAGGTACAGGTACAGGTCGGCCAAGAACGTGGCTGACGAGATAGAGCACATAGTCAACAAGTACAAGGTGAAGACTATAGTCTTCACAGACGACGAGTTCACGGCCAACTGGAGGTTCGTGAGGGAGTTCGTCAATGAGATAAGGACGAGGGGCCTCGACATAACCTTCTCCTGCGGCGCCAGGGTCGACCACGTTAACAGGGACATAATGAAGCTCCTCTACGACAACGGCTGTAACGCCCTCTACTTCGGGGTAGAGTCGGCCAGTCAGGAGACCCTGAACAGGATAGGGAAGAAGATAACGGTAGAGCAGGCCAGGAGGGTGTTCCAGTGGAAGAAGGAGCTGGGGGGCTTCGCGACAGGGTCCTTCATCCTCGGCTTCCCGTGGGAGACGCTGCAGGACATGAAGGATACCGTAAGGCTCGCAATTGAGCTCCAGCCTGACTACGCTCAGTTCACCGCCCTGACCCCCTACCCTGGCACCCCGCTCTGGGACTTCGCGACTAAGCACAACCTGATAGTCGACAGGAACTGGGAGCATTACACCACCGTGAGGCCAGTCATGAGGGGCTTCCACTTCACGGCCGAGCAGCTGGGCCACATGCTGATATACGCCTACCGCAAGTTCTACATGAGGTGGGGCTTCATGGTCCAGGAGATAAGGGCTGGCAGGCTCGGCAACCTGGTGGAGGTCATACTCAAGGACCTCACATCCTTCTTCGGTGACGCCCTCGGGAGGGTGTTCGAGCCCCTGAGGTGGGGAGGAGGTGAGGAGCGATGAGTGAGGGGTTCAGCCCCGTAGTGGAGGACGTAAGCGGGGAGAAGAAGGAGAAGGGCGACATAGGTCACCTGCTCGCGGGGATAAGGTTCATCTTCAACAACCCAGTGACGAGGGCCTCCCTGAGGCTGGCCACGAGGACTGTGAGGGTGAGGTACGCTGACGGTACAGAGAAGGAGGCCCCCCTGATATACCACGCGCTGAGCGCCTTCGTGGGCGAGCAGATAGTCCAGTGCCCGCTCTCCGCCAGGTTCCTGATACCGATCATTAACAAGACCATAGAGGTCGGCGTCAAGTTCCTCCACGGTGACATTGACGAGGTGAGGAAGTCCATAAAGGACCCGGCTATAAGGAGGGGCGTAGCGCTCGTCATGAAGGGCCTGGGCCTCTACGGCGTCACTGTGCCCCAGAAGATGCCTGCGCCCTTCCTGATAGTCTGGAACTTCACGAACATGTGCAACCTGAGGTGCATACACTGCTACCAGAGAGCCGGGGCGCCGACGCCTGACGAGCTGACCCTCGAGGAGAAGCTGAGGGTGGTGGACGAGCTGGACAGGGCAGGGGTGGCCTCGATAGCGCTGAGCGGGGGCGAGCCCACAATACACCCTCACTTCCACAGGGTGCTCAGGGAGATAGCGAGCAGGGGCATACACGCGGCCGTCGCGACCAACGGCTGGCTGTTCGCGAACATAAACGAGCTCGCGAAGGCCAAGGAGGAGGGGCTCAAGTATGTTGAGGTCTCAGTTGACAGCGCTGACCCGGACAAGCACGACAAGTTCAGGGGCGTCAAGGGGTCGTGGGAGAGGGCCGTCAAGGCCCTCGAGAACGCGGTCAAGCTGGGCATGGACCACGGCATGGCTGTCACCATAACCAAGCTGAACATAGGCGAGGTCAAGGAGATACTTGACCTGGCTGAGGAGATAGGGGTCAGGAGGGTCATATTCTTCAACTTCGTGCCGACCGGGAGAGGGCTTGAGAACATGTGGCTCGACCTTGACCCAGTTGAGAGGGAGAAGTTCCTGAGGGAGATCTACACTGAGATGAAGAGGAGGCCTGGCCTTCAGATAGTGAGCACAGCCCCTCAGTACGGCAGGGTGGCGCTCCAGGTAAGCGGGGGGCAGGAGGTGGCGCCAACTCACTTCGCCGTCAGCGGCGACCCCATAGTAAAGGCTGTGGCGGAGTTCGTAGGGGGCTGCGGGGCGGGCAGGATATATGCGGCCATAGAGCCCAACGGGGACGTGGTGCCCTGCGTCTTCCTGCCCATCGTAGTGGGGAACCTGAGGAAGCAGGGCTTCTGGGACATCTGGACTAAGTCGAAGCTCTTCGAGGACCTGAGGGACAGGGACAGGCTCAAGGGGTTCTGCAGGGTCTGCCCGTACCGCAACATATGCGGGGGCTGCAGGGCAAGGGCCTACGGCTACTACGGCGACCCGCTGGCGCCTGACCCAGGCTGCATATACAACCTGAAGGACTGGAGGGAGCTTCAGGCCAAGGCTCCTAGGGTGAGGCTGGCGGAGCAGCCCTCAGGCTAGCAGTCAAGTCCTTAGATTATGGCAGCCTCGAGCTCGGCCGGCGTCAGGCCAAGCCCTATCCCGAGGAGCGTAGCCCTCAGGTTGTCAACATCTATCGTGAGCAGCAGGAGCGCTGCAGCTATCAGCGCCGGCGAGTAAGGGTAGCCCTCAAAGGCTGCCATAGCTGACCTCACGGCCGCGACCCCGGCGGACCTCCTGACAGAGCTCATGACGTCCCTGAGCCCCCTGCCCTCCACCTTCACGCGGCTCATCACCTGCGACAGCTCCGTGGCGAGGGAGACCACGTCTACGCCCAGGTTCCTCTCATAGGCTTCCGCCAGCGAGGCCCACCGAACGCCGCAGAGGGGCCTCTGGGGCAGCGCCCTGGCGAAGGTCCTCGGGTTGACCCTGAGCGCCCAGGCCTGGAAGGCCGCCAGCGAGGCCCACCCCTCGACCAGGGGGCAGAGGACCTTCTCGGCGTCAGTCCTGTCCTGACCGCCTATGGGCTCAAGGGCC
>WYEB01000644.1_pt1 | contig 11789 bp, 21 predicted proteins | sample 6343061 | NCBI WGS metagenome assembly WYEB01 (sample SAMN13812332, study PRJNA600296) | hot springs metagenome | biome: ENVO:00000051; feature: ENVO:00002007; isolation source: sediment sample from Evening Primrose shelf | place: USA: Yellowstone National Park, Evening Primrose Hot Spring ... | reverse complement strand
GACAGGAGTAAAAACAGCGTAGCGAATAATAGCTAATAATTATTTTTTCTAAATCAGTTTTATTTCTGCGATGTTTCTATTGTTTTCTCTCAGAACCTTGAACGAGTAGCCAGTTATGTAGCTCTCTATTGATGCAATGCCGCTCGAAACCATTAATGTTCCATTATCGTTCTGTATCCTGAATTCCCATTTTCCACGTTTGTTGGAGAAGCCTGCAGCCTTGTTGTCTATCTCGATGGTCATGCCCCTAAACATGAATAAATACCCGAACGAAATCCTCGCCTTTTTCTTTTCTGGCAACCTACACACGTAGAGGTCTTGCTGGGTCTCTATTTTTCCGCCGACGTCGTTGCACAGCTTGATTAGCTCCTCGACTAGGTTTACCACATTATTGATAGACCGATAAACTAATAAAAAATTATCGCATACTCAGCAATGTGAAGTGGTGGTCGCATATAATTTGTGGGACGCTTGCAGTGCTGGCTTTTACGCCGGGCCAACTCATATTGTACCCGTTGGTGATGCTTGGAGCCGTTTTTCCAGACTTGTTGGAGAAGTCTGTCTTCGCTCCGCATAGGTCTATGCATGAGTTCGCGTTGTATCTCGCATTTCTGCCGGTAGTGGCGGTGACAGACATGTGGGGCTTCTGGATAGCGGCGATAGACCATCTGGTCGTCGACGCCATGACGCTCCACGGGGTCACGTTTTTCGGCAAAAAGGTCAGATGGTACCTAAACACTGACAAGTTCATAGATAACATCGTGCCGGTAATTATGCATATGGCGTTGCTCGCTTTTCTCGTAAAGTAAAATATATTTGGGCTTATACATATTGTTATAGACGATGACGGTGAGGGGTGGTAAGAAATATCACAGAGTAATAGGGGACGACGACTGTCAAAGGTGCGGGGACGACTTGGCATCAGCAGAGCGGTTAATCGAGCAAGAAACATCGTCGAGTATTGTGCGGAAGCGGGGAAAGTTGAAGAGCATAATATAGGCGGCGTCAGAGTGGTAGAGTATACTGTGCCGCCAGAGTGCCTGCACATACTCAAACTGGTAAACTACTTGGACAGCGACGAGACACCAGAGATAAGGATATACAGGGTTGCGTAACATATATTTAAACACGGTCTACATTTTTTTGTATGTCGGAGCAAGCAGTGTATAATGTATCACAACTCATACTATCGTTTCTGGGCGGAGCCATTATTGGCGCTGCCATAACCTATGTCCTCGGCTCACACAAGTCTAGAGAAACAATCGTTGTCTATCAGCCGGAGGGCGTCCCGCTACAGGAAATAGCGTCCTTTGAGCTTGATCCAATAATAGAGAGGAGTATGAGGGTGTTGAACTATGAGTAGCCTGCTCAAGCTTAGGCAGAAACAAGAAGAAGAGAATGTGGATGGCTATGTGATAGATGATGAGGCATACAGCGCGATAGTCAACAACCTAAATGTCCTCAACCAGAACTATAACGCATTAGTAGAGGCGATTAGGGGATTAAAGCAGAGGATGGACAACACTGACAAGCAAATACTGGCGCTGTCCCAAGAGCTGAAGAATACACAAGAAATGTTTGCACAAGCATCACAGAGCCTTACGGAGACCGCGATTAGAACCGTCTTCAGAGAGGCGGCGACCAACCTCTTGAAGAACGTTTCACAGAACATCTCTGTGAACCTTGAGCCATTAATGACCATGGTGCGGGACAACCTCGAGGCGTCTACAAAGAGTATCATAGAGGAGAACCAGAAGTTGCGCCAAGACTTGGAACAGATCATAAACGTGGTTGCACAGCAACAACAGATGATTAAGACGCTTGCCGACAAAATCGAGAAGATGTCCAAGTCGAGTATTCCCGGGCTCGACGAGTTAAAATCGGCAATTGAAGAATTCAAGAAGACAAACGAGGATCTAAAGAAGTTCCAGACCACGGACGTCGCATCTAGGATGGATGCCCTGATGAATGATGTCAAAGTTATTGTGCCTCTGATTAGGGCTCTAGAGAAAAAGATCGAGGCACTAGATGAGAGGGTCAAGAAGGTCGAATCAAAGTTCGAAGAGATAGAGGGCGCAATAGAACAGCTAGGCGGCGGGGAAGAAGAGGAGGGATAGGGTGGTGATGCATGTCTACGCCGCCAACTCTTAGGTTGCCTAAACCGGTAACGTTGCATACAAGGATCCCGATAAAGTCCAACGACATAGTCATTATACAGCCGTCCATAGCAGACCCTTTGTTCGGGATACCGGTGATCGTTGAGGGGCTGGGCTACAATTTCCAGTATATACAGCACACTGTTTTCGAAAAGAACGGTGTGAAGTATTGGAGGATTACCACTGGTCACGTCGTGATATATGCATTGATGCAGAACGAGAACGCGGCGGCGGTTTTCCCCGTCTCGTTTTTTGGCTATACTACTCCAGACATTATTGATGCCGTCAAGCGTGGTAGGGCGAGGTATTACGCGTTTATCAAGCCAATGAAGGAGATCGAGGCGCCGGAAGACGCGATCATAAACCTCCAGCAGGTCTACAATGGCAAGGACATAGTGCTTAGGATCGACCCGCATGGCATAGCACACAAGACGGATATGGAGCTGATGGAGGAATATGTGAAACTGCAGACGGAACACATGCGAGTGTTAGAGATACTTGAGAAGCTTAGGATACAGAACAGGAAGCTCGAGAGCAGGGTGAGGATTGCGGAGCGCCAAGTGATAAACTATGAGGCAATGATCGGCGAGATGTCTGTCAGTATGTCACAGTATCAGATGATGCTCACGAAGTATGAGCAGACAATAGAAGAGGTGATGATAAAGATGCAGCAGATGTCGTCCAACATCATGGCTGAAAAAGAACTCAGGGACAAGATGGAGATGTATCTGAGGGAGATGACGGAAACGATGCAGTCCGCGATGCAGGCGATAAGGACGATGCGTGAAATGCTGAGCAACGTCGTGGAGATGGCTGGCGCCATGGGCGCCGGCGCCGAAACAGGCGCCCCGCAGCCGGCACCGAGCGGGACTGAACAGACACAGCAACAGACACAAGCGTCTGGTGGGCAGGGTGGCGGAACATGAGCACGCAGTCACCTAACGACATAATTGCAGACATACTTACAAATGTGGACAAGATAGAAGACCCCCTCGTAAAGGAAAAGGTGTTGAAGCACCTTAAGGCTCTGCTTACACAGAGACCCATCGATACTACAGGCCTGGCGCTGAACAAGGCGCTGGCGCCCAAACTATTGTCTATCCTTGATGCTTATGGCAGGACACTGATGGAGGCGATATATGCCGCGGAGAAGGAGGATAGGTTGAGGCTGAAGAGGGCGGCGATGAACCTGGGGACTTATCTGGTAGAGCTACAGATAATTTCGCAGACGCCGCAAGCTGCGTTACAAGTTAAGGCCGGCCCGCTTGCCGGCGTAGAGTCAACTGACTTGTTGCTCAAATGCGGCACCGTTGCCACATTGTTGTATCACTATATTCTCGCGAATGGGAGGGTCAGCAGGCCCGAGCTCATGTCGTATTATTCGAGCATGAATATATCTGACGAGGATGCAAATGATGCTGTAAAATGTCTGTTAGAGAACGGTCTGATAAGGGCAGAGTATACTGGGGGCGAAATATATTATATGGTCAATATGGGTGAATGAAACATGCTATACGAACTGTTGTTATTGATAATAAGCTTCACTATAAAGCCGTCACAGGCACCCCCAGTTTCCCCGCCGACGATATCTTTCAAGAGACCTAAGGTGGGTGTCAAAATATTGACAGTAGAGGAGCCGTCTCTCTCGTCGTCGCTTTTCTATGAGTCTGACTATGCATTGATAGCGTTGCCAGCAAAGACGCTGTCAAACATGCCGTCCGACGAGCCGGAGCCGACGTCTGTCACGATTATTGGCACACAGAAGACTATATTGTCAGACGAGCTGGAAAAGTTGCTGAGTGGTGGTCAAAAGTGATAGTTATCAGGCTCTATGTCAGTCCGACATGCCCGCACTGCAAGGCGATGCTCAAGTCGCTGATGAGTGTAATGTATGCTTTTCCCCCTGGGACACAGATACAGACGATACCCGTCGGCGTATTTATGCCGATTATACAACCGATTTATCCAAGCAACTTTCCAGAGTACCAGAGGAACTGGATAGAGAGGGACACTATACCGACCGGTAAATCGGTCGCAGAAATAACTCCAGTCCCGCAGGGCATATACAGGGAGCTTAGGAGGAGGGGCGTGGATCCACAGAACGCGGCGGAGGCCGCAACATATTTCGCCTCGGTGCCACAGATAGAGGTGGTATCCGTTAAACCGTTGCCGGACGGCAAGGTATCGGAGACAAGGATTGCCTTCTTTAGCTGGGACGACTCAAAGGCGAAGCAGACACTGAGCAGACTAATTGCAATGGCGTGGGCCATGCGCTAAAAATATATCTTTCTTTGGTGTTTCTAGCCATATGGTAGACTTCGCTACATTGGGGCTAACGGTTGTTGGAGGCTTCTCGTTTGGCTATGTTATCGGGTGGGCTATAAAGAAAATGGTAGGCGTCATTGAGGCGTTTGCGGCGTTCGAGGTGTTAATTTTTGGTTTTCTTGCGGCTACCGGCGTGATAACGTTCAATCCAGAAGCGGCGCTGGCACTGATAGGTTGGTTTTCGCAGAAGATATTTGGGGCAATATCGCTGGACACGCTTGTCACCACTTTTGGGGCAGTTACTATACCAACGCTGGCGGGCATGTTCTATGGGCTGGTGCATAGTAGCCATTCTCTGACAAGATACGCTTTTGAAAGCCTGGAGTGGTTTGAGACTGTAGAGGGGGAAGAAAAAGAGTAACATATATTTGATTATGGTTGCGTTTTTCTTGTGTCATATAGGGCGTTTGAGGAAAAACCGGCGTCTAGGAACGATATAGTAGTGTTTTCTTCAAAGAGGCAGCGCAGAGAGGAGTGGGCACAGAAAATACTGGAGAGCAAGTCGCTGACCAACCTCATGGCCGGCCTGATAATAATGCTGGACATGTACCAGATGCTGTCTGCTTTTCCAGAGTTTGCACTGTTGCTGTCTAGGCTGAGGGAGATAGCGTTCTTGTCGCCAGAAGAGATAATGAAGAGGTATCCACAGCTATACTCCACGTTTCTATGGTTGCCGTCCTTCGTGATACTGATCCACGTGGTGTACCAGATAATCGTTATAAACACGAAGAGGCTACCGATACAGATCATGCCAGGCGTCCACCACACGATCGACACTATCATAGTTGTCATATCAGCCATCATGTTGTCGATAGGGTTTATAGTGACCAAGTCGCCCGTGACGCTCATGTTGCTCATACTGTACTCCATGATGTTAACGTCGCTCATGAACACGAGTGCCAAGCGTATAGCAGAAAGGGCTGCGGAGAGGTTAAAGAAGGAGGGTGCGGCCAAATGATAGATGCGTCGACTATATTCCAGATAATGATATTGTATGTTTTTCTAGACCTCTTGCCAAACATAATCTTATATAAGTACTGGGAGAGACTAGTAAAGAGTGGCGTGCCGGCGGTACTGCCGTTCTCCATTTTTTTCTCGCATCAAGTTGCCGTTCCGGACGTGCGCAACTTGGTGGCATATCTATTGGAGATAGCGATACTTGCCCCGTTCGCGGAAGAGGCGACGTTCAGGGTTGCTCCATACATTGTTGCTGGCCAAGCATTCATGTTTGTCTCCTCGGTTGCCTGGGGTGTCGTGCATACACATAAGGTCATAACTTCGAATAGGCACCTTGATGCAAAGACCCTCCTCAACTTGTCGTTGATATATGCATTTGCCATGGCGCTTACGGGCATCTATTACGCGTACCTAGCATCTATCATGTTGCTCTTGCCGTATATTTTCCACATTTTCCACAACACTCTTGCAGTCGTCTATGCATATCTACAGGCGAGGCCGAAGAAGACTGCACAGAAGAAGTATATCAAGGAGGCGGGCGAGCAAAAAGCGGCGGCTCCTCGGCAAGGCGAAGCGACAAAAGAGGGTGGCGAAGGCGAAGAGGTTACCTTGGTGGACGTGATGAAGCGTAGGTGGGGCACCTACTCGCTTCAAAGGTATACTATTGGCCTCAGAGAGAACGAGTATGTAGAGGTGATATAGCTAGACAAAGAAAAAAATATATACTGCTTGTTTGATATTTTTTCTGATAAACATGTTCGACGATATTAGGAATTTGCCATGGGGACTGATACTGATACTCATCATATTTTTGGTAGCAATAGCCGCCATAGAGAACTTGCTCTTTGCCGGCATAGTATTACTCGCGGTTAGTTTGATAGAGTTTATGATAGAGAGTGAGAAGAAGGCTGGACGCATAGACGAAAGGTGGGCATGGGTGTATAGAATAATTGGGCTATCGCTTTTGTTCATATTTGCTGGCTTAGTTCAGAAACATATAATACCGCTGGCAGTCACCGGAGACACCCTTGTCGATACTGCAGTCACGGCATTTATAGCGTCTGTGGTCAGCACTAGTGTTGCTCTGGGCATTAACTATCTCGCCAAGAAAAATCCCAAGTTCTCGAGTAGGAGCACGTGGTTTTCGGATAGCGAGTGGCTTGAACCGATAAAAAGGGACGAGTGATAGGGTTTGCCCAATAACAGCTCTCCAACGCTGTCCGCGTTTACCAACAGCTCGCTAGCCTTCATTGAGATTGTTGCAGGCATAGTGCTTTTTTTCACGTATAACAGTATCTTTGGCGCGCTGTTGCTTGTCGCCGCCATCGACAACATATTCGATGTGTATGCTTTGTTCCACCCTGACAAAAAACCGTGGTGGTACAACATATTTAATCCATTCTTGGAAACGGTATCGCTCATTGTGGCGTTCTTCGGTATTATCTATGCGGCATATTTTACTACCTACTTTAACTTCTGGCTGTTCCTAGTGTTGCTGTTCATATTTTTGATGGATGCGATGGCGACTTTGGGCGAAGTTTCTCCTGGCTCGCATTCCACACTGTTCAGCTCTGTCGAGTGGTTCGAGTAGGAAACGAAAAGTTTTTTATTTTTTAAAAGAGGATAATAATTGTATGTCCGAGTCTAGGCTAGAAGACCCTAGGGTCAAGTTTCTGCTTGTATTGTCAATATTATTTATCCTAGTAACGGCCTTAACGTGGTCTCCTCCACTGCCACAGCTCACAACAGAAGTCAGGCTCGGCTTCCACACCACGGCTCTCTATGGACAAGCGCCGATGTCTCCCCACTCGATTTATCCGTCAAAGTTTACCGGTGCCGGAGTGAGGGTAGCAATTGTGGATTCTGGCATAGACTATCTGCATCCAGACTTAAAGGACAACATTGAGTGCATGATATCCTTCGTAGTCTTTCAGAACGGGCACCCGCTTATATGGTGCCCAGCGATTAACGGCACGCTTGCACAGGCAGAGGCATATGAATACATAGTTTTTGGCTCTACAGGCCAGTATGCATGGAGGGATGAAAACGGCCACGGGACACATGTCGCAGGTATAATTGCTGGAAGGGGCATCGCCAGCGGCGGAAAATATAGGGGCATTGCGCCAGACGTTAAGCTCTGGGTCGTAAAGGTGTTTAATAGATACGGAGAGACATCAGAGGAGACGCTAGTCAACGCGTTAATGTACCTTGCACAGTTCAACATAGACATAGTAAATCTATCCCTGGGCGCCGAGAATGCGAGTTCTTTGCTGAAACGTGCCGTGGACATTCTAGTAAACAGTGGAAAGATAGTGGTTGCCGCGGCTGGAAACAATGGACAGATGCCGCTCACGGTTACCTATCCCGCTAGGTATGACGACGTGATAGCTGTCGGCGCCGTGACACGTGACGGCAAGCCGGCCCCGTTCTCCAGCATGGGCGGGCCCGGCATGGCGAAGCCAGACATAGCAACTTTTGGTGTTGCCGTTGTGTCCACTTTCCCAACGTATAATGTATACCTGTCCCCCATGAAGATAGACAACTACTACGGCGTCTTGAGCGGCACAAGTATGGCCTGCGCGGTTGCCAGCGGTATACTTGCGTTGTGGGTCGAGGTCGTTGGCAAACAAGAAGTCAGGGATCCGAACTTTATAAGGTCGCACTCCATATATATGAACCCGTTCGGTGTGAAGACCTACTCTGCTGGTTGGGGGCTTCTTCTTCCACCTTAAAAAGAAAAAATTTATATTCATATCATGCACAAATTTTTTGATAAACATGAATAAGCACAAGTGGTATGTGTTTGCTGTATTGCTGGTGTTGGCTGTATTGTTTAGCGTAACTCCCGCTCTTGCTACCCCAGTAGGCGTAACCGTGAACTTCGCACACGCGCCTGAGAACCTCAATGGATTGACTGCATACTTCTACGGCCCAAGCGGGCTTGCGACAAGCACCTCAATCAACAACAACGCTACAAACGTATCGCTTGAGCCTGGCATATATGTGATGAAGGTCACCGGCTCGAAGATACAGTCACTCCTATTGATAAACACTACTGTTGCAACAACATACACGGTGGACTACACATCTGGATCAGCAATTGTACTCAACGTCACTGTTAAGGGCGTAGCCGCATCTGTGGACTACACCGTAAAGGTTGCGTCTTTGAACCAGACCATGGGGGCAAAATATAATGGATATGTATTCGGTGTCGATAGTGCCGTAGTCACGTTCCCAGACCAGTTACTATTCCCAAGCATATTCGGATACAAGCTGAAGTCTATAACTGTCGACGGCCAAAACGTTACAAATGGCTTTACCGTGTCTGGTGGACGACATGATGTTGTAGTGGAATATGAGCAGACCGGATTACCGCTCTGGGTCATAGCCGCCGCCGTGATAGTGATAATCATCATAGCTGTTGTTGCTGGCAGAAAGGGAGGCAAGACAGTAACCTTTGCGACGAAACTCAACGAGGGCGAGTGGTGGGAGAGGGTAGACAGTAACAACGAATAACACGGCTACCTAAGTGATACCGATGCGTGCACTGCTTTCACCGCTTTCTTTGGTCGGCGACAAGATCAGACAAGACGAGGTGCTCAAGACAACCCGTATCAAGGGATCTAGCTTTACACTTGTAAACGTAATGGAGCCAATAGTTAGGGAATGCGAAGAGGTCACGAAGAACGAGCCAGACCCCGAGCCCGCTATAAAGGCATGCATCGTCGAGGTTCTAGACCACATAAGCTCTGCCGCGGGCGTCGCGAGGGACATGTTTGCAACGATGCCGATGGATAGGGCTGACGAGGTTAAACAGAAGGCGTTAAGGGAAAAAGAGTGGCGGAAGAGCCTCAACGGCAAGGCCATTGCCGAGATCGCGGCGCCATTGGTTGATGCGTGTACATCTGCGGCGAAGACTCTCAAAAAAGAGTCGGCGTCCAGCATATTTGTCTGTGTAATGGAGTCGGCGAGCCTACTGAAGATGTATGTAAATGATCTACAAGTATAAGTTCTAAAACAGTCTTTTTTGGGTATCCATTTTCTGGCTTAGCATTATCCTTTTGAGTTCTAGTCCGTTTTCTGTTGAGGTCTTGATAAAGGAGCTGACAAATGTCTCTGGGTTTTTCATGTAGCCATAGTAGCTCTTTTTCCTCGATACTTTGAGTAGGAGCACTTTGCCGCTAATTGTGGCTCTGACGCCTATGTACTTGTCTCCGGCGACTACCTCTCCGCGATAGATTATTGCCTTTAGTCCCATTTTTCTGAGGACATGCTTGACTTTTACGAGGATTGCCAGCGTGTATGGATAGCTGTAGCCAGACACCAGCTTGCCGTCGACTATGCTTAATGCATTTGAGGCGAGCGAAGACCCGGAGAGCGTATATGGTATAGACTCGTGGTCTAATAGTCTGCCAACCTCGTACACTTCGCCTGGAGAAAAGTGTGCCTCGACGACCTCGAACTCCGCGATCATGTAGACACATGGATATCTTTCGGCGTCCCAGATAAATTTTTTCCGTGTATGGGACACCGAAACATAAATTTGGGGGCACAAAACATTTATCTTGATGCAGAAGTTTTGCGAAAATATAGGCACGGGGGAAACGAGTCGAAAGCCAGACCCCAAAGACTTGATTATAAAGTCGATAATAAGCGAGGCCAAGAGGCGGCCGCTCACAGTATCTGCTGGTACAATAAGGCAGAGGGCGTCTAGAAAAGGCATAAAGATCGATAAGGGCCAACTGAGGAAGATGCTGGACGAGATATTGCGTAGTGTCAGCGATGACATAGTTGTATATGAAAAGAAGAGGCCGAAAAGGAGCATGCCCAGGAAGCTTGTTCTAGCCCCGAGGTCGCTGAAATCTTTTAGGCTCTCTGAGGAATGGGTGGAGCGCGTTGAGTGAAAAGAGACAGCTTGGACGCGGCACGTTGCAGGAGCTCATGTGGCTCTTGATGAATGTTTTGGCGCTGGAAGAGCACCTCGCAGAGACGCCTATGGACGAATTGACGTTGCTAGACGCTAGGGCGATGAGGGCGGAGACCCTTGAAAAGATAACCCAGCTCTTATCCGGCAAAAAGCCGAGCGAGACGATGCTTATGAGGTACTGGTGCATAGTCAAGCACCTCTTGCTGGCATCAATGCACAGCTTCGAGGCGGCTGGACAGATAGTGGACACTTCTCCAAACGAGTCATTAGAGATGCTGGAGCTTTCCAGGGCAACCTTCAGTAGGGCAGAAGAACTGTTGGTCAAGTATGCGTCGCAACCAATAGAAGAAAAAGAGAAACAGGAAGCCGAAGAGGAAAAACACAGCGCATAGGAACCCATACAACACAATTTTTTTATACTCCTATTTTCAAGTTTAAACTGATGAACAACAACAAAAAAGTATTGTTGGGTTTAGCGCTGTCCATACTGCTTGTCGTTGCACTGTTTACAGTGTACCCGCTTGCCAGGAACGCCGCAAAACCAGCCAGGCTGGAGAACAAGGCGTCCAGGCCCGGTGCAACCTTCGAAGTACCGCTGATGAACATCATCACTGTCAGGGTCTATAGGAGCGACGGCAGGGTGGAGACCTACCAGAAGGTGGGAGACCCCTGGACGCAGAACTTCATGGCCGCCATGGCAAACTTTTTGTTTGGTAGGTACAACACCTACCCCCTAACCCTCTACGCTAGGGACGGGCAGATAAAGACCCAAGTCGAGACCGAGCAAGCCGGCAGCTACACCGGCATTAATCCGTACCTGGCGATCGGGATAGGTAGCGGGACTATTACTCCAAGCTTCTACGACGTAGACCTGTCGAACCTGGTCACGCTGATCGACGTGGCGGCGGCGGGCGTCTCGGTGGCGGACAACGGGACGCACATCATTGCCAGTTTCACGGTCAGCTACACCGCCAGCAGCGCGGTGACGGTGAACGAGGTCGGCCTCTACTGGAAGGCCGCGGACTACAGCACGAACACGTACAGGTACTACCTCTTCGCCAGGGACGTGCTCGGCACGCCCATAGCGCTGGATGCGAACGACGTGCTCGCCGTCACCTACACGGCCGCGTTCAAGTACAACCAGGCCCCGATGACCTACAACTTCGCCGCCCTCATGTTCAACTACTTGTTCGGCCTCAGGTACTACGGCAAAGCCTTGACCTTCACCACCACCGACGGAACCGCGACGGGCAACGCGGACTATGGAACCGATGCTGGCTCCTCCGACTACGTCAAGGAGTACGCGAAGGTCAGGTTCGGGAGCGGGGCGCCCAGCTATAACAACAGAATGGTAAATGTGAGGTTGCCGGTTATAACGACTAGTAGCGTCCAAATCAACACTGGAAGCAACAGTACGCACTTCT
>WYEB01000643.1_pt1 | contig 11790 bp, 12 predicted proteins | sample 6343061 | NCBI WGS metagenome assembly WYEB01 (sample SAMN13812332, study PRJNA600296) | hot springs metagenome | biome: ENVO:00000051; feature: ENVO:00002007; isolation source: sediment sample from Evening Primrose shelf | place: USA: Yellowstone National Park, Evening Primrose Hot Spring ... | reverse complement strand
GTGTTTAGTGTGAGGATTCCTAATTCAGCCCCCTCAATATCTATCTTAACCAAGTCCACGTTATCATAACCTCTACCTCTCATTAACCTTAATACATCATCCATTGTAATCGTGTTCACACACTCCCTTACATTAACCCAACCAAGCTCTTCAACACCCCGCTTAACGTCAACGGCAGCCTTAACCGGTAATACAACATTCTCAACATCATTGACTTTAATATTGTTAACCAGTGCACGGTAGTTTATGGATACTGGCTCTATGGCCATAACTAGGCCTTTACCGCATGATTGCATTATGCCTTTAGCCATGGGTATTGTGAAAGCGCCCACATGAGCACCCACGTCAACCATCACGCACGGCTTTAACTTAAAGGCCTCCGCATATTGATTCAATAACAGTAATTCATCTATTACTTGAAATGCCTCATAGTGAACGTAAAACCTTAACCTAAGACCATTGTGATTCACGGTAACAAAACCGTAATCAAATGGAAGTGAAGCACGAATAACCTGAAACACCAACGACCTAACAGGCACCCCCATCCTAATATAATTATATGGTTCTTGTCTTAGCGATTTTACTATCCTCATTCTTAGCATTCCACCCTAAAATTCATAAACCTATTGTCTCTCACTTAAAAATTCAATAATTCTGCTTCTTATTTCCTTTGGCTCGTAATTATTCTCTATCGCTTCAATGGCTAATTCCAATCCAGCTCTGTATGCTTTTGAAAGAGGCGTCTTTCTAATTTTACTATAAAGTCTTACTAAATTATAATATAGCTTTAGTTTCCTCATATTTATTTTGAAGCCATAGTAATGAACACTATATGGGAGTAGATACTCTTCTATTCCTGCGGTTCTAGGATCCTTAGGTCTAGATAATGATTCCCTCTCTAAGTGCCTTACAGCGCCACCATTGAATGATGCCGCATTAAAGCCCTGTTTAAGATAATGAAGAGCTAGTAATTGCTCATTACGTATTCCTCTTATTGTATAACCTGGTAAAGAGAACCCATCTATATATGGTCCGGATTTAAAGCTCATATTCACGCCTCTGATTCCTATATCTAATTCGTAATCATGAGTATTAGCATTTCCGTTAAATGGCTCCTTACCTTTACATGTTAATAAACCTATGTCATTAATGATAAAATTACTATAATTAACCATTAGTTTAATTAATGGTTTATAATAATTAATTAATAATTTAACTGTTCTTAAGTGTTCATAGCAGTAGTGAGTGGCGGGTATAGTAATTCCATGAACGATTGCTATTCTATCATGATTCTTATGGAATATTACGTGTTCATTAATCCATGTTTCTGATGGTATTGCATCGTCATCAGTCGTCAATGTTATGTCGTAATCTTTAGAGGTCTCAAATATAATGTTCATGGCCTCTTCAAAGAAGCCGTAACTTTGGATCTTAACCTCAATATCCAGCCTATCTTTAAACTCACTGACAACATCTAGCGTCCTATCTCCAGGGCTAGGTTTATAAACAATTAGTACATGGAAATCCTTTATGGTCTGATTACTTAAAGCTTCAAGGGTTTGCCGAATTGAGTAGTTAGACCTTGAATTATTATAAGTAGAGATACCTACAAGAATCTTCATATCTATTCCCTCAATGCTTTATCTATAACTTCCCTCAATTCGCTGCATGTTCTTTCTAATGTAAACGTCTTCCTTACATATTCCGACACTTGCTTACGTAAGGCTAAATATTTGTCAGGATATTTTTCCGACAATTCAATAATTTCCCTAACTTTCTGAGCCATTCCTTTAATGTCTTTATACTTAACTTTATAAACCCCACCTATGTTATACATCCTTGTAAATGGTAAATCATAAACTACTGCCGGTGTGCCCATAGCTAATGCTTCAGCTAATGATATTGAGAAGACATCCTTACTGGATGGGTAAAGAAACACCTTAGATCTCCTTAATACTGAATACTTAGCACTTTCAGCAACAAACCCAAGTACTTCAAAGTCATCCTTTAAGTGATATTTCCTTAGAAGCGAATAAAACTTGCTCTCTACATTACGAAACAGAAATTTACCCATTATCGCGACTCTTAAATCCCTTCTCATCATCTCCTTCACAATCTTCACAATCTTCACTACATCGAAAATACCCTTCTCAGGCTCATGTCTAGCTGACATAAAAACTACATCATAACTAAACGTATTATAGTATCCATTACTCCGCATCAATTCCTCTCCTGGTATTGTGACACCTGGCATTATACGAATGCAGTCTACACCTAAATATCTTTTATAATAATACCTCGATGCATCACCAACGCATATGAGTGTTGTCATCTTCTTCACGGCCTTACCTACGTTTAAAATAGCATGCAAGGTCTTTATGCCATATAAATTGCCTTTTAAATAATCCTTAAATAACTTCAACAGCACTAACGCCTTAAAGTTCTTTATGAACCTTGATGTGGGTGTGTGTATATATGGTAATTCATGAACTAACGCTATACTTCTTATACTTAATTTACTAGCAAGCGATGCAGCCAATGTTAACCATCTAATGTTTTCCCATTGAATTAATAATGAATCAATATTATAGTCATGAATCACATGAGTTATGGTATCTTCATTAAGTGAGTGATCTATGATATACGGTATATTAAATTTATTCAATAACTTTAGGGAATCATCCGGTATATCGCTATCGGTATAAATAACAAAATTAAAATATCTGCTTAAACATTCTAAGGTATCAAACGTAATCCTTTGAGCACCACCGTTCCTTAGATTAAGGTCACATATATAAAGAATCCTAGGCCTTTTCATAAATAATCACTTATAAGCTTTAAAAATACCTGTAGCAAAATATGAAGGTATTCTATAGGGATCATAGAAGGGTAGAGGCTTAGATGCCTCAAATTTATAGCCAATGCTTGTGAAAATTTGCTTTAGTGGTAATGGTCCATAATGATATTCACCCATAATATGTGTAAACCTGAATATAGAATCAGAAGATGCGTATTTGAAAACCTCATACTCACAGCCTTCGCAATCAATCTTCATAACCGCGTTCTTTATTTTCAGCCTATCAACTATTTGATCTAGCGATAATATATCAACATATACATAATTATCGTTATTAATAATGTTATCACGAAGCTGAAAATCACCACCAGCGTTAAGATTAGGAGGTATCTTTACCTTTCTAGGCCTTCCCAATCCTATGTTAAAGACCGTTATTTTATCTTGTAATCCATTTATTTTAACATTCTCTTCACAAATCTCTGCAGTACTTGGTAAAACCTCAAAAGCATATACATGTACTGCGCCATTTAATGCAAAGAATATGGAGCTATCACATATGTTTGCCCCAACATCAAGCACAACCTTACCCTTTACGGGAAGCCATGAATAAGCTTTATTGATAAAAACCCCCTCAGTATCTCCTCTTTCGGCATGTATTAGTTTAATTCTTTTACCGCCGTAATTAACTATGAACTCAGCATAAGGTCTTGACCTTAAATCATAGAATTTATAAGGATCAGAACTAGTAAAGACATGACCATCACGGTACTCTATTGTCCAAGGAGGATTAGTAAAGATTAGTCTAAATGATGATAATAATGGCCTTTTAAATAGATGCACCGCCTGTCTAAAATTGGTAACAACAAGCTCTAGAATCCTAAGCCTATACTTAATCCAAAGGAAAGAATCATTAGGCGACTCTACGGAAATAAAATTGTCTAAATGGTTAAATAACAGATTAAAAGCAAATCTCCTTAAGAATTTAAGATTAATACTACACGACATATTTCAGCGTGTTGCCTATACCTATCACCTATTTTTAAATATTACTCCAGCAATCCCCTCTTTTCTTCTTCACTTATATTAGGTATAAGGATAACATTAGATAGCTTCCTCAAGTATAATTTCCTCAAAACACCTTATGCATAGTCATACTTGGCAATTAGCGTTTAGTAAACTACCCTAAAACCTTACGGATGGGAAACTTCCCATCCTCCACTGCCAAGGTCTCTGTATAATGCGATTTAACATTTCCTTAGTTGAATCCTTAAAATGCTTGATTGAAGGTAATTTGCCATTTCAAAGGTATACCTAAACTTAACTACATTCTTTGAAGGATCTGGCACCGCAATAGCTGAGGCCATGGCCAATGGTACCGCTGTTATCACTAAGCTACCAGTAGGTTCGTTAAGTGTATGATCCGTAGCATTGATAAGAATGCCCCAAGGATATAGGGTTATTACCGTCTCTCACCATCTCATCCATGTGGTCTCCGCTCATCATCACGTGGATGGTCAGGGAGTATGAGACCACTGTTGATGATGAACTGACCTAATTCACATTTGATCACCCTAAGGTTAAGTCTTGACGTCATTGCGGCCAACGAGATGGGTAGGTCGGTTTACTGGCGTATTGATTTAATAGGTTTTTAAGGAGAGATTGACATGATGCGCCGTGGGTTCTGTGGTTGTTGATGTGGAGGTACATGGCCCTAGGGGTAATGTTAAGCTAAAGGCGTTAATTGATACTGGCTTCTATGAGGATGTTATTACTGTTCCCGATAGGGTTCGGGAGCTAGGTATAGAGTTTAGGTATGAGAGGGTTAGGAGGTTCCCGACGGTAAGACTATCAAGGTTAGGTACGGTGGCGGCTGGGTTATGGTGGAGGGCTCCGTAACCCACGGAGATGTTGAGACTTGGCCAGACCCCAAACTTGTTGCTGGGCATAACCGCACTAGAGAAGCCGGGGTTCAGGGTAGATCCGAAAACAGGACGACTAGAGAAAATTGAGCTATATCTTCTGTATAGGTGGTTCATTACAGCTCTAATGACTAGACTTTAAATATCCCTGAATAAGATTCTTAATATGAAGTAGAAGATAAATGACTGAGTAGATGGTGGAGAAGCCGTAGTTCTCTTGGGATTACCCTATCGTGTAGTTAATGAAGGGGTTGTCTTGGTGGTGTTGGGATGCTTACTAAGATATTCATTGAATTTAAAGAATGATATTAAGTATAAATTTACTATTTTATAATTAAGAAACTTTTAATTATAAATGGTAGCCATCACACCCTAGTCTGTGTTTCCCGAACTTAACTATATTGCCCCAGGAATTGCTCTTCTTATTAACTACAGGGAGAGCATAGGTACCCTATATTGTTTAATACTTATGGTTAAATCATAATGCCTTCTTACCTTTAATGAGAAGGTTATTATATCCCTAATAAGCCATGCATTAAGCCCATCATATAGTGATAGAGGGAGTTTCAGGTAAGGTATTATTATTTCACCTTTAAAGTAACTTTCCACATCATCATTCATAATGTCCCTTAATCTACGCCAATTCGTCTTCTCTGCAGTTATGAGGTAAGTATTGTAGCCGGATTCGCTAAGAGCTTTGGCCATATAAATCGCAAGTCTCTCGGCTCCTTCACCATTATTTAACGAATCATGTATAAGGGTTATTCTCATTCTTGGCTAACGGATTTAATAACATTATTTAAATTATACTTAAATGAATCGAAATGAAACTCCTTACAGCACAATGGGCTTGCATGCAACGTTCACAAGCCTCATCAACTCATTGCAATAGTCATTATAAACAACCCTAAGCCTACCGCTAAGTGAGAGAATTTCCTCAAAGCATTAAGCAGCGTAATCATCATAGAAGTCAATGAACGATATTTATATCAATTATATTATAGAAATAACACGAAGAATACTCTATCCATGCTTTGACATAATGTCTATAAGTTTGCCAACATAATAGCTAAATCGTTTGTAGCTGAATATAGTTGCTTTTGCTACATACTTAGCTCTAAGACTTTCTAGCTCGTTCTCACTTAGCTTAATGATGTCTTCGATATAGTTGGAGGCTTCCTCCGTATCCTTAAAGCCAAAGCCGTACTTACCGAACTCTACTATGTCTGTCCAAGGGCCTCCACTTTTATGAACCACAGGAACGAGACCTGCTGCCATTGCCTCAACTACGGAGATGCCGAAGTGCTCGTATTTCATTGGATGCAGGTACACTTTTGCTCTTCTTAAGAGTTCGATTTTCTGCCACTCGCTGGCATTAGGTAAAATCCTAACCCTATCCTCAACCCTGAGGGACTTAATCAGCTTAACAAGGTGCTTATAGTAACTGTATGACCCAATTGAACCTATTATCACGAATCTACCATTCTTAACCTTCTCCGCGATAAACGGCACTAAGGCGATGTTCTTAGCTGGTTCTATCCTACCTATTACCAAGATAATATTATCCCTATCCCTGTTTCGCGATAATGGTAAATACTCCTCCACATTAACAGGTGGATAAACAACTAACCCATTAACTCCTAGGAACCTACTCATCATTGATGCGCTAAACCTGGAGTTAGTGAGAATCATTGGTTTATACTCCATGTTTTTAAACAACGATATTAGCAATCTACTCAATAGCTCTGTAGGTCTTGAATATATCCTTAATGCTGTATTGTACATGTACCTATCTGGGTAGTACAGGTACTCGAACCCAGGTACGAAATCAGGAAAATGCATGTAAAGAACATCAACAAATGTGGGTACAAGAATCTGCTTAGTTGCAACAATAATATCATACCTACGTCTCCTAATCTCATGAATGCCCACGATATCTCTTGAAAACCAGTTCAGGAACCTACCATATATGGAAGGTACTATTCCGTAAGGGGGTAATACGTATTCATTGTCAATTACACTACGGTTGTATGATGTTAACTTCTCAACTCTATCCCACATAGTCCTCTCCACCACGTATAAATCCACTGAATGCCCACCCTCCTTCAATGCCTTAGCAAAGGCAAGCGCAAGTCTCTCCGCACCACCGTAGGCGTTTAAACTGTCATGAATTAATGCAATACGCATCCTTAATCACCATTATAAATATTAAACCTAGATTCACTGATTATTGGGACTTATTAAATTTATTCCATCATTATATATTATCGAGATATGCTTAAGCTTATTTAATACTGAAACATAATTTATCATATTAACATCATTAGCGAGATATAGAAGATCATCCTTATTATAATCAAACAGCGAATAAGCATAAGATTGGCCATTTATAATGCCTATCTTAGCTCTGAGACTTAGTAACTCATAACCTGTTAACCAATTGGTATCATATATGCTACCTAAATTATAGTGATAACCAAATGAGTAAATTACACTATAAGATTGATATGTTATCGGATTCCCAGCAGAGTAGTCCCAATATATTGTTAACCCAGAGAAAGTTAATCCAACGAAACTTAATACAATAAGTCCAGCAATAATTAAATACCTAATACGGTTCCTTATCCTTAACAAATATGATAAAAGAAGCCCAGAGAGGATGGGTGCTGAGTATATAGCAAGCCTATTACCATAAGTGCCTGTTGCTAACGTTATTAAGGCATCCACAAGCAATCCTCCCAATGCTAGAGATACATAAGCTTGCCTGTAATTATCTGGTTCCCTAAACCACAGTGAGATATATAATGCAACTATAGATACTAACTCGAATAAGGCTATTGCATAGCCACCATATAACTCATACCTGTATACAATAGACCTAAGCGGGTATACAGAGCTATAGCTAGTCAGTGCAAAGTAAACCGCATGCGATACCTTGCCAATCAATATGTTGATAAATCTCTCAATGGCTGTTAATGAAAATAAACCGCTCATTACTGAAATGTTAGCTGGTATAATGTAGCTACTATACATTGCAAAGCTCATCCCAGTCACCACCGACGTTGTAAGTACTAAGGGCCTAAATTCCTTATATTTCTTATTAATCCTTAAGACCAGTAAGGATAATAATGTTGCTAAGAGAATCGGATCCTCGGTTTGATGGCCAAGTGTTAAGGTTACCGTGACCAAGCTTAGCAAGGTAATGGCCCTTAAGTCACCCTTAATAATCATGGGTAATAGTGGGGCAGCAAGCATGAGTATGACTATATTGAGGTCTTGAGGGCTAAAGTGAAATTGGTTAGACCAAATCAAGGCGGTGAATATGAGCACTGCTAGTGGTGCAGAAGTAGCATTTTTATTATCATCATTAATAATCCTTCTGCCGACAATATAGCTGATTAATCCTAAAGTTATAGGTTCAAGCATACCATAGTACGATGATAAATATATAGGCTGCGTACCAAGTACCATGCTGGTAATGGCATTCCACATAAAGGCCATTGGGTATGCACCACCATTATACAACCACTTAGCTATACTTGAATAGCCGAAGATGGAAACAGCTAGCGATTCAGTTGAAAATGCTGTTGCATCCGCTAAATATGGTGGTAATGGACTCAGCAATAATGGATAGCCCACAAAGTATATGATAATGATAAAGGCACATATTATAGCTAACGTATTACTTCTATAGCGGGTAAATGATAATGTAAACAATGTTAGTATTGCAGAGAGACCTATAAAGTAGTATATATTTAATGTACTTAGTACTCCTAGTGCTGCAGTTGTAAGATTTAGCTTAGTGATATTGTTGAGAAGTATTACCTGAGATTTATAAGCTGATATAGGCAAAAGAACTGTAGATATCGCTAACATTATTATCATGATTATCGTCCATTTAGCTGGCATCACGCTTAATTAAAGGAATTCCTTAATAAGGTTATTTTTAATAGTTTCCACATTAAATTTTTTCAGTATATCATTACGAATTTTATCCCCTAGAGTTATTATATCACTTGGACTAAGGCTTGAGATAAAATATATTTTCTCAATAAATTGTTTAATATTATATACATCAGTTGTAAAATTTTCCATGAACATTCCTTTAACTATCTCACCTATACCACCTACGTGGAATGTTATAGGAATAGTCTTAGATAGGGCAGCCTCAATAACCGCATACCCAAACGTTTCCTCAACTACTGATGGAAACAAAAACGCCCAAGACCTGTTATGAAGCTTGATCACCTTATCACGATTTAGCCGAGGATATATCTCGATTTTCCTATCCTTATCGTTAAGCTTACTTAGTGCATTTATGATTTCCCTATTATTGATACCAGTTAGTATGAAGCGGGCCTTTGAACGCCATCCTTTAATTATTGACATAACTATGTGAAAGCCCTTAATGTAGGCATCACCACCAGTATAGAGAAATGTGGGTACATCATCGATTTCCTTATTTATACTTGCATTTATTAGTTCTGGCGGTAATGGATTATACGCCACTTCTACTTTACCTGCCAGTTCAGGTGCCAAATCGGTGATTATATCGGCTTGTTTTTTGGATACGCATATAATCTTATCAGCTTGAGACACCCACTTCTTTATCAACATTGGTAGCCACCATAGCAAGCCTGCGCTGATGCAGTGCTTAGCATCTCTCATGCATTCCAGTCTTATATCATCATGAGTAATTTTATGCTTATGCTCTTCATATGGTGCCAATATAACTGCTGTATAGGATATTGGCGCATAACCATGAAGATGAACTATTACTCTCTTACCCATGTTCTTAGCATATGGTATTATAGGAAACATAAAACCAGGTACGTAAACTATATCACTTTCTTGGAGAATTTTCCTAAACTCTCCCCTTCTAATGAGTCTGTTCACGTTTAACCATAAAAGAGGTTTACCCTCCACAGATAATAAAGGTTCATAAATATACCTCACACCAGGAAGTCTCATTGGATTCCTAGAACCTGTAATCACAGTAATCTCCAGTGCCTTCTCTTTTCGAAGTATATCGATGATTAAATGAGTGGCTAATTCACCACCACTTCCATCAGGCCAGTAACGCTCCGTGATCACCAAAAGTTGCTCACGGCTCATGTCAAACGAGTTGTGAAAATTCTCTATTAAACACTTCATGTAAGACTTTGTGTCTTGCGCTCAAGCTTCTGCTGATCATGCCAGTATCCAAGAATAGACCAAGATGGAACTTTTATATAATAACAGGAGGTTTCTCGTTGCGTTTTTCTTGCCTAGGTTTAATGCGTGGGTGAAGAATCCACGCCGTTGTTCTATCACGACGCAACTGAGACTTGCCTTACAGCAAGAGATCTTCGACCTCTTTGTGTCGCACTCCTTAACTACAAGAACCACCTCATTGGGCTTCACATTCTGATCCCTAAGGCCAGTAAGCAAGTAGCCTAGGTATTTGCATCCTTTGCTTGGAACTACAATTGAAACCTTCATAATGCTTCTTTACCTAATTAACATTTCTTCATATATGTTAGGATATCCTTAGCTATGTCTCTCTGGTCAAACTCATCATCAAGTAATGCGGAATTAATGAATTCTCTCCTATTATATGCAGCAATGATGACACTAATGAGGGGTTATGTGAATAGAGCAACTTTGCCTGCAATGATCCTTAACAAGCCTTAGAACTTCTAACATCCTACCAAACTCAATGTAGTAACTATAAACAGTCTTTGGATCGCCAAACTTCTCAATAATCTCCCTAATACTTAGTAGTGCTTCTTTAATATCCATACCGTGTCACGAGTTGCGAGTAACTAACGACACCCGATTTAAATACGCCTACTCCGTCCAGCAAATACCTACCTAAACCCTTCTTCTTAATTAATCTTGAGCTGACAAAGACGGCAACAAATTGATTTAAATGCATGCTTCTCAAACCAAAGTTCCTACAAGCTCTCCCGCCAAAGTCATAATCTTCGTGTACTTTTAGATTGATATTGAAATTGACTTTCTCTAAAATACTTCTTCTAAAGGCTATAAAGTATCCAGTTGTTTTGCAGGGAGTTCTCACATAATAGTCATATAAATATGCCATTAAGTTTGTTACTAGATCTAATGGATAGTATATGTGACCAACTGTAGTAACAAGCTTCTTGGGATTATTCATGAAAATCCTAATGGTTTCATATATTGCCGAAGGCGTCATTATGGCGTCTGCATCTGTACGAATTATTATGTCACCTTTAGTGCTTAAAACCCCTACGTAGGATGCATACCCAACGCCTGGCTTATCAACCTCCACCACCTTAGCACCCATTTTCCTCGCTATATCGGGAGTCCCATCTTCGCTCCTATAATCCACAACCACGGTTTCGATGGGAACCTTGCAGACTAGGGCGATGTAATTAATACTTATTAATAGTTTAGGTAGATACCCAGCTTCGTTTCTCGTTGGAATAACAAAAGATATGAAAGGTTTATCGCTTATCTCTTTAAGTTTTCTACAATGATATTCGAAATTAAGGTTGTATGCAATACGCTCAAACATCTGCCTTAGTGAAGCAATAGCTCTGAGCAAAGCAATAGCGTAATTAAGCTTCAAATTCATAACTATGCTATCCACAGCCTTTACTGAGCCCTCAGCTTTCTTTAAGTCTCATATGATTACTTCGACTCTTGGGTTATCATAACTCTTTAGAATGCTCTTACCGAGGAAGAGGTACCTTCTGAATGTTAAGGCAGAGCCTAAATCATGAACCACAAGTATCTTGGGCTTAAACCTAAGCGGCACAATGCCATTAACAATAACCGCATCCACACCTTTCCTATGAAGTAGCTTAGAGCCACTCCACCACCAATCCCATGTGATTTTCAACCAAGGGTCACCCTGGCAGGGCCCAGTTTGCAACGTATAGATGGGTATGGTGGTGCTTAAGCCATGCATTTTTGCGAACCAATCTGGGAGCTGATCCTTAGCGATGCCGTTGTAGCACCACGTCATTATTAATGGGTCATGGCCAAGCTTAGCTAACCCCTCCGCTAATAGGGCTATGAACCTGTTTACACCATCAAGGTGAGTTATGT
>WYEB01000642.1_pt1 | contig 11810 bp, 9 predicted proteins | sample 6343061 | NCBI WGS metagenome assembly WYEB01 (sample SAMN13812332, study PRJNA600296) | hot springs metagenome | biome: ENVO:00000051; feature: ENVO:00002007; isolation source: sediment sample from Evening Primrose shelf | place: USA: Yellowstone National Park, Evening Primrose Hot Spring ... | reverse complement strand
CCTCCTCGAAGGGGGGCTTGGGGCCCGGCACCTTGTCGTACAGCTGTCGAAAGCCCTCCCTGGACATGTTCCACATGGGCATGGCTAGAGACCACCTGTGCCTGCCGATTTCCCTCCTCGAGAGCCCCTCGCTGGTGGCGACCACGGCCACTATCCCCTCGTAGCTCCTCGGCGGGTACTCGATCAGGTTCAGGAGGCTCTTCACGTATATGCCCGCCTTGTCCAGCCCGACGGCCTGGAACACCTCGTCCACAAGCACCGCCACCCTCCTCCTGCCCCACCTGTCGAGCAACTCCTTGATGGCGTCTATGGCCAATGTGGCTAGCTTGAGCTGCGCGATGCCGAGGGCCTCCGAGGCCGCGTCGGCGAGTTTCCTGGCTATTTCGTCCACATCTGTGTGGGCTGCGAAGAACCTATGCAGCGGGTCTACGTAGACCACGTCGTAGCCCAAATCCCTAAGCACCGCAGCTGCCTGCCTGAGCAATGCGGATTTGCCGCACCCCTCCGGGCCGAATACGACGATCGGCCACCTCGTGCTTTTCTCGGCCCACTCCACCACCTGCGCAAGGGCGCGGTCCCTATCGACGAACTCCGTCTCCACGCCGGGCGCGAACTCAAGCGTAATCCTCCTCACGGCATTCTCGATATCTGCGTACTTAAGCCTTCCAGCGCCGAGAAGCCGCGGCCTAGCCGCAGATGCACAACCGGAGCCGCGTGATGTCTTTAAGGCCGCCCGGCGACGCTGAGACATAAAGGAGATCCCGGCCCCCGCGAAACTGGGAGTCAGCTACGGCGTCCAAGACGACTGTTAGACCAGCTAGGGGCAAATCTCTTCATTAAACCGCCCCAACATGATCATATACGGCCTTTGGTTTTCAAAGGGAACAGGTTCAGACTTCACGTGAACATTAGGAGGTAGTGGAGGGTTGGGTACTCTAGGCATATTACCGTACACCATCCTAACTACCTCTGCAGTACACCGGGAATTTGTTAGTACAACATCAGCACCCTAAATAAATTCTCTCTGAGGTATTTCTTAAGCTGGCTCGTAAATATTTTCCAATATATTTTGAGCGGGGACTTCCCAAACCCTTAGCGAGCTGGCAATGCGCAGAAGCCACCAGAGCTTCATTAACCTTACCAGGCGCAGAATCGTGATGAAAATAGCGGCTCGCCACGACCCAAGGCACCTCTACCCATGAGGTACGCCACAATGCCGAGAAGCGTCTCGTCGCTAATGAAGTTCCTCAGCCAAATATGAACTCTATCAAGGCCATGCTCGAGCTTATTCAAGATCTCCACTTCGGGCACCTTTGTGAAACCACCAACTGTTTAGGCCTAATGAAAAAGAGGGATCCACCTTTAAAAGTCTGCCTAGGTTCAATACATAATATAAGTAAAGATCTTTTCCAGCAATTTTTGTAAAAACTTACATCGCCATAAGAACTGCTGAGAATTCCTTTCCCATGTATCTATATCAAGAACTATAAAGATCGATACTGTCCCTAACTCTTGGTGAATGTCTAGAAAGATACTATCAACCACATTATCGCTGCTATAGCTACAGTTTCTTGATTATATTCCCAGGCATCTCGTAAATATTAATCAAAAATTCAACCATGCATAGTTCTGCTGCGCCAATTTCCTACTTTAAACTCCACATCACCAAAATCCTCTCTAATTTTTCAAGTAATTTCTTTTGTTATCGATATAGATATTATTGATATACATAATTACAGACTTTGTCTCTAATATTTCAAATTATTTTTTGAACAAGTTCAATTTCATGAATACGGTAAAACGGTGGATATGTCACGAGTCTTACAACATCTGTGAAAAGCAGATTATATGAATCTTCATGAAACTTATTAGAGCTGTGTTATTACTAACTTAAATATTTTTATATGCGTGTAATTCTATCCATATACCATTTTATTGTTTGTCTTAGGCCTGTGTATAGGTCTACTTGTGGGGTTAGGCCTGTGGCTTTGGTTATTTTGGTTATGTCTGGGCATCTGCGTCTTCTGTCGTGGGGGCGCGGGGGGAGGAATTTCGGCTTGAAGGGCCTCCCCACGATTTCATGTATTATCCTCGCCAGATCCAGTATTGTTATTTCTTGGCCCGACCCCACGTTGTAGACGTCGTTGTGGGGACCCGTCTCCACAAGCCTCTTGACTATTCTCACGTGGTCGTCCACGTGCATAAACGCCCTACTCTGCGTGCCGTCGCCGATAATGGTGAACTCCTCCTCCCTCAGCACCTTCCTGATGAACTCCGGTATCACCTGGCCGTACTCGCTCGTGTCCATGCGTGGGCCGTACGTGTTGAAGATGCGGAGGACTAGGTAGCTTGAGCGGCGCCCAGCCACGTACCTGGTGTAGAACTCGCCGAAGGCCTTGGAGGCGGCGTAGCTGTCCCGCTCGGCGTAGAATTCGAGAATTATGGGGTGGTCCTCCGGAGTAGGTATCTTGAGCGGCTCGCCGTAGACCTCCGAGGAGGAGGCATATACGAAGAGGCGCGGCGGGAATCTAGCCGCGGCGTTGACCACGTTTATGGTCATCTCCATGTTGTCTTGAAACACCTTGTGGGGTATGTCGTAGAAGTACTTGGTGCCGTTAATCGCGGCGTAGTGAAACACGAGGTGGGGCTGATGCCTCTCGAAGATCTTCTCCACGGCGGCGGGCTCCCTCGCCAAGTCCACGTTGTGGAAGAGGGCGCCCTTAGGCACGTACTCCTCCCTCCCCCTGAAGAGGCTGTCGACTACCACAACTTCGTGGCCGTCCCGCAGGTAGGCCTCCGCCATGTGGCTGCCCAGAAACCCGGCGCCGCCTGTGACCAAAACCCTCATCCCGCCCCAAACACCTTAACCTTCGGAGACCTCACGCCGACCTCCCTCGTGAGGCCGTAGAGGTCGTACACCAGCCGGACGCTCTCTATGATTCGGTTTATGTTCTTTTTGTAAACCGTATGCGGTGTGAAGATCACCGCCAAGGCGCCGTTGCCGGCCGTGTTCAAGGCCTCCTCGAGATCCGCCGTGTGGAAAACCGCAGGCCCCAGCCCGCGGAGGAATTTCGCGTCTGTGTATCTATTCAGCCCGAGGTAGGGGTCGTGCACCACCACCCGGCCTGCCCGCGGCGCGACGTGCCTCAGAATCTCTATGGCGTGGGACATCCTGTAGTCGTCCACGTCGGCCTTGTAGGAGAGGCCGAGGGCGAGTATCGGCGCGTCTCCCGCCAGCTTCAAGACGGCGCGCGCCAGATGGCTGTAGAGATCGTCGTTAAACATCCGCGCAGCCACCACCTGCGGCGGGTTGTGGAGCGTCTTAAATCCGCAGAGGGCGTAGGGGTCCTTCCCAAGGCAGTACCCGCTGACCGGGCCCGGCTTGGGCAGATCCGCGTTTCTGGGGTAGTCCAGCTTAGCCAGCTCGATGACCTCATGGGCGTCCAGCTCCAGCTGCTCTGCGATCAACGCGACCTCGTTGGCGAAGGCGATACGGTAGTTACGCCAGCTGTTGTCGATAAGCTTCACCAGCTCAGCCTTCTCGGGCGGGATCGCCGTAGCTACCTTCGAGGGGAACTTCTTGAAGAGCCTAGCCGCCTCCTCGCAGCTCCTCTCCTCTAGGCACCCCACCACCTTTGGAAGAGTCTCCTCCTCGAAGACGCCGCGGCCCTCCACAAGCCTCTCCGGGACGTAGGCGAGGTGGTAGTCCACGCCGGGTCTTAAGCCCCACCGCTCCTCGATATACTTCGCCACGGCGCGCGTGGTGCCTATCGGCACAGTCGGCCTAAGGATGAGGGCGCCGCCCCTCCACCCGCCCTCCACAGCCGCCTCCACCACTTTATACAGAGGTGTTAAATAGTCTGGAGGCGCCCCCCCGCAGAAGCCTCTGTTGATATCTACCCCAATAGCAACCACCACATGAGCCACTCGGGAAAAATCGACCTCACTAAGGGTCTCGAACCGGATCCTGTCCCGATAGGCGCTTAAGTACTCAAAAAGCCCCTCCTCTACCATCTTTACACGTCCATTCCTCAACGCCTCAACCCACTCCGCATCTATATCAACGCCGAGAACCTCGCCATCGAAATACTTAGCAAACACAGCAACCATAGGCAAACCCACACGCCCCAAACCCACAACAGCCAGAGACACAGAGGCGTAATAATTAAGATTTATAAAGATTCGCCTTCGCGACGGTATGAAAGGTATGAAGATAGTTGTATTCAACTGGAGAAAGGAAGAAAATATAGGAGAGTTCACAGGTCTTAACGCAGGTCTTATGTATCTTTTGGAACTTCTTAGGACACATTGGAAAATAGACGATGTAGCAATGATAACTAGCGACAAAATGGAAAGCATTGAATCCAAAGGTATTGCAGGTTTCAGAAGATTATCAAGTAGAATCTTGGGTCCTAACAATAAAATTACCAATACTCTGCGAGAACTTAGATTTAGTAAAATGAAATGTAGAGACGATATCCTTGATGGAGAAATTCTAATAATAGATCATATACGTGCCTTATTAATGGGAAGCCATTGTTTAAGTAACTTTAGAAACAAGCTTATTATACTTCATGTTTTAGATTATTTTGAAGAATATCCATTGGCAAAATCCTATATGATCGAATACTTCAGAAAACTATTAATTAAAAATATTAAAAAACTTATTAATAAATATATAGATATTATAATATTAAATTCGCGAAGAGACTTATATATATATAGAGAGATTTTTCCTAAAAAAACTATTATATATTTACCAACAATTTATCTACCAAATGACTATGTTCCATGCGCCTATGAAAAGCCTAAGGATAAACTAATTATTAATATCGTTCACCGGTCAAATGTTTCCAATAATTTTATAAATATTATAATAAATCACATGCAAAAACAATTTGGTACCGTCTTAGTCAGATCTATTGGAAAACCTATTTCCGGTGCACAGTATATACCTTGGTTACCTACTCGTAAAGATTTCTTAGATTATCTTTCGCAGGGACACGCTGGAATAAATTTTTCAATACAGCATAATTATCAATCAGGTACTAATGTAAAAAGATATGATTATGCGTTAGCATGTAATGTTGTTTTTACCCAAAGCTTATCTGCAACCGGTGAACAACTTCCTTTCGAAATTGTGTTTATCGATGAATATGATTTACTTGCTAAACTTTACGATAAAGATATTGAATATTTTATCAATGGTGGTAAACAAAATCTTAAATACGTCTTGGAACTAAGGGAAAAATCAATTAAAAATTTTGTTAATATTTTTTCTAAATATATATAATAAATAATTAAATATTTTCTTGAAAATTCTTTTTGTATACTCGTTTGTACTCGTTCAAACTTCTACAGACGCTGGCGTTATGAAAATAAAAAGGCTGTAGAAAAGCTGACCACATGCGTTTGATAGGGGCTAGACTCTTGTCAATATTGGGGAGCATTTATGGGTTGATTGTTTCCCTTGTATATACCTTGGTTGTGACGAGACATCTGTCTGCAAGCGAGCTAGCTACATTGGTGGCTTTTAATGCTGGCAACAGCCTAGCACTTGGTATACTCGGATATGTGACGGTGTGGTATCCCCGGGTACTTGCAAAACAGCCTGAGCGTTACGCTGAACTTGCTGGTACCGGTCTTGTTGTCTCTTTTTTTGCGTGGTGCTCCTTAGTAGTCTATATGGCGCTATATGGGAGACTTGATGTTATAATACTTGCAATAGGTTTTATTATTATTGTACTTTATTCTTGGCCAGCAACAGCATATTTATCTGTATATAAGCAGAGAACATTATCTATATTAGGTAATATAAGTCAGACGATAAAGCTTGCTGGGGCCTTTGTTGTTAGACTTAACCCTTCTGTGTCTGCTGTCTTGTTGGTAAACATAGCCATGACTCTACCCACGACTGTAGCAAGGTTAGTCAAGCCAAAGATTTTCGGATCAGTTTCTCTCTTAAGGGAATTGTCCCGCGGTGCTCCTTATCAGACGCTTTCCTTGTCTTTTCCACTAGTCGGAGCAGCAACCGCCTACGCACTATACCTAGCCGGTGGTGACCTTTTGCTTTCTTATAACTATATGTTGTTTCAGATCTACAAGTCTGTATATCCTGCGTTAGCTATTGTACCACTTATGTATGGCTCGCTTCTTGCCGAGGGCAACAAGCTCCGGCGGGCACTTCTAGACGGGGCTGTCTTGCTATATCTTTATCTAGTCGCGGTGGCCGTGATGGCGAAGAGCCCCGAGTGGTACATAGCGGTTCTGCGGCCATCTGAGTTGGGTAACGTGCAACTGGCAAGGGCGGTGTGGCTCAACGGCTTTGCGCTCCTCGCCTCCGGCATCTGGCTTCACGTAGACACAACGCTGAGAGGCGTTGAGGAGAAGGTCATCTTCACGCTTAGGGACAGACCGGCGAAGGCCCTTATGTTCGACATCGCCGTGGCGCCAGCGACGATTATGCTTACATACCTACTTGCGAAGACATACAGCGCGCTAGGCATGGTTATTGCGTCTGCCATCACGAGCATCCTTACGGCATCGTACCGGCTTAAGTTGCTGGGGCGAAGCTATCTGCCCCTGCTGACGAGACTTTACCTGCCCGCTCTCTCGACGCTTGTCATATTATATATTTTACCCATCCCGCTTCTTCCCTATATGAAGGGAGGGGTCGTGGAGACCATAGCAACATACGTCCCCAACGCTGTGATACTCGCCACGGCGGTATTGGGGCTTTTTGTAGCCCTGTCTCCACCTGCAAGGGAGGCTCTCTCAATACTGTTGAGGAGACTGAGAGCGACTCCGCGTAGCTAAGATCACCACAATGCCAGCCCTTGTTCAACCTACTCACAATTCAGCCCAAACCCAAGCTGGTATTCCGTCTCGTTGACGATAGAAATCTCTTTAATTGTGTGAGGTTGTGGAATCGGTCCAAGAAAGAACAAAAATAAGCATTATCATAAAGACAGCACAATTAATTCGTAACTGAACATGTGAGACCCTACGAACTATTTGGTATCGTCGTGCCGAGACCGTGGCGGCCGGCGCGGTGCCCATAGTCCATAGGTCGGGCGGCCCTGGATCGATATAGTGCAGATGGGGAGGTACGGCGTCGGGTTTGTCGACGAGGAGGCTGCTCTCGGCATATGCAGGTCCGTGGAGCTGGCCCGGGAGCTCGGCGGCAGGGTCGTGGAGAGGGCGCGCGAATTCTCGTACGAGGTCTTTAGGGAGAGGGTGCGCAACATCGTCGAGGGACTAAACGCCTAGCAGTCCCCATCGGCCTCACCGACATCTGCGTTGTAAGAGGCCTCGGTATATCTGTTGGATTATATAGATAGTTTCTTAGTTATGTTTATAATTTTATTTTGAAATTCATCGAATGCGATATTCTTTACCCTTTTTAATGAGTTGGCGGAGTAATAGCTCCATCTGGCTCTGTCGGTGAGCATTTTGGCCACTGCGGCTACGCCCTCTTCTGCGGTCTCGTAGCCGAGGCCGTTCTCCCCCTCCTCCAGGAGGTCCGACCAGGCCCCGCCCGACTTGTGGACGACTACGGGCAGCCCCCGCGCCATGGCCTCCGCAACGGCTATGCCCCAGTGCTCGTTGATAGTGGCGTGGAGGAAGGCCCTTGCTCTGTCCATGAGGCTGTTGATCTCCGGCCTCGGGGCGTTGAGCCGCATATATACATTATATTTATCATCAATATTTTCCAAAATATTTCCGTTTTCTATTAATTTTATATTAATATCATTTTTTCTTGCTATATTTATAATTTTGTTTACATATTCCATCTGGGTCCTCGTCGTCGCTCCGCCGAAAATCACCAGCTTCGCCTCGGGCGCCTCCTTGATCAATTTGGGCATCAGCTCCGCGACGACCCAGTGGTAGCGCTTCTCCTCGCTGAAGCGCCCCAGCATGACTACGAACGGGCTCCTCTGCTCGAACGGCGTGGGCGCTTCCTGCACGTGGACGTTTGGGGGCAGCGGCGGGTTGAGCACCTCGGGCCTTTCTCCGTGCACCATCTCCACCACGCGGGCTGTCCACCGGGAGTTCGTCAACACGAGGTCTGCGGCGGCGAACGGGCTCTCCCGGAGGTATCTAGGCAACAACGCCGTGAAGGTCTTCCAGTATATGTTTAGCGGGAATTTTCCGTATCTCTCCATGATGTAGGGATCTTCGCCGTACGCCAAGCCGGTCCCTCTGTACTTCTTGTCGATAATAACCTCAAGGGGGAAGTGGATATACTCTACGATTTTTAGGCCTTTGGATCTATATCTAACTAGGGGCTTGTAGGTCTCGTCGTCGATAAACATCAGCGACGCGTTGAATTTCTTGATCGCCTTTTCCGCAGGTCTCCACATGTAGAGCCTGGTCCACAGCCCAAAGGCCTTGATGTTGTAGGGCATCAGCGTGATCGCGGGGTACCGCGAGATGTCTATTCCGTACCAGTCGACGTAGCGCGACGGGTCGAACTTGAAGGTGCCTGTGAGGACCGGCGGCAGGCCGGCGCTGTCCAGCGCGACCGCGGCCGAGGCGCATACGAGCTGTCCCCCGCCTGGGGAGCCCCAGTAGCGGTGCGCGACGACGGATCGCGGCATCGGCCGCCTGCACAGCGGAATTAAAATAGGTTTCGTAGGTTCCAGAGGAGGGAGGCCGAGTATTTTATGTAGTATAGATAGAACTCGCGGTTTCCGAACTCCCGCATGAGCCCTCTTGCGAACTGGCGGTGGGCCGCCGCCACCAGCACCTCGGTCGCCTTGCCGGGAGTGGAGCCGTGGTGTAGGTGGTGGCTTGCGACGACCCAGGGGACCTCCTCTATGCCCATGAGGTGCGCGATGACGCCGAGCAGAGTCTCGTCGCTTATGAAGTTGCGGAGCCAGACGTCTACGCGGTTTAATGCCCTCTCTATTTTTGTCAGCAGTTCCTTTTCTGGGAATTTAGAGATGGCGACCACTTGCTTCGGACCGATGAAAAACATGGATCCTCCTTTTAATATATTTTTTGTAGAAAATACTTTATACGAATATATTTGATTTCCATCTAATTCACTAATTTTTCTACTTCTTGATAAAAAATGATGCGGATTTCTTTTCCACGCTTCTTCGTCCAACACGGTATAGATCGGGTACGACTTTAGTCTTGGGTGCAGCGACGCGAGCGTGCTGTCTATGACGTTGTCGCTATCCACGATTAAGGCCTCGGAGCCTATTTCCTGTAGTTCCTTGAGCATGTCGATCCAGGTATTGTTTCTATTCCGCCAGTTGCCGTATTTCAGCTCTATGTTATCTGGAAGAACCCTCTTCAAGATTTTCTTCTGCTCATCACTAAAAACATTATCTATAAATACAAACGAGATTTTTGGTTGTATAACATTGATATTATTTATAAAATATGTATTAATCTCATGTATTCTGTAGAAGGGTAAGTAGGTAGCAAGAATCATAACCGTAGAAATACTTTCACTTAAAAACTTATCGAGACGGACCGGAGGACATACGATACATACGTCACATCTAGTGAGCGAGGGCGGCCGGGCTCCCTAGTCGATACGGCTAGCCCATTCAAGCCAGACCTACGGGAGATATCTTGGCGGCCAGTCTCCAACGGCTTTTCCGCTCGCCAGAACTCCAGACATGCGGCATCTGCCTCAGCCGTCTTGTATCGTTCCTCCGTTTGGGCTCCCCTTTTGACGTCGTTACGACGTCCAGCGCGCCAAGGCCCTCCTCGCCTCTTCCAGCGCCTTCTCAAGCTCCTCCGTCTGCCTGGCGCGTCCTTCGAGCGCCTCGACGCGGCGTAGAAGCTCCTGCGTGAGCAGCAGCACGTCTGCGGCTGCCTCCCCCCGCGTGACGTATTTAGACAAAACGGCGTCCGGATCCGGCCCGTGGTGCTGGTAGTCGTGGAGGTCAAGCGCCTTATCCGTCCAGGCTGAGACGCCGTAGTGACCCGCACCCTCCAGAAGCCTACCCAGCTCCTTCATCCGGCTGGGGACCCGCGGCACGGCCTTCGCCTCAAGCCACCTCCTCTCCTCCTCTGTCTTGGCGAGGGCCTTCAGCCTGTCCAGCTCCAGCCGCAGCAGAGCCGCCAGAAGCGCCCTCCACGCCTGGAAGGCCTTACACGCGGCGTTTCGAGTGAGGCCCCTCTCCAGAAACTCCAGCGCAAGCCTCGCCTCCCCCAGAGCCTCAAGGAGACGGGCCTCCACATACGCCGCGTCGGAGGGCCTGGGCAGAGGACGCTCCACAAGCTCAACAGCCATGCGAGACGCCGTGTATCAGCTTAAAAAATCTATAGCCGGCGGGGGTGTTGCTTCGGGCTGCAGTGCCTCCGACGCCGGAGGGGTTGCGGTTTTGATCGGCATCACGGGGCCACCAAGGAGGATCTGAGGCAATATGCCACAAAGCAGCTGAAGAAATGGGCCGAGGAGAGGTTCGCCACGAAGGAAGATATAAAGCGTATTGAGGACAAGATGGCCACGAAGGAGCAAATTGAGGCTCTTGCAATTAGCGTGGAGGACAGCGGGAGGGACATGGTCCAGTACCTTCTGGAGCAACGGGGCCACAGGTGCGCGGCGGAGAGGCTGCGCCTAGACGCGGAGTACGAGTTCGACATATACTGCAACGCCGGCGCGCTGACGGCTGTCGGCGAAGCCAAGGTTAGGGCTGGCGGCCGCGACGTGGAGAGGGCCATCGAAAGGATACGGGAGCTCCAGAGGAGGTGGCCGGAGAAGATTTCGGGAAGGCTTGTGCCTGTCCTCTATTCCCTCGTCGCTGAGCCCTCGGCCGTCCAAAGGGCGAGGGAGCTCGGCGTCTGGCTCATAGAAAGCAAGAGGGAGGCCGTGGCGCTGGAGGAGGCCTTCGGGGCAGGCGGCTCCAACGCGTAGAGCCCCGCCCCGTGGATCCTCATGCGCCTCGCGGAGATGCCCCCGGAGGCCTTGAGACGGCCCTTCCCCCTCTGCCGCCGTCTCGGGGAGCGGCACCCGTAGTTGCATTTGCGGGATCCAGCAGGCCGCGTATGACGCGAGCGAAAGGAGGCGTAGGGGGGCCGCGTTGAGCAGGCCGCACCGGACTCGGGCTGGGCGTCCGCGTCGAAAACACGGCCAGGGGGACGTCGGGCGTTGTCCGCCCGCTTTATGCAATACTAAAAGGCCGAACCCCGAAGGAGGTAGTGGGGATCTTCACGGTGTTGTAGCTACCTGCCTTCCCGAGCCCCCCAAGGCTTCCTTCGAGCGTTGAGGGGTCGCCGAGCGGCCGGCCCGTGCCCGGCGCCCTCCTCGTGACCCTCGCTGGTCCGCGTCTTGAGATCGGAGTGGACGGCCCTGCCCGCGACGGGGTCGGGCCGAGCGCCCTCCTTGTTGCGCCGCCTCTTCGGCCGCTGCGCCTATCCTAGGGCCGCGGAGACCTCCGGCGCCCCACGGAGGCCCGGCACGCGGACTGCCGCAGCCTCCGCGTAGCCGGCGCGGGTTCCGAAACTTTTATCTCACCACCTTTTGAGGGGTGTGAAGCTCGTCATCGTCTCCAACCGCCTGCCCGTCACCGTTGTTCTGAGGGAGGGCAGGGCGGAGCTGAGGGAGGCCGTCGGGGGGCTGGCCACGGCGGTTAGGTCGTTTCTGAGGGCCACCGAGGGAGGCCGGGCCCTCGGGTTCTCCGAGGTTCTGTGGGTGGGCTGGTCTGGGGTGAGGGCCGAGGCGGAGACGGCGGAGGTGAGGTCCATGCTGAGGGACCGGGGGCTGGTGCCCGTGCCCTTGAGCGGGGACGAGGTGAATTTGTTCTACGAGGGCTTCTGCAACTCCACCCTCTGGCCGTTGCTCCACG
>WYEB01000641.1_pt1 | contig 11812 bp, 18 predicted proteins | sample 6343061 | NCBI WGS metagenome assembly WYEB01 (sample SAMN13812332, study PRJNA600296) | hot springs metagenome | biome: ENVO:00000051; feature: ENVO:00002007; isolation source: sediment sample from Evening Primrose shelf | place: USA: Yellowstone National Park, Evening Primrose Hot Spring ... | reverse complement strand
CGGCAATAGAAAAATATTTCTGAAGGTAGGACTACCACACATCGACAAACATGAGGATAGCGGTTCCAGTTGTTAAGTCCGGTGACAAAATCCTCCTAGTGCCACACTTCGGCAGGGCTCCCAGCTTCGCGATTATCGACCTAGACGGAAACAGCTACAGAATAGTCGAAATATTCCAGAACCCCTTCCTAACCCACTCACACGGCAGGGGAGTAGGAATAGTCAACGAGCTAGTAAAGAAGGGGGTAAACACCCTCGTATCGCTCGGAGCGGGCTACGGGGCCTACTACAGGCTAAGAGAGCTCGGCATAAAGATCTACTACGTGACGCCCCCACAGGGCAAAAAGACAATGACCCTGCAAGAAGCAATAGAAATGTTCCTAGCCGGAAAAGCCGAGGAAGCCACAGGACCACGAGAAGAAGACGAGGAACATTAAGTTATCCCTGCGAAATAGAATACGAGTTTCAAGACTTTTTCAGCAAAATGTCTATTTCTCATACGTCTGTAATCCCGCCAAAAATGATACCTTTCGACTCTGTGAAGAAAAGCCCACATGTATCCTGCTATATTGTGGATATGAGCTTTAATACTTCTCTTTTCGTGTGGCCTAAGCCCTACAAATCTGCTAAGTATCAAGACAATCAAAAGCATAACTGGCGAGAGCCCCCACTTATAGTACTCGACACCGTAAGCAAATTCACGTTTGTAATCAAAAATCACTGGCGGGACAAGTAAATTTTCCGCATGATATGATTCTGGCCATATGCCTTTCGAGATACTCAAAGCAAAGATATACCCATCATCGCAGTGGCTTATTGGATACTTAGCTTTCAAGGCTTTTACAAAGAAGGGTACCGAAATAAGTAGAGCCGCTCCAATCCCACCTACGGGAGCTTTGCGCGAAATAAGGAATAATACATAGTCCTTCGGCAAAGCAACGTCGCAGTCAACCTTGAAAATGTAGTCAAAATCTAGTAGCCTTATTCCATAATTATCATTAATGATCCTTAATGCTACATTTATTGAGAAGCCTATACGAACGGGCAAAGGCCATTCTTTTCGTGTTGGTACAACAATATTAGGTGAATCCGCAACTATAGGTCGAGCAGATATAATAAAGATCTTTTTGTCAATCCCCTCTTGCTTCTTTGCGCTTAGAAATTTTGCATGATTGAAACTAGCTTGATCTTTACAAAGGTAGAGCATCAGCACCTTTGAATGAGTCATGAAGACAAATCTCTTTAATGATAGATATAAAAATTATCTTACAAACTCAACAATTAAATAGTCAATTAGAGAAAAAAATCGAGATAAATGGAGGATGCATCTATGCTATTTTTAAGAATAGCTCCTTCTTAGCATAGAAATATAAATTTATCCCATTGCCTTTAGCGTTATTTTAAAATACTTTAGTTACCAAAGAGTGACTGTGTCTTACACAGTTATAATTGCTGCACACAATGAAGAAAAATACATTGGAAATGCTTTAAAAACTGTCTTCGCTCAAACAATGCCTCCAAAAGAAGTAATTGTAGTCTTGGACAGATGCACAGACAAAACGGGAGAAATTGCTAGAAAATTTCCAGTAACAATTATTGAGAAAAATGAGAAAAAGTGGGTTTTTTCATACGCGGAAAACCTAGAGATAGCAAGAAAAAAAGTGAAAACGCCTTTCTTTGCTATTGTAGACGCAGACGTAGAGCTAGAGCCGACATATTTCAAAGTATTGCTGTCAAATATAAATGAAACAACAGGTTGCATAAGTGGCAAAGTATTAACGAAAAGTAATACCATACTTGGAAAACTATTGTCTCTATGGGAAAAAACCTATAAAATCTCGTTCAACAGGAGACCAAGAGGGTGTGCTCTTCTTGTCCGCAACGAGCTACTAGAAAAGATAGGAGGAATAAAAGATGTACCGGCTCCCGACACTTACATCCAAGACGAAATCATGAAAATGGGCTACAAAGTAGAAATTGTTGAAAACGTCAAGGCCTACCATGTCAGAGAAATCTCGCTTAAAAGAGCGCTTAAAACTCAATTCAATTCAGGCATCGCGAGATACATTATGGGAAAAAGCATTCTAAAAACTCTCGGACACTCGATTGTGAGATTGAGACCATTGGTATTCGCTGGATATATCTATGCAATGTTCTCAAAAGAAAAACAAGAGCTCAAAAGAAAAGTGAAAGGTGCACTCTAATATTCCTTCTTTTTTACCATCCATTAGGAAAATTACAAAGTTCGTCAACATTGTCGAAAAATAATTAAACATTTTGAAACGATAACTAAGGTTGAACTTGAAATGCTAAGGAAAAACCTATCTTTGATACGGCGTAAGATCACCTTGCGCGATTTATTCATGAGTTTACTATGGAAATCCTTTTTACGAGAACAATCAATATATAATTTTTATTTGAAAAATTTCAAGTTTATTGACAGAAGAAATGGTACACAAGATGTATCTATCCTGTTACTTGCTGGAAAATATGATTTCGCCTGGGAGACTACATTCAAAAGACTTTATGAATACCAGCAAAGCATAGACGTAATAGTAATTAATCCAGGAGGAATTAGCGGAGAGCTGTGCATGAAAATGGCAGAGGAATATGGCTGGAGCTATTTTGAAAGCAAACAGAACAATCTTTCATCTGTACAAAACTATGTTATAAGAAACCTAATAGATAGCAATAAGATAATAAAGATAGACGATGATGTACTTGTCACTAAAAACTCAATAAAAAATCTTCTCAAAACTTATAGTATCTTAAAAGAAAAAAACTTTGATGTTGCATTCATAGCTCCAGTCATTAATCTTAATAACGTCTCCTATTATTACTTTTTAAAAACTTTAGATCTTGAGGAAAAGTATAGGCAAAAATTCGAAGAACCATTAATTTTTAAACATTGGACCAAGCAGAAGATATGGTATGACCCAGAAGTTGCTATTTGGATATGGGAACATTCACTACCCTTAAATGATACAGCTAGCATTTTCGAGACAAAAAATAAAGATATGTGGACACCTATTCCTGTCCGATTCTCAACAAATATGATATTATTTGAGAGAAAATTTTTGCTGGAACACACGCCGGGACTAATGGCCCGCCCACCACGTGTTTATAATAAAAAATCGATCGAAGCAAGAAAAGAAAGAGCCACAATATTGCCTGATTTTGATGAAGCTAGTATAAATTATTATGCAGATACCTTGAAGTATGCACGAATATTGGCTTTAGATGCATTCGCGGGTCACTTGTCTTACAATTTACAAAGAGAAAAAATTAAAAAATGGTATGAAAAAAATAAGAAAAGATTACTAGAAGATCTCTAAACCCTAGGTTACACCGAGTTATGGGAGTTATAAATTTTAAAATCTAATTCTAGTGATTTTTGGTATATCTTGTCCGTATTCCAATATTCCCAGCTTCCCCATCTACCAAAAGTAAGGATACCCATATCCCTGAGTTCCTCAAAAATGATTCCTACGTCTTTTGAATGCGCCAATGTATAAATTGGATACCCATATTTGTGTATCCATCCTTCTGCAACTTCTATATCGTCTTCCCTAACAACTCCTAATTCAACAAGCCCACTCATGACCTTTGCTCTAACCTCGTCTAAGTCGATTTTCTCGCCACGAGGAATAGTGACTTCAGCGATAAGGGTAGCCCTGTCTGGTGGAGTATCTTCGCCATAGTTAGAGATCCAGGCATACCTATGGAAGATTATCTTTTTGTCGGGAACATAGACCCAGTGCTGCTTTGGCGCTTCTCTCCTTAAACCCAAACCTACTACAACCACAGAATTATACTCTAGCTTATCAGAGGTTCTGAAGGCCTCTTCGCTTAGATCGAAAATATTTGGAGCTTCTACTAGTGGAAGAGTGCTTAAAACTCTATCAGCTCTAAGCCAGCCATTGAGAACGTATTCTCCAGAGATGTTTTTCACCTTTCTCACATCTTCTCTTAGAAATGTTACCCCAAGCGTCTTTGCTGTCACATATGCGGACTCCCACTGCTTGAATATTCCTCCTTTCCTAGGATAATAAAAAATGGACTGCTCCTTATACCCCACAGTCGGTATGCCGGCAACCGTTTTAACTATGTCTTCTAGGAATGGGAGGGGAAGCCTACCAGGTGTATATACCCAATCTGCAGAGAGCTGTTCCAGGGGTCTTTTCCATATCTTTTCATTATAAGGTATTAGATAATCTTCTGCTACTTCTTTGCCAAAAGTTTTATAAATCCATTCTTTGAAGTTTTTTGGTTTCTCGTCATGATATTCGGCCAATGCCTTGATGAGGGAATAGCCATATCTAGCTCTTTTCTCCGGAGAAAAAACATATAGTCCATTTTCGAATGGATAAGGAACAAATGTACCGTCAAAAAACACATAGGACATTCTTTCCCTAGAAACCCAGTCCCCACCCAAGGATAAGATCCCTTCTAGAACCTCTCGGCTCCTACTAAAAACTACATGACTACCGCCTGCATCAAACAAGTAGCCATTAATATTGATAGATTTCAATAGTCCACCCTCAAAGTTCCTATCCACACAGATAACCTCGGCTTCAGGGTAAAGTTTCTTCAACCTGATTGAAAGAACAAGGCCAGACCATCCACAGCCCAGGACCGCTATTCTTGACATAAGTGATCTAAGAGCAGAAAATTCTTTTCAATAAAAAAAGTTATGATTCGAATTCTTACCTAAATACCGTTAAAATTAAGATCAAATGATAGATCGATGTATTCATCCTGTTGAAAGTCGTCGCTACTCAGCCCCAAACCCGGCTGAAAATAGTTCCACGCAGTCCTAACTAGTTCAAGCCAGTCCACTTCAGGCTCAGCTTTGACCACAATATTAGCATGACTCAGGAGCGCGCTAACCATACGTAAACAAATATTTACTTTTCGCAAATTTTTTTCCCTTACATACACCCAGCACTGCTACTTTAAAGACTAAGAGATGTGTTGCCTGAGCTTCTTCTCTAAGCGGACGTAATAGGTCTGCTTAAGGGATTCTTCCTCGTCGAGAACCCTTATATAGTTTTCAGAGATCCACCTCTTAAACCTTTCATTGTCAGAAATATATATAGGAACATAGTCCCTAATAACCTTGTAGAGCAACTCGTTAGGGGCAACCTGCAGGTCAATAATGTCAACCTCATCGGCTGGAACTCCTAGCAAGTCTGCCATCTTTAGGGCGATTTCTTCTAGCTCTTTTTGTGCCAGCGGTTTTTCCGCTAGGACAGCAATATCATAGTCGCTGTCAGGCCTATAGTCGCCCCGAGCCCTACTGCCAAAAAGCAGAACAGCAATTATCCCTCGATACTGCTTAAAAACTGCTATCATATCACTCGACACATTCTCATGAGGCGGATCTACCCCAAGCCTCTCAGCTAGCTTGATTATTGTCTCCAGTAGCGCTGAAACTGTCCCAAATACTTGGTTTCCAATCTCTACGAGATCCTCCCTAGGCACCCTCCGATAGGCATGCGCAAGCAGATTCCTAGTCCTTGCCATCCTCGCCACCTCACCAGCAAACCATTCAGATACTAAGCCCTTTTCAGCCAAAGGCTTCGCCAGCTCCGCGTAGGAGCCCGGCTTTCTCAGCCCAGCCTCAGAAATCAGAGAAGCTAAAGCGTCAAGAACGTTCTGATGCAGAGAATAAAGATACCATCTTAAGGCGGCCTCCTCCAGATCGCTGGAAACTCCAGAGCCAACTAGCTCTTTCACCTTGTTAAGGCTCTCCCAGGCCTGCGACACCAAGCTCCTAATCTCCACATATAGCTCTCCGCGAATCTAAGAAATAAAATTTGCCAAAAAGCCTCATGTCCCTATTTTGCCAGAAGAAAACAACACTCATTTGATTCCATCTAGCAAACAGGGCTTTTTAGGCTAGAACAAAACAGCGTTAGAAGAGCCTATCCGCACTCCCTAAGCCTGTCCGACACAGGGCTCGGCAGTTTCTCTGGCAGAGACCCCACAATGATGAGAAAGGTCCACTCCTTAAGCCTGAACCTATATTCCTCTGGAACCTCGCCCTCCACAGCCTTATCCATGTAGCCGTGGAAAACCTTATCGCTTGGGAGCTTTATCACACCCTTAAGTAATGCGTTAAATATAGTCAAGTAAAAGCCAAGCCAGAACCTCTCTTCAAGAGTAAGCTCCGGAAAACAATAAACAAGCCAGACCGCCACTTCCTCGAGTATACAAGTGGCGTGTGAACCCCCAAGGCAAAAGTCATTAACGGTTTGTCCCTGACAACTGGCTCTGTCCAGAGGACAAGCCCTTTCCAATGGTAACGGGAACACAGAAAGCCGTCAAGCAAGGTAACAGGCTAATGGTCGAAGGGCTTGTATAGGTCAAGTCTCCAGTAAAAATAGTGTATCTCTTTATCCCCTATTTTCTCGATGAAAACCTTCTCGGGCTCCTTATCTATTAGGACTATTTCCCTGCCTAAACGAGTAGACAGGCTTCCCATCGATATACCCCACAACCACCAAGTCCTCGGGACGTATAATTTCTACCCCCCTCTCGGCAAGTGCGCCCAGATCACGCAGAGCATTTGCGACACTCAGAGCTTCGGCCAGAACACTCCCAGCGTCGTCGCCAACCGAAAACCTATAGACAGCCTCCTTGAGATATTCCCTGATCAAAAGCAAGCCGTCACTCTCCAAGCCTCCTTTAGCAGGGCCGCCAGACCCCAAAGCCTGCTGAGAACCCGTATCAAGCATCCTCTCCAACCTACCCACGAGACCCAGGATTTCCAAGAGCTTGTCAGCATCTACGCTACCCCTATTGCTACTCGTCTCCTCCAGCAACTTTATGAGCTCTTCGAGGCCTTCCCTCCAACTACCCAAGCCCGAAGACAACTTCTCCCCACTTTCAGAACGACTACGCGATATTCTCCTCGATTTCCGCCTGACACTCATCCTATATTGAATAGAAATAACAAGTATATAAAGCAATACCAGCCTCGCTTAGACCTCTTTTCAGCTTATAAAGAAAAGGCAGAAATAAGCGGGGGCTTGGATATTTTTCCTTTATATGTCACAGCCTGATATATGTTTACATCTTTATCCGAGCGTCTTTCGTCAGGTGTAATATTGGCTGACTTTCAGGGAGTACACATTATAGTTCTATAGCCGGTGTTCTTTCTAGCTTCCCAGTGACGGGGTTAACCTTAAAGCCCAAAATTTATAGCGTAGTGTACCCGATTACCGGCATCTCTTCGTCTCCCCCTATAGCCACGGGGACAAGCCTCCTGATCCCCTCCATCTCAACCTCTCCATACGCTAGCCCACGCGTCACAGTTCTCCCATCTCCAAGCATGACCTCAGCCTTGTACATGACTTGAAGACCTATCTTCGAAGCCACCCACATCGGAATCTTCGTGAAAGTTGCACCCGTATCCACAATCCCCTCCAGCTCGACAAAAACCCCACCACTATAAACCCTGAACTTTACACGAGTCTCGCCCACAGGCAACCAGCCATTAAGAAATATCCCTTAGAACACTATAATACTTTTCCATATGACAAACTTTTCAAGTGATTTCTCCACCTTCTCTATTAACGCGCGCTCTGGAAATAAAAGGTTGCAATCACTGAAAAGAATTAGCTTTTGGGCGAACTCGGCTCTCAATGCTTCTTCTGGATTCTTTTCGGCTTAAGCCAGCCCGGTCACAAAATCAATCAAAATGTTTGTATCAACAACAAATGGGTAGCTACTCGAGGTTGAAGACGACATCCTGAAAGCCCCAAGAATTAAGTAGCTCCGAGACAACCCTCATTCCGACATCATAATGGTAAGATACCTTTAGAGCCCTAGCCCACTGTGACGGGTTCTCCCACGGTTTCGTTACTGGAGCTCGTTTGGGAAGGTTCTCACGGGCACCATAAGCCGCTAAAGCAAAGGCTTCCAGCGTCTTGCCTTGAAGGAAGTATCCAAGACCAGCCACCACATACGCTGCACCCGCCACGGACGATTTAAGTAATGCATAAAGCATTATTGAAAGATCCAGAAACCACTCGTCGCCAGAATGAAGATAAAACAAGTGTAGAATCCTTAACATCTCAAACATCTCATCAAAGGCTTTCATTGAGACCTTTGCTATTTCACCAAAATCCTCTACCAATTCTCTCTTCATTTTCTCCTCAAACGCTTTTTTAAGCTCCTTAAGTCTGTCTCGGTGCATCTCAACAATTTTCCCAATTAGGGCAAATGTCTCGCTAAGTGGACGCTTCTCAAAGGGAACCTCCAAAGCTTCTGCAAAAATTTCGCTAAGCTCCTGTAGAAAGTCTTTCCACAAACCTTGAAGAAAATCAATATAGTTTTTTCTAATTTTTTTCTCAGCGGCTTCTAACCTCACTGTGTCTGTTTCAAGAAGCTTTAAAAGCAGGGATGCCGAGTTTTTGGTTCTCTGCATCACTATCACAGCTTAATTTATTTTTCTATTTGGTTTAACATAAACGAGTAAATATATTTAAATATTTACTCAACGTTCTTTCAATCCTATTCTGGCAAAAATTGTTTTATTTTAATAAAGAATTTGTAAACCAATTTTTATGTTATCGTTCAAATATCACTCTTTTTACCTTAATTCTTTCTCTTATACTAAGAAGAGATACAAACGGCCTCTACGTACCCTTCAATTTCGAAAAAGACTGAATTTCACGACGGAACTATCAACGGGAAACTTACACCAAAAATTCCCCACATATTACTATGAACCTTTTCCTGCCATGACAGATTTTTCAAGCGATTTCTTCACCTTCTCTATCAGTGGCTCCGCAAGCGCCTCTACAATGTTCTCGGAGGCGTTCCAAATCTCTATACCCACAATGTTCCCCTCCCCGTCAATGTCCACAAAGATATCATCATTCAATGGCTGAGTCTCGCGTGCCTTCTTGCCCGGGGCAACATCGATATAAAGTACGTCGTGTCTTTTGTCGTACCTCACCCTCATTGAATCTTTACCCAGAATCCTTTGCTAAGCTTGCTCCTAATAAGTATAACCAACTTGGATGACTTAAATGCTGTAACAACTCTGAATTTTTCATTTGTCACCTCATAAACAACAATAAGTGCTAGGTCGTCCTTCTTAATAGCCACCATGCAACCCGAACGCCTATCCAAGAAGAGCTTAGCTTGAGCTAGAAATAGCATTAAGTATTGACTCTGTATCAAGCTCACTTTTAACGATAGCTTCCTTTGCATGTTTAGTGAAGACTAGCTTTCTCTTACTCATGTCAATATGATCCCCTAAGCATTTTTCTTTAATTCAAATTATCTCAATAATATGTTCGAGGAGTATTTTCGGGTCTTTCCTCATAGTATCCTCTTTTCCTCCATGAGAACTCTTTCCCTAAGAAGAGGGTGCAGGGAACCATACGTAACAATGTCCACCCTCCTGCCGAGAACATCCTCTAGCTCAACCTTCAAGCCGGCCAAGTCCAGCAGGCTCCTACCCCCCTCAAATTCGACAATAATATCCAAGTCGCTATCCTCCCTAGCCTCCCCACGAGCAAAAGACCCAAAAACAGCCGCTCTCCTCACACCATGGCGCCGCAATACTGGGACAATAATCTTCTTTAAGTCCTCCATGTTTCCAAAGAAGTTACATTTAGAGATACATATATGTTTTCTGCTAAACCGAGCAACCCGCATCCCACCACTCGCCAAAACTTTATCCGAGAACCCTAAAAAACTCATCCTCCCGACTAGCTCGTCACTAGACTCTATAGCCTCCCTCTCATGTTCAAGAGGCTCCTCTCGAACTAGGCTACTAAGAAAGTTCAAAGCTCTCGCGTTGCACACGACTCCAATGTCTAAAGAGGGACGAGAACACGTCAAAGCTCTTACAAAAGCTTCCTCAACTTTTCCACAAACTCCTTGACACTCTCTAGTCCCTCCTCAACAATTTCCCCGGGAAGCCAATTCTCGTAAAAATTCTGGTGAAGAGACACGGCAGAAAGCCAGAGCCTGGGTATCTCCCTATCACCCCTCTCACTGCCAAGCTTCGAGACATATCGGTGCAACTCCCCATGACTCCTAAGCTCTCTCCCTTCCTTAGCGGCTAGCGCTTTAACAATCTGAGCCGCTGCACCCCAAGCCTTCTCAGATGCCTGCACATAGTCACCCTTAGCCAGGAATTCCTCGGCCTCTCTCAAATACTTCTCAGAAAGCTTCAGGTGCAACTCACAACTTGTATCGGGATCAAGACTCTCCCCAAGAGTCTCCGACAAGATCTTCACGACAAGCTCCTCCTCCGACACGCCCCTCTTCTCAGACTCCTTTCTTATCCTTTCTTCAAGCCTCCTAGGCAAAACAATCAAAGAAAACCCCATAATATTGATTCTTTCTAAGCCCAATATAAGTGTTTAGCATCAAGTTAGCGCGAGCGCTCGCTAATAATTCAAAAGCTGTCTCAGCTTCTCGATAAACCTTTTTACGTCCCTAATGTTCCCCTCGACCATTTCTCGGGGAAGCCAGTTCTCGTAGAAGTTCTGGTGAAGCATCCCGGCGGACTGCCAAAGCCTTCTCAGCTCCTCGTCTCCCGTCTCCTTGACGATCCTCGCAACCTCCCGGTGCAGTTCACCGTGGCTCCTGATCGTCCTCCCCTCCCTTGCAACCACGGCTTTAACCATCTGGGCCGCGGCCCCCCATGCCTTTTCGGACGCCTGTAAATAGTCTCCTTTCCTCAGAAGCTCCTCCGCCTCCATGAGCTCCTTTTCTGACAACCTCAAATGCATCTCGACTTCTGATGCTGGGTCGATATGCTCACCAAACCTCTCCGACAAAACCTCAACTAAAAGCTCCTCCTCTGACGCTCCCACTCTCTCGGACTCCTTTTTCAGCCTTTCAGCAATACGTTTAGGCAAAAACAGCTCCAACGAAACTACATTTTCCACAGTTATAGAAATATCACTCTAACTTATAAAGCTTCAAACAAATAAATCCCTGGGAACCACGACTACCTCCTGACGAAAAACTTAACCTAGGAAAAACCCAAAAAAGGGACCACTAGAATCAACTTTGTAAAGAGAAGGGAAACTCGAAGGAGTCCTACTTTTCGTCCCCAACTCAGCCACTTAATTCTGATCTAAAAACAGCGCTTGAATCCATTCCAGTAACTCGCATATCCAAGTTAAGGTTAAAGCTATAAGTCAGCCCTAGCAACGAGTTGATGTAATATGGAGAAGGCAATAATCAAGGTACATAAAAGGGGTATCATTGTTATACCGAAGAGAATAAGAGAAATGCTTAGCATCGATGAAGGAACCCTCTTAGAACTAAGGATCGAAAACGGCAAAATCCTTCTTGAGCCCCTCGACCTCTGGGGAAGGATGTGGAAGTGCTGTCAGGGCAGTGCCGAAGAAGCAGAGGAAGAACTGAGTAGAGAGGAGGAAAATTTTTGGGCCAAGAGAGAGTAAAGTCATTCTCAATGAATACATGCCAATTGGCAACTCACGCTTGGGAGCTACGTGAAGTCTATCATCAAGTCAGGGGAAGGACTGCTCGCAGAATATCTTCCAGCGGGAATAAACAGTGCTAGAATCTTACCAGCTTCTTGAGCTCCCCAACCAATTGTTTCACGTCCTCCGCGTACTCTCTTACAACGTCCCCACTCAGCCAATCCTCATAGAAATTTTGGTGCAACGTGCTGGCCACAGAGAAGAGCCTCCTGAGCTCGGGGCTCCCCAGCTCTTCGCCCAGCCTCCTAACATAGCTAAATAGCTCGCCATGAGAAGAGACCGAGACACTCCTACTAGCCGCAACAGCCTTAACCATAAGCGCCGCCGAG
>WYEB01000640.1_pt1 | contig 11845 bp, 10 predicted proteins | sample 6343061 | NCBI WGS metagenome assembly WYEB01 (sample SAMN13812332, study PRJNA600296) | hot springs metagenome | biome: ENVO:00000051; feature: ENVO:00002007; isolation source: sediment sample from Evening Primrose shelf | place: USA: Yellowstone National Park, Evening Primrose Hot Spring ... | reverse complement strand
TCCTGATGGCGGCTGGCGTGGTCTTCAGGTTCCTCGTGGGCAACTTCAACAGGCTCAGGGAGTACTACGCTGACGCGAACGCTGCCATGGTGACGTCGCCAAGGTCCATACAGAGGGCCCTTGCAAGGCTCTACGTAGCTATGAAGGGCGAGAGGTACCTGACCCATCAGGTCAACTCCACCTCTTCCTCTATTCTCAAGATGCTCTTCATAGTGGCTCCCCTCGTCGAGATCCACGGGGGCTTCCTCTACGAGCCTGGCCACAGATGGGGACCGTGGAGGAGGTCGCCTGACCTCGGAAGGTACAGGAGCATAGACATAGACTCGATAGTGGAGTCGGTCAAGAGGGAGAAGACGAGCGCCACAGAGGAGGTGTTCGCCACCCACCCGCCGATACCGAAGAGGTTAAGGTTTATAGATAACTTGAGGTACTCTCTTGGCCTTGCCTGAAGGGGGTTAAGGGTTGAGCGGGAAGCCCAGGCTCTTCATGACCAGGGAGATACCGTTCCCCGCCACAGAGAAAATGAAGGAGCTCTTCCAGGTCGAGGTGTGGCCCGAGTACAGACCTCCCACCAAGGAGGAGCTTGTATCACGCGCTAAGGGGGCTAAGGCGCTGGTCACCTTACTTGAGGACAAGATCACATGCGACGTCATAGAGTCCCTCCTCCCAGACCTCAGGATAATAGCTCAGTACGCGGTGGGCTTTGACAACATCGACCTCAACTGCGCCACACGGCACGGCGTCTACGTGACTAACACCCCAGAGGTGCTGACCGACGCCACCGCGGACTTCACGTGGGCTTTGATACTGGCCGTGACGAGGAGGGTCGTTGAGGCAGATAGGTTCGTGAGGGACGGCAGCTGGAAGCGCTCAGGGACTGCCTGGCACCCGACCATGATGCTGGGCTATGACCTCAAGGGCAAGGTCCTGGGCATACTTGGCGCCGGCAGGATAGGCAGGGCGGTGGCCAAGAGGGCCCTCGGCTTCGACATGAAGATAACATACTATGACGTCCAGAGGGTACCCGATATGGAGGCCCTGGGGGCCAGGTACGTCGACCTTGAGACCCTGTTCAGGGAGAGCGACATACTTACGATACACACCCCCCTGACCCCTGAGACCCAGAACCTGGTTAACGAGTCCAGGCTGAAGCTTATGAAGAGAACGGCCTTCATTGTAAACACGGCCAGGGGCAAGGTAATTGACCTCAACGCCCTCTACAGGGCCCTGAAGGAGGGCTGGATAGCCGGCGCAGGCCTTGACGTGTTCCCTGAGGAGCCCCTTGACCCCAGCCACCCCATAACTACGCTACCTAACGTAGTGCTGGCCCCTCACATAGGCAGCGCCACCTATGAGACAAGGGCCAGGATGGCCGACGTCGTTTACCAGAACCTCGAGGCCTTCGTCAGGGGTCAGGTGCCGCCCACTTTAGTCAACAGGGACGTAGTTAGGGTCAGGCCTCCAGGCCTTTGACAAAATGAACGACAAGCCTCGCCCTAAGGGGCGAGGAGGTCAGTTACGTGGTCGGTGGAGCCGCCCTGGTTCAGCCTTCAGGCTCGCTAATAGGGCCAGGCGGCCTCGTGGTCCCGCGGAAGGTCGTCCCACCGCAGGGCTTCAAGGTCTGTGGTATGACGCCCAAGGCAGCTATGGCTCATAAATTCTAAGCCTCTGGGACCATAAACTCTTAAGAGCACCTATCAGTATCATAAGACCGGCCCCAGAAGGGCCGGGTGACCTGGGTTGGCCAAGAAGAAGAAGGAGCAGACTCAGCAGGAGCAGAAGAAGTAAGGGTTTCTCAGAAGCCCAAAGGCCTTCAACTTACTTTGTTTTTAGCTTTAGAGCCTTCAATAAGTCGTCCCTTGGTCGTATGCCGGGCTGATAGTCTTTAAGTTCTGGTCGGTAATACGTTAGACAAGACGGCGCGGTGCCGAACTTGCAGCTCAAGGTAGCAGCGGTTCACACAAAGATAAGGCTGGGCGCCAGGCGGACTAACGTCAAGAGGCTTTCTGACGTGGTCTCTAAGGTGATCGGTAAGGTGGACTCTATAGACCTCCTCGTCCTCCCCGCCTACCCTCTGACTGGCCCCATAGTGGGCTACTACTCTGACCAGAAGGTCCCCCTGCTCCTCAAGGGGTACGCGGAGAGGCTCTCGGAGAGCGAGGTCCAGCAGAGTCCCACGCTCATGATGGTCTCACGCGTAGCGGAGGAGTACGGGGTCCACGTGCTGGCCGGCCCAATGGTTGAGAGGGCGGGCCCACGCCTCTACCTGACCACAATCGTCGTGGGACCTGACGGCAGGCTCATGGGCAAGTATAGGAAGATATCGTTGACCCAGAAGGAGCTGGAGAGCGGCCTCACGCCAGGCAAGGAGGTCCTTGTCTTCGAGGTCAGGGGAAAGGACGTCAGGGTGGGAGTATTCACGGACGAGGACATAAATTACCCTGAGGTAGTGAGGGCCCTTGCCTACATGGGGGCCGACGTGGCCATAGGTACTATGCTGCCCTTCCAGACGACGTTCATAAAGATGAGGTCAGAGCCCGGCACTGGAGTCCTGACCCTTGACGTCGATCATGTCGTTGAGCTCCTGGACGTGAGGTCACGCGAGAACGGCATGGTGAGCATCCTCGTGGGCGGCGCCGTGGAGGGCTCCAACGGCCTGGGCCTCGTCGCCTTCATGCCAACCATGATAGCTGAGCCCGAGACAGGAGTCGTGAAGGACAAGATAATGACGTATGACGATATAGACATGCCAGTCATAGTGGAGGTGGAGAGGTCCCCCTCAAGGAGGCTCAGCGAGCCCCTGGTGAGGGCCCTCAGGAGCCTGTGCAGGTCGAGCGGCAGGGCCGAGGACCAGGGGGAGGAGGAAGAGCTTTAACGAGACGCGTCCTGACTCCTTGCTGGGCTAGGTCATGAGCTCAGCCTTCCCGGCCTCAAGGCCTGTTGACTCGGAGGGCAGGACCTATCACCTCGGCCTCAGGAGGGGTGACGTGCCCAGGTACGTCCTCATGCCAGGCGAGGTGGAGAGGGCTTCAAGGATCGCCGCCACGTGGGACAGCAGCAGGCTGATCGCCCAGAGAAGGGAGTACGTCACCTATAGGGGCTCATACAGGGGGGTCGACCTGGCCGTCATATCAACTGGTATCGGCGGCCCAGCTACGGCCATAGCTGTTGAGGAGCTGCTCGAGGTCGGGGCTGACACGCTTATCAGGGTAGGCAGCACCGGCGCTATACAGGACTACGTGGAGGTAGGCGACATAATAATTACTACTGGGGCCGTGCGGCTTGACGGCACCAGCGCCCAGTACGCCCCTCTGGGCTACCCTGCGGTCGCCAGCTATGAGGTGGTCCTCGCCCTTGTAGAGGCCGCGGAGGAGCTCGGCGTCAGGTACCACCTGGGCATAACCGCCTCAACGGACAGCTTCTACGTAGGCCAGGGCAGGCCAGGCTATGGGGGCTACTCGCCAAGCTGGTCAAGGTCCCTCATACCTGACCTAAGGCAGATGAGGGTCCTCAACTTCGAGATGGAGAGCGCGACCCTCCTGACCCTCGCCAGCATATACGGCATAAGGGCGGGCGCCGTTCACGCGGTCTTCGCCCAGAGGGTCAAGGACGTCTTCGTCCCTCACGCTGGGGAAAGCGACGCCATAAGGGTCGCCAATGAGGCGGTGAGGATACTCAAGGAGTGGGACGACCTTAAGGGGGTCGCCGGGAAGAGGAACTTCTACCCAGGCCTCCTCAGGGCAGCTCGCGCTTGAGGGCCCTTCCTCCCTTGACCACTACGAGCGCCCTGTCCCTGCCCCAATGGTAGCCGAACTCCGAGGGCCTCTCGAGGTCCCAGACCACAATGTCGGCCGCGTAGCCAGGCTCAAGGGACCCCACGTCGTTAAGCCCCAGCGAGATGGCCGCGTTGACCGTGGCAGCGGCTATGGCCTCAAGCGGGGTGAGGCCGTAGAGGTAGACCGCGAGGTCTATAGCTGTCTGCATTGAGGGCATTAGACTGTTGGCGCTGAAGTCGGTTCCAAGGGCCATGGGCACCCGCGCCTCCCTCAGCATATTGATGGGCGGCCTGGACAGGCTGAAGGTAGCAAGGGCGCTGGCGGGCAGCAGGCCAGCCATAACGCCCCCCGCCGCGAGATCCCTCACCGAGGACTCGTCTGAAACCTCCAGGTGGTCGGCAGAGGACGCCCTCAGCTCCGCAGCCACCCTGGTACAGCCTATCCTTGAGAGCTGGTCCGCGTGGACCCTGATACCGAGTCCGTGCCCCCTGGCGGAGGCCAGTATCATCCTTGACTCGTCAGGGCTGAAGGCCCCCTCGTCACAGAAGACGTCAACGAACCTCGCGAGCTTAAGGGAGGCGACACGGGGAACCAGCTCAAGGGCGAAGGACCTGACGTAGGCCTCCCTGGCCTCCCCCTCCCTCGCCTCCTGCGGCGGCACGTGGGCCAGGAGCGTCGGCACTACCCTCGCGTGCGACCTGGCGGCGGCAGTGGCTATGACCCTGAGGAGCCTCTCCTCCTCGGCCAGCTCAAGGCCGTAGCCGCTCTTGACCTCAACGGTGGTGGTGCCCAGCCTGAGCATGAGCGAGAGCCTTGAGGCTAAGAGCGAGGCCAGCTCCTCATCGGAGGCCGACCTCGTGGCCCTCACAGTCCTGTATATCCCTCCTCCCCTCCTCAGTATCTCGGCGTAGGGGACGCCGCTCAGCTTCATCTCGAGCTCGTCGTCCCTGGCCCCAGCGAACAGGGCGTGCGCGTGCATGTCGATGAGGCCAGGGGTCACGAGCCTCCCGCCAGCGTCTATGACTTCCTCGGCCTCATAGGAGCCCCTGAGGGAGCCCCTCTGGCCCACAGCCGCAATGATGCCGTCCTTCGCTGCGACCTCCACGTCCCTTAGGACCTCTATTGAGCTTCTGCCCGCCGCAGGCTTCTCCTTGAACAGCACTGCATGGCCTACGTTGGTGACCAGCAGGTCAACCCTGGGCATGGGCCTCACCAGACTCCGTTGAGCAGCCCAGAGGCCTCTGCCAGGCCCGAGAGCCTGAGGACCTCTGCCAGCGACTCCCTGAGGGCCTCCCTGGGGTCCGGCAGGCCGCCCCCTGAGGAGACCGAAGCGGCCGCCTTGGCTAGGGCGCCCTCAACAGCTATCAGCCTGAGGAAGGTCGCGACTGCTGCCAGTAGGTCGAGGGCCGCGTTGGGGGCCATGGAGACGACGTCCTCCTGCAGGCCGCTGGTCGGCAGGGAGTTCACGGCCGAGGGCGAGGCCAGCGACCTGAGCCTGGCCGCCAGGGCCGCAGCAGCGTACTGGTATATCATGCCCCCAACGACGGAGTTCCCGGCGGCCAGGAACTCAGGGAGCCCAGTGGTGGCTGAGTTGAGCAGGTGCGCGGTCCTTCGCTCTATCGAGTTACCAACAACGGCCAACGCCTCCTTGACCAGGTCAGCAGCTATAGAGGCGGGGGCGGCGTGGAAGTTACAGGCGTGATAAACTGCGTCGCCCCACACAAACGGGTTCTCCGAAGGCCTTGAGGTCTCCCTCTCAACGGCCTTGCGGGCCGCCTCAAGGAACTCGGCTGCAGAGCCGTAGACCTGAGGTATGCACCTTATGCTGTAGGGGTCCTGGACGCGGGGTGAGCGGGGGCATGGGGAGGGCCCAAGGGACCTTATGACGTCAGCCGTCATGCCTCCCTTGGCCTGAGCCACCGCATCAGAGAAGTGCTGAGGGTTACAGCCTGTCACAGAGAGCGTCCTCCTGGCGACTTCAAGGGAGGTCAGGAGGAGCCTTCGGGCTATACAGATGCCAAGTCCTGCGAGCCCGACGCTCCACGCGTCGCTGTTTATGAGGGCCAGGGCCTCCCCGGCCTCAAGCTCTACTGGCTCGCCGAGCTCAGCTAGGGCCTCTGAGCATGACGTCCTCCTGCCCTTGAAGATAGCCTCGCCCTCGCCGTAGAATATGCACCTCATGACCCTGGCCAGCGGGGCCAGGTCGCCGCTCGCGCCGACGCTCCCGTGGAGGCCAACGACTGGCATTATGTCCTTGTTAAGGGCTATCACCAGCCTCTCCAGGACGAGTGGCCTCACGGGGGCCGCGCCCTGGGCTAGCTGTGACGCCCTCACGGCCATGGCGGCCCTCACGAGCTCCCTTGGCGCCTCTGGGCCCACCGTGACGTCATGTTCCACCAGGACCTGTCTCTCCCTCCCTGGCCAGGAGCCCTGCGTTATGCCTGCGAGGGCCCCCAGCCCGCTCTGGTAGCCGTAGACGCCTCCCTCCCTGGCCCTGGCCTCGTAGGTTGAGCGGGCCCTGGACAGCGATGAAAGCGAGTGGTCACAGACCTCAACGCCGCTGCCCAGGGCAACAGAGCACAGCTCGTCAAGGCTTAGCTCCCTTCCCCTGCAGAGGAGGACCAAGACGCCTTCACCGGGGACTTTTGCACCGAAAGTCCTAATAAAAAACTCCGAGCTTCAACCGCATATCGTCCGTAAAAGGGTCGTGCACTACGTAGAGGGGAAAGCCGCGAGGACCCGTTGACCTCAGTTGATCTCCGCGCACTATTGCCTAGGGCCTAACGCCTTAACGGCCTAGATATCACGTCAGCCTAGCACGGCGCCTCTCCCGGTTACTGTGCAACACCTAACTACATACCCTGGCGAGACCACTGCGCCGAGCCTGACGCCCTCTCCCAGGTACTCTGCGAGCCACGCCAGCCTCTCGGGCAGCCTGTCCGGGACTCCCTCAAGGACGTGGGCCCCTGGCTCGATCACAGCGTCCTCGCCTACCACAGAGGACCTGACCTCTGATAGCGCGCCTACCCTTGCCCCCCTCATTACGACGCTGCTCGAGACCACCGCCCCCTCCTCAACGACCACCCTTTCCTCAAGGGACGTGTAGGGCCTTATCACAGCGCCGCTCCTGACCTCAGCTCTCCTGCCTACGTAGGTCGGCCCCATGACTATAGCCCCTTCCTCAACCACCGCCCCCTCATCGACTATCACGCCGCTTGAGACCAGGGAGGACCTGGAGACACTTGCCGACCTGTCAACGCTTATCAGGCTGTCAGGCAGCAGCATCTTAACGGCCTCCAGGAGGTCCCAGGGGTACCCTATCTCAGCCCACCTGCCCGGGAAGACGACGCCACCCACTGAGCCGCTTGACGCAAGCCTTGCCATGGACTGCTCGAAGGGCAGTGATGACAGCTCTGCCAGGTGGCCCAGGTCAGTAACTATCACGCCAGCGAAGACGTAACCCCTTCCCCCAAGCCAGGACCTTGAGGGCTCGCGGGGCTGCATGTAGTTCGTCACGGCGCCCCTGTAGTCGAGGGTCACGAAGCCATACGTCTCAAGGCCCGTGGCGACGGGCGCCAGGGCTATCGATATTGGGAAGCCGCTGGTCGAGTAGTACTCGAGGGCCAGCCTGGCCACCGTGGGCGGGCTGGAGATGAAGCCCGCGTAGACCACCAGGACCTCCTTCTCGTTCCTGGCCGCCGCCTCCTCATAGGCTGTCCTCAGCGCCCCCTGGATGTCGATGCCCCTCTGCTCGACCACTGAGACCTTCTCGTCCCTGGGCCTCGCGAGGTTCATGTAGCCTGGAGGGGCGATAACTATGACGTCCCTGACCCCCGCCTGCCTAAGCAGCTCCACGCTGTAGTCGAACAGCTGTCTGCCTAGCAGCTCAAGGAAGGGCTTAGGGGCCCTAACAGTGAGCGGGAGGAGCCTCTTGCCGTAGCCGCCAGCCAGGACGACCCCTATCATCTCGATCACCCTACTCAACCGTCACCGTCTTTGCGAGGTTCCTGGGCTTATCGGGGTTGTAGCCGCGCCTGACGGCTATCCTGTAGGAGAGCAGCTGGAAGATAGGGGTGAGGATGAAGGGCTCGAGCTCCAGGATACCTCCTGAGGGCGGGAGTGTCACCTGTGAGATCTGGCCAGCCTTGGAGCTGAGCTCAAGCGTCAGGTCGGCAGGCCTCACAACGAAGACCCTGCCCCCTCTGGCCGCCATCTCTACGGCGTTGCCAGCGACCTCGGGCGCGTCGCTCGTGGCCACTATGAACACGGGGAAGCCAGGCTCCACCAGCGCTATGGGGCCATGCTTGCTCTCCCCCGCTGGGTAGGCCTCGGCGTGAAGGTACGCTATCTCCTTAACCTTCAGGGAGCCCTCCTTGGCTACAGCGTGGCCTAGCCCCCTGCCAAGTATGTAGAGGCTGGTCCCGCCCAGCGTGGCCGAGAGGGCCGTGGCCACGGGGTCAGAGGCCTCAATGGCGGCCGAGACCACCGAAGGGGCTGACCTGAGCGCCTCGGCAAAGGACTTCGCCTCGGACCTGTCAAGCCTCCCTGCCTCAACGCCCACCCTGTGCGACAGCAGCTCGAGCAGCATGACCTGGGACAGGAAGGTCTTGGTGGCCGCCACCCCTATCTCAGGCCCAGCCCTGGTGTAAAGCTTCACGTGCGCCTCCCTGTCCAGGGCGCTCCCAAGCACGTTCGTGACGCCGAGGACCGTGGCGCCCCTCTCCTTGGCCTCCCTCACGGCCGCAAGGGTGTCATAGGTCTCCCCGCTCTGGCTCACCGCCACCAGGACGTCGTCCTTGCTCATGGCGTCAGCCATGTAGGGGAACTCAGACGAGATAACTGGGTAGGCCGGGACCCCGGCCCTCCTAGCCATAAAGGTCGTGAACACCAGGCCGGCGTGGTAGCTTGTGCCCGCGGCGACCACGAAGACCCTGTCGGCCTGGGCTAACAGCGAGGCGGCCCTCTCAAGCAGCGGGTCGTCAACGTTGCCCTCGTAGGTGTCCCTCACCGCCTGAGGCTGCTCATAGATCTCCTTTATCATGAAGTGGGGGTAGCCGCCCTTGCTCGCGGCCTCTGGCGACAGCTCAACGGTCTTGGTCTTGGCAGCCACCTCCTCAGGCGAGAGCTTCCTGTATCCGCCTCCTGGCAGCAGCCTGTAAATGGCTACCTCCGCGGGGCTCACGTAGCCGAACTCCCCGTCGTCAAGGAAGACAATGGTCCTGCTCACCTCAAGCAGGGCAGGTATGTCGCTGGCCACGGCCTTGGCCGACTGACCTAAGCCTATGAGGAGGGGGCTTCTCATCTTAGCGAAGTAGACCCTTGAGGGCTCCCTTGAGTACACTATGGCGAAGGCGTAGGTGCCTTCCAGCCTTGAGAGGGCCCTGGCCAGCGCCTCAATGAAGCTGAGCCCGCTTGAGAGCCCCTCCTCTATGAGGTGCGCCGCCAGCTCCGTGTCGGTTTCACTCCTGAGCTTATGCCCCCTCGACTCAAGCTCAGCCCTGAGGGTCGCGTAGTTCCTTATCACGCCGTTGTGGACTACAGCCACCTCCCCCTTACAGTCGAGATGGGGGTGGGCATTGATATCATTAGGGGGTCCATGGGTCGCCCACCTCGTGTGGCCTATGGCTGTGGGGCCCGAGAGCTCGTCAAGGGCCAGCCTCCTCCTGACGACCTCAAGCTCGCCGGCCCCTTTCCTGTAGAGGATCATGTCACCTGATATGACGGCCACGCCAACGCTGTCGTAGCCCCTGTACTCGAGCCTCTGGAGGCCCTTAATGACCAGCGGCACAACGTTGTGCTCCTTTGAAGTCACACCTATTATGCCGCACAAGAGGCCTTCTCCAACACTGTATTTCTGCGACATGTTTTATACCTTCACTTTTAACTAGAGCTCGTCCGCTCGTCCTGGCCGTAAGCCAAGCTGGACCGCAGTTCCCGCTGCACGTGCTTAGGCCTGGCCAAGCAGGATGGGCAAGGGTTTTAAGAGCGGCTTAGCGTTAGGGTCACCGGAGTGACGAGACCACGGGCCTGAGCCTCGCGATGATGTCACCTGTCTCAGCCGACCCTTAGGGTAGAATTATAAGGTCCTCCTGGCCTTATCTTACATTAAGTGGTGTAACGCTTGCCTAAGGAGTACGTGTTAAGGGAGGGCCCCCAGTTCACGCTGATTAGCCCCTCCTTCAAGGACGGTGACGTTATACCGAGGAGGCACACCTGCGACGGTGATGACGTGAGCCCAAGGCTTGAGTGGGAGGGCCAGCCGCCTAACGCCAGGAGCTTCGCTTTGATAATGTATGACCCCGACGCGCCCATGGGAACCTTCATACACTGGGTCATCTACAACATACCGGCCTCGGTCAGGTCGATACCTGAGGGGGTTCAGAAGGAGGTCGAGTCGTTGCCCGGCCTCGGGTCGCAGGGCATTAATGACTTCGGCTACCTGGGGTACGGAGGTCCCTGCCCTCCAAGGGGTCACGGTCCCCATAGGTATTACTTTGCCCTTCACGCTCTAAGCGTTGACTCGCTCAGCGTCAGGAGGCCCGCTACTGCCGCAAGGGTGCTGGAGGCCATGAGGGGCAAGGTGGTGGGCTACGCTGTCCTTATGGGGAGGTACCAGAGGTCATGAGCCCGGGCAGACCCGTTTTGAAAGTCATTAACAACAATATTAAATCCTCTGGCAGCTACTTGATACTGGCTATAGCCAGGAGAAAGGAGCGGTGAACGGCTTGGCTGCCGAGGAGGGCGCTGACGAGCTAGAGAAGAAGGCCATGGAGCTGCTGCAGCAGAGCAAGGACGGGGTACTTCAGAGCGACCTCTGGAAGAGCTTGAAGATATCAAGTAGGGAGGGGTCCAGGCTTGTCCTCAGGCTGATGAGAAAGGGGCTCATCAGGAGGGAGGAGGTCAGTGTAGGGGGCAGGAAGACCTACAAGCTCTACCCTGTAGGGGCCGCCGCGGCCAGGTTCACGGTGCAGGTGGGCGTCGCCAGCATACTGGACATACCGTGCGCGACCTGTCCCCACCTGCTTGAGTGCGGGGCCGGGGGCTTCTACGACCCCTCAACGTGTGCACTTCTTGAGCTCTGGCTGAGGAGGGAGGTGGCCAGGCTCAGGCAGACGCAGCAGGCCCAGCAGGCCCAGCAGGCAGGCTGAGGTGATAGCCTTGCCCAAGGAGGACTACGAGGGGAAGACCGTGATATGGCCCTCCTACATAGACTCCCAGGTGCCCAGGTCAAGGGGCAGGAAGGTCTCGCTCTCCCACGCGGTCCCCGCCCCCACGGTTGATGAGATAGTCAGGGCGGCGAGGGAGCTGGGCCTGGACCCAGTAGTTGAGGAGAAGCCGTACCCTCGCCTGGTACCACAGGCGAGGGCGAGGGTCGTAGTGGCCAAGAGGTTCGGCAGGACAGGCACGATTAAGGCCATAGCTGACAAGGTGAGGGAGCTCAGGAGGTAGCATATACGCACACATATCCCACAATATTTGTAAGGGGACCTAAGACCTCAGGGCTGGCCTTGCACAGGTGGCCACTTGACGAGAAGCCCCTGCTGGTGTTCTGGGAGACCACGAAGGCCTGCCCCCTAGCGTGCATACACTGTAGGGCCAACGCCATAACTAGGCCGTTGCCTGGCGAGCTGAGCCACGCCGAGGCGCTCGACCTCATAAGGCAGGTCGCCGAGTTCGGCAGGCCTTACCCGGTCCTTGTCCTGACCGGCGGTGACCCACTGATGAGGTCAGACTTATGGGAGCTGGTCGAGGAGGCCAGGTCGCTCGGAATACCGGTCGCCATGGCCCCCAGCCCCTCAAGGCAGCTCCTTGAGAACATTGACAACATAGTAAGGGAAGGGGTATCGGCCGTCTCGATAAGCATAGACCACCCGGACCCAGTGGTTCACGATAGGGTCAGGAGGTACCAGGGCTCCTGGGAGGCCGCCACGACCGCGGTGAGGGAGCTCCTGAGGAGGGGGGTGAGCGTCCAGGTGAACACGGCAGTAATGAGGTCAACCGTGAGGGGACTGCCGGGCATGGCGAGGCTCCTGAGGGAGCTCGGCGTAAGGACCTGGGAGGTGTTCTAC
>WYEB01000637.1_pt1 | contig 11859 bp, 10 predicted proteins | sample 6343061 | NCBI WGS metagenome assembly WYEB01 (sample SAMN13812332, study PRJNA600296) | hot springs metagenome | biome: ENVO:00000051; feature: ENVO:00002007; isolation source: sediment sample from Evening Primrose shelf | place: USA: Yellowstone National Park, Evening Primrose Hot Spring ... | reverse complement strand
CCTGAATTACTACTGGTCGTAGGTGCCTCATTAGGCTGAATGGCTTAGATAGCTAAAGCCCGCTAATGCGTATGCGTTACCAACAATTGACGTTATACTAAGTCCAGCAATTATCAATATAGACCCAACGGATGTTAATATAGATCCAAGTGCATACGTAAGGGATCCCGCCATGTATGAAAGTAGCTCGCCAAGTACTTCGGGGATTATCCCAATAATGATTATCTTCACGCCATGCCGATACCATTTAATTGCACTGTTGAAGTCATTTACACCACTTAATTCCGCAAGCTCTCTATATGCATTACTGAAGAATATGTATTCAGGTGCGGTAAATACGCAGAATACTGCGAATAACGCTGTGGATGCGAATGGACCGGGGATTAGGATTAAATCCACGGTAAACGCAACACCACCCACAATACCCATTATTGAGCCATATAATGCATTCCTCCAAATTTCCGAGCTACCATAAGCCCGAGATAACCTATTTAGAGCAATTAAGGTGAGTACCAAACCAGCAATACTTAGGAAGGGCACTATAGTACCTACTAAGATTAATGAGGTACCAATAAGACCTAAATTGCTTGCGGATTTAGCATCACTGGGCGGTTTAACAGGTGTTGGTGGGGGTAATGGTGGCGGTGGTGGAGGGGGTGGTAATTGTTCCCCTCCTCTTTCAACGACCCTCGTCCTGTCTATAACCCTCGTCCTATCCTCATCGCCTTGCCCCGACATATGGTTAGTGTTTTGTGGTTGTTTTTGAGGTTTGTGGTTATTGTTTGGTCCCATATTTTTTCTAGTTCTTCTTGGTATTTGTTCTTTAGTTCTGTGTATCGTGATTGATCTATCCTACCGAACTCGAACTCCTCCTCAAGCCTCCTCAACCTATTCCTAACGTCCTCCCACCTCCTGTACTTCTGGAGGACATTCTCAAGCAAGTCCTTTAGGGCTATTGGATTGCTCACACATCTCATCTCCACATAACCCTTATAATGACCGGGGTACCAATTACTAAATCGCCACGATTCAACCACCTATCCATAAAGCCCTGCCTAACTGTGTAGTTGCTAATCCACTCATGCCTAACCTCATAAATCTCCCTCCTAATTATGCCATACCTAACAAAGACCCTATAATTCGATATGAAGTACTCAGTCGATAATATCCTAATCATGTTGATTATCAGTATTATGAGGATTACTACGTCTATGATTGCTAGGAACCCAGCCACCGCCTGTGCGGGAGGTGGCCCTGAACTAAGGGCAACCGTTAGTAGGAGTAATAGGAAGAACGTTATCAATGGACCGAGCATACACTTAACACTCCTTCTACCATACCAAATCGGCCTCTCACCCTGAACAGGCTCAAGAAGCCGCGGAAACCTAACCACAAACAATAATAACACATAGGGTTTAATAAGAATTGGCGTCGATCCGTGATGGCTCATTAATAATCCATCACCTTAATCCTCGGGTTTCTACGCCTACTCTTCTTTGACCTACTGGCTGACCTAATTAGCGTAATTATTGATACTAATATTGCGGTGGATAGAATTCCTCCGTAATTAAGTTGGATCCCGAGTTTATACGCTAAGTAGATCAGGATCGCAATAAATACGGCAATTATTAATAAGGCAATTATGGCAATAATGGCTTTTCGAGACCTTCGACGTGGCCTATATGGTTGCGGTGGGGGTGGTGGAGGTGGGGGTAATTCCTGGTTAATGCGCATCGATTAATTAAGTGGTACTAGTACTTAAGCTTCACGGTATGTACTGAAGTTTTTAATCTAATTCGTACTTATCGCCTCAACTGCTTGGCGTTAGTGTTGTGGTTATCTCTATTGTGACGTTAGCTGGTGCGTAATTGTAGCTTGCCGGGACGTATACTACAACCATGTAGTGCCCGGGCTTTAGTGCCACCGCCTCACTTATCGTGTATCCAAGCCACACATAGCTTGATGAGATGAGCGAGATTGCTGAATAGAGCGATTCACCGGATGCCATGAATGAGTTGAATGACTCCACTGGGAATAGGGCGACCTCTAGGTAGTTACTACTCGATGCGTATATGTCCACGGTTGCCGCATAGCCGTTAGGCACGATGATTGGGTACACAACACCACTGCCCGGGGTTATGTTGTATATGTCGTAGTATGAATCAGCACTTGCGAAGACACTACCCACATTACTCTCCAGGGCATTGTACTGGGATTGCAATGCCTGGTATTCACTATATAATGAGTTGTATTGCGATTGAAGCGTGGCGTACTGCGACTGCAGTGTTTGGTATTTATTACTCAAGTCATTGTATTGGCTCTGAAGATTGCTGTATTGTGATTGTAGGTACCCATACTGGCTCTGTAGGGATGAGTACATGCCCCGTAAAGCCTCATACCGCGTCTGCAACGCCGTATAGCTTTGGTACATGTATACCAAAACTACGCCGAGTATTGCCGTTATTGATATGAGCGCAATCACAGCAATCAATAACCCCGGCGATGCGCTCGTACTCATACATAACTAAAGGAAAATATTGATTATTTAAATATTAATTTGTGAAAACTTCGGTGATTCCGTGATGGCAATAATATAACCGTAGTTTACACGATAAAGCCTGGGAAACAACCAGACAACAATGTGCTGATAAAGAGACTGCAACCGCAATTTGCTAATTGCTTTTTATTAATTGATGCACCCATTGTCGATGGAGTATACTGAGGCTATTGTTAGGGACTTGCTTGACGAGGATGGCTGGAACTATTATTTCATTAACGCACCATGCTGCGACTTTGTCGCGCGGAGGGGGAAGTTGAGGGTGTTGGTCGAGGTTAAGGGAATCAATTACCCATACGTCCCGGTACGGCAACTCTGCGGTTTAATCACCGCGGCCGAGATCCTCAACGCTGACGCTGTCATAATCGTTGTTGGTAATCGCAAGGCGTTGTTCTACGATGCCTACGAACTAGCCAGTTATTACGAATTGGATTGCGACAATGAGGACGCATTCTTTGACGACACCGAACTGAGCATAGAGGTGATAGACCCTTATCATGAAACGGCGTATTAATGCATTAAGGATTTCAATGCCATGCCTTAATAGGTAATGAAGCCTAGGTTTAAAAGGCAACCAATTGATTAAACGCATATGGGCGAGACCACCAATGCCGCCAAGCATTGTTGGAAGAGGATAGCCTTCATACTCGGCCACGCATTAATTGGGAAGTTCCGTGTACTTACTGACCAGGATTTACCGGATTACGTCAGGGAATCCCTCGGCGATGCCCTAAAGCCCTGTGATGGGGATGAGGAGTTCCTTGAGGATGGCAAGGTAATAAGGGAGTGGGTGTTTCAATTAGTCAAGCCCTTACCGTTTCCATTAGTGAGAACCGAGAGAATAACATTTGACTTAATAGATAATTATGAGGAGGCAATTAATGAAATCAAGAGGATAAAGGGTATCGTTGGAAGGAGGAGTATTTCACTCGCTGAGGCGATCTACGTGCTTGGCTTAACGTTTATAGTCTCTGAAGCCATCAAGCTGGGTAAGGGCGTAGGCGAGAATGATGTTGATGAGGTTCTCCACGTGCTATCATTAAGTACGGAAGCCATGGACTCCGTAGAGATAATAAATAGGTGGCGAGACATTTCAAGAGGCCCCCTATCTCCTCTATTTAGTAGTAGTAAAGCACCTCCCCATAGAGAACTTATGTTGCTGGCCAAGATATTAAGCATTAATGTGCCTCATAATTACGTTAGTGATTCAGCAATTGAGTACTTCCTTGAGAACTTAGACATCATAATAAAGGACTATCCCTCTGAGCTTGCGAATAAGGCATGGCCCCTAGTATTTGCGACGCAGGCATATTCGGAATTACTTAGGAAGTACGCCGGAGTTCTTAAGAAAAATAAGAAACTGAAAAAGACAGCCAATAAACTTAAGGGTATTTTGAACGATTTAAAATCCATAAGCCATAACTTATATACTGTAGCCCTAGCATACGCCTTAATCCCATTAACGGAGGTAGGTATAGACCTCGGCATTGATGGTAGGGATGTTTTTAATGAGCTTAGTTCCATGTTGGACAGGGTAAGCGAATTGATGCGGGATAGGTACTTCATGGATTACGTAAAGGCTAATTACGTCGGTGATGTCGGTGAGGAGCATGTTAAAAACGTAATTCTACACGCAATGTCACATTTGGGGAACCCCTTGGCTGAACGCTATCTTAAAGAGGCGAAGGAGTCCTTCAATGATGGTGAACTAGGTGAGGCGCTGAAATTGCTTAATGAGGTGGCTATGATTAAGCAGAGACTTGGCCGCCTTAACGAATACCTAATGGCCCAGGGAGGTGCTTTATGCATAGAGGCCATTGAGTTGTTGATGAATTTTAATAATGAGAAATATAGTGAACTCATTGGTAAATATAAGCAATTACTGAACCAAGCCGAACTGAACCAAGCCGAGAAGGGGCGCGTATCGGCACCTCAAATCCTGGGTCAATACCTCGTCCTCCTAGCGTTGGGTGGCGATGCCAATAGTGTTAACAGGATTAGTGAATTAATTGATAAGTATCGGTACGAGCTTAACAAGGCTGAGCCCGTATCAATCCTCACGAAGTTGATGCTTAAGGCATTGTTAAAACCGGTGGTAAAACAAGGGAGTAAGTTGGACGAGGAGCTTGAGGTTGATGAAGGTGAAATAATCAATACATTCACCAGAACTGACTACTTAGATTATGACGATTTACAAGATAACTTAATGGCAACCATTAGCGGTTCCGATTTGGAAGGTCGTGATATGAAGCGGATCAGGAAGGAATGGATTGTTTACTTTCAAAAAGGAGTTGAGGAACTCAAAGAAGAAGCCAGAATCGATGAGAATCGCGCGAAAAAGATTAATAAAAGCTTCGGCAACTTCCTAAATAAGAAACTTAATGATGAATCTTCCGCCCAACTACTCGTTAGCATGGACCCGATTGCCCGCTTTGCCCTAATGCTTAACGCATTAATTAATGACGAAATTGATTTAGCGAAGGCCCACGCGTTGCTAGGCGGCGTTGTGAAGCGTGTGCTGATATCGCCAAACTCTGCGGATGTTGTGTCTCCATCTAAATTATACACAAGGTTATTTTTAGATGCCTATGATAATTGCTGTGATTTAAGTAGCAACGACTTCAAGTTGGCTCTAACTAAGCTTTACCTATCCACTATTTTCGAACATACTTTATTAGAAGCCATGCACTACTTCTCGTAATTAGTGAATAACCATAGTTGCCGTAAATAAGCAACTGCAAACACACCTCCTTAGTCACTTTTCAAGCATCATTTTCGGTGTATACCTAACTGTATGTTAGTTACTATGGGAGTAATAGGGACCACCCAGGTTATACACATGGTGAGGGTTGCGACTTAATGGTTTACTCATCTCGATAGTAATTGATCATTATTATGAATTAACATGTATGTGGGTCTCAGGAGTTAGGGATGAGGAGTAACCCCATATGTGGGAAAATAATGGAACGGAAATACGAAGAACGCACGAAACTCGGCGTAAAATGGGCTACAAAACAATTATTGAAAAGGGAAGCACCTGACTAAGCCGGCCTTCTCGGCGTTGTAGTAGTGCATCAACGCCCTCGCTGGGTCGTTGGCGTAAATGAGCTTCACAGACAATTCATTACCCTTCCAATACTCAATAACGACCTCACCACTAACCTCGTACAAGCAATACCTATCAACAATGCCAAGCAAATCCCTAGCGATGGGCAAGCCGGCACTGACTGCTTCCTCGATCGTTGTTGCCTTAATGTTTACGGGCGTGAATATGTCATCCTTATAAATAAACCAGTTCATGCTTGATTACAGCTTTATTGATTTATTTAAGTTATTTCCTCAACCCTGTAGCTGGTGGCTTATGGTAATCTATAGGATGGTTATGCTCCTCCGCCTTCCCCGAAAAACTCATCAAGCCTCCTCGTGATACCACCGCCCCCTCCACTCTTACTCTTTTTCTTCTTAGGTTTCTCAATCTTGGGGAGCTCCTCAGTGCCCTTAATGGCTTCTCTCTTAGCCTCCCTAGCCCTAGCCAACCTCCTACGAACAAGCTCCAGAACCATAGCCCTAACAGTCTCGACCAAGTGCTCCAATCCCAGGATCCTTGCAATTTCATAATCAATCTTCTTAATAACCGTGTTGAACAACCCCTGAATACCAGCCTTAACATCCGTTTTACCAGTAAGCTCTCTAGCCAGCTCCGAACCAAACACATTCTCAGCCTCATCAGCACCACCAAGCCCCCTAGCCTCGGCCTCAAGCTCATCAAATAACCGAGCTAACTTTTTAACCTCATTCCTAGGCAAAGTCTTAACATCTAATATTAAAAATGAACTGAGAGGCTTTACATCGAGCTCTATCATGCCACCACCAGTGCTCCTACCCCTAACTTCAGCCTGTAGTTGTGTAAATGAGGAGTTTAGGTATGCTAGTAAAGCCTTAAGCTCGGTCTCATCAAATTGAACGCCTTGCCTAGGTATTAAGGCAAGTATTCTATCGTCCAAGGCACAGTGGAACTTAGCTAATACAAACCTCACCCAATATTGAGCACCTCGTGCTACATATATCGGTGCTTTTACAACACCTCCAAGGTCGTACCAATCGAAAAACCGATCTTTATGCACACCTTCAAGGTCATACCATTCGAAAAACTGACCTCTATGCTCACGTCTAGTTTTAGATGCTGATGACTCACTAACTGGACTTCCCCCTCTAGTCTTTATCTGTGCATTAGGTCCTTCACCAAGCTGTATATATCTTAGAACTTGTGGGGACAGCTCATTTCTAGGTCTATGGCATAGAAAGAGGTAGCATTCACCACCTTCTTTCCTAAGCTCGTCCCAGTCCTGTTGAGTAAATGTGAAGAACCTTAAATACCTTGAGGATGGTAGGAGTGGGTACAAGTATTCTTCAGGAACATTAAATTGCTTCACCTTATCCTCATTGAGGTAAAAGAACTCCTCGCCACCAACATCAGGCCTTCTACCATGTCTTATAGCCCACACAGACCACACAGTATTACCACGAGAGGGTTCAAAGAGCTCTGAGAGCCCAACAATTAACGGGCTTTGTCTCAAGCTATTAAGTATATCATCCGCGCTGAAAATTAGGTTAATGACTTTTCCTTCATGCTTCACGAGCTCACCTTGAGTATATACCTTAACCAATACTTCGGCTCCTGACGGCAACTCCTTAGTTATTGCTTGTCCTGGTAATGCCTCAGTCTTTGCTTCATCTATGAGTTTAAGTATTTCATCTACATCCATGTACCCTTTGGATACGTCTAAGTACATGAGTACGGTTTTATTATTTCTCCTCTCACCCTCGTCGGAGCACTTCTCCAAAAGAACTATGCATGCTCCAATGAGCGGTACGGGAAAGACCCTTGCTGATATATCTATTATAGCGTGGACTTTATAATTATCTAGCAAAAACCTGAAGAAGTTCATACCGTAATCTGCCTGTAGCCATGAGTCGCTTATTATCATGCCAAGCCTACCACCCTCTTTGAGGAACCCTGTTGAATGCATAATCCAGTAAACGTATATGCCGGGCTCAACACCCCTTGCGACCTGCGGTGTTAAACCATACTTCGATATGGCATCCCCTAAGATCTTCAATATACGGTCCTGTGTGTCATCAGGTATTTCAGTCCACCTAGTGTATGGTGGGTTACCTACTATTACATCAAAGTCTTTGAATACTACCTCAACTTCCTTCTCTCCCTTGGGCGTCTTGGCCCTAGATGGTGCTAGTTCTTTAAATCCTGGCCTTACCGTGAAGTAATCCTTTACAAATATGTAAAATATTGGGCTTGGCGCCCTAACATTCCTCATTGCTAGGTTCATTGATGTTAGGTGGGCTGGGAACTCGTTTATGTCAATGCCATAGAGCTGGTTAAGTATTTGCCTATGTACATCCTCAGGGACGTGCTTAATATCCTTAAACGGTTTCTTCAACTTCAGCTCAGCCAATTTCTTATATGCCTCCACGAGGAACGTCCCCGAGCCACAGCCAGGGTCTAGTACTTTATCATCAGGGCTCCTAATGGCCCATTTAACGATTAGCTCGGCTATTGGCTTGGGCGTGTAGAACTGACCAAGGTCATGCCTTTCTTCAGGCGGTATGAGTTCCTCGTAGATATAGCCGATAACATCGCCAAGTCTCTCAACCCTGTACTGGTCTAGGTACCTAATGAACCAGTCAAAAGCTCTCAAGACCTCCTCACTCTCAACAATATCATTCTCAGTAACGTCATATATGCCTGTCTTAAAGATCGCATCAAAGTCTCTTGATGCCTCAACAGCCTTCTCGAAGTACTCATTCAACCTCTTAATGTAAGAACTGCATGAGGTGACGGTTCCCTTCTCATACAGTGGTTCAAGCTTTGGTAGGTTGTAAAACCTCTCAAGGACTTTGTAGAATATGATCTTGTTCATTAACACGTACGCCATCTCCCTAGCCAAGCCCTCGGGTTTTGGACTGTAGCCTGTTTTCCTAAAATACTCATCAAGTCTCTGCCTAAGGTCGTCCCTAAACTCACCGTTTGGTGCTATTGCCTGCTCTATGAATGGTGTTAGGAAATCTACAAAGCCTCGCAGGTCCTCTATCACAATCCAGTGAGGCTCTTGTTTCTTCTCCTCAACACCATACTTCTTCTTATAGATACCTGTAACTATGTCTAGAAGCTCTTCGAAAAATTCTATAGAGAAGTTGTTGTGGGGCTTATGAAGAATTAAGTTCTGATTTCTAAATTCATAGAAGTTCCTTATGACTTTATCGTATCTCCTCTCCTTGATAGCATCCCAATTAACAAGCTCATCAATATTCTCAGGAACAACGAACAAAGCTAATTGCTTATCATTAGCCGTTGCGACAAATGGTACGTAAACGCCCTTACTCTTCAGGATTGCCGCATACGCAATTACTTGCCCCACAACGTCCTCGGACGTGACGATGAACCTCCTCTCAACACTAAACCCCCTATCACCACGCTTAATCTTCTTGGTCTCTATGAGTAGGATAGGCTTGTTATCATCCTTAAGGACAGCTAAATCGGCGTATCTCCCATTAACTTCGTATTGCTCATCAACCCATACTATCGTGACATCATTGAACTTCTGACCAACGAACTTCCTCAAAACATCCCTAATCCTACCCTGAACATCCACTTCCCTACGGAGGGCGAAGACCATAATCACCACTTAGCCCTAGGCTTAAGGCATATCTCCAAGTTAGCTTAAATACACCTTCACAGCCACAGTACAGGCACCTAAACATCAACTCTACCCAACCTAGTTCAATTTAGGTGTTTTGTTTACGGCCACTCCGTATTTCCGAACATTTAAAAAATCCCTAAGCATTCAGTGCTGATGTCCTCTGGCCCTAACCTGCATTGCTCCGAGGATGAGAGCGGTTCCTGGGTCGATGTTAGGGGTTTAGTCTACGTGCTGGGCACTGGTGGCTACAATAAGTTGTTAAGGTTGTTGGGTAGGGCTGGTTACGAGATACATAGGTCCAGATCATCGACTTGGGTTGTGGCGAAGAAGCCGTGCAACGAATTGGTCAGGGAGATCAACGAGCTGGTTGAGAAGGTAATGAGCGAGGAGGAGGGAGGAGAGGCTGGAAATAAGGAATGCAATCCGGCCGACATAGGGAGTATCGCGAATGCTGTTGTTGGTAGGGTTTCTGGCTTGATACCTAGCCTAAAGGATGTTGTTGATGAGGTGGCTACTAACCTCGAGGCTGGTAACCACGTAATGTTGCTTGGCGGCCCCGGTAGTGGTAAGACGCTCATTTTGGACGCGATATATGAGGCTTCTAGCAACCCGCTGTACATAAACATGGCAGATGCCTCTGCGGCTGGCATTGAGGATTTGGTGATTGAGGCTGGTTGCTTCGACATTATCCTGCTCGACGAGGTTGACAAGACTAAGAACGTGGCACTCAGCCCATTACTGCAATTACTCGACCACGGCGGTAGGTTAAGGATTACTAAGAGTGGTAAGACCACGGTCATCGAGGCTCCCTGGGTTAGGGCTGTTGCCGCCGCAAACCCATTTAATCCGAGACTTAGGGCTAGCAACTGGTGGATGCCCATCATGGATAGGTTCGTGCCCATTGAGGTTCCCCAGCCGAGTGTTGATGAGGTTGTGGCATTCATGGGCAAGGTAGCCAACACCGAGATGCCAAACTGGGTCAGGGAACTAATCGAGAAGTACATAGACACAATAACGCTACGAAAGGCAGAGCAGGCTGCAAAATACATATCAACCTCACTAAGGAGAGGCAGGAGCGAGGACGTGGTCAGGGCTAGGGTTGAGCGGATTTTACAAACAACAAGAGCTATGGCAACAAGGAGCAAGTAATACGGAACAACAAATATAGACATTTGTCAAAACACCACGTGGGGAATTTATGAATCTCTGGCGTACAACGGTCAGTGCAGAACCAAAAATGAACAAAGCCCAGAACCCACCCCACTAGAGGAGAGCCACAAAAACACACGATTTTGTGCCTCTTACTCTCCTGTTCTCTATGGGCAACCTGCACGGTTTACCCGACGTACATTTTTGCTTACACAGGCAAAACAAGCCGTGGAAGCCACGGCTGTTTTTAAACACGTAAGCAAGAAACCACGTGGAAAGCGATGGGGAAGTTGACTAAACAAACAGCAGGGTGTGAAGCACCGCTTTGTAGAACTGCGTTTGTGTTGCCTACGTTGCCTCCACGGACCCCCTGGGTATTTAAAATCTTCGGAACCGTGAATTCGCAATTCATCAGCCCAAGCCTGTGAACCGAGTGCCCTGGTTGTTATTAACCCTCAGGTCAATGCATGGAGTACACGTTGGTGGTTATTGGTGTGGGGAATTAAGCCTTATAGGCCTTAATTTTTTCACCTACTGAATATGCTGGAACACCCTGCGTAACCGCCGGCTCAAAGTTCAATAAACCCCACGCAAGAGGGCTCTTTGAGTGTAGGTTCTATACTTGATGAAATGAGGGTTGAAATAACGATGGAAACAAAGTATTTAACTCTGGGGAAGGATATTTAAAGTCAGGGGTTAAATTATGGGTGAGGGATTAAACGTGTTATATGCTGAAAGCCAACTTAAGATGTTTAAGGGGTCCCTAATTTCCCAGGCTTCTCTGTCAGAAGTAATTAAGTTGATCCTTAAACAACCAGACATGTTCACATACACACTCCAACTCGTCCTACTCACTAAAATGGTTGGTGTACCACTTATAGCCACCCTAGTTCGAGTAAACAGGCCTACGTATAAAATAACAAAGACTGAGGAGGGGTATTATATGATGAAAGTCGATCGTGACGTTACGGTTTACCCCATATATATGATAGAGAATCAAAATTTGATAAATATATTCAACGAGATATTGAGTAGAATAGAAAATATATTACATTCTTATGAAGGACAAGTTTTTAATGAGTTTTTCAATAACTTTTATAAGGATTTTACGATTAAAGAAGAGACTAGAAGATATATTGAGGAAATGATTGAGGAATTCAAAGTTAAAGGCAGGGAAAGACTGGCGGATGATATTATGCGTTATCTTTACTGCCCATTGTTTTTTGCGGTGCGTAAACACATAATTGAGAGATTATTAGGTGAACATGGTGTTGTGGTGTTTTATGAGCCTATAGGCTCATGTGGTGAGACTAGGTACATTATTATCTGGAACTCTATCATGAACCCTATTATGAGTAAGATGAATGTTATGGTTAACCTCAAGAGTGGTGCTTATGAGATCCCTGGGACTAAGCTTGGTGTCCTAAAAATGCT
>WYEB01000636.1_pt1 | contig 11880 bp, 13 predicted proteins | sample 6343061 | NCBI WGS metagenome assembly WYEB01 (sample SAMN13812332, study PRJNA600296) | hot springs metagenome | biome: ENVO:00000051; feature: ENVO:00002007; isolation source: sediment sample from Evening Primrose shelf | place: USA: Yellowstone National Park, Evening Primrose Hot Spring ... | reverse complement strand
CTCCTCAGCAGACTTTTTGGTATCCTCGCCCTCTTCCTCAAATAGATAAACTACTCCACTGTCAGCGCGCTTGCTAACACTCCTGCTTGTCACTGATTGAAGATATTTAAAAATTGAGAAGAAAGCAGGACTTTCCTTTTTACAGGGCTAGCGGTTTAAAGTTTTGGATCTAGCTAGTAGAAATAAGGACATGCAGGCATAGCAGGAAGGTTAATTAATTAGTCTTTGAAAATTATGTTGGTGCTTAAGGGTTGGCCAAGACAGTTGCTATTCCCGAGGAGTTGCTGAGAGAGCTTGTACTTGAGCTTTCCAGGGTGGAGGAGGTGCTTGCAACTATTGAAGAGCTACTGAACGAAGAGGGCTTAAAAAGGATACGCAGGGCTGTAGAAGAATATAGGAGAGGAGACTACATAGTTGTTGATAGTAGCGAGGTAAAAAAGTTACTCGAGTGAGTGACTGTTTTGCCTTACAGAGCGGCTTTTACGAGAAGCTTTCTCAGAGAGCTCAAGAAGCTTCCAGACGACGTGAAAAGTCAAGTCTTAGAAGCCATAAACGACATTCTCGCCAACCCCTTCTCAGGGGTAAAACTAAGGGGTGAGCTCGAAGGATATTGGCGTTGGAGAGTAGGCAAGTACAGGATAATATACCTTATTGACCGGGAGTCGCAAATAGTAGTTTTTCTTGATGTAGGTTCTAGGAAGGCTATTTATGAGTAAAACCAGTTTAGCGCGCCCTACTTGGTTTATGGTTTTAGATTCTGAAGACCATGGGACTGTGTAACCCTTAGAGCTATTTAGGCGCAAACTCTGAAAGGTACTCCTCCACCCTGATGGCCCTCACGCCAGCAGTCGCCGCTTGCTTCAAAAGGTCCTCGTCCTCCGTGACTAGTACATAGTCCTTGGACTTAGCGAGATAAAGGTAGGACGCATCATAAAATGTTAGACCTAAGCTTAGGGCCAGCCTCATAACCTCTTCTACGTCCTCTTCTTTCAATTGGACACGCCTCACCAGCTCAAGCACCTTTGCCAGATCCTTGGCACCTTCCAATGCCTCCTCCTCGCTTATCACCCTCCTTAAGCTACAAGCCTTCCATATAATGTTCCCGAGCTGGTATAATGTCAAGTCGAGTATAAAGGAGCCTTTAAAGTATATCAGCCCCTTGTCCTTCATTCTCTCTAGTAGAGCACCAATAGCGCTGGCATCTAAGACGAAGCCTACCTCTCCCTCCTCGCCTCCCTCAGCCACTCCACCGTCTCCCCCGGGGAAAACTTAGAAAAAATCTCGCCCAGCCGCCTCGCCGCCATAGCCACTTCCTCTAGTTGCCTCTTTTTAACTTCTTCCTCCAAAGCCCTCCGGGCAACCTCGCTGATGTTTATGCCATACCTCTTAGCCTCGTCTCTAAGCCTTTTCGGAATCCTCACACTCACCGTAACACTCATAACGTAATACAAACTTTGCAACACTATATAAATGCTACTATTGGCCTAAGTTAAGACATTGCCCCGGTCCTTAGCGCTTTGTCATTTGTAACGAGTGTGGTACTGGCTGTTGTACTTCTTTTGCTGAGGTTTCCAATTTATTATATTTACCTAAGTAACGACATTATTCTTTTGGTAAACAGCCTGGTTCTTGGATAAGTCTAGATTCCTTTCTTTAAGAGTGAGAAGTAAGACATCAGTAATATGTGGAACCCGTTAGTCCCTAAAAAGACGTAGTGAATGGTTTAAGGTTAAGATAGGTTGTAGACTTTTTTGGCGTTCTCGAGGAGGATAGCTTTAGCAACTTCTACTGCGAGGTTTTTGTCCATGTAGCCTTCGCTAACCATCTCTGCTAGCACGTTTGCAGTCAGTTTCCTAATAAGTGATGCCTTGCCGTAGACCCAGTCGGCAACATAGGCATCGCTAAAGAAGCCACCAATCTTGTTGTAGGGAAGCATCTGAAGCCTTAGCCAGAGGGTCTCCCTCATAATTGAGGGGTACAGGGAGTACCACCAGTAGCCACTCACGTAAACGTTGGGATAGTTCTTCGCGACCACGGTAGTGGGGTGGACTAGGCGGGCATCGGCCACTATGAGGTCGAACTTGACATCGGGGTATAGGGCGAATATCCCCGACAGATTCAATAGCTGTTCCTCGTTTACGTGTGTTACCGCGTAGTCTGGCGGCGCAGCGCCGGGAACTGGTCTTTGGACCCCAAGCATTAACTGGAAGACTTTTCCGCGCTCCCTGCATAGTTCTAGTAAATTTTGCAGGATGTACGATGACAGCGAGGCCTTTCCGCGTTGCTCGACGTACCCCTTGCCTTTAAGCTCTCTTAGGTAGAGTGAGAGCTCTGAGGAGGATACTCTTGTATAGGTCTCGCCTGGGAGGGGGCTCATCGCCACGGCTACGATGTCTTTCTCATATTTTTTGAACAGCGCCTCTATGGCCTGGCTGAGACCCTCTGGAGTCGCTGTGTCGAGCCCGGTGACTTTTTCTAGGTTTAGCAGGCTGTCTTTGCTCAGTGAAGAGACCAGGTTGTCAACCCTCAGAACCCCTGTGAACAAGTCCCTATTGTAGCTTGCCACATCGGAGAAGGGTGGAAGCGTCAGGAAAGATTTAACAACTCTAGCCTCCCTCGTGATCACATTGAAAGCCCTTATCTCGTCGTTTGCGGCCCCGTCGAGCGCCTCTACGATACTTTTCCAGTTGCTATCGTCGATAGCCTCCACCTCTAGCCCATACAGGTCGCGTAGCAACTGTCTGAGGCTCCAGAAGGTAGAGGTATTCCTAACGTACTTGAAGTAAGGCAAGGCGTAGTGTAGCTTGTCTAGCCCCTTTCTCTTTTCAAACTCGAACCGGTTCATGCCGGCCGACGCAAGCTCGGTGGCAAGATAGTGGTAGAAAAGTATGTCTTCAAAGCTTGAGTGCGACAGCTTCACTGGATTAAGGTGCTCGTGGATGTCGACAAGGGAAATCTCTTTTACCTCCTCGTATAGCTCGTAGTACAAGCCCACAGAGGATACTGAGGGCTTCATCCTAAACCCCTACGTATCAGACACCCACAATATAAAAAACCTTACGATGATGCTCGCCGTTAGACTGGGCCTCAACCTCCTCTAGCCCAGGTGGCCTCTTTTCGTGAATAAGGAATGTATCATCATGATACCCAAAAATATTTGATTCCAAGAACATCTTTAAGACACTTTGGAACAAAAATAACTACAAAAATCTTTTGTCGCAGTTATAACACTATATGACCCAGATTCATCGATGCTAGCATAGCCGTGGACGAGGATGATCCTGAGCCAGCCAGGCCTACAAGAAACTTTGCCGATTCGTCGTATAGGCTTAGCTTTCTTGAGAACCAGAGTGACAATTCGCGGTAGGTGTCCGGCTTTTTGCCAGCCTCTCTGACGGCAAGCATAGCAGCCAAGTCGAGCAAGTACTGGATAACTAGCTGGGCCAGCCTCTCGGCCGAGAACCGATAATCCCACTCAACAATCTGTTCTGAAGCTCCCGCAATAATACTCGACAAGTATGTACTGTCTCTTTAGCTTCACAAATATCTCTTGAAGACACATGTGATTTCCAATACCTAAACATTTTTCCCAAAAGAGTAACAAGACGTGAATGCATAGGTATCGTACTTATGCATGAAGAATGCGAAAGATTCTTTATGCTTAGTATTCCAGGAATATATGAGTATGTCGTCCCGGAGGTGGATTGGTAGAGGACGAGCCGCGGAAGAGTACGGCTTAACAATTGACCAGGTCGACTACGCCATCCTTTTAGGTCTTTTGAGACATAAGAATCTAGGAAAAGAGGGTATCATTGTTTATAGGGAGGACTTGGAAAGGAACTTAGATATTGTAAGGAGCTTTCCCAAGAGGATATGGATTTTCAAAAGCGAGGCCATGAGGAGGTATGGGCTATCCAGGAACCAATTGGAGCTTGCCATGAAAAGGGGTTTAGTCAGGTTTAAAGAAGTCAAGAACCCATACTACTCAAAGTCTAAAGCGATACTGCTTGTTATACCTGACATTGAAGCCAACCTGGAAGTCATAAAAGGTTTTCCAAAGCATAATGAACAGGATAAGAACAAGAGAAGGCTTTACTATGAAAGATCCAAGCTTAGAAAGAGGCTTGAATTTTACTGTCCAAGGTGCGGGAAAAAAGTAAGACCACATAGAGACTCACAAGTCGTTAAAGCAGTATGGGGAGATTTCATGAGTATAGACATGGCAATCGAAAAGTTAATCATAGCTCACTATAGGCATGTCCACACAGATTATGACCGTGACAAAGAGAACATAGACAAGTGGATAAAGGAAAAGGAAGTCGAGGCAACTGCGCCGGGATTCAAAAGCTTTGCAGACCTACTTGCATACTATCTAGAATATAAAGACGAGATGGAGGACTACGAGAAAGAAGACTATATTGAAAAGCTTAACGCCTTGAGGAGGACAGCCATCATGAGAGCAAAAGAATACTACACCGAGGAAGCATTAAGACTAGCTAAGGCAGACGGCCTCCTAAAAAGAGAAAAGACATAACCCTCAATCACAAACAATAACGGGACTTGAGTCAACCTGAATGGTCGAGGCAAACATCTTAGGTACTCACTTAAAAACAAAGCATGCCAGAATCCATGGAGAAGGAAACAATAAACAATGTATCAAAAAGCTCACCTAGCTTCACTCCTCGACCCCTCCCCCGCTTTGTTTGAACCTACCATAGGCACAGACACACTTATCACCCCGTAGCCAGCGGTCCTGTTACCACCGACATTGGTGATTTCTCCCAGCCTCAGGAGCCCGGCTATCATCTTCTTGTCGCTTGTAGAGGCGTCCTTCTTGAACCTTAGCCTGACCCAGCCCGTGAACCCGTTTGGCGCCGGCTTGGAGGCCTCCATCCTCGGCGTCCTGATTTCTAGCCCGCTGACGTAGACCTTCTCAGCTAGCTCGCTGGGCTTGGGGAAGCCCTGTCCCGTCAAGTCGTGGGCAACGGCCACGAGGCTTGCAAAGAGGTGCTCGGGATCCGGGTAAAGGACTTTGTAGCCCTGGTCGCCCCTAAGGGGGTTGAAGTACGTCGGCGTGAGAAAACGCACGTCCAGTGCCTCCACTGCATCCTCGCCACTAATCACGCTGGATGGGTCGATTATCCTAATAGAAAGGCCGACAAGCCCAAACTCGACCCCGTTCACCTCTAGCCCCAGCGGACTAGTCGCGAGAATAGACACAAGCCGCCTAGAAGCCTCCTCGTCAAAAACCGCAACCTCTAGGCTACACCTAGCCCCCCTCTCAAAAACAACGCCCCCAACAGAGGGCCCAGACTCTACAACACTGTAGCCAGACAAGAAACGCAGAGGCTTAAGAGAAAAAACAGACCTCCCGCCCCTACCCGAGTGCAACAACTCAGACAGACCAGAGTCAAGCCGCCTAACCATCCCCAGGAAAGCCCCACGGCTCTCAGCCCCAGCAAACACTGGAAGAGAGCCCCCACCCCCAGCAGAAAACTCGAAACTAAAATATACGATTGAAACCATAAAAAGTATCTCTCAAGTATTGCTTAAAAATTTACAGGCGCGCGCTACTGGGCTATATGTGCTAAGTAGCCCTAGAGCAAGGAACAAAAAGACAAAGCTATGAATAATTGCCGCCGCGTCCCATACGGGGATTTTACGCTTCTCCCCAGCGCTCTGCACAATATTGACTTTTTCTGCAGACAATGTAAATCTTTTCTGAAATACTTCTTCTTTTTTGGAAAAAATATAGAGAGATTATGTGTGTAAAAAGAGCCTCCAGAGTTCCTCGGCTACGGGTAGCCTTATTTCTATTTTTTCTCCGGTCTTTTTTACGAGTAGGCTGTGTCCGTTTTTCTTGAACTCTCCTATGATTGTTGCTTTTATTCCCTCCTTTTGTAGCCTTTCTATGAGTATTGGGGCTGATTCTGGCTGGACTGCGATTAGGAGTGTGCCTGAGCTTATGAGCCTTAGTGGGTCTAGGCCGAGGGCTCTGCATATTTGGGCTGTTTCTCTTCTTATTGGCACCTTTTCCTCGTATAGGACTATGCTGAGCCTAGAGGCGTATGCTATTTCTAGGGCCGCGGCGAGGATGCCTCCCTCGGTGGCGTCGTGCATTGCGTGGACCCCGTGGATCTGGGCCGCTGTTAGGGCTTCTTTTACGACGCTTATCTCGCGAATGAAGTTTTTGGCGTTCTCCAGGATGGACTTGTCTATTTTGCCTAGCAACTTGTCGTGGAAGTCTGTGGCTATGATTGATGTGCCTTCTAGTGCCGCGTCTTTTGTCGCTACGAGAAGGTCTCCGTCCCGTGCCCCGCTGGTCGTGAAGAACTTTTTCTTTTCGCCGGCCCCAAAGGCCGTTGTAATGATTATTGGCCTGTCGAGTCCCGGGGTTATTTCGGTGTGTCCCCCTATTACTGTTGCGTCTATCTCGTCAGCGGCGCTCCTTATCTGGCTGGCCAGGTTTTTTAGTTGTTCCCTGGAAAAGGTTTGGGGCAAAAGTAGGGTTGTGACTAGCCAGCTTGGCTTGACTCCCCTCGTGGCTATGTCGTTTGCGGCTACGTGGACGGAGAGCCAGCCCGCGAGCTCGGAGGCGCCCGTTATTGGGTCGCTGTGTGTTACGAGTACCTTGTCTCCCAGGTCTACTATTGCCGCGTCTTCTCCTATTGCTGGGCCTAGGAGGACGCTTGGGTCCCGGCGAGTGAGAATTCCCAGCAGCTCTGATAGTTCTTCTTGGGAGAGTTTACCGTATGGCTTCATCTAGGACGCCTCTACCTCTTTCGTGCTAGAAGGTTTTAAGCCTTCCAGAGAGAATCTTCCAAGAGATGTTTGCGACAATGATTCCAAAGATGGCTTGGAACACGTTGCCCGGGACCTCGACCAGCGCGGCTCCCATGCCGTATAGTGCAGTCTCGACGGCAAGGTATCCTAGAACCATTTCTGCTCCTCCAATAACTGTGCCTAAGAGGACGAGGTAGGCCCTCTTTCTCCTCGAGAAGACTCCGACTATTAGCCCCTCTGTGCCCTTAATGAGAAACGTGAATGGGGCCCAGTGGGCGTATCCAGAAATGATGTCTGCAAGTGCAGATCCGAGGCCGCCCGCGACAAGCCCCACCGCTGGGCCGAACAGGGCGCCAGAGAGCATGACCATCGCGTCTCCTAGGTTGATGTATCCCCTTGTTTCTGGCACAGGGATCTGGACAATGATCGTGAGTGCGGCTGTGAGGGCTGTCATTAGGCCTGCTATTGATAGGACAAGTGATCTTCTAGACGACACATGTAATGCGTGTATAGGGAGAATTTATAATTTTTTTATTGTGCTTATGGGATGGAGTGTGCTAAGTGTGGAAAACTAAATCAGTAGAACTAGCTCCGCTACCTATTATAGTAAAACTTTTTATCTTCACTTTTAGTTTTTCTAGAATATATGAGCTTTCATGGAAGGCATTTTGCCCCCCTTGCGCTCTTATTGATACTACTCGTAACTAACTGGATTCTTCTCTCGTCTATAAAGGAGCCCATAAGGTCATACTCAGAGAACCTTGGCTCAAGTCCTAATCAGGGCGCCGGAGTGCCCGGGTTCCTCGTTTTCCCGGGAATTTTCCCATTTATTCCATTTAATTTGACTTTGTTCAACTTTTCTATGCCATTCATGCCCAATTTTCCTAGCTTTTTAATCTTCCCAAATGGCTCAACCAGCACGGTTGGACAATGGCCTGGGGGCAGTCCTGGTGCAGGCCAGGGCGGCATTGGTTTAGGCCAGGGGCAAGGAGGGGGCGGCCCTGGGAGCGGTGGGAAACAGGTCTCTACTGGGGCTGGGGACACGCAGGTCGGACAGAGTTCTTCTAAGCCCAGGGAGGAGCGGGAGAGGCCCCAGAGGGTTATTGAGCTGAATCCTGCTTTTCTCATGGTTTTGATTGGCATTGTTCTAGCAGTTCTCGCGGTTTTCGGTATTCCAAGAGCAATCACTGTACTCAAGAGGAGGCCTGCTGAAAAGGAGAAAGAAGTTGGTGGGCGGGAAAAGCCTCCTGCAAAGCCTGTCCAGTGGGAAAGTGCTTCTACTCAGCCAATGTTTCCAGTTGCAGAGGTTCCAAAGATCAGGAGCCGTTTGTTGAAGTTGTCTATACCGGAGGATATGCCCCCAATATGGGCCCCAAACGAGCCTCTGCGTTTCGAGGCCCCGCAGGGTACAGTTGTTAGGGCTAGACCGGCGGCGGAGATTGGTGCTGACTATATAAGGTTTCCAAAAGAGGGGTGCTACGAGGTTGAGGCCACTCTTGGCAACCTAGTCGACAAGGTAACCATAAAGGTTGTAGACTACTTGGAAGAGTCGTCACGGATGGTATTGGCAAATTTTGGGTCTGACCCAGAGAAGACTGTCCGAGAGCTAGCCGAGAAGGTTTCGAGGACTCGAAGTATAGATATTTCTAGGCTGAAGCCTGTAGTCGTCCTGTTTGAGGAGGCTCTTTACGGTGAACGGGGCATGGATAGGGCCAGGTTTGAGGCGTTTTACAGGGGTCTTGTTTCTGCATTTGATAGGGTGAGGTGGGTTCCCTGTGGAGAGACTGGGTATTTCGAGGAATAGCTTGGTTGCCGTTTTGAGGAGATACCTATATTACTACGTTATCCTTGTCCTGGTTTTAATTTTCGCTCCCTATCCGTTGATGGCCGTCTCTCCTGGCCTTGTCAAGGCTCTCCAGGGAGCAGTGATAATTGCGATGCTACTGTTGCCCCTCCATGCACTCGGGGAACTCCTCCTGAATGGATACTCGCTCGTTTTTTACGATGCTGGATTGGCAATGAAGACTCTTGTATTCCCAGCAACGTTCAGCTTTCTCTTTCTGCCTTTTCTCTTCAACGTGACTGGATGGTCTAAGTTATGGGTTTTGCCCTTATGGCTTTTCCACGTAGCGTATTGTCTCGACTCGCTGGGTAGCGGTCCCAATAGCCTTAAACCTGAGGCTCTGGGGAAAACCAGTAAGAAGTTGGCTGGCTCGGTCTCACTTATTGCTCTCTACTATTCAAGCATAGCAGTCCTGATCCAGTATGGCTTGCCGACTAGATATGCCTCTATTTGGCTTTCAGGGGCGGCTGTATATGCTGTCCTTTCAATCGCCCCCCTCTTAACGCTTTCTAAGCGTTACGCTCTGAACGCCCTCAGCAAGGGTTTGGATCGCTGGACGGGAAAGTTTGCACTGTTAGCTATTCTACTATCGTTGCTAGACATTCTCGCTTCTGAGCCCCTTTTGGAGCCCTTCAGGGAGTATCTTCGCTACGCCTCCCTATCTCTTACAGCCGCCTTTTCGCTGTGGCTTGCCTACACAATTTACAAGATCACCAGCTTTGACCCGGCAAGATATTCCCATGAAGTGTACGAGAAGCTCCATCTACAAGTAAAGCCTGTGGGACCCGTGGCCGGCCTTGCGGAGGCCATTAGGCACTTCATAGAGTATGGAGAAAAAGAAGAGCTACTTGTCAGGCTCGCACACTACGCGGGAAGCATGGACGTTGATGCAGATGAAACCGTAAAGGCCCTGAAAGGAATAATCGACTACTTCGAGAACAACGAGTTGCCATGGAACCCCGACGAAGCCAAGAGGATCATAGAAGAAAGAGTAAGGGAGAGAACAAATCTTGTCGAAAAAGCCTTCAATGATCTAGCAAGATTAATAAGGGACAAAGCCAAAAATAGGTAGTCACCATGAGCGGGGCCGAAGTGGTTTCGGAAGCAAAGGCAATTATCGATGAAGTCTCTAAGTTCATTGTCGCCGAGAGGGAATTCCTAGAAAAGGTTGTCTCGGCCCTCTTGGCTGGCGGCCATGTCCTCTTGGAGGATGTCCCAGGAACCGGTAAAACCCTCACAGCGAAGCTCCTTGCCAAGGCGCTTGGCGTCTCCTTTAAAAGGATACAGTTTACGCCTGACCTTTTGCCAAGCGATATACTGGGAACAAAGGTCTGGAGGCCTGAAAAAGGCGAATTCGAATTTGTGCTTGGCCCCATTTTTTGCAACCTTGTACTCGCAGACGAGATAAACAGGGCTCCCCCGAAGACCCAGAGCGCGTTGCTGGAGGCTATGGAGGAAAGCCAGGTCACGATAGAGGGGGAGACCTTTAGGCTTCCCCAGCCATTCTTCGTTATTGCGACCCAGAACCCTATAGAGTTTGAGGGTGTATTTCCCTTGCCAGAGGCACAGCTAGACAGGTTTATGATGAAGCTTTCCCTAGGCTATGCTAAGGACGAAAAAATGATACTTAGGAGGAGACTTGAATGGAAAACTGACGACCCGTCCGTGTATGTGCAGACTATTACTAGTGGCGAGAGGCTTCTCAGGATACGTGAATACATTGAGAAAAACGTTAAAGTCTCCGACGAGGTGATAGAATATATCTCTAGGTTTACAGAGATTAGGAGGGACAGCCGACTGTTGGCCGGCCCGAGTCCCAGGGGGCTCGTTTCACTATTGAGGGTTTCTAGGGCAATGGCTGTGCTGGACGGCAGGGACTACGTGATCCCCGACGACGTGAAAAAAGTTGCTGTCGACGTGCTTGGGCACAGGCTCGTGGTCAAGCCTGAATACCAAATCGATGGTGTTAGGGGCGAAGATATTGTAAGGGAGTACCTTCGAAAAATCCCTGTCCCTAAGTGATGGCGTTGCCGAGATTGACCGGGAACAGTATAGCCGGTCTAAAGATAACTGAGCTATTTGATAGTTTCAGGGCGTTCTTTGTCCTCCCAGTAGTAATAGGAGTAGTTGCAGCCTTGTCCTCTAATCCCGACCTGTTTTTGCCAGTGTTTTTCCTCAATGTCTTGCTCGTCTTCGGGCTCTTAGGCAGGGAAAGGCCCAGGATAAGAGTTGAACTCTCGGCTGAGCCTGAGAAGGTTAAGGTTGGTGAAGAGTTTGTTTTGAGGGCGAAGGTAACTGTTAGAGGGGGCTTCGGGATTATTCTTGTCAAGCTACCGCCACACCCAGGAACAGAGGCCGCCCAGTCTTTTAGGCTTCTAGAGGGAACAAATGTTCACTTGTTCTTTAAGGGCTTCCGGTCCCTCAATAAAACGTTGGAAATTAGGTTTCAGGCTTTGAAGAAAGGCGAATATTTTCTAAGGAAAGCAGAGTACGTCTACTATAACGTTTTTGGAGTTATTCGTCCCATTTCTGGTGCAGTTGAAACTGCTAGCTCCGTTACTGTCTTGCCGCAAATTGCCCTTGCAAAGATGAATCTCATACTGAGGCAACGGGAGATCGTCCCGCGGGCTCCTAGGGCGAAAGTTGGGCCTCCATCGACTGACTTTTCATATATAAGGGAATACCTGCCGGGCGACCCATTCAAGTTCATAAACTGGAAGGCTAGCGCTAGGCTAAATGAGTTAATGGTTAACGAGTATGAAAGAGAGGGGGGCAGAACCGTCATACTGGTTGTTGACCGTGGATCAAATATGCTTGTAGGCACAAATGTCGAGAATGCGTTGGAGTACGCTGTCCCCCTAGCGGCTACACTAGCTAGGTCGTTTATTCGTAGTGGTGCAAGTGTGGGTCTCTATGGGCTACCTCCCGAGCCCCAGGTTTATCCATCTACAGGCGAGGAGCAGTTCTTGAGGATTTTGCGTAAGCTTATCGCTCTCAGGGTAAAGGAAGGGTTTTCAAAGGCCGGCTCTGAGCTGAGGCTGGCTAGAATAATAAATGTGGGTAGACCTTTCCTTGTCTTCATAACTAATCTGGAGTCACGCATGGATGCTTTGAGGGTAGCATATTTTCTGCGCCGATTGAATGTGTGGGGAGTCGTTGTAGACGTTGTTCCTGACAATCTCCCGCTCAGATACATGCTCCAGAAAAGTATCACGCTTCCTTGGACGGTCTCCAGGCAAGAGTACTATAGACTG
>WYEB01000635.1_pt1 | contig 11891 bp, 13 predicted proteins | sample 6343061 | NCBI WGS metagenome assembly WYEB01 (sample SAMN13812332, study PRJNA600296) | hot springs metagenome | biome: ENVO:00000051; feature: ENVO:00002007; isolation source: sediment sample from Evening Primrose shelf | place: USA: Yellowstone National Park, Evening Primrose Hot Spring ... | reverse complement strand
ATACAAACGCAATGGTGATTAACCAGGTTGCGGAGACGGCATCACCTGGCTTAATGAATGAGTTACTGATTCACAAGTTCATGGAGTACCAGGACACATTCATTCAAGACACCGAGAGGGACTTCGACGTGCCAAAGCAGGAGAAGTCAAGGCTAAGGCACCCAGGACTGTATAAGAACGTCCTGGAGCTGGACTTCTCAGCAATGTACCCATCAATACTCTACCAGTACAAGGTAGATCCACTCGGAGTTAAGCCCTGCGTCGACGGAGACGTGGTTAGGATTATCCTGGCTAAGAAGCCTGAATCCTACAGGGTCTGCTTCGAGGACAAGGGGGTGAACACAGTCTTCAAACACTTCTTCCAGCTAAGGCAGAAGACTAAGGAACTGAAGAAAAGCGGTAACGAGCTACCTGACATGGCTGTTAAGATAGCGGCTAACTCGGCATACGGAATCATGGGTAAGAGCGGCGTCGGGATTATTTCGCCCCTAGCCTTCAGCTTTGTCTTCGAGAAGTCAAGTTCAATGCATAAGGACATTTTCGACAAGTTCAACGCTGTCTATGGGGATACGGACAGCATTTTCATACCTAACATTAAGCAGGATGAAGTACCTAAGATTGAGGATGAAGTCAACAATTATGTTAAGGGGAAGTACGGTGAAGTCTTCTCCCTAAAGGCAGAGGGCTACTGGGACCACATACTGTTGCCAGTGATGAAGAACTACATTAAGGTAGCTGGAGACAGGGTAGTGGTTAAGGGCGTTGTAATGAAGCCCTCACAGCTACCATTCGTCTTCAGGTACAGCTACGATATTTACAAGTACTATGGGGAGAGTGCAGTCAAGAAGATAAACGAGGTGGTTGAGGAGTCAGATCCAAAGGACTTGTTCATAGAGTACTCAGCCACCTTAGCCGAATTACTTCTAAGCAGGGAAGGCAAGCTAATTAAGTCAATCGGCGTGAAGAGGAGCAGGATACTGGCTTGGCTAGCAACATGCCTAGGAGGCAACATAGATGTCCTAATGGATACTGGGGCAGGTGAACTAGTGATAAACGGCACAGAGGTCAACCCAAACGTGATAATTGACGTAAGGGTACTCCCAATAAAGGAAGCGGGAGACAAGAAGCTTTACCTCTCCTACTGTCCAAACAAGCACAAGGTGCTTCAATCAACAGTAACCGTAAGGTGCGGAAGGCTAAAACCAACAGTAGGCAAGTGTCAAGTACAAGTAATCTCAACAAGGGAAGCAAACCCAGAAGACGTAAAACAAGTAGCACTACAATACATCTTCAACCTACCCTTCTTCAAGTACCTAGTTTCGCTGACCTAGATTGGTTCGTGAAAAATTCTTTTAAATTTATGATACAGCCAAAATTATGGGGCTTATGACTGTGGTAGTAATGTTTGATTGCGATGGGACATTGGAGACTGGTAATCCACCTGGGTATGTTAGGCGGGAGGACTTGGATTGGTTGATTTCCAAAGGGTTCATTGTTGTTAATGTAAGTGAAAGCCCTAATTGTGCTAGCTTAAACATCCCAAGGGTGATTGCCCCAGGTAATAGGCTTCAAGCATTATTAAAAGCTAAAGAACAGTTCAAGCCAGACGCCTGCGTTTACGTAAGCGACAACCCAGGCGATAACTTCGTGGCGAAACAAGCAAGATGCCTATATGTTCACCCAGAATTCTGGAGTGAATTCAGGTGGCTACTAATTCAAGAACTAGAAATGGTTTAACTTTAAACCAAAAATACAGCTGTTTACCTTAACTTATTAACTTGGTTAATCCTTGCGGAATCTGCATGCCCCACTTTGTGAATGCGTCTTTTATGCTTATTAGCCTACAGTCCTCAGTGTTGTAAATAGGCTTGAGCTTATCGGCATTTCTACAGTAGTCAGGGTGTAGCTTGGGTAGGTTGTCCCAAACCCACTTGCTGATTATCGGGAACTTGTCTATTAAGCTGTCGAACATCAACCACGCTATTAGCCTGATTTCATGGAATGCCCCTAATCCAGTTCTCAGAGGGATAAATGTTAAGAAGAATTCTCTAGCATTCATTTGAACCCAAATCCTACTAGCCATTGCGTTAGGCAGGATGTATCTGGCGTCCTCTGGTTCAAGAGACTTCCTAAGCTCCATGTAACTCTTGGTGTCAGTCTCCAAGAATTGGGTTGCCTTCTGCAATACTCCTGAGGGTGCAACGTATCTTAGTTGCCCCTTCGAGTAGTCCACGTATCTCTGGCTTTCTTGCCAGTAGCTGGCTATCCTATGCCTAATTATCTCGTGGGTGAAAGCCCTGCTACCCTCAATAAGCCAACCAGCCCCGGCAAATTCAAAGACACTGTGATGCCCATCTCTAAGGAAGTTAGTTATCCTACGCCTAACCACATCTGGGTTGTTTTTCACTTTCTCGAAGGCTTTCTCTATGGTGTAAGCCCTGTAGATGACGTCAGTCATAGTCGCAATTAGTTCTTCGGTTCCCCACGTGTACAGTAGCTGAGCCCGAGGTTTAATAACCTCAGCCATAGGTAGGGGTCTAGGTGAGGTTTTTAAAGATTTCTAGATATCCGAACTCAAAGCCCTTGATGGCTACTGGGAAGGAAAAGCTTTATAAACCCCTCTGTAGAAAGTAACCTATGCCCAGGAAGCTAACTTGTAAGGATAAGGATGTGGATATTTTTGACGACTACGTAGTATATGAGTTAATCTACCGTAATCCAGAGATTAAATTAACTGATGAGGAGTACCGCAGGCTATTGGTAGCAATAGACGCGTGGCAGATGAATCTAATCAGGTACGGTAACATACCCAAGAAGGGTCAAGAGAGGTTAATCAGCGAATACATAGTGCCGGTTCTGCGAGCGCATAGGGAAGAGATAGCGAAGGTAACAGGCTACGAACTACCTGACGAATTCTTGAACTGCCTACCTAAGCTCTACAGAATAATGGGGTCTAGGAATTACACGAGTGCGGCTGACCAAGGTTACAGGCGCTTTGGGCAAAGCTTCTTTGATGAAGCAGACAAGCTGGCTGAAGACATCAGGAAGTAGCCCGTTTCATTAAAGATCAGCGTAAGTTTTTAAATCTCAAAACCGTTACACTGTTAATGGCTAGTAGAGCCTCATTGCTTGACTTGCTTGGAGTATTGGCTATTGCTAGTGCTACAGGTCTAGCAACGTATCTTTTCGGCTTAATGAATACTAATCTGTCTCCAAAGTCAAGGGAAAGGATTAGGGTTGTTCATCATTCAGTAACGCCAAATGAGATGAGGGAGATTATTAAGAAGTTATATTTAGGTTATTCGGAAGAGTACTTTGAGGCGGTTAAGTGGGTTAACTGTGTTGATGAGAGAGGCAACCTAGTTGGTTGCAGTGAGGACGAGGATAAAGAACTAACAGAGAAGGTAACTAAAATAGTTGCCAGTGTTTTAATCAAGAGGACTGGGGTGAGTGAAGAGGAGGCTGATAGTAGGGCAAGGAATATAGTTCAGTCCGAGGAGGCTAGGCTTAGGAGTAGGAGGGTTGAAATTATGATGGATTACGTTGAGGGCTACTTCGACTACATGCCATCGCTCCTGTTTGTCGGTGAGCCAGGTGTAGGTAAGTCTGAGACCGCTAGGACAGTTGCCATGGAGCTTGCTAGGAAGTATAACTTAGAGTTCCTGGACTTCACTGGTATTGGTACATTAAGGAAGGTTGCTGAGAAGCCTTACGGCTACTTCGTGTACGTTGACTTGAGGTTAACCTCAATGGAGCCCTCTGACATTACTGGCATACCTCGCAGGCTAGCCATAGCTACCAAGAGGGAGTTGATAGAGGAGATAAGGAAGATGCTTGGGAGTTCCAGTTCAAGCGACTACATACCATTCGCATGGGCACTTGTCTTGAAGCTAACTCCAGGTATATTGAACCTTGAAGAGCTTTCGAACGTTGAGAGGGAGGACATGATGTCCGCCGTCTATCAGCTGGCTTTAGATAAGAGGGCTGGCGAACTGTACTTCAACAAGGGTACTCTGGTGATAGCGTTAGGTAATCCAAGGGGCTGGAGCACTATTGTAAGGGAGCTTCCTCTGCCATTGCTGAACAGGTTCCTAACATTTGAGGTTGTATCCCCAACTGTTGAGGAGTGGATAGAGTACATGAACAATAGATACGGTAACAAGTACTACACTGGAGTAGCGGACTTCCTGAAAGCCTTCCCAGAATACCTCACTGCAAGGCCATCATCAAGTGAAGAAGGTGCATCAACCTCAATGGAGGCTACTTCAGCTGTATCATTCAAGGAGGCATCAGGTCTAACTCCTTCTAAGCAAATACCAACACCAAGGTCGTGGACAGCCTTGGCAGTGAGCATATACCGTATGTTTGACCTAGGTAATGAGGAAGCTAGGAAGACCTTTGAAAATTGTCTAAGCAAGTTGGGAGACGCATATATGCAAACAGGCTTCAATATAGAGGATTTAGGCATGCCTCCCTCTAGGTTGAAGCCAGAGGATAGGGAGCGCTTAACCAAGATTAATAACTGTTACGACATTGGTAGGAAGCTCTACGAACTATCAAGGGCGGCAGTCGGCGATACAGCAGGCATGATGTTTGTCTTGGCTTTGCTGGTGATGCACTACCTGCCTTCAATAGACAAGTTAATGAAGAGTAGCCCAGATGAGATTAGGAAACAGTTAGAGGAGTTATGGTCAAGAATCTCCGAGAAGCTACAAGAGCGTACAAGTAGGCTAAACACTGAAAGGTTGCTTGAGTTCTGGGCAAGGGAGCTAGCCACAAACTTAACCACGTGGCTAGATACATTCGTTTACACTAAGGAGGACGCCACAGCCGAGGACTATGTGCCGCAGATAGCGGCAATGATAGACTGGTTCGGAGACAAAGGCGTCTCAGTTGAAGTACTGAGGATATTCGGCACTGGGCTACACAAGCACAACGACCTAAAGGCTAAGTTGAAGCTCTACAACACATCAAAGTACGTGAAGCAGGATGTTGATACTTATATGTCTAATATTTCGAAGTTTACAGAGTAGGACGTTGACACGTACATTTGCCCCGTTTCCCCTCATCCCATTGACCCTAATCACCTGTCATCCCTGTCGGGACTAGCCCCCATCTTCGGGGCATCACTTCTCAGTTTTCCCACGGGGCTGGGAGCCCGTGTGCTCACAGTTGCCTCGCACACGGGGCTAGTAACCCCTATTTTGTCTAAAATTTAAGTTTTTCGCTGGCAAAAGATTTATAAATAACTTTTCCAATCAGTAGGTTATGAGGGTGCTTGTATTTAGAGGTAAAATACAAGAAATAGTAAGTCACGGCAAAACTTACGTTAGAATCTATGTTTACGCAGATTATGGAGGTGATGAGCTAGTGAAACACGTAGGCAAGGAGGTAGAGGGATTGCTGGTGGTTAAAGATGAAAGCATATAGAGCAATAGTCATTAACTTGCCGAAGGACAAGTGTGATGTTAATTACATCAGGCGTCTAATGGCTTTAACAAATCTTGCTTATAGAGGTTATGAAGTCTGGGTGACAGACCTACCTAAGAATATTCAATACAAGCTTTACGGCTCGTTCAAAAACTTCAAGGGAAGTTTAGTATTCGGTACAGTGCCAAAGGGATGGTTCGCTAAGGTGTGGGTTCCATTGAATACGCTGAGGGTTTACCTAGACAGTTCAATGAAGGGTGATAGGGGTGCACCGGTGGTTTTAGACTTTAGAAGTAGTGTCATTAGGTTGCGCCAGGTCTGTAGGAATGAGTCTAGGTATGTTGTTGAGGTTCCAATGCCTAGGTGGGTTGTTGATAGGGTTAAAGAGGGTGGTGACATTAAGTATGCAATGATTGGGCTTAAGAAGAACGAATCATATTTGGTCTTAGTGGCTGAGCGTGAGGTTGAACCATATACGCCAAATGAGTATGTTCTGGCTGTTGACGTTAATTCTTGGAATAATGGCATAGCATGGGGTTTGATTAGAAATGGAACAATAATTAGGTGGAAGCCAGAGAGGCCAAAGCTTAGTGAAATTGAGAGACTTTACAATTTATCTATAAGGTTAGAAAGGAAGTATGGTAGGTTAAAAAGGCTTAGTCTTCATAAGACACTGGAAGGTAAGAAATTATGGAGAGAAACAAAGAGGTTGAGGAGGAAGATTTACGCTAAGTTGAGGGATTACGTCCAAAAACTTGTGCATAGATTAGTCAAGAAAGCCCTCAGACACAAGGCGCTAGTAGTTATTGATGATATAATTGAAGAATCAAGAAAAGAGTTGCTTGAAAAAATCTTACACAATGGTTTGGCAAAGATCTATCTACTGTATATGAGGAGTTTCGTTAAGCTATTTATCACTCAATTACAGTGGTATGGTGTACCCTATACATTCAAAAGACTTTATAGCACTGTTTGCCCAATCTGTAGACACAAGTTAGTTCAAAAAGAAAAAAGAATTATGGTTTGTAGTAATTGCGGATTTAAAGCACCAAGAGATATGATATCCATATACTGGGCAATGAAGTTAAACAGCAATAAACTTCGCGGTGAGGTTGTTAATAAGAGTCGAGTTTAGTAATGCTCAAAATGAGCTATCGTATAGAGATTAGTTTTTTAAATCCATTGCTAGAATACTAGATTATGTCACAATCCGATGTGGAGCGGTTAAAAGCGATTTGTGCGCAAGTTAGGAATGCTCCTAAGGTGCTTAGTAACTACGTCCTCTCACCGATTAACTACATTTTAAGGAGGCTCTGTGAGAGGATTGAGATTGAGCCTTCGGGCACTGCGGCTACTGATGGTGCACATCTTTATGTTAATCCGAAGTTCATTAACTGCCTGGATGATGATGCGAAGTACTTCACCTTCGCGCACGAGACAATGCACGTGATAGAGGGAGACCCGATTAGGCTAAAGCGTGGTGAAGTAGATCAAGCAGTCTCCAACATAGCCTTCGACTTATCCATAAACAGGGCTTTAAGCAAGGTAATTAGTTTTGGTTACGATAGGTGCAATAACGTATCTCTGGAGGATGAAGTTATTACGCCTAAAAATCTTGCACGGAATATAACGGAGTTGATTAATGAGCTTCCAGCGGAGGAGAGGAAGAAGATTAAGCTCCCGCCAGAGGGCTTAGAGAAATTCTTCGAGAAGTCTGATAAAATGTCCACCTACCACTACTTAATGTACTTAAAGAGCAAGCTACCTAAGATGGCTCAAACGCCGTGGTGGAAGGAAGGGGCAGGGCACGTGAGGGCCCCAGGTACTCTTGGAGATGAGGAGGAGGCTAGGAGGAATGCTACAGATGCAAGGGAATTCGAGAGACAACAGAGGGTTATGAACCCGATTGCGGGTAGGGGTATTATCGACGTCTACGAGAGGGAGCTCACGGAAGCCAGAAGTATCGTGAACTGGAGGGAGATTATTAGGCAAGCCTTCGCATACGCCTCAACGAAATTCCTATCCACTTGGAAGCGTCCTCACAGGCGTCTAGGCTACTCATGGCCAGGGAGCGTTAGGGTTGGGTTACCATACGTGGTGGCTATGATTGATGTTTCAGGCAGTATTAGCGCCGAAACCCTTTCAGAGTTCGCAACCGAGTTAGTTAGCCTACTTAACTCTGGGGCAAACTTCATCCACTTCGTCCTCTGGGCAGACGGCGTAGTCGGGGAATTCGACATAAGGCAAGGGGAAGAAGAGGAGTTAAAGCGGAGGCTAAGGGAATCCCCATCTGGGGGTACTGTTATTAGGGACGCCTTCAAGAGAGTCCTAGACTTGGCTAACCAGCACCCGCCGACTAACGCAGTAGTCGTGTTGTTCACGGATGGGATGATTGCCGACATTAATAACCCAATCACGAAGGACTTAATGGCTCAGGTTAGTGAAAGGTACCATCAAGCAATAGGCTTCTACACAGTAGACCCACTGCCCCAAATAAATAGGTGGCAAATCTACCAGTATTTAAATGAAGCTGAGCGCAATGTCGCCTCAGGTATTTAATTGTTCTTCAATAGAGTAAAGGCGCTTCAGAATCTCCTCTTCAAGTTTCCTCCTCTTCTGCTCCTCCTTGTAAATTTTGTAAAGCAGGATAATTAACGCAAGTCCCATGCTTGGCTCGATTACATCCCACCAGAGGGCAGATGCTACTATTATCGAAACCATACTATTCGGAGTTCTACAGGTGGTTTATAAATCTTTCTGCAAACTAAACTTAAAACTGCTAGTGAATCAGTAGTTTTATGAAGCTGGTTAGTAATCATGCGTTCAGGTACATGTATGCACTGTTCATGTTTGAAGGCTGGATATCTGGATTAAGCCTTTTGGCTAACTTACCGTACTGGGCAATTTTAATTGAAGTGCTTGGGCTAGCAGGGTGGATTTACTACGAGGCTTTATTCGCATACGCAAACGCAGAAACATGGGTACTTGGCTTGTTGTTTGGAATAGTGGGGATGCTTTCAATATTCTCTCTAATAACAAGCCACGGCGTACCTTGGATACTGGTGTTAAGTGTGATAGGGGCGGTGTGCTATGGGGTATTTGGAGTAGTGCTGAACATTGACTCACTCAAGGAAGCCCACAGAATGATGGCGCAAGCATTAAGGAGAGGCTAAGCACCAATCCTCTTCATTAAACCTTCATATGTCTCCTTCAAACCCTCGTAAAGCGTGTATCTAGGCTTCCACCCAAGTAGTTTCCTAGTCTTACTGAAGTCCACCTTAAATTCAATGGGCTTGCCTTGAATAACCTCCCCAGGCTCCGTAACATCTGGTAAAGGCTCGTATTCAAACTCCTTACCGAATTCCTTAGCAATCATTGAAATTAACTCAGCTATCTCGAAGTTCCTGGTGACGTAGTCGCCATCATGCTCAAGGTAACCGTCGTTTCCAGCGTTGGAAAGTATAATTGGCTTACCTGGCGAGACAAGCTCATCGAGCCTATTGATTAGAATATCGTAGAAGTCCAGCACGTCCTTAATGTAGCTCCAAAGCCTCATGGCGTTAGGATTCCTAAGCCTAAACCTCTTACCCTTAATTGAGTAGAGAATCATCTTGTGAGGCAATTCATCCAGCCTTCCATCGCTTCCGTAACTGGAGCCAGTCCTAGTTATTACAACCTTGAGGTTGTACATTAAGGCACCTCCGTAGTACAGTAACTCAGCGCTAGCCTTACTCCAACCATATATGCTGGATGGGATTGGTGGAGTATCCTCAGTTATAATTAGCTTATTACCGTTAAAGTGATTCCATGCTAAATACCCATAGACTGAGTTCAGCGATGACGGGTAACTTAAGGTAGCCTTAGGGAAGCGCCTCCTGGCAAGTTCAATAACCCTCATTGCTGTAGCCAAGTTACCGTACACAGTGTGCATTGGGGAAGCGTTAGCCAGCGGTCTATCAGCGAAGGCTAAAGACGCATCTATAATTAAGTCAGGTGTCCAAGGGAAGTCATCTGCATCAAGGTCAATTGTGGACTTCCAAATGTACTTAAGCCCATCAAGGTCAAAAACCCTTGACTCCTCATACCTAACAATATCATTACCAGCAACATCGTAACCCTTACTCAGCAGGAACCTAGCCAGTGAACTCCCAAGTACACCAGCAACACCAGTTATGAATATTCTCATCAATTGAAAGAATCATTTGTTTTTAAAAGGTTTGCAACTTTATTTTATCTCCTAACGCCCAGAATACTTCCTGCCAAGGTAGTAGCCTGCACCAGCACCCACAAGGGTGCCAGCTATTATTAACGCAACCTCATTCTTCCTTATCAGGTACGTGATAACACCGCCAAGCGCACCCCCACCAAGTATCCCTATTATCTCTGCGTATTCTTTCATCCTTGTTGAATAAGCCATATTGGTCAAGAGATAGGCTCCTTGTTCTTTAAAAATATGAAGCAAGCTTCTCAATGCTTTTAAAGACAACTCTGGAATAGGTTTAATATGAGTTACGCTTCAGCCAGTTCCCAAGCAACAATCACGGTGACTTCAGGATCAATTACGCTTAGCGTAAGTCCTAATCCACCTTGGACTCCAGGTCAGACTTTATCATTCACTGTTGGTTTGCCTAGCGTTACGTGGACTACTGATAACGTAACAATATACGTTAATGGCACGCCTGTTACTTCGTTTCAAATAGCGTCTGGTGTCGGCGGGGGTGGTGCTTGGACTATTCCTCAGAGTTACGCTGGTCAGCAAATATCAATCTATGCTCGTGATAGTTTGTTCGGCGCCACCAGTAATACAGTTAGTGGTACCGTTCTTTACCCAACGAAAATAAGTATCTCTGTTCCTTCAACAATCTATGTAAATCAGCCATTTACAGTAAGCGGTACTTTGCAGTATCAAAATGCATCAGGTAGCTGGGTAGCCTTAGGTAGCCAGACCGTTTCAATAAAAGGTAGCTGGGGTGCTTCAGCCACGGCAACAACTAACTCAAGTGGGCAGTACTCTGCACAAATAACAGCGCCATCCTCGCCTGGTACATACACAATCACAGCCACCTTCGCCCCAACTGGCACATTATTTGCACCAGCCACCGCTCAGCTAACTATGAGCACTTCAACAGCAACACCAACAGTTTCAACTACTCCATCTGCTCAACCAGGTATGCTTCAGTTCATAGGAGGAATGCTTGCGATAGCCGGCTTAGCAACAGGCTCCTACCTGGTTGCAAGGCGCAAGGAGACACTTGGGTTGGCAACATTCGCTGGCTTAGTTGGCGGTGGCTTGGCAATCGCCAAGTACGCTGAGGGCAAGTAACCATGTCCTGCTTAAGCCTAAAAGTTAAACCAAACCCACCCTGGTACGTGGGGGAAACCCTACAGTTAACAGTCTCCTTGTGCGAAGAGTATTGGAGCATTGTTCCTGGTCAAGGTTGGATTGACCAAGTTATGATTACAGTTAATGGAAAGCCTACGACTTACATTGATTTCTTTTCCAGCGAGCCTGGATATGGTTACATAACAATTCCTCCAGAGTACGCTGGGCAAACCATAAAGATTAAGGCAATAGACATGCTACTGTTGGAAAGCGACGAGGTCAGCGGATACGTAATGGCGCCATCACCAACGCCAACCCCTACACCTACTCCAACACCTTCACCATCACTAATAATACCATCACCGACGTTAATTACGACGCCAACAGTATCGGTAACGCCAACCGTTGCTCAGAAACCAAGCAAAACAGGGTTAATAATCGGCGGGGTGGTAGGAGCCGCCGCAGTTGCAGGGCTAATATACTTCGTAACAAGGAAAAAGAAGCTTTAAGAGCAGGATTAGGGTTTTAAACTGGTGTTTTCTTCTACTTTTGTTGGTACGTAGAGCTGTTGCTGTTGAGCTTGAGGTTACTAGGGAGCTTAATAAGTTGCTCTATAGTGTAGAGTCTGTATACCTAGGCATTGTTCGTGAGGTTACTGAATATGCCATTGAGAACAATGTTACGAGTGCGAAACGACTCCAGAGGTTGTTCTACAGCAAGTATAGGCAGGAGTATCAAGGCTTGAACTCACAATTAGTTATTCAAGCGATTAGGCAGTCATCCGAGGTCGCCAAGTCATTCATTGAAAAGAAGAGGAGGGGCTTGGTGAGCAAGCCTTACCCTGAGGTTAAGGCTGTGTCCATTAGGTTCGTTGAGACAACTTGGAATTATGAGCAGTTCACTGGCTCCATAGCCCCAGTTAGGATTACCATATCACTCCCTGGTGGGAGGAGGGAGGTTTGGTTGAGGCTACACAAGAGGTTTTGGCTTTACTGGTGGAGAGTATTGAATGGGGATGCAGAATTAGCATCAACATTGATTATTAAGCGCAAGCTGAATAAGTGGTACGCTATCTTTGTCTTTGAGTTAAAGCCTAGGGAGGCGAGGCCACAATTAATCACTGCCTTCGACATCAACG
>WYEB01000633.1_pt1 | contig 11980 bp, 15 predicted proteins | sample 6343061 | NCBI WGS metagenome assembly WYEB01 (sample SAMN13812332, study PRJNA600296) | hot springs metagenome | biome: ENVO:00000051; feature: ENVO:00002007; isolation source: sediment sample from Evening Primrose shelf | place: USA: Yellowstone National Park, Evening Primrose Hot Spring ... | reverse complement strand
GTCGCCCGAATAATTTCCCCTTTTTTCCGTCTTGTAGCGTTTTCTGTTGGCTCTTTTTCTACGTTCTTACGCCCTTAGGGCGGGGCCGCCGTATCGTTCTGGTTGAAGCTGAGAGGGAAAAAGGGGGAGGTTAGACCTGCTTTAGCCTCTCTCGGAGGACGTTGAGGAGAGCCTCGTCGTCTTTCTCGTCTTTGGGGTATATGAAGACCTCCTCCTCCGGCTTCACAATGCCATCTTTTTCGACGAAGTAGATGAGGCGGACTGGGTAGTCGTAGCCTGCCCTTCTGTACAGCATCCGCATTATCTTCGCCGCAAGCGACCATTCAGCCTTGATCTTCCACTCCTCCTTTCTGAGGATGTGGCTCTTCAGCTCCACCAGCTCCCTCCTCCCGTCGGCATACTTCACGAGGAAGTCGGCCTGGACAGTGAATCTCACTCCGTCTATCTGGAACACGACCGGCGGCGCGGGCTCAACCTCCACGACCTTCCTGGCCCACGGCATTAGCTTCATCAGCTTCGCGAAGGCTCCTGTGTGAGGCTCGCCGTAGCGCTCGATAAAAGTACGCATTGCCACACCAGCATCTTTTGTCTTTAACAAAATAAGCACAGCCTTCTCGAAAGCCTTCCCATAACGTGAACTCAAGACGTCAGGCTGTTCTATTTTTAAGATGTCCGACAGCTTCACCATAAAGTTGCCGAGGCAAACCGCTTTGTCGATTTGGAGAGGCGCAATTCGTTGATGTGAAAAAGAGGGGGGTTAGGTGGGCGCCTCTTTTGCCCGCTCGAAGATTCTATACTCCGGGAATTCGATCTCAACGACGCGCCCCACCTTTGCGTTGTTCAGGTTCTCTATGACCAGCTCTCCGCAGATTATTCTCTTCTTAAGCCCCTCCGTCTCTTCTTCTCGTGGTATGAACAGCTTTATCTCTGGGCCGGTTTCCTCCCATTTGGTGGCGACTTCTGGTTTTCCGTCTAGGTACCGTGCAACTGTGCCGTTCTCGTCGACAGACACCGCCACATTTCCGAAATCGATCACTACCATCCTCTTGCCCCACGCCACTGTTGTAAGAATTCTGACTTTCATGTTCATACCCTGTCGCTTCTTTTATAAATTTTTACTGCGTATCCGTCATTTGTCTTCGTGACGTTGCCCAAATAGATGAGTTCCACGTCGTATCCGCCCCTCATGAAGACGTAGGCAATGTACGCCTTGCCAACATCGTGGATAGCTTCATGTGGCGAAAGCCGCTTGAAGGAGTCTATTGACGGGATGTCGAGATGTATGTTGCCTATAACCACGCCGTTGCTCCACAGCCTTATGTGAAGCCTTATCAACACGCCGGCGCCGGGAAGCGGCTTCTCCATAGAATGTGTAGGCGTCCTATCGTCAAGATAGGCATCATATCCATACGACACAGTTTTCCATCCGTCGCTCTTTAGTACTTCGACGATTTCCTCTAGCGGCAGCTCCGCAACGAAATTGACCGGATCTTCGACGAAGCCTACCAACTCCTTCACCTTAATCCACTTGGGGATCTCCATGAACACGAAGCCCGCGCGCTGTTTCGTTGAACTGTTTGTCTTCATCCGCGTCTCGCCGCTGGCCCAGACGGCTGTCGCGGCCGAGCGCCGCCGGCGGCAGGCATGGGCCGGATTGAGGAGGTCAAAAAATTAATTGAGGGCTTTGAACATCCGTGGCGCGGTGTCCGCGGTGCGGTGCGCAGATGAGCTACGTGCCCTCCACAAAGCTGAGGTCTAATCTGTCGTTTAAATACGGCTGTGGGAGGTGCGTCCACGTAGCGGAAAGCAGATTGGAAAAAAGGGGCTAGCCCCTTTGGGGCCGTCTTGAGGCTCGAATGTTGACAGGATCAGTAGGGAAGCCTCCTCACGCGGAGCCTCTCCTCGGGGAAGACCCGCCTAACCACGCGCTGGCCCAGATACTCGTCGTCTTCCACCACCTCTTCGACCTCTCCCACCGGCTCTAGGCCGTTCTCCTCTACAGTCTCTTCAACCTCGCCCACAACCTCCTCCCGCTCTTCCACCGCCTCGAACCTGCCCTCCGACACGTAGTAGATGTCCAGCGGCCCTTCTCTCTCGGCCAGCTTAACCAGCTCCGGGAGCACCTCCGCCGCCCTGCCCTCCCTAAGCGCCTTCCTTATCCGCTCCGCCTCCGCCGGGGAGGCGTTCCTAAGCGCCCTCCGGATTAGGAGGTCGAGCCTCACGCCGCCTCTACCAGCCGGGTGGGAAATTGAATCGAAAAAGCCGCCTGCCGCAGGTATACTTGATGAAAACTCTACACGCAGTCGATAAAGCCTGGGACGCGGCGATGAACGTGTTGCAATATTTAATAGCACGTATCTTTCACACACACATGGAGTCTAACCTCACGTTGAGAGACTACGTCCTCGCCATTATAAAACTGGGTTCTAGTGGTGGTGTTTTTCGGTACAAGACCAAGATACATAAGATATTGTTCATTCTGGCGCAGGAGTTCGAAGAACTCAACAACCTACGTAGCGACTTCATCCCGTATCACTTCGGGCCGTGGAGCTACGAGGTGGAGTTCACGATAAAGGAGCTGATGCGTCTTGGCTTTCTGGAGGAGAAGCTAGATGAGCGTGACGAAATTGATGGCTTGCAACATACGGGCTACGTCTACGCCTACCGCCTCACCCGCGCTGGTCAAGTCCTCGCAGAAGATGCAGCCAAGAAGCTCAGTCCTAAGATCAGGAAGAGGATAAAAGAACTGCTGAAACTCAACTTGTGGACGTTGATAGGATACGTCTACGTCCGGTATCCGGAGTACGCCACTCGTTCCGTGATTGCAGACGATGAGTTGGTGCCCAGGAGGCGGGAAATCTTATCAACGATATAGTTCAGTATACTTACTAGATCATCTATTCTTTCTGACAGGCTTACTATACGGTCTTCTTTGTGGCATTTATCGATACAAACCTTGTACAACTTCCGTCTTATTCTGTCTCTTAAGAAACTTACGACGAGCGCCCCGACTACCAGAGGAATGAGTAGGATGATGAGTTCCAGCGGAACTCCAAGTTCACGGAAAATGGCGGCAGTAGCGGACACTAGGCCAGTAAACGCCATAAAATATTCTATGACCTTCGTACGGTTGCCATAATCTATGTCGCATTTCTTCATGCATTTGTTTTGTCTTGCTTTCTCTGACTTCGGATTAACGTTGATTAGCTGAAGCAAAATCTCTTCTACCTCGTTTAAATGGTTCATTAATATCGTCATGTTTTCCACCAATGTATAAATATCATCGTCTGAAAGACGTCCAGCGTTGTCAGCAACCAAACGCAAAAATGAATACCACGCTTGTTCTCTTCTTCTCTCAAAGCTTTGTCGCCGGAGACCTTCGTCTACACATATATCGTCTTTAAAAAAGACCCCGGGTCGCCACTCTTCGACCCCTCTACACATTCCCACGCGCTAAAAGCGATGCCTAGTCTCCTGAGCTTGTTTACTATCGAGACGTAGTTTGAAACCTTTCTCAATACCAACATCGCAACCTCGTCCACGCCCCCAGTCCTGATTAATACCATTATATGTGCTATGGCAATATAACTGCGGTTACATACAGCGGCGAGTTGATATTACACCTGCAATATGGTGCCGCTATACGTCTCGGCGAGTTATTATTATATTACCCGATGTGGTGTTTTGTAGAAACGCCCTATGTCGGTTCTGGGAGCCCTAGGTATCTGCGGCAGTATGCTAGGAACTTCTGCACCGCCATCTCCGTAAGCGCCTCTACTTCTCTCCGCATCAGCCCGGCGGCGGCTCCGGCGGCCGCGACAGCCGTGGCGGCGTCTAGGGCGGCCTCAAGCTTCTGCCTCAGCTCCTCCTCTTCTCTAGTCTCCGGCGGCACCTTCTCCATCATGGTCTTTAAGTCGCGCTCCGCGGCTCTGGAGAAGCTCCGGAAGTACTCCCCCGCGCCGTAGAGGGCGCCGGGGAGACCGGCGTCCCTCGCCTTAGCCAGAATCCTCCTTGCGATTTGGTCGAATGTATCCAGCCTGCTCCTCACAGCGGCGTAGAACCCGGCGCGGTCGAAGGGGGGAGGCGGCGGGGGCGGCGGAGGCCGCTCGCCCCTCTCCACTGCCTTCAGCAACTTAAAGGCTGCCTCGGGGTCCCGCTCCACGTACATATCCACCGCCTTCACCATCTCTTTCTCCGCCTTGCTCTCGGCGGCGCGGAGGAGGAGGCCGCGCTTAACCCACCACAGCCGCCTCAGCCCCTCTGCGTCTCTCGCCTCCTTCAGCACAAGGGAGGCCGCCTCGGCGAATCTGTCAGACGTCCTCACCCGCGGCACCTCGCCGCCCTCTAAATACCGCCTCAGAACCGCTTCGGAGTCGCCGGCGGCCGCCACCTCCTCCATTATGGACTCCCACCACTTGTCCACCGGCAGGCCCAGCGACTTGGCCAGCTCCTTTGCCGTGCCGAAGCGAAGCTTCAGCTCGTTCAGCGCCGCCGCCTTCTTCTCGCTCCGAGGCGCCGACTTGACTCTGGCGTAGACTTGCATCAACATCCCCAGCACCGGCTCCGGCAGTCCGGCGGGCTTCTGCCTCAGAACCCGGACGTAAGTCGCCAAGGCCCACTCCAGCGCCACCCCCATGGAGGCTTTGGAGGCGCCTAGCCGCTCCGCCACCCACTTCTGCACGCGCTTAAGCGGTATCGGCGACACCAGCCTCACCGCCACCTCCCTCAGCCTCCCCAGCTGGGGCTGGAAAAGCGCTTTTCTTTCCACCTCCACCGACGCCGGCGGCGCGAGGCCGGCGCCCCGCGCGACCTCCACCACCGCCGTGTTCACAGCCGCCCTCACCACCTCTGCATACCTCCTAAAACCGGAGAGGCGCACAGCCTCCTCGAGGAGGGCCCAACCCGCCTCAGTAAGCCAGGCGGTCGAGACGTAGATCACGCCGAGCTACAAAGAAGAGGAGAAATTGAATTAACCAGATGCATCTGCAGACAGATGCAACCCCCCCTCCGCGCCTCCCGCTCGGCGGACCCAGCCGCCGACGCTTTCGGCTCCTTCGGCGAAAGAGACTCCGCCTCCCTTCTTTACGTCTGTAGAAACTTGACTAGACATATTCTTTAATATGCCTAAGAGAGAGTAGAAGAGAGAAGGCAGATCTGAGGAGAAGAGGAGGGCGAAGGGCACCCCCCGTCTCAAGAGAGGGCGGATCTGAGGGGCCTCCCCCGGCTAGACAGTTCTTTGCAGGTACTTCCTTACAGGTACAGACTCACAGGTCTAATTATGCCTGTGAGGAAAAACCTGCGGGGAAACACCTGCAGGCGTCTTCAGAGGCTTTTAAACTGGCTTATATGATGTGGGGCGGTACTGCGTCTACCTCCTCGCGGCGGGCGGGAGGATAGCTTACGCCGGCTCCTCTGGGCGGATTGAGGAGAGGTTGCGCAGGCACTTCGGGGGCTACTCCTCTGCGGCCGTCAGAGGCCTCCGGCCCGACGCCGCCTACGTCCTTGCGTGCACAAGAAGCAAGCCGCTGGCGCTTGCATGGGAGGCGTGGTTGCACAAAGCCTACCGGCCGCCCTACGCCGCGAGGGCACCCGCAGAGAGGCCGAGAAAGCCTCCCCACCCGCCGCCCGGATGGTACGCCCCCCACAACGCGGTCTACGAGCCGGCCCGCCCCACCCTCCCGCCGCCCAGCGGGGAGGAGCACACGCGCCCGCCGCCGAAGCTCAAGCCCAGAGCCAAGACGTGGGACGGGGTGAGAGACGGAGGCCCCAACTCCGCAGAGCCTGTTCAAGGGACCTAGATCTAAGCGACTTCGTATATGCCCCCTTTCAACTCCCCGCCGTCTCCGGGGGCTGGAGGCCCGGCTGGGCCGTGCGGCGCAGCCGGGCGGGCCTCGGCGGGGTTGCCGCCTCGCGCCCCGCTTCACTGGGCGCCAGACCGCTCCGGGCCTGACGCCCTAGGCGGCGCCGGGCGGAGGGCCCACGCCCGGCGGGGGCGGCGGCGAACTCCATGAAAAACGTAGGCAATAGAAGTTTGATGATTTGTTTCGAAAAAAGGGAGGTTAGTTCGTGGAACCGCTTCTGTGCCCAGTAAAACGGCACTTCGTCTCTGTGCGTTTCGAAGCCGCATGCCGTGCATTTCACGCGGCGGTTTGGTTGTTCCTCCATCTCGGCTCCGCATCGTGGACATATAGTGCTGTAGAGTCTCTCCTCTCTATACGGCACTCCGTACCACTCAGCAAGGCCTTTCAGCCTCCTCCTCAGGCGTCCGAAGTTGAGGAAGACCTTCCTCTCGGAGGCATACCTGCCCTCTTTCAGCTCTCTTATTGACTTGTCGTTGGGGACGTCTGCCATAATCGCGGCTTTGTACTGCAATGCCAGTTGTATGAGTTTTTTGACAGCCTCATCTCCAAAGCTTCGCAGTATCCGCCAAATGCGGCTCTTAGCCGCCGTAGCTTCTTCGCACGCTTTGCCCTTGTTGGCGCATAGGGAGTCCAGCTCTGCGGCCCTTCTCTGGAGGTGTATCAGCCTTGAGACATCCGGCCTCAACACGCCCCTCCTCACTACTCTCTCCTCCTCCACAACGGCCCACGAGACGCCGTTGTGGAGGGCGTTGAGGTCGACTACAAGCAGACGCCTTGGCCTCATTGGCGTGGCCTCACGCCTGAATATCAACGCGACGTAGAGCTTCGCGGCGCGGCTTTCTCTGCTGGCGCCCACCCACGCCGCGGCCAGCACCAGCCTCCCGCCCTCCCGCATCCTCGCCAAGATCCATTCAACAGCCTTATCCCCCAGCGGGAGCGCCAACGTGCCGCCGCCCCACTTCCTAATCCTAATCTCTTTCTTCGGTAGATCCACAAAGACGCCTCTGCCGACGTCTTTCTCGTTGTCCAACCTCAGCTGGGCGTCGAAGACCAGCGGTGGTCTGAGCCTCTTCGGCTTTGTTTTAACGCCGTACAGCCAGTCCAGCGTCCTCCCGGCGTGGAGGAACGCCTTGGCGAAGTACTTCAGCGGGTTCTGCCTAGGCTTCTCCGCATCTCCGCGGAGCCACCCCTCAGTCCACCGGCGGAACTCCTCCTGCACCTTGAGGAGAGCGGAAACCTTTTCGGCGGCTTCCGGCGGAAGCCGCAACAAGTCGTAGCTCAAAAGCAACGTCCGGTAGGCAATCCCCATGAGACACGCAAAGCCACAAAAAACAATGAACTCTCCTTGCAGGACTTGGCTTACAGGACTTATCAGTCCTGTAGGTCAAGTCCTGCAAGCGTTTCTGTCGCAGAAAGTATCCAAACGAGCCACGGCTAGGGCCGACGCGCCTGGTGGCGGGGAGGCAGACGCCGAGAGGCTCGCCGCCGTGATAGAGGCGCTGACTGGGAAGAGGCCGAGGATATACCATAAGAAGAACGGCGCAATAGTCATAGCTTGCGGCAGACGACATTTGGAGGGCTTTAGGCGCTTCGCAGAGCTCGCAGACGCCGCTTCGAGAGGCCCTGGAGAGGCTGGAGGCCAAGGCGCCGCACCTGGTGGAGGCGCTCCGCCTAATAGCCGAGAAGTACGGCGAAATGCGCTCCCAGCAGGATTTTGTTCACAGGGTTTGATTCACAGGCATAATCATGCCTGTAAGTCTGTACCTGAAAGCGAGCTGGTTCATTTAACAGCAACACAGCTACACAGACATGCAGACGCTAGACCAGCTGGCGCGGTGGATGCAGGTGGTGTACTTCTGTCAGCACTGCGGCTATGAGTTTGCAGACAGGCCCAAACTCCCCACCAAATGTCCGCAGTGCAGAAAGACGTTGCGCAAGTTCGACAAGCCGATTATCGTTCTGAAGAAAAGGAGGAGGCGCTTTCTACCCCTACCACGCCCCAGCTCTTGACGTTGAAGCCCGCCGCCGCACACCACTATAGACTATATAAACCGCGGCGTTTTTAAATCGTCGTGCAACACGCGCTTTACATCTGTTAAAGCGTTCAGCTTTTTCGGCGAGTTAAGTATGTAAAGCGGAGATCCAATTTATAAAACGTCGTGCAACTTCTCGGCGCAGGGCGACGCCGAGGAGAAAAACACGCAGATACACACGCCTCCGCTCTCGGCACATCAACACAAAAAACAAAACCAAAACAACCACAGTCAACAAGCTCCCACAAGAAACCTACACACGCCGACACAAAAACTTAAAAACCCACAAAAACCAAGCACAAGAAGCCCCGGCATCTCAAATAGAGAATTGAAAGTAAAGGCGCGGGACGGCACTTCGTACACAACCGTCTTGTGTACTTGCATCTCAAATAGAGAATTGAAAGTATGGGATAAGAAATAGCAATATTTAAATTTTCCTCCGAACCCGCATCTCAAATAGAGAATTGAAAGTAACACATGCCTCAACCTCCTCAGTAATGTCATATTCAATAAGCATCTCAAATAGAGAATTGAAAGCTATAAGCCTGCATAGTTCAGCTGGCAACTTGCACCTGGAGATGGCGCATCTCAAATAGAGAATTGAAAGAGGCGGAAGTTGCCACAGCCGAGGAGTCAGAGACGGCGGCTGAGCATCTCAAATAGAGAATTGAAAGCTATCGTCCATGTTTCGCAACAGCCTCTGTATGGCAGATTGTTTGTTGCATCTCAAATAGAGAATTGAAAGTGTCGTCAACCATTCCGCTAACCCCCTTCGCCCGCCTGGCCTCGCATCTCAAATAGAGAATTGAAAGTCTCCTTCACCAGACGGCGAATGTCGGCGGGGGTGAAGTACTCGCATCTCAAATAGAGAATTGAAAGCTAAACGCGTTTAGGGGGAGGGCGTTGAGTATGACTATCCTGCATCTCAAATAGAGAATTGAAAGCCTGAGTGTTAACTACCAGAGCATGCGTAGAGTTATACTCATACACAGCATCTCAAATAGAGAATTGAAAGCCGCTACGGATTAGAGTTATATGCCTGCCTCACCGCCTTCTGCATCTCAAATAGAGAATTGAAAGTGTCTGCTACCTTCAAGACCGCAGTCGTTATAAACAATATAATGCATCTCAAATAGAGAATTGAAAGCTTCTTCATTATCACGGCGATGTTGCCGACGTTGACGTCGGCGGGGCATCTCAAATAGAGAATTGAAAGTAGTTGTTATATTGGCAAACACCGCGCTCTCCGCCTACGCGCATCTCAAATAGAGAATTGAAAGGACAGTTAGGCGTCTCGAAGAGTTGCCGGAGGTGCGGGCTAGGCATCTCAAATAGAGAATTGAAAGACTCCCTCACAGCGTATGTCATATAGTCGTAGACGAACATCGCCGCATCTCAAATAGAGAATTGAAAGCTTCACATCACCTCAGGCAACCCGACGCTCGACGTGGCGCATCTCAAATAGAGAATTGAAAGCGCGCCGCGGCGTACACTCCTCGAAGAGCCGCATTACGTTGGCATCTCAAATAGAGAATTGAAAGTAAGGACTTCGACGCAGTGATGGGGGCTGAGCGGTTTGAGCTGAAGGGCATCTCAAATAGAGAATTGAAAGTGGGGTCGCCCACATGGAACAGCGGCTCGCCCAATTCATGCTCCAGCCGCATCTCAAATAGAGAATTGAAAGTTAAGAGGGGGCTGAAAGTAACGAGCCGCGTGGCGGCGGCTCTGGCATCTCAAATAGAGAATTGAAAGCGGATGCAACAAGTCTGCGATGTGGTAGTCGCCGCCCGGCATCGCATCTCAAATAGAGAATTGAAAACAGGCCAGCCTGCCGCCGCTACGCAGACCTACACCATCGAGGCGGCATCTCAAATAGAGAATTGAAAATTGGGCAGCTGCATAACAGAGGCGCTTGCGCACGTCTCGTACCACGTTGCATCTCAAATAGAGAATTGAAAGATAGAATTGAAAGTTGAGATTCCATATTTGGAGCGCATCGACGCATTTGCATGCGCATAAAGCTGGACAAGAAGTGCCCCGTCTGCGGCTCGCGTCTAGAATTCGTGGAGGAGAAAGACGGCGTCTACCTGCTGTGCAGGGGGTGCCGCGTTGCGGTGTATGTGCCGACGGAAACCGCGGCCGAATACGCCGCAGACTTCCCCGCGCTGGTTGAGCTCATGGCGGAGGAGCTGACAGATATGGCGAGGAGAAGGATTAAGCAAAAAAGAGGTAATTAAAGGTTTAACTCGTACAGATCGAAGAATTGTCCCAAATACTCTGCGTGACGACTAAACCTCGCATCGGCGAAAACAATTATCTTTCTCTTCAGCACATCCTCATGCCGCTCCTCCGGCCGGGACGGCCGGAGGATTCTGCCGCTCAATTGAATTCCTTGGATTAATTCTACAATATTGGGATCCCTACCCTCAGCCAATAACCGTTTCCTTGCTGAGATATGCAGAGACGGCCAAAACACAATAGCGGCATCGTGCCACAAATCAACGCCTACCCGCATCTTCCCCCAGGCGTCGTCTAGCCCCCGGTCGGGAATAGCTCGACACCTGGGGGTAGCGAATACTGCAAAACTTGGCGAAGCGAAGAAGTCGCAAATACGGCGATGTTTTTTATGCCGAATTCGCGGAGCCATTTAACAATCAAATACAACTGTAAATTGGCACCTTCATAGTGTTCTCTGTATACAAACAACGCTTCAGGCTCGACAAAAGCCAAAGGCTTTGCTGTCGGCTTGATTTCAACCTTCTCACCCCACTCCCGCGGGGGCCACCCGGGGGGTGGGGTAGCCGTTGCCGCGAACGTACGTACGCGGGGTGGATTGTATAAGTCCAAACAGTTAAGCGTCTCGTTCTCGATCCAGCAAGTTTTTCTCAACGCGTTGCGCAACGACCATAGTTTGTCTTCGGCGAGGGGGTCATTGACATATAGCAACCTCTCCTCTACGAGCTCTCTAATAATGTCGAGATTGAGCCCTTCTACGTCGACGCCTAATAAAGTGGCGACGTCATATAGGTTGTAAGAAACTATATGTGGAAGATAGAACAACTCATGTGCCTCGTCAACGAGTAAGTAATGAATATAACGAGCAATCTTTGGCAAACGGCCATAGTGACCCAATATGACGTCGTACCTATCGAGCGATGTTTCTTGAGCCCAATATCCACAAACGTCTTCTGGCACCATCTTCTCAATCTCCTCATACGTCACGACGGGCGTATTTATCGCGAAGTTCTGCCGCAGTCTACATCTGTGGCAATGTTTCTGCGGGTTCTCCCATTTATATACACAGTATTGACCCGCCCCGGCTGTGAGGATGGCCCGGGGCGGGTTGGACTCTTTTTGCAACATCTCTAATAACTGCGGCCATTTTCTTGTCAAGAGAGTTAAGGTAGGCGCCAAAAGCCCAACCCTGTAACCCTCTTTAGCTAACCGGATCGCAAGACGGAACATCAATGTCGTCTTTCCCCACCCAGTTGGCGCCACTAAAAGGACATTATGGTTCTTTAGTCTTTTTGCTATCTCTTCAGTTAAATCCATGCCTTATTCAGCATGGGCGAAAACAATGAATTGGCAGTTCAATTTAAAGGCGTATAGCAGAGTATACATGAGGCACGTCTTGAGTCCGAAGGGGTGGGTCTCCTTCGTCGTCGACGAGGTGGAGCCCGACCCGAAGGCGGGGGGCTGGGTGAAGGCCGGCCTCATGCCCTCTCCCGTCCTCGTCCCGCCTGCCCGGATGGCCGACGCCGCCGGGCTCTGCGCGGAGGAGAAAATCGGCGTCACGTCTGTAGCGCTGGGCTACGCGAAGAAGGAGCCAAAAAACTGGTTCGAGCTCAGGCTGGGGTGGAAGAGGTACTGGGTGAGGCTCGTGCCGGACTGGGGCGCCTCGGCGCCCCTCTCCGCCTCAGCCCACAGGCTCTACGTACTCTGCCCAGATAGGATGTGCGACCTCTTGCCCCCTTTCAACTCCCCGCCGTCTCCGGGGGCTGGAGGCCCGGCTGGGCCGTGCGGCGCAGCCGGGCGGGCCTCGGCGGGGTTGCCGCCTCGCGCCCCGCTTCACTGGGCGCCAGACCG
>WYEB01000629.1_pt1 | contig 12018 bp, 11 predicted proteins | sample 6343061 | NCBI WGS metagenome assembly WYEB01 (sample SAMN13812332, study PRJNA600296) | hot springs metagenome | biome: ENVO:00000051; feature: ENVO:00002007; isolation source: sediment sample from Evening Primrose shelf | place: USA: Yellowstone National Park, Evening Primrose Hot Spring ... | reverse complement strand
GAAGCAAAATCGCCTCAAACACAGAATACTCCCTATACATAGAGAGAAACTCCTCATCCACACGGGCTATAAAGCCCTCAACCTCGTCCCTAAGTGGGACGATTAAATCCATCAAAGTCATCCTCTCACTCATAAGATTTATTTTAGGAAAAAATTCTGAGGTGGTGTGTTGTGAAAGGAGGGGGAGGGGGAACGAACGAAAAAGGAAAACTAAACTGGAGATGAACTAACTAAAAAAAAGCCCCCAAGCCCCGTCTACCGCCAGGGGCGGGGAGTAGGCGCCTCTATGGAGGCTTTAACCCTTAGGGACCTACTCCTTGCGGGGCTGGGGGGGGGAGGGAGGAGAGGGGAGGGGGAGGGAGAGACTCACAGCTGGGATTTCAGCTTAGCAATAAATTCTCTCGTGATCTCCAGGTAATCCTGGGAGGAGGGTGTTTTGGCGGAGGGGGTTGGTGGTTGGGGTTGGGCTGGCTTGGCGGAGGAAGGGGGCTGGGAGAGTTGCTGGAGCTGCTGTTTGGTGGGAGATGGCATGTGGTCCGCTACTGTAAATCCCTCTGGAGGGAACTTCACCTCCACTAGCCATCGGCCATCCTCCACCAGAAATTTTGAGAATATTTTTACCGTCCCGAACCCCGTCTCATACTCCCCCCTTGGTGGGGGTATCAGGTTTGGTGGGAGGGTGAAGGATACCCTTCTGGAGGACCCCTCCTTTCTTCTCCGCAGGTCGTAGGCCCTGGCTACAATTTCAGCTACAGTGGCTTCTCTGATTTGCTGCTTGGGCTGCTTCATGGCTTCACCTCCTTAAAGTTTTTTTGGGGAACACGCCTCCCCAATTAAGGTGAAGGCGGCCCCTCACCAATTCCATTCAAAAATCCAAACCGCACAGGGCACTCAGCCCTGTGCCTCCTCTACCATCATTGCTTCTTCTCCTTCTTCCTGTTTCACCAATTCCTCCTTTACTTCTTTTCCCTCTTTCTTTGGAGATATTAGCACTACTCCATTTTTGCTTTGAATGTCTATCTTTCCAAAGAGGGCTAAGAAATACACAGTCTCAAAAGGATAAAGTATCTTCTCTTTCTCACACAGTGCACTGAAACCCTGTAGTGTTATCTCTCCCTCTATCTGCGGAAGAACCCTCTCTTTTGCAAGCACCCAACTTCTTTTGAACTTCTCCCTCTGTTCCCACAGGTTAAGCACCGCATCAAAGTCCAGCATCAGCATCCTCGCAAGTGCTCCTTCTACCCTGTTTGCCAGCCTCCAGTCTATCACCGTATAGCCATAGTTCTTCAGCTTCTCCAACACATAGGGAGGTCTCATCCATTTGCCGTTTTTCTGCTTGTAGGTTATCCTCAAGTAAATTGGCTTGACTTCAGATTTTTCCGCTATCTGCCAAAGTAGTCTCCCATCGTTTGACCCCACCACAATCTTTTTCGCCCTGCTTTCCTTTACCACCTCCTCCACCAAGTCCATGTCCACATTCTGAGATAACCGCACCATCGCATTGTATTTACTCCAAACCTTCATTATCTTCTGGCCTGCTTTCTCCCATGTCTGATTTTCTGGATTTACCACAAAATATACGGGAGAGGTTCCAAAGTTTTCCCTGATCTTCTGAAGAAGATGGGACTGGTCTGCAAAGAAATAGTTTGGTGCATCAATAAGAATAGCTTTCCTGATTTCTTTAGACATACTCTTCCCTCCGCTTTTTTTAACTCCCTTCGGTTCGCACCAGCAGGGTCTCCCCCGCCAGCTTTTCGCTCCCCGAGGGAGTTTAAATCAACTAAAAAAACACGAAAACCAGCCTCCCGTCTTCCCTTCTCTCTCGGGAAGACAGAAAAACCCTTTCATATTCAGTTGTCAAGTTGACAAGGGACGCCAAAGGCAGTCCCTCAAAACATCCTTAATGTGGATTATACACACCTTAGAAATGTTTGTCAAGAGGTTTTTAAAGTTAACCAAGTCTAAAAAGTAATCTGTTAAGTTAGTTAACCCTTGTCAGCGCAATCCAAATCCAGAAGTTTCCAAGTGTAGCCTTCTTTTGTTCCCTGTGGTAGGAGTTAAACTGTTGCACAGACTATTCCCACATGCTTGTTTTCTACTGTGAGTTTGTAGATTTTGTCTTTGCTGCTTACCGTTTGAACATCCAAAAGCTTGGTGCGGCCGTATAGAAGCTCTTTCTCCGCTATCTGGCAAAGCCTTGTTCTGATTGGTTCAGGACGGGAAAGCAACTTTTTGTGTAAGCCATCTGCCCTCATAGAAGGCATTTTAGCTTTCAGAGGGTTAACTAAGTGTTTGGAATTTTATGTAGAGTTAGTTAACCCTTTCTTTGTTTGTAGTTTTTTCTGCGTTTGCGTTTAGGTTTGGGCGTTGGTTTTTGAGTGGGCACGTGGAGGTTTTTGGACAGGTAAAGCTGGAGTTCTTCTTTGACGAAGTTTTTTATTCCTTCTAAGAACTCCTCGTATCCTTTTTTGCCCAATCTTTGTGTGTAGATGCTTTCCAGTTTTTTCTCCCACTCGGAGGTCATCTCTGGCTGGATTATCTTTCTCCCTTCCAAAAACTTGATTAAGGCTTTACCCTTTTCACTGGCTATGAGGCTTTTACCCTTGAGGAATACATAACCTCTCTCCTTTAGCGTTTCTATTATGTTGGCCCTGGTGGCGGGAGTGCCCAAAGAAAGCTTTTCCATTTCTTTGAGGAGGCTTCCCTCCGTGTAGGCAGGAGGTGGTTCTGTGAATTTCTTCTGGGACAAAACCTTCTCCTTCTTTACCCTGTCTCCTTTGCGTAAAAAACTCAAATCTGGCTGGGTCTCCTCTAAAGGTTCCACCTTTCTCCAACCCAAAGACAAAACCTTCCTTCCATAGCTTACAAACTCATACTTTCCAAGCTTGGTAATCACCTTAAAGCTTAAATACTCAAAGGGAGGCATAAAGACTGCAAAAAAGCGGTTCTTGATAAGTTCATAAAGCTTTCTGTCGTTTTCATCCGCAGACTGAGGTAGCCTGTCTAAAGGAATAATGGCATGGTGGTCTGTTAGCTTGCTGTCATCAAACACCCTCTTGCCAACCTTTTCTACATTCTCTATAAGGTCTTCCCTTCCAAGCTTTCTCAATACCTCCTTCACAAGTTCCTTGTTTTCTTCTGCTAAATGCTGGGCGTCAGTTCTGGGATAGGATATGCACTTTAACTCCTCGTAAAGCCTTTGGGCAACCGCCAAGGTCTTACTGGCACTCCAACCAAACTTCTCATTTGCCGCCCTTTGCAAAGAGGTAAGGGAAAATAGCAGCGGTGCATACTCTCTCTTTTTCTCCTCCTGAAAGGTCACCACCACTCCCGTGCCTTCCTTCTCCAACTCCCTAACTATCTCCTTTGCCTTCTCCTCAGAAAGCCTCTCCTCCTTCTCCTTAAAAACAAGCAAACCCTCATAAACCCTCCCATCCTTACTAAAAACTCCCTTTATCACAAAATAGGGCTGAGGTTTAAAGTTCTCCCTCTCTATGGTTCTTTTGACTATCAACGCCAACGTGGGAGTTTGAACCCTTCCCACACTCCACACACCATTCCCCGCCTTCAAAGACACCGCCCTCGTAAGATTTATCCCCACAAGCCAGTCCGCATGCTGACGGGCAATCGCCGACCAAAAGAGACTATCAAACTCTCTGATGGGTTTTAATACCCTGAGCTCCTTTCTCACCACCTCAGGAGTTAGTGCCTTGGATGTCCAAAGTCTGTAAGTCCTGTCCCAAGCCTTCCAACCGCTGTGCAGTAGTATCAACCGTGCTATCAACTCCCCCTCCCGCCCAGCATCTGTGGCCACTATAACCTCCTTTGCTTGGGACAAAATCCTCTTCACCGCAAAAAAAATGCTGGTTCTTTGCCTTGTAAAGGAATTTTTCGGGAAAAATGGGAAGACTTTCTAAATCCCACTTCTCGGGCGCCACGCTATCGTCTATCTCCAAAAGATGCCCTACAGCCCAAACAATCACATACTCGCCAGCCCTTATGTGGTCTTTGTCTTGAGTATAACTCCCTAAAGCTTTTGCTATATCCCGGGCTACAGAGGGCTTCTCAGTAAGAATTACCTTCATAAATGCTTTTCAAAAACCTCATAAATGCCCAAAGCCCAATGAGGAGGTAGCCTCATCTCCACATCCCTTATCCTTATAAAAACCTTGCTGTCAAAGGGAACACCTCTTTGCCTCAAGAAAGCCCTCACCATTGCATTGGGAGACTTGCCCACCTTCTTTGCATTTTCTCTAACCTGCCTCACCCACTCCTCTATAGTCCTCACCTCCTTCACCACACTCCCATCGGGACGCTTCACCGAAACTTCCAAAAGCTTGCTGGTATCCTCCTTTATCTCCACCTTTTCACCCACCACCAAACTCTTATCCTCCATTCCTACACGCTGCAGGGTCCTCTCCCTCCCAAAAGCACTGGCAAGCATGCTCGCAAAGAACTTAAACATCTGCGCCCTATCATGCAAAAACACCTCCTCCCTCTTGCCTAAACTGTTCTCCATAGCCACAAAAAGCCCTCTGTCCTGAAACTCTAATTCAAACCTGTTGCCATGAAACTCCACCTGACACTTCGTATAAGCCACAGTCTTAGAAGTCATCTTCCCTATATAGACAAACTCCTCAGGATTGAGTAGTATATACGCCCTGTCTCCCTCTAAACCCTCCTTCTCTATCCGTATCCTCTCAGGCTCTACCTTTGTCCTTGATACCACCTCCGCGGTAAACTCCGCCATCCCATACCCAGCCGCCAAACACCCCCCCACAAACCTAATCAAATTTGACGCCCCAAACATATCGCTCGCCTTCATCCCCCTCCCAGTAAGTAGAAGAGACACGCTTGCCTCACTGGGAATAACTCGCAAAAGCATATCAAAACTCGCTACCCAAACCTGACTACCCTCTTCTATCCTCACTACACCCATACTTTACATTTTACCTTTTTTTATCACCTAAAAAGGGTTAACTATGTCTTAACTAAAAAGCAAACACTTAGTTAACCGCTATGAAACTATAATAACTGCCATGAGGGTAGCTGTAGACAGAAAGGAATTTGAGGAGGTGCTAAAAAAAGCAAAGCTTGCCACAGAAAAAAGGACTGCCCTTCCCACTCTAAACAACGTCAAGCTTTTTGCTAAGGAGGGTAGTCTAAGCATTTATGCCACGGATTTGGAAAGCTTTTTGGTTATGGAGTTGCCCGCAAGGGTGGAGGAAGCTGGAGAGGTTTCTGTCCATGCAGACAAGTTGACTTCCATAGTGGAAGAGCTGTCTTCGTCGGAGGTTTATATGGAGTTGAAAGAAGGCAAGCTGTTTGTTAAGGGAGGGAAAAGCCAGTTTAAGCTGGTCTGTGCGGACCCTTCTGAGTTTCCTGAGTTCCCTCAAGTTCAGTGCAAAAACACCATCCCAAGCAAATTGCTGCTGAAGGGCATTCCCAAAGTAGAGTATGCCATCTCCAAAGAGGATACAAGACACGCCCTTCAGGGCATGTATGTGGCAAACAAAGAGGGAAAGCTTCACTTTGCGGGTTCTGATGGCTACAGGCTTGCCCTATACATGCATGAGGGAGTTCCCCTTGAAGAAGACCTTCTTTTCCCACGCAAAAGTCTGAAGGTTTTGGAAAAGCTTTTGAAGGACACTCTTGGAGAGGTAGAGGTAGGTAAGGATGAGAACTTTGCCCATGTGAAGGGGGAGGGCTGGGCGCTTTCCGTTAGACTTTTGGAGGGAGAGTATCCCGACTACATGGCGGTTATTCCCACCGACTACACAATAAAGGTGCTGCTTGATAAAACTGAGTTTGAGAATGCCCTGCAGAGGCTTTCTGCAGTGGCATCCTCTACAGCCTTTCCTGTGAAGCTTACCTTTTCTTCTGAGGTTGTAGAGGCGGAGATTTCAGACCCCGAGTTTGGAGAAGGGAAAGATGAGGTGGATGTGCTGGAAAATCTTGGGAACTCTGAGCCTATGGAGATAGGCTTTAACGGAAAGTATTTGTTGGAAGCCCTTGAGGAGTTTGACTTTGAAAGGGTGTATCTAAAGGCAATAGACCCAGACAGTCCCGTGGTCCTTGAAAGTGCAAACCAAGAGAAAGACCCTTACATTTGCATAATTATGCCTATGAGGTTATAGACCCTCTTCCTCTGGGCCATACACATTCTCCCCCAACTCCTCCATCAATCCAGCCATCCGTAAGCGGGAAACCATTCATTACCTCTAAACCCTTTCTCCCTCTCCTCTATGTATCTTTCTATGATTTCCACTGCGCATCTTGGAGTTTCATGGCGAACCCTCCTTAGACGCTATAGCTATAATAAACCTTATGGGAGGCCTTTGTTTTCAAACTGAGGGAGAGGCGGGGTCTCCCTCAGCGGTGGCGGCATTGAGGAGGTGGAGAGTTGAAAAAGGAAAACCTTATTCCTCATAATAACGCACTGATAGGTAAAAGTCAAGAGTTTGAGGAGAAAGAAGTAAAAGTTGCATCTTTAAAGCCCTTCTTTGGGGACTACGACCTTGTGCCTGTTTTTGGAAAACTTCCAGAACTGCCCCCTCTTGTCTGTGCTACTACTCCTGAGGGAGACTTTGTGGTCTTTCACGAAAGCCTTTGGAAGACCCTGCTTGAACGTGGAGTGAAGAAGGTAAAGGCTTTGTTTTTTAAGGGAGTTTGGGACATAAAAGAACTTTTTTACTTGCGGGTAAAACTCTTTAGAAGAAGAAAGAAAGCCCTTGCGGAGTTTTACTATCTTGCCTACAAAAACTTTTACGGAGAGAATTTCTACAGAAACAGGGCAAAGATTGTGCTTGCTATAAGCCAAAAGGTAGGCATCACAAAAAGGACGACCTACGAATACCTGTGGAAACACCTAAAGGAGGAAAAGGAAGAACTCAAAAGGAAGGCAAAACAGCTTTACAGTCAAGGTAAAACTCAGATGGAGATAGCAAACCTTCTCGGTGTCCCACAAAGGACTATATCGGACTGGTTAAAAAGGGGAGGAGGGGGAAGGGAGAAACCCTTGAGGAGGTAAGCTATGGAACAAGTAAAAACCATTTTATCAGAACTTGGCTTTACCTGTCAAGAAAAAGACCTTTCACTGTCTGAAGTAAAGCCTCTTCCAAAGGAACTCTATGTGAGGGAGAAGGTAGACCCGCAGTGGGTGGAAAACCTCAAAGAGTATATCCTTGAAGGCGCCCTTCAGCCCTTCATCGTCTGTGCCCACGTGGAAGGTCTGCAAGGGCTGCACCTAATAGATACCCACCACACCTACTTTGCCCTCAAAAGCGCAGGAAAAACCACCGCCAAAGCCCTCGTGGTAAACGAAGAAATCCCCATAGAAAAAATCATCATCGTCCAGCTGCGCCTCAACAGGTCTGAACAAAAACCGCTTACCCTCAAAGAAAGAAAGCAGTCCGTTCTGAAGCACTACCTAAACATCAAAAACAAACTGGGCAAAGACTTCTACAGAAAAAGAGGGCAAATCATCCAAGAGATTATGAGGGAAACAGGGTTCACGCAGAGATACATCTACAAAATTTTGGAAGACGTCCTTCAGAAGGAAAAAGAAGACCTCAAACAGCTTGTGAAGGAACTCTACAGTCAAGGCAAAAGTCAGCATGAAATAGAAGAAATACTTGGCATCCCACAACAGACCATTTCCCACTGGCTAAATGAGAATTATTCTCATTACCCATTTTTGAACTCAGTTCAACACTTTTCGCTAAAAAGGGTCTTTACAGAAGACGGCAAACTGGATAAGGAGTTTTTGGAACTTTTAAGTGGCAAGCTTGAGGAAGGCATGCGGGTTCAGGAGTTTTTGGCAGAATTTGGGAAGGCCTTTAAGACTGAAGAGGTAAAGAGGTTTAGAGACTGGATAAGCATGGTGGTAGAGGAAGCTATGCTTGAAAGTCATGGTAAAAAGGACTTTTTTGTGTATTTGATAAAGGAAAAGCTTCCTCTGTCGGAGAGGGCCCTCAAGAACCTCTATGAACATGCAAAGGCTTTAGTGGGTGTAATAGAAAAGGCAAGGCAGGAGTTTAGAAGCCTTGTGGAGGAACTGTGCCTTCACGACGATGCGGTGTCAGAGGAAGCCATCTACAGGCTAATAAAAGAGAGGCTACATGAAAAAAGAACCAAGGGCAGGTTTGGGGAGGAATGCTCTATTGTGTCAAGCTTCATTCTTAAACACTTTAGCAAGTTTGCATCTTTGGAAGGAGAAAAGATTAAAGAGTGTGTGGAAAGCATGCCAGTTTTGAATGCGGAAGATGCGGAGTTGGATGAAAGTCTTTTGGAACTTACACGGGAGGAGTTTGAAACAGAAATAAGGGCACGGTTTCCAAACTACAAGGTTCCTCAAGCGGTTTTGCAAAAGCTTTGGGAGAGACTAAGACAGGAAAAGGAAAAAAGGGAGAGAGAAAAGGAGATGGCTATTTTGGAAGAACTTCTCCAGAGGGCAAAGGACCCATATGTGCAGAGTGTGGATAGCTTGCCCAAAAGCCCAGAGGAAGCAAAAGTCCTCAAAAAACACTATCACGAAGTTCTCCAAGCCTTTAATTCTGTGAAGACCGCCAAGCTGGAAGACCTCAAGGGCTTTCAGGGAGAGACCCTTGAGGAACTTGTAGAGTGGCTGCTTAATAGCGGCTACAGAACCTACAACGCAGAAAAGCTTTTTGAGGAACTCCAGAGAAGGAAAAGGGCAGAAAAACTTCTGGAGGACTTCAACTCCTATCCATACTCCTCCCTTGAAGAATTCAGGGAAAAACTCTCTGAAGAAGATAAAAGCATCTTTGCCCGATACAGCAGCCTGTTCCTTGATGCCCTAAACAGACGCCCAAAGGCGGGAGATGAAGAACATATGGAGTTGGCACGGCGGATGCTGGATGAAGGACTGTCTGAAGAACAGCTAAGGCTTGAATACTGGCGGGAAACAGGAAAAATCATCTCCCCCGCAACGCTTTACAGATACATCCAAAAATTGCAGGCGGAGAGAGACGCAAAAAGACAAGAGGAAATGCTTTGGCAGGCTATAGAAAGTATAGAAGAGGAAGAAACGGAAGACAGAAAGAAGGGCATAACCCTAAGAGGAGTTCTCAGTGCAGTGAGAAAACTCCGTGAAAAAGTCCAGCAAGCCCAAAGCTACGTAAAGGAGGGTAAACTCCAAGAGACGGAAAAACTCCTTGAGAAGCTAACAAAAGACCTTCAGACCCTTGAGGAAAAGGTTCAGTTTTCTTTGGAGAGGGATGGAGGACTAAAATTCCCAAACAGAAAGCTTGCATCCATTTTGATTAGACTAAATGACTTTTCCATAAGACGGTTTGGAGTTCGCTTTATCTACAATGAGAATGATATGAAGAGGTATATGAAGCTTTTAGATGATGCCCTTGAGAGGTATCTCATGGAGTCAGGCTTTGACCTTGAAAAGGACTTTCAAACAATCTTGAGGGCATTTCTGGAAACCTACGCTTACGCATTCCTCAAGCACAAACCAACCAAAGAGATGTTTTTCAGAAGGTTCATTGAATACAGACACGACATCAAAGAAGGAACCGTAGACTTCAAGGATGCTAAAGGAAGGCGGATTACCACTTGGGAAATAAGAAACTTGGTTGAAAACTATTTAAAGGAGGTTAGCCATGCAGGAAATTCTAACTAAGCTTGGACTTGAGGATATTCCTCCTGTGGAGGTCCCTAAAAGCCTCTCTCAGGCAATCAAGGAGTTTATGCAGTCTAACAAAAGGTTTCTGGTGCTTTACGGACCCACAGGAACCTTTAAAACCTCTGCAGTCAAAAAGTTCCTCTACGCTTACGCAAAAAACAAGCACTTAAAGTATGGGAAAGTAAGTGTCTATGATTGCATGTTTGTGAGATTTGTAGACCTGCCAAAGGTCTGGAATGAAGATGAAATCGCCCTCTACAGAACTAAACTCCTTGCCATAGATGACCTCGTGTTCTCGGGCTTTCACGAGAACTTCTGGCTTAAACTCTTCTCCCTCATAGATTACAGATACACCAAGCCTTGCAAGACCATTATTACCACCAACCACAACCTCACCTACTTCTTGGAAGGAGAGGTGAACTTCTACTACCGAATTGCCTCAAGACTGTGCGACGAAAACCTAAGCACGCTGGTTCCGTCAGAAACAAACTACAGAAACCCACGACAAATTTCCTCCTCATGGTAATAGCTTCATCGCCTCATCCAAATGCCTCTCCACCTCCCTCAACACAGCGTCTATCTTCTCTATCTCCTTCAGTAGCTCCTCCGACACACCCTCTGGCAACCCAACCTTGTTCACATTCCCTAAACACTTCCACCTCACCTGACCATCCTCATACTCCCACACATAAACATACACGTTCTTCTTTATGCCCTTTAAAGAATATCCCTTCCTACTCGCTAACCTCTCTAATGCCCTACGCTTCTTCAACACACTTTTCACACGCTTTTTTAACTCCTCCAGCTTAAAAATCAACTCATCCATCGCCACCACCTCCTCCTTTTATGGGTTAACTAAGTCTTTATATCCGCCTTGCCACTTAGTTAACCTTAGGCTTTTCCTAAACATGGCCTATCCCTCCTTAGAAGACCTCAGCTACAGAGAAGAAGAGTTTTCCCTCAAAACTTCTTGGGTCGTGAAGCATGTCTCCGAAGGTGTCTCCGTCTTCGCCTATGGGCACGTCCAAAGATAGATAAGGCCTGTTTTCTTCCATTACCTTCATCAGCTGTGCCATTATCTGCCTGTAGGCAATGGTGGAGAGGGCTCCTTTTTCAGGGTCCCACATGCCCACAGCCCTGATAAGCTGAGAAAACCCTTCCGAGAACATGTCCGCATACTCTTCAGTTCTGACCCTCATCCTCCTCATTACCTCATACACAAGGTTCTTATTCTCAAGGGCTATCTCATCCCTTAGGGCTTTGAACCTACTCCACAACGCCAAAAACCTTCCCTCCCTCGCATGCTTGTAATACTCCTCTATGCACCTGAGTTCAAAATTCGGCTTTGCCTCTCCATTTTCATCAAAAAACACCCTCTTTGACCTCAAATGCTTGGCAACCTCCTCCCGAAACTCCACAGGCACATGATAAAAAGCCACCTGCCTGTAAAGTTTCAAAATCTCCCCCTTGCTCATCCCCTTCCTAATGGGCAAATTCCTCTCAGGATAGTAAAAGCCAAGATACACCGACCCATTCTTTATCTCTAACACCACCTGACAATCCTGCGGGTCTACGCTTCTTGGCAACCTCGCCTTGCCTATCACCCTCCTCCTATACCTAAACTCCACATAATCTCCATTGAACCTCACCAACGCCCTGTATTTCGCCCTGTAAGGCACATACAGCCCTTCCCTGCCCTCAGACCTCTTCACTGCCTCCGCAAGCGAATACCCAAACTCCTTCCTGTTCTCCTCAAACGCCCTCCCCTTAGCCACCAACAACCTCCTCAACAACCCCATCACCTCCAATTGCCCAAACTCAAACTCCAACCTAAACATCCTTCCTCACCTCCTTCAGGGTATAATTTTAGCTAAAATTACCTGAATATCAAGGCTTACCTCCGCCGCAAGGCTAATTATACCCTAAAGTGAGGAAATTATCAACAGTTTTAGAGAAAACTTTCCTCAGTATACGAGTAAAGCGGTGGGAGTATAATAAAAACATGCCCAAAGACGACTGGCGGATAAAAGGAGGACGGCGGAAAGGCAAGAAAGCCCTAAAGTATGCAGACCTTTTATGGGGAGACGAAAAGAAAAGAAACATTACCTTAGAAGATCTGTGCAGATGCTGGAACTTGAACAGGCTTCTCAAAGAGGGAGAACTTCAGCTGGGTATGGAGGTCTTCAGTCAAAAAGAAAGATACAAACTTTCCCACTCCCAGCAAATGACATTCTACTACGCTTACCTTGTCTTCAAAGATTGGGCTAACAAAACCCAAAAGCACATAAATGGAAAAGCCCTCGCTAAACTTATCCAATACCTCATGGCTATAACTTTAGTCCAAAACGCCAAATTCTGCACTT
>WYEB01000628.1_pt1 | contig 12045 bp, 11 predicted proteins | sample 6343061 | NCBI WGS metagenome assembly WYEB01 (sample SAMN13812332, study PRJNA600296) | hot springs metagenome | biome: ENVO:00000051; feature: ENVO:00002007; isolation source: sediment sample from Evening Primrose shelf | place: USA: Yellowstone National Park, Evening Primrose Hot Spring ... | reverse complement strand
ACAACACCCCCCGCCGGGGGGCTTGTCCGAGCTCAAGAGGATCATCATGGAGGCGTGGAAGAGGGAAATCGAGGAGCTGACTGGCACGGAGCTGAAAGAATATCCGCCGGCAATCAGATTTCCGTTCAAGATAGACCCGGAGCAACTGGCCTTGGAGTGATAGGCTTGCGGCCCATAATTTACTCCGAGTCCAAGCTCGGCTTTTTACTCAGGCTCCTCGCCTACAGCTTCATATACGGCACAATCTTCATCAACTGGATAGACCTGTTCGCAGGCCCAGCCCACGTCCCGGGATACCACCTGTGGCTCACGGCGATGTACTTCCTGCCGTTCATCGTGGTGCTTGTTTTCAGGGGTCTGGAGGACTGGGAGTTGACACTGGGATTTGGGCTTTTCACCAGCCTCATGAACGATTTGCTCTATTATATCGTGGGGAGATACGTGTTCGGCATCCCCGTGAACCTGTCCGAGTGGTATAGGTGCCAGCTGTTGCCGGTCTGCGACAAGCCGATCCAGTTCGACTTCCTGCTCCTCAGGCTCAAGCCCTACCCGTATCTGATGCCCCTCTCGATCTATTCCCGGATTGTCGTGGTTTATCTCCTTCTCCGCAGGTGGTGGAGGGGGGTTGAGCTGAGGAGGGGGGAGGGGGAGTGGAAGAGGCATACGGTCGAGGATCCCACTCCTGAGCCCGACGAGGTTGATTGGGAGGAGCTCACGGGGTGGGGCGGTTGAGCTGGCTGAACGCCGTGAAATCATTTTCCCAGATCTCCCAGGACTACATCAACGCGAGGCTCAACCTCCTCGTCCCCCCGGCGTCCGCCGCCTGGATAACGTTGGGAGCGGCGAGCACGGTTTCAAGCGTGGTTTTCCTCGGCGTATATGAGGCTGGCCCCCTCGATGTGGCGTTCCTCGCGATGGGCTTGGGGTCGCTCTCCCTCTCCCCCCAATCATACCCCATCGCCATATCCGTGTCATCGGGGAGCATTCAAGCCGTTTATTTTAGCGAGGTCATCTCGTTCGTGGCATCCGAGGACAGGGTTTTCGGGGGAGATATCTACACGATCCTCCTCTCCTTGAGGGGGGATCCCGTTGCCATATGGAGTATTGACAGCAGGGACTCATCGGCAACCAGCCTCTCCCTGTCATGCGGGTCGACCATCATCCCCCTCTCGGACATCGTGGCATCGGGTGCCAGCCTGAGCTATCAAGCGGCCTCCGACGGGATATACGTCCGGATATCGAATCCTCCCTCGTGCTCCGCCCCGAGCTTAGCCGTCTATTCGAGGACCATCCCCCCATTATTGGCCTCCTCAACGCTGTTGGTTTTCAAGGTGCTCTAGGTTGCTCGGGCTAGCCTCATTTGGAGCAGTCAGGGTGGGGGATGTCGAGGAGGCGGTTCACAACACGCCGACTACCTACGCTTTGAGGGAGATAGCGTCGATTATGGCTGGGGTCGACGCCCCATCCAACCTCCAGATACAGAACCTGAAGTATCAGGTCGCAACACCGGGGGGGACCATCTTGACGTCCGACTACGTGTGGCTCCAGGCAACCAGCTCCTCGACCCCCGGATACATCGAGGGATGGGGGTGGGCGACCCTCACGGACTTAACGGGGTTTCAGGGATCCGCAGTCGGCTTCTGTCTCACGGTCACGTTCACCTCGACCATCACGGGGACGCTGAGCAATATCATCTACAGCGGCGCTTGCCAGGCTTCCGTTGATCCGAGCACCGGGCTTGAATCAACGGTCTGCTCGCAAATATTCACCTCATCTTTAAGCGCCCAGGTGAGCTCGGGCCAATTGATAACCCTCTCCTCTACGATCGTCTCGGGGATATCGGGGTGGTCGATTATCGGGAGCTACGGAGGATACGCTGGCTCAATCACGACGGTGTCAGCCAGCCCCGATTTCTTGAGGAACGCCTCCATGCTCTTCCTCCCCTCCCCGATCGCATCAATTCCATCTGCTACGGACGCGAGGGGTTACTTGCGTTATTTCGTCCTCGGCGAATCTTCCTATCCCCTTGACGTGAGGGTTGGGACGGCGCAGTTATCATATTACACCTCAGTGTCGCTCGGCTCCTACCTCTCGCCATCCTCTTATGTCTGGGTAGGAGGGGACACCCTATACGTCAGCTACCCGTCCCCGTCCACCCTGATCCTCTACAACACCCTCGTCGCCAGCTTCTCAACCCCCCTGACACTCCTCCCCGGGGGGACCGCTTATTTCACGCTAGTATTAACCTACTCGTCCTAGAATTATATGGGGGGATGGCTCATGGTGTTCCCGGTAGATGTCAAGGGAGTTGTGGGGATAAAGGTCTCGGATGCTGAACCCTTCTACTCCGCGGATTTGACTACTCACAACACGCCTCAAGCAGAAGCGTTCCAGATGCTTGCCAACCTGATGGCCTCAGCGGGAGATGTCAGATACATCTCGAGCATGGCTATTATTTCGAGCGCCGGCTCCACTCTGGGCGTCACGGATTTCCAGACAACCAGCACCACCACGCCCGGGTATCTCTTTACATGGGGGCTCACGTCGACGACCGGCTTGTCGGGGATCACGGGGACGGCCTACGGGGTCTTTTTCGTGACCAACATCAAGTCAACGGCTGCGGGGACCGTCTCGACCATAGCCCTTTTCGATAGCGTCAGCACCGCATTCATCGGAGCGCCCGCCAGCCCGGTCACGGTCGTCGCGGGGCAATTCATCCAGGTCAGCGTGGCTATTTTCGCTGGCTTCAGCTCTTGGAGCGGGACCATAACCGCATCGGGGGTAAGCGTCACGACGGTCAGCGTGAATCAAGGGTTCCTCCAGGCAATACCCTTCATCTATTTGCCGGGCACCATACTCAGGTTATCTTATACGGCTTACCAGCCGTTCATCTCCACGATAATAGTGGGATCGGGCACCTACGTGGTATCTTACCCCCCTTTATACGCCATATATTCTGGCAACGCCGTATCTCTCGTCCTGACATGGCCTGCGACGATCACTCCCGCGTCCAACCTCTCCGCGAGCACGATAATCTGGTGCGGATCCGCGGGCCCGGCTGTTTTCTGGGGAGGGAGCACTATTACCTATACCCAATACGTGACCGTCCAGGCAGTGTTATCGACTGCGGTGACCTTCCCAGCGGGCGTTAGCCACTTCTTCACTCTCAGCGCCTCATTCACTCAGTAGACATGACCCAATTTTTTTCCAATCCCGCCTGATTAACAACCAGGGAGGGAGGGGGTAGCCTTTGGCGTATGTGACCGCTGTTGGAGTGACCAAGAAGGTAGCGGATTACCATGCTCTCTCGCTCGCCCCTCCCATCTCCCTCATGATAAGCCCGAGGAGCAAGCTAGCCGAATCTTACAGAGCTTTCTTCCTCTCTTTGAGGGCAAGCCCATCATTCAAAGCAATGGAGTCATATCGCCCGCTTATTGGAGGTTCCTTGAGCGCCCTCTCAACATCCAAGTTGATTGATGCTTACGCCCTTTTTCCTTTGTTCGCGACTTGGTTTGGGGCGTCCACTAGGATTGCCGATTACTACTCATTCGCCCCCTCCACCTCCCTGATGGGTTTCCTGGCCTCTAGGCTAGCAGATTTATACTCCCTCCTCGCATGGATGGCTGGATCGTTTTATCAGTTGGCGAAGATTTTTGATGCCTACTCGACTCCCCCATTCGGCGTCTTGGTTATCCGGGGATCTTCTAGGCTAGCAGATGCTTACTATCTAGCTTTCGGGGTAATCACAGCCTCTCTGCCCAGGATTAGGGTCTCTGATTGTTTTTCGATCGCTACTGGATTGGTCTCGATTTGGTCGCTGGGCGGCAGGATTGCTGAAGCCTATTTTATTGCTTCCATCATTGCTACAACCCTTAGCCCCCTCACGAGGATGGCAGATCGCCATGTTGCCCTCGCGGGGGCTTATTTGCTTGCTTCGGCTTACGGCAGGATTGCTGACATTCATCTTATTTTGCCCTTCGTTGCACTAGGGATAGGGCTCTATAATGGAGTGAGGGACTACCATTCGATCGCAACGGGGTTGCTCTCCTCCTTATTTGCCTCGCTAAGAGCGATAGACGCCCATGTTATTCCGCCCACCACATGCTTCTCCGCTTCCCCCTCCATCCGTTTGATTGACTTGCTTACAGCCCTTCCCTTCTATACTCTCACTGCTCTATCGGGGCTCAAGGTTGTCGATGCCCATGTAGTTGCCCGGGGATTCGTGAACACGCTCACGATAGTAGCCAGAATTGTGGATGCCCAGATGATAGTTGTGGGTGCGGTCGCCTTGGTGGGAGCAATCCAGAAGATGCTCGACATTTTCATCGCCTTCCCCGTTTACTCAAACAAAGTGGGCGTTGCGGGGCTCTTGAAGGACGCATATACCGCCTACGCCGGCATTTCTAATTGGCACTCAGCCTCCTTGAGGCTTGCCGACTCCTACCTAATCCCCCCAGTCATCGGGGTTCTCTCCCTTGTATCAGCCCGGCTCACCGAAATCTATGCGTGCTTCCCCGTTTACATGCTGGCTTTCGCATTAGCCTCGGCTCTAAGGGATGTGGGCAGATTAATCGCCGGGTTCGCCTCTTCGATTCAGCCCTCATTAAGGTTGCTGGACCTCTATACCGCTCAGCCCTTCTACGTTCTCGCATTTGGGATGTGCCTGAGGGTCAGGGACTACTACGGGTTTATCGGGGGTATCACTGTCATCATGCTAGTCGCTATGAGGCTGGCGGATGTCTACTCCACGTCTCTACCTTTAGTGATCGTCGTATTCGCATCTTCCAAGATAGCCGACATCCACCGTATTCTGCCATTCATCACGCTTGGGATAGGATTCTACGGCGGGATAAGGGATTACTACAGCCTAACCCTAGGGTTGTCATCGACTGTTTCAACTCCAATGAGGATTACCGATCTGCACGCCCTGGTCTGGGGAATGACCGCGTCAATGGGGGCTTTAGCGAGGGTATTTGATGCTTACGTCTTGTTCCCGCAATACGTTTCGGTAATTGGGTTGTTGACGAGGATCAGCGACTATTATTCCGCGTCGTGGGGACTCTCCTTATCCTCACTGGTCGCCTCGAAGCTTGCTGACATCTATCTCATAGCCCCAGCTCTTGCCATCACAGCATCCGTGTTCGCGGGATTGAGAGACATATATGCGTTATCAACCGGGTTCGCGTGGTCGCTCACGGCTTCAACGAGGGTAATTGATTTCTATTACATCACGCCGTTTTACGCCTTGATCGCGTCCCTGGGTCTAAGGATAGGGGACTACTACGCGATCGCTTGGGGAATGATCGCCTCTGCTTTTGCTTCGCTAAGAGTGATGGACGCCTATTTTATCCCGCCCATTATAACCACAGTCCTCTCCCTCTCATCCCGCCTAATCGACCTATTTACCGCTCTACCCGTCTACGCATTCGTGGTTCTATCGAGAATAGTGGTCACCGATGCTTACTCAATCACCCTGGGGTTCGGGAGTGGGCTAGCGGTGTCGGCTGTGATATTCGACATCCACCGCGTGTTCACGGGGCTTACTTCAATCACGACGCTGGCCCAGAAGGTATTCGACCTCTACCTCGCCCTTCCCGTGTTCTCGGTCACAGCGATCGCAATTGGGGTTCTAAGAGATGCTTACACCATTTACACTGGCTTCGCGTTAGCGTCCCTTATTTCAGCCCGGGTCGCCGACCTCTATGTCGCCCGCCCATCATACGTTCTCGCATTTGGTTTGCGCCTTGGAATCAGGGAATACTACGGGGTCATCGGGAGCATCTTGGTATCCTCGTTGCTCGCCCTGAGATTGTTGGACGCCTACTCGATCCCTGTGCTGGTGGTCTCAGTCAGGATGGTCGCCTCGATCCTCGACTATTACTCAGTCCATTTGACTATGATGCTGGCTTCGTGGGCGATGTTGCTCTCTAAGCGTTCCGACCTCAGAAGGATACCCTAGTCGAAATCTTTTAAAACCCTACCTCCCATTTTTCACCAACCGAAGGTGAAACCCCGAATGGGAAGCGTGAAAAGACTAGTCCTAATCGGATCCGGCGAAATCACGCCTAAACAGGCGAAAATCCTCTACAAGCACTTCGGCGACCACGTGATAGTCAAGCATATTTATGTGATTACGGACGCGGATGTCAAGAGGATCAAACCGGTGGACAACTGCACCGGAGATGGGGAGGACGGGGAGGAGATATGTGCCGACGCTGTCGTGTTCTTCAAAATTCTATCGAAACCTGCCGGCGACTTCCTGCGGAAGGGGATCGAGGTCTATGACTTCGAGGTCGCCCCGGCTCCGGATGGGAAGGGCGATCTCCACGACGGGAAGGTTATGACGGTGGGGTTGAGGAGATATGACCTCAAGCCCAAATCCGTTGCGAGGTGGGTGTATGCAGACTAATTTTCCGCATCAAAATAGGGATATTCCCGAGCAAAACAAGCAATACAATACACGTCGCCTTCCGGTACGACGGGGAAGAGTTCTGCACGTGTCCGGGGTTCCTGTACAACCGGAAGTGCTGGCACCTGAACGCGTTGTCGGCTCCCCCATTAATCAGCGGGGTGAGTGGTAGGGTGAAGATAGAGGAATTAACGAGTAAATGCGTTGAAATCAAGTCGAGCCTCAGTAACCTGAACACGCTGTTCGGCGGGTCGGCGTATTCGACGTGCGAGGTGATGGCGCTTTACGGTCTCCCCAATGTCGGGAAGACCCTCTTATCCCTCCAAGAGGCGATGTTCCTAGCGTCGCAGGGCTTAAACATCCTCTATATCGACACCGAGGGGAGCCTGGCGTCGGCTTACCGGGTCTTCGGTCAGGCGTTCAAGGAGAGGTTCGGTCAGCCCAAGGGCGTGATCGAGGTCGAGCAGATGAAGACCCTGGAGGAGCTCCTGCTATACATGGGGTTCAAGGTCGACGTCATGCTGAAGGGCGGTAAAGTCGAGGTTCAAGCCGAGGAGGTAAGCGGGGAGCCCGGGATAGAGAGGGATGTGCGGGAGAAGAAAATCGGGTTCATAATCATTGACTCGATAACCCAGCCGATTAGGGAGAAGTTCCCGAGCGTCCAGCAGAACTTCCCGGCTAGAGCGGATGTCACGGGGATGATATACGCCAGTCTCCTAAGGGTTCAAGCGAAATACGGTGCCGGGATCCTCACGACCCACCACGCCTCGTTCAACCCCGCCAACCCCTACGAGACGCTGGCGGATATCCGGGGCGGGATAGCAGTCCTCTACACGAATAAGCGGGTCGTCTACCTCGATTACAGGGAAAAGAAGGGGATGGAGAACATCAGGAGGTTCTGGTTAGTGAGAGGGCCGGGTAAGAGGTCGTGGAGCGACGTGGCGTTCGCAAGGATTGACAACAAGGGCTACTGGGATCTCGACTTCAACTTCGACTACTTGACCGAGGGCGAGAAGCTCACGATACTCGGCGATAAAGCCCTGTCCCAACCCCAATCCAAGAAGCAAGCGAGGAGGCAGTGAGGGAAGTTGAATGAATGCTCAAAACCCGAAGCTCTTTTTCCTCGAGTCCTTCCTCCGCACCCCTTCTCTCCGCGAGATATTTGTTAGGGTGGAGGGCAAGCGCTACCTTGCTTACGACCTAGGGGAATACGCCCAGTATTTGGGTAAACCGGATATCTATTACTCGATCCGCTCCTACGAGAACCTCATCACCGACACGTGGGATAGGGTGTTTTTCGACGTCGATGCTCACGATAAGCCGATTAAAGAGGCGGCCGAGGCGGCGACGAGGGTCGTCAAGACGTTCAGGGATCTAGGGATTGAGCCGACCGTGATTTTCACGGGGCGGGGCTTCCACGTCTACATTATTTTGAGCGAACCCGTCGAGCTGAACATCGACGAGCTTAAGCCCTATGCTCAAGGTCTCGGCGTCGACACGGCGGTATTAAACCGGAATCCGATGGGCAGGCTCCCCTTCACGATTAACTCTAAGGTGGATAAAGAGGCGGTTCCCGTGAGCCCCGACGACCTCTCGACGCCCGATTATACCGTGAGGCTCAACGCCCCGGGCGCCTTCGCCGAGGCGTTCAACCTGGGCGGGGTAGTCACGAAGACGAGGCGGATAGTGAGGAACCCGGTGTATAAGAGGGGATCCCACACCCCGCTCCCCCTGTGCATAAAAGAAATGCTCGCGAAGGCGGTTGCGACGGGGTATTTGACGCACCCCGAGAGGTTCGCCTTCTCCACCTTCGCCCTCCGGGTCTGGGGCTTCGGGAGAACCATGAATTTCTTTAAGATTATGGACGACTACGACGAGCGGGTGACGAGGTACCAGCTCAGCCACATCGCATCCCGCAGGTACGTGTTCCCGAAGTGCCGGACTATGATGCTTTTAGGCGACTGCAACGAGGACTTAAGGAGGCGGTGTCCCTTCTACCCCTGGCTGGAGCCTTACCTCCCGGACTGGAGGGAGGCGGGGGAGCAGTGAAGGTCAAGTGGGCGGGTTACAAGGGCGACAGGCTGGTCGTGATGGCGGACGCGGGGCTGAAGACCCTCGGGATATGCCGTGATGTTCCCTGCCCCCACGCGTTCATCCTCGACGACCGGAAGGATAAGGCGGTCAGGCTCGGGGCGCGGGTCTATGAGACGGATTTGAGGGAGCACCTGGGGAAGCGGAGGGTGGCGAGGTACGAGGTCGCCTCGCCCAGGATGGTGGCAGATATAAGGGATAGAGCGGGCTATAGGATTACTTTCGAGGCTGACATCCCGTATATCCGCAGGCTATTCGTGGATAGGGTATTGGAGCCGGATTGGAGCAACCCGTTTGTCTGGCTCGATATTGAGGTCGATGACTCTCACGGTTTCCCTAAACCCGAGAAGGATAAGGTCGTGAGCATAGCGTTTAGCTTAGACGGGAGCAGGGTTGATTTCATTCACGCCGACGACTTCGGGGGCGAGAAGGAGATGCTCGAGTGGTTTAAGCAAAAGCTTATCCGTGAGGGGAAGAGCATAGCGGTCGGCTGGAACGTTGATTTCGACCTCGGCTTCCTCAGGAAGCGGGGTAGGATGGAGTTCCTGTCGGGTTTTGATTTGATGGAGGAGTACAAGGGGGCGGTCAAGGGGCTGGAGCACTACTCCCTGGATTACGTGGCGAAGCGGGAGGGGTTGGGCGGGAAGCCGACCACCAAGCGGATCCACGAGATGACGCGGGCGGAATTAGAGGAATACAACCGGAACGACGTGGCTATGATGCTGGAGATAGATCGGAAATACGGCTTCACGAAGATAAGGGCGAAGCTAGGGGAGTTGGTGGGTCTCCTCAACGACGATCTGGCGCCCGTGAGGATAGGCGACACCCTTATTTTGAGGCGGGCGAGGGAGCTGGGCTTCGTGCTGAGCAACGCGGTGAACGATAAGAAAAAAGGGTACCAGGGGGCGGTGGTTCTAGAGCCGGTTAAACGCGGGCTAATCAGGAATGTCGCCGTCCTCGACTACGAGTCGCTTTACCCGAATGTGATAGTGAACGAGAAGATAGATATCCCGGGGTTCAACGGGGAGGTTCTGCCTCACATCGAGGCGGAAATCCTTAAGCTAAGGAAGCAGGCGAAGAAGCGGTTCAAGGAGACCGGGGACGTGAAATACGACATCGAGCAACAAGCCTTGAAGATCCTCGCCAACACGCTCTACGGGTTGTTCGGGGCGGAAGGCTTCCGGTTCTTCAACGAGTCGACCGCCTCTAAAATCACTGCCAAGGGTAGGGAGATGCTGATGCTCGCCAAGGACGCTATCGAGGCGATGGGATACCTAGTCGTGTACGGCGACAGCGTGGCGGGAGACGCCCAAATCTATTATATCACTCTCGGCGGGGTTCCCAGGGTCGTCACGATCGAGGAGTTGTTCAACCACTATAAGCAATACGCCCGGGTTAGACCCGACGGGAAGGAGGAAGCCTACGTTAAACACCTCCGCATGCTCACCCCATCAATTGACACCCGGACGGGGAGCGTGGGGCTGGGGGAGATCGTGAGGATAATCCGTCATAAGGTGAGCAAGCCGATGTGCGAGGTGGTCACGGAGACGGGTAAGCGGGTGAAGGCCACGGTGGATCACAGCCTAATCGCATATGATAAGGTCGCGGGGGCCTACGTGGAGGTCTCCTGCCTGGATCTAGAGCCGAAGAGACACCTCATGGTCGCCCTCAATGAAGCGGGGAACGGGGCTAGGTTCGAGAGGGTCGTCGAGATAAGACCCGTCGACGCATGGGCGGGTTACGTCTACGATCTAGAGGTCGAGGGCTATCACACCTTCCTAGCGAATGGCTTATTCGTCCACAACACGGATTCCGTCTTCGTGACGGGGTGGACTAGCGAGGGGGAGCTTGAATCCCTGGTCGCTTCGGTTAATGCGGTCGTCAGCCCCTACGCTATGAAGCTCGAGTACGTGGGCGACCTCTATATCATGGCTAAGAAGCGGTATATCCTTAGGGCGAGGGATGGAAGGGAGATCGCTAAGGGGGTGGAGCTGGTGAGGAGCGATTGGGCGCCGTTGTTCAAGACGGTGGTCAGGGACGTGATTGACATGCTGTTCCAGGGGAAGGGGAGAAAAGAGGTCAAGGAATACTTGGCGAAATTGAAGATGAAACTGTGGAAGGGGGAGCTTGACAGGAAGCTCATTATCTGCAAGGGGTTGTCGGCTAAGGAGTATAAGGTGGACGCGGAGCACGTGAGGGCGGGGCGGAAGTGGAGTGCCGTCACGAATACCCCCCTGGAGTCGTTGACCCGGGTCTGCTATTACTACGTGAACACACGGGACGGGGTTGAGCCCGTCGACCCCTTGAACCCATCCTTCCCGAAAAAGCCCCACTACCAGCGGTATTGGGATAGGGTTATGGCACTGGTCGAGAGGCTGGTGATAACGTGAATTTTAATTCGCCCTGCTGGAATTCCTTAACGGTGCACTGGGGGTTGGATTACCGTGCCTAGAGGGGATGTTATAGTGCGTGTCAAGGAGAGAATCGGAAATACAGACATGATTATCGACGCCTCGGATCCCGTTTACGGGGCGGAAAAATTCATCACCCACATCGACACCGTCCTCAGGGGGCTCTGCGGTAGGGAATACACGGTGTACATTGATAACATCGACTATGAACCCGTCGAATCCGATGAAGGGGAGACACTGCACTATTTCTACCTGCCGGCGATGTGCAGGGGCGAAGAATTCGTCGTGATAATCGAGTTATCCGAGTCCCCCGAGCACCGCTTTTTAGCGAGGGTCGTCGACGTCCGTCCCCTAGATATGCCTTCATTCACGTGGTATTGAGTCCCGCGTCTCTAATCCTTTTGCTTTTAGGGCTTCATCCCGAATCCTCTTCTCGGGGTGCGAGATTGGCAGTAGATGAGGAAAAGATTTTGGAGTCCAAGGTGATGAGGATTAAACCTATTCGGAGCGACAACCTCTCGGATATAGACGAGGGGATCCTCGACGCTCTCAGGAGGGCGGTCGGCGAGGATTGCCCGGATTTCTCGGTGGAGAATGCGTCGCTAGAAGAATCCCCGCGTCTAGGTGGGTATTCCTACCTGGTTGTTTTCACGTGCAACGACAGGCTCTACGGGGCGGAGTTCGCCATCGAGGTAAACTATGAGGCGACGCCCTACGAGTTCGGTAGGCTCCCCTCGGATGAGGACGAGGGGTAAAGAACGGGCTTCACCTTCTTAATTAGCCTATCTTTTTAAAAAAGTCTTCCATCATCCTGCTCTTTTTGGTGGTCTCGGTTGAGCCTCCAGGAATTCTGCAAGAAGTACCCCGAATACTGCAATCAGGAGCTCTACGAGAGGATAAACGGGAGGGCAGGCGGGAACAATCGCCAGCCCGGGTCTAATCCCCCCAGGGTCTACGCTAAGGATATCCCTTACCGCGTCGGCTCGTTTATCCTGCTCGAGGGCGTGGTCATGGACGTCGATACTCGGGAGTACCCGAGGAGGGATGGAAGCGGGGCGGTTAAGGTAACCGTGTTCACGCTCTATGATAAGACGGGGAAGGCGGAGGGCGTCGGGAAGGTGCTCTCCCTACTTA
>WYEB01000624.1_pt1 | contig 12074 bp, 17 predicted proteins | sample 6343061 | NCBI WGS metagenome assembly WYEB01 (sample SAMN13812332, study PRJNA600296) | hot springs metagenome | biome: ENVO:00000051; feature: ENVO:00002007; isolation source: sediment sample from Evening Primrose shelf | place: USA: Yellowstone National Park, Evening Primrose Hot Spring ... | reverse complement strand
ACCTCCCGCCTCACGAGCTGGGGCCATACCCTCCAGTCGTACCTCATGCCCAACGCCTCCACGGCCCTCCTCGCCAGCTCGTCCACCTCCTCCACGGGGGCCGGCCCCCTCGCCAGCCTCCGCAGGACCGCCAGCCGCAGGTATTCGCCCACCGGCGAGTAGCGCATGGATTGCACTTCCATGGAGGCGCAGACGGCGGCCGGCTAGACGATCCGCCCATGCGGGCCTCCGGATCGCCCGCCTACGGAGCGCATCGGAAGCCGCGGGAAGCCTTGGTCTCCATACCCCCTCAGGAATAACCACAGGAGGCCTTACAGGCAAAGACTTGCCTGTAAGGACTCCTGTGGCCACCCCTGTAGGCGGCTCCGCCGGCACCGCCGACGCCCCCTCCCCCTTACAGGGAAAACTTAAGGATCCTTCACAGGCAAGTCTTTGCCTGTAAGACTTCCTGCGGTTTCCCCTGTAAGGGGGACGCGGATAACGTGAAGGCCGGGGGTAGGAAAAGGGAGGGGATTGGGGAAGCCGGCTAGACCGCCTCCGCCCTCCAGAACATGCCCCTCTGGAAGATCAGCACGGCGCACCTCCCGACGGCCTTGACCGCGTCGTAGTCCCGCGTCAAGACCGCGCAGCCCTCCCCGCACTCGGCGTCGCAGAGCTCCGCCGCGAAGACCTCGGCGGGCTTGCTCTCGGAGAGCCTGCAGTCCAGGCCGTAGCGCCGGCATAGGTCGAGGTAGCGCCGGGCCAGCCCCATATGCGTCTCGTGCCATGCGTCCACCACGAAGACCGCGTTGAGGCCGGCCTCGGCCGCGGAGGCGAAGAGCTCCTCCGGCCGGCTTAAAGATGCCGCGATGGAGAAGACGTCCACGTAGACCCGGCTGTAGTTGCTGGGGGAGTCGGGGCTGAGGGAGAAGCGCCCCTTCCTATTTCTCCTCTCCAACGGCATCGGCCGCGTCCGCGGCCACGTCGAAGTACGGATACACCACGGCCAGCATCTTCACGATCTTCACCGCGTCCCTGGGCCTCCTCTCGACGGACGTTCCGCAGCGCCGCGCCCAGAGCTTCCCGTACCGCCCCACCGGATATATCCGGTAGCGCTTGAACGCCTCGCAGATGTCGTCCTCCGCCTGCATCTTCTCGAAGATCTCCCTGATCTCCCTCGCCGTGGATCTCCTCGCGAAGACTATCCTGACCCCCCTCCTGAGCTCGTCCGCGTCGGCCGTCAGGGGCGCGTCTACGGCGACTACGGCGCCTATGCCCTTGACTAGGGCGCACCCGAAGCGGTACGAGTTGCGCGAATCGTACGCGGACATGGCGATCTTGCCGCTGAGGAGCGACGCGCAGAAGTCCGTCTCCAGCCAACCGAGGAACCGCTCGGGGTCGGTCGGCATATCGAGGTTATCGATCGGGAAGAACTGCCCACGCGGGATCTCCTTGAGGTAGTAGACGCGCGCCAGTAGCTCGGCCATCCCTATCCTCGCGTAGAACCTGACCGGGCCCGCTTGGGCCTCGGTGCGGGCGGCGCCCTCGGACTCGGACATGAGGACGGACATGTCCACGTGTATATCTCGATTTAAAAAGCTCCTGAAGATGGGGATAAGCGGTTCCTCAACCGGCCCCGCGGCGGCTCGATTATGCGCATGCTGCTGGCCCTGTCCCAGAGCTCGACCAAGAGGTTCAAGGTGGATCTGGCGGCGCCCCTCTGGACGGCGCGGTACCTGGGCATCCCGCCGAGGGCCGCGTTGGCGCTGGCCCTCAGGCCGGAGCACTGGCCCCTCGCCCTCTGGAGGCCGGAGGAGGAGTGCACCGCGCCGGACTGGCCGGCGGTCGACGTGGCCGTGGCGCTCCTCGCCGCCGTGGACAAATGCAAGGCGATCAAATACGACGGCGCGGCCGGCGCGAGCGAGTACGCCATGGACGAGATGCGCGTCGCGGCCCAGCAGGACGGCGTGAGGCTCCAGCCCCTCCACTCCGAGGCCTCCCCCGGCTTCCGCCTCATGACCGCCGAGGAGATACTGGAGGAGGTCTACGACTGGATGGGGGCCGAGATCAGGGGCCTCGTCCTACTCAGCCCCAAGCTCGCCGCGGAGGATCCCGTGTACGCGGCGGCCGTGGCCCTCGGCGCCGTCAGGCTCGCCGGAGGCGCCTACATGCCCGAGCCCCAGGTCGCCGCCCTCCTGTCCGTGCTGGCGAGGAGGGAGGGGCGCCGGAGGGAAGAGGAGGGAGGCGGAGAGGAGGGAAGCGGGGAGGGGGCGAGCGGGGAGGCCCCCGGCGGCGGAGAGGGAGGAGAAGGGGGCGAAGAGACTGGAGAGGCGAACTAGTTCGTTTTCGCCTCAACGCCGGGAGGGGGCGTGAAGAGGAGAACCGTTTGCCTCTACCTCGACTCAAGCCTCCTGGAGGAGGCGAGGAAGGCCGCCGAGGCTCGGGGGGCGTCGCTCAGCGAGCTGGCCGAGGAGGCTATCTCGCTCTACCTCCAGCTCTTCGACCAACTGCGCTTCGACCAACTGCGCACCCCCCGCCGCTCCGCGAAGGGCCGCCCCGCTGCGGAGGCGCCGACCGCCCGACCGCCTCAGCCCTCCGCCCCCTCTCCATCGCTCCCAACAACGCCGCCGCCCGCCGCGCCGCCTCCCCCGACGCCGCCAGCGCCCCAGCTGCCCCCTTCGGCGCCTCCGCATCTGCAGAACAACGCTTGGGTCGCCGTCCTGCGGTCGAGGCGCTAGCCCCTCCAAGGCCCCCTCCGGCCGGTGCACGAGCCCGGCCTAAAGGGTTTTCCGCCGCCCATAAACGAGCCCCTCGATTCCTTGTCCCCTCCGGCCGGAGGCGCCGCGGCCCCCGGGCTGGGGCGCCGGCCGAACAAGCCGTCCGCCGCCCCCCGCGGACGGCCTCCGTAGGCCCCGCCCCATTCGACCGCCTTCAGGGGGCATCCATGAAAAACCTCACAGGGGGCTAGCCCCCTGTCAAATCTTTCTTTGATACTCCCTGAAAGGGAAATGGAAAGGGGGAGGTCGAGCGGGCGGACGGCGGGGGCTCGATCGCCTCGGCCCGAGGCGGTTCGCCTTTAACGCAAAAGCCGGAGAGCGTATATGCGCGACCCCCTCCTCGACAAGGCCTTGGAGCGGCTCAGGGAGAGGTTCCCCCGCGCCTCCAGATCATGGCTGAGGAGGGCGCTCCTGCGCCTGGGGGACGTCCGGCGCGTCGGCCCGGGCCACTACTCAGTCGAGGGGCGGCCGGAGCTGGGCGACCACTCCCCCGTCTACTACGTCTTCAGGCGGGGGAGGGGGTGGGTCTGCACGTGCCAGCTGACGCCCTTCGCCCACCGGAGGCGCCTCTGCACGCACATCGCCGCCGTACTGCTCTACAGGGAGCACGCCCGCCTGGTCGAGCGCGGCAGGGAGCTGGTGTACGTCGCCGCCGCGGAGGTCGAGTGCAGGGGCAGGATAACCGTCGACGCCGGGGAGGTCGTGGGCAAGGCGCCCCTGGGGGAGGGCAAGGGGCTCGAGAGGTACGCCTCCGGTAGGTACAGGATAGTCGCCGCCTCCCGGCGGAGCGAGGTCGTCGTGAGGTGCGATGGGCGCGCGGTGCACGAGGCCGAGGGCGACAGGATGCCCCTGGCCGCCGCGGTGCTACTGGCGAGGCAGCTGGAAAAAGGGGACTAGAGAGAGGAAAAGGGGATCGGGAAGGGGGATCAACGGCGCCGCTGGCAAGTGGAATGGATAAGGTCTAGGTACGAGCGATACGCGTCGCGCATCATTAGTCTCCAGTCGAACCTCATGGCCCGGCGGTTGATGTACCGCCGGGCTATGGACGAAAAGAGCGCAACATAACATAGGCACCTGGGGCAACCCAGATAAAGGGCGCCCCCCTCCTTTTCTACTTCTACTAATTCGAGCACACCCCCGCATCGGGGGCAGACCATTTCCGTTTTCACTATCAACTTCTCCTCCATGGCCTCCGCGGCGCACGCCCGCTAATCGATCCGGCCCGCCCCAACGCTCCCGTAAGGCATTGAAGTTTGTCGTGTTGACTTGTTGCCCAACTCCTCAATTCCTCTTTTTATGCCGACCCCACGCAGACGGTTGCTCCTTTTTTGCGGAGCTGCGCCGTCTTTACTGCGGGAGGCCAAGTCGGATTTGGGAAGCGCTCCTCCTGATGCGCGCGGTTGTCCGCGAAAACGCTCTGTGAGCAAAACGGCCCAAACGCGACGAACGATGACGGATACAATTAAAGCTACAGCCCCCGCTTCCCATGCCCACCGACCGGCGGCCGACGCTCCCCGCCCTCGTGAGGCCCTCCTCCCTCTCGATGGAGGGGAGCGGAAAGGATCTTTCCGACGGCTGGGCTGTGAACTTCGCCATCGGCTGCGCCCACGGATGCCTCTTCTGCTACGTGGATCGGATATGGCGCCTCCACGCAAGAAACCCCCTGAGCCCCCTCCGCGGGATCGAGCTGGGGGAGTGGGGGCAGTACCTCTACGTCCCTGGGGATCTGGAGGAGCGGATCAGGCGCACCCCCTGGCGGAGGTGGAGCGGGGCGCGCGTCCTCATGTCCTCCGCACACGACCCCTACCTGCCCGAGCTGTACTGGCCCCGCAGGTGGCCGCGCAGGATCCTGGAGGCGGCGCTGCCCCACGGGGTCAGGTTCACCGTGCTCACCCGCTCCGTCCTGCCCCTGCAGGACTTCGACCTGTACCTCGCGTACAGGGGGCAGGTGCTCCTCATGGCCTCGATCCCCACCCTGGACGACGCGTTCGCCCGCGCCACGGAGCCCCGGGCTCCGCCCCCCAGCGCGAGGCTCTCCATGCTGAGGAGGGCCAGGGAGGCCGGCCTTGAGGTCGGCGCCGTGGTCGCCCCCATCATCGCGAGGCCCGGGTGGAGGGAGGACTTGGAGGGGCTGTTCAGGGCCCTGGCCGAGCTGGGGCCCAGCGCGGTGTTCGGGGAGGCCCTCCACGCGCGCGGCCTCAACCTGGCCCGCCTGAGGGCGGCCGGCGTGCCCGCGGCCGTGGGCCCCTCCGTGGATAGGGAGGTGGGGCGGACCTTCGAGGCCCTGTTGCGCCAATTCGGCTTGCAAGGGGCCTATTGGTACGAGCGTCGGCAGGCGAGGAGAAGCCGCTGAATCCCGTTCGTCGCGCGCACCGGCATTGAGGCCGGCATCTTTGCGGTGGACAGAAACCTCGTCCCTCAGGACGGGGGGCCGGGAGGGATAAACCCCCTCCCCTTTTCCCTCGTCAAATTCCAAACGCACATTGGGCTGAACTTCGCCGTACAGATCCGCCGCTCGACCTCCCGAAAAAAGAGGGGGATTAGGTCAGCTCGTATACGGTAGCCACCTCGGCCTCGCCGAGGTATATCTTGTTGCCGCGCCGCGTCAGCTGCGGCGGCAAGGACTCGGGGAGGTAGGCGCGTATCACGTCTCTGAGCTCCTCAACATCCTCCTCAAGCCACGGCTCGAACCTCAGTTTGCCCCCTCTCTTTATGTCCGCGACTGCGTACCTCTCGCCCTCGACGTAAGCCACGCTGGAGGGAGACAAGATAAAGACGCCGAAAGGCGTGGCGACAACTATGGCGTCGTGGATGTACTTAACAACAGTCACGGGCTTGTTGTAATCGGTCGGAACCGGTACGCCGTCTCTTAACCTCACGGCCATACGTCCTCTTATGGTGCCTAGCTTTAAAAACATTTGTCGACGATTAAAATCCTGCACTCTTTGCCTCTCTCGACCCCGACCCGATACCGACTTTCCAGCTGCCTCATCAAGAGCTCCAAACCCCTTTCGTGGTCTGACCTGTGAAGATCTATCTTCTCTAAATCCGGCTCGAGCCTGTTGAAGTGCACGTTTCCGACGATCTCGTTATTGAATTCAAACAAACGCAAATGATATCGAACGGCCTCCGGTATTATTGCGTACTGGAGCTCCAACACGGGCTCCCTTCCGTGTAGATGCGCGTCGTGTCGGACAAATGCCCTGATCCACCCGAGCTTCCTCAACAAAGCCCTTATCTCCTCCACCGTGAAGCATCTAAACACCACGTTGACGCAATCGCGTATCTTGCCGCCTCTGACCTCTATATCTGGGTAGTCCATAGGAGAAAAGACGGCATCGGTCTAGTCGATCCGCTACATCCCACACGCCTCTGACCCCCCTCCTACAGGGTTTTCCCTCCGCCGCCTCCGGATCGACTTAAGCCGGAACGCCCTAAGCTCCATGAAGACGGCTCCACGCAATCGGCCATGCTGCTGAAGACCCACGCGATCTTCGGCGTCGCCGTGGGGTTCCTGGCCATGCGGCTCGGGGCCCCGCCGGCGGCCTCCCTGGCCGCCGCGGCGGTTCTCTCGGCCCTGATAAACCCGGCGATGGACTACCTGGGCCACGAGTCGGGGAGGCGGGTCCCGCGGACGCACGAGCCCATGCACGCCGCGGCCTTGGGGGCCGCCGTGGGGGCTGCGGCGGGGCTGGCGCTGGGGCTCCACGTTGCGTACTGCGCCCTGGCCGGAGCCGCCGTGTCCCTCTCCCACCTCCTCCTGGACGCCTTCACGGAGCACGGGATATACGTGAGGCGCGGCGGGCGCTACAGGAGGTTCGCGCTGGCGCACCTCAGGTACAACGACCCGGCGGCCAACGGGCTCGCCGCGGCGATCTCGCTGTTGATCCTGGCGGCGGGCCTCCTCTGACCTCCTCCCCGCCCTAAAGGGCGAGGCTTTCCATTATCTGTAACCCCCCTTTTTTCCTCCATTTTCAATTCAAAAAACGGCCGCGGCTTCATACCGCCATGAGGAGAGGCGCGGTCAACATCCTCCTGTCCCACCTCAAGGGGAAATGCGCAACCTTAAGCGGCCTGGCGCGCGCCGCCTCGATGCCGCTGAGCACGGTCAAGCTCGCCGTAAAGAGGGCCGAGGCCGCGGGGCTCATCTGCAAGCTCCGCATGGGGCCGTACAACCTCTACTGCGGCGACGCCGAGGCCGCCCGGCGAACCCTCGCGGAGCTCGTCGGGCGCGTGGAGGCGCTCCTGAGGAGCGGGCGGGGGAGCGTCGCCGCCGTCTACACGGGCGACGCGGCCGCCGGGCTCAACAAGGTGATGGTCGCGGCGTTCCTTGAGGAGGCGTTCGGCGACGCCGTGATGGTCAGGGCGCCCCGCAAATTCGTCGTGGTGAGGGACAGGGCGTTGGCCAACCTGGCCAGATACGCCGAATCGTTAATTGCCGTAGCGGAGGCCAAGGCATGAGCCGAAACATGAAGGCCGCCGCGGCTCTGGCGGCGTCCCTGGCGGCCGCCCTCGCCGCCGCCATCTGCCTCCCTGAGGATCCGCTGGTGAGGATGGCGGCCGCGCTCCCGCTGGCCGCGGCCGTGGGGCTCAGCGCTTGGCGCGCCGTCCACAGATAAACCCCCACCCCCGTCTAACTCTCAATTCCTCTTTTTCATGCCGGCCTCCGCACAGACCATTGATGCTTTTATGGGACTGCGCCATTTTTTATGGTGACTAACCAAGTCGGATTCGGGGAGTACCTCCTTCTGGGCCATGCGCCGCTCTTCAAGAGGAGGTACGCGGTGGACGGCGACGTGGTTCTGGGGTGCACCATAGGGTGCTCGTTCTGCTACTACCGCATGATCGACTCAACAGCGCCGTTCATAGGCACGGGCAGGCTGAAGCCGCTGGTCACGCCGGAGGAGTTCGCCGAAGCCGTCGTCAGATCGAAGCTGATCTCGGAGCGCTCGCTGGTCATCATGGGGGCCAGGGGCGACGCATCGATGTACCCCGACGGCGTAGCGCGGGTGCTGGAGGAGGCCGAGAGGTTGGGGGCGAGGGCCAGGTTCCTGGCCCTCAGGAGGGCCCCCTACGACGAAAAGGTGAGGGGGCACTTGGAGAGCTTCGGCAACATCTACTACGGCACGACGATAACGCCCAAGGCGCGGGAGATGGGGACGCCGGTCTCCGAGGAGCGCCAGCTTGAGGGCCTGCGCTTCGCCGCCGACTTCCCGCACAGGGTCAGCATAGAGGTGGGGCCGATCAACGCCCGCAACGCCGACGCCTTGAGGGGCATCTTGAAGGCGCTGAGGGACTTGGGCTGGAGCGCCGCAATATACAGGGGCGTGAGCGCCGGCTCCTGGGGCCTCAACAGGTCGGCCGTATTGGGGAGGCTCCTCAAGTCGGGCTTCCTTACGGAGGAGCACCTAAGACGCGCCAAGAGCGGCCACTTCTACGCCGTTAAGAACGACCTCGACGCGGCCTTGGAGGCGGCGGTGGTCGAGGCGTTCCTCGCCGAGGGGATCAAGCCGTACAGGCACACGGGGCAGTTCTACGCCGATAGGTGGGGCGTGCCGGTGGCCAAGACCAGGGGCAACAGGATCCGCGCGGACGTCCTATACGCGAAGGCCGATTACCCGGGCAAGGATCTTAGGGGCGAGCTGGAGAGGCTCGGCTACGCTGACGCCGAGGTCGAATTCGGCGAGGAGCTCGGGGTCAAGGTCGCCAAGGTGAAGACCCCGATCCCCCTTACCGAGGACGTGGCCATGTACTTAGGGGAGGCGACGGGGGTCGCCGTGATCGCCGAAAACTACCTGCCGTCGCCGGACGGGCCGGCGCTCGCCCACTACCTGAGGCACGACTTCTTCTGGATGCCCGAGAGGGTCAAGAGGACTGTGGCCGAGGCCCTGCGGCGGCGGGGAGGATGAGGAGGCTTGCCGTATTCGTGCTGAGGAGCGGCCTGAAGCACCTCCGGCACTTCAGAGAGTACGACCTGGCCTACCTCTTCCCCGAGTCGGGGAGGCTGATCCCCCCTCCCAGGGATCGCGCATACGACGAGGTGGTGCTTGTGGACAGCACGGCCGCCTCCGGGCTGACCCTGCTGAGGTGCAGAAGGCTCCTGGAGGAGATGGGGTTCAGGAACGTCAAGCTCGCGGCCCACCCCGTGACGAGGCACGCGGAGGCTCTGCTGGACGTCCGCCTGCCCCGGCAGGAGCCGTCCGGCGTGGCCGTGTTCGTGTCCGGCCTCCCCGGCTCCGGCAAAAGCGCGCTGGCCCGCGGCTTGGCCGAGGCGATCGGCGCAAGCTACGTGAAGTGGGGGGAGGAGGTTCGGAGGAGGTTCGACGTCGGCCTCTACGGCGAGGCGCTCGGGAAGGTGGAGGCCGAGAACCCCTTCGCCGCGGCCGAGAGGCTCGTGCTGGACGGGGTCTTCGACGGCGCGGGGCCTGCGGTGGTGGTGGACGGCGTGAAGAGCGTCTGGCAGATGGTCTACGTCTCGTACGCAACGCTCAGGGCCGCGGTGCCCCTCTACGTCTCGGCGCCGCCCGAGGCGAGGCGTTTGATAGTGTCGGTGAGGGGCATGCCCGACGACGCGTACGACGCGGAGAGGGCGGCCCTCTTCGCCCCCTCCCTCAAAGAGGTCGAGGCGGCCAGCGTCTCGATCAGGATGGACTCCAAGTTCCTCGAGAAGCCGGCCGCGGAGCTGTTCAAGGCTCTGGGCATCTCCCCGACCATAAGGGGCTACTTCAACCCGTTCATCACGAAGAGGTCGCTGTTGGAGGCTTGGCTGGGCGCGTGGTCTAGGGCCAACGGGGTCGACTCGCCCCGCGTGGACGCTTGGGTCTCCCAGCTGGGCGTCCCCATCCACAGAGGATACGTGGAAAGGCTGAGGAGGCGGGGCGCCGAGGTGGGGGAGGACGCCGCCGAGGTCATCTCCCTCTTCGCCACAGCGGTCAGAATCGTGGACGACATCTTGGACGAGCACGCCGTGAGGCTCTACAGCGAGGAGGGCGCGGCCGCCGAGGCTTGGTGGGTCAGGAGGGGGATATACCTGGCCGTCTTGGACTCCGCCGCGCTTATGGTCAAGGCCAGGAGGGCGGCCAGGAGGCTGGGCGCCGAGCGGGGGTTGATAGACGCCGCGGCCAGGATGGTGGAGGCGGTCGAGGTGGAGCTGGAGCTGGAGAGGGCCGGGAGGCCCCCCACGCTGGCCAACTGGCTGAAGGCGGCGGAGAGGGGGGCCGCCTTCAGGGAGTTCGCGTACGGCCTGGTCGGCCTCGACCGGGAGGCCGGCTACGTGGACGGGCTTGCGGCCCAGATCAAGGACGACCTCCGGGGAGCCTCCAAGGGCGGAAGGGAGGACACCGAGGCAAGGCTCAACAGGCCCCTCATCCAGAGGGCGTGCACGCGCCCCGAAGACGCGCTGAAGGCCCTCAAGGCGGCCAAGAAGAGGCAGGAGGCCGCCGAGATCTTAGTCGCCCACTGCTCCTGAGCACTGATCGGGCGCCCGCTTAAGGTCGCGCCTGCCGCCCGCCCTAGAGTCGGCCCCCGAAAGAGAGATTTTCCCCCTCCTGCAGGGACAGCCTCAAATCAGCCTCAGGGGCCCCCTGTCAAGCCTCTTTTACGCGCTCCCTGCAGCGCCAGAGGGCCGGCGCTCTGCGGACGCTCCCTGCGAGGCGGATCATCAAGGCCTCCCCGGCCGGCGGCCGCGTGGATCTTGAGGAGGTCGTGCTGGCGATACTCTCGAAATTCGGCATATTGGACTCCCGATCCATAGCGGCCGCCATGGTGCTGTTGAGGGAGGAGGCGGGCGTCGACGACGTGCCCCGGCCGGGGAGACAGCTGTATATGCCCCAGCTCGCCCCGGCCCTGGAGAGCCTGGTCGGCAGAGGCTACGTCACCGTCTACCAAGAGCTCGGGTCCTCCATCGTGAAGTACGCCTTGACCAAGCTGGGCTCAGACGCCGCGGCCAAGATCCGGATAAGAGGCCTCGACGAGCTGGCCAGGAAGTATCGGTTCCAGTACGTGCCGTTGCCGCTCGTCGTGGCGCTGAGGTACCCGCAGTACTTCACGGGGAGGTGAGGGGCTCCCGCCCAGCCGGCGCCCTCATGGGCCCCCTCCCTTACAGGGATTTGTCCGCGGGAAGCCTTACAGGCAAGCCCTTGCCTGTCAAGCCTCCCGCGTGAACATACCTGTAAGGCTCTCCTGTAAGGGAGTGGACGGAGAGGCGGATCCCGAGGCGCGCGGCCGCGTCGAGGCCTCTCCAGGCGCCTTCGCGGCGGATCGTAAAACGGGGCGGCCCTCCAACGGCCATGCTGATCGTCGCCAAGCCGGAGGCGGTCGACCGCGTCGCCGCCGAAATAGAGGCCCGCTGCGGCAAGCCCCCCGATCTGCTCATCCAAGCGAGCGGCACGGCCGTGTACGTTGCGGAGGACGAGTGCGTCCGCGCGGCCGCCCTCCGCGCGCCCGGCGTGCGCTATATAATGGGCGCCGGCAGACGACGCGGTGCTGGCTAGGTACTACTACGACAAGGGGGTCGCAGTTAAGTTCAGATCCCCCGAGGCGAGGGGCGCGGTGGCGGTGTACGCGGGCCGGCTCTTCGTCGTGGCCCGCTCGTCCGCGCCGCCGCGGCGGGAGACGATCATAGCCGCGAGCCTCGCGGCGCCCGACCTGCTAAGGCTGGCCTTGATCCTCATGCGCATCGGAAGCCGGTGCGACTTCGCCAACCTCCTCGACGCCTTGAGGAGGACGGGCTTCTGCGCCGTGCCGGGGACGCCGCGCTACCTCCTCTGCTCCGAGGAGCCGGTGGTGTGGAGCCCGTGCCTGTAGGGAGCTGCTTACAGGGAGCACATGAGAAAAGTCCCACAGGGGGCTAGCCCCCTGTCAAGCCTTTTTCAGATGCTCCCTGAAGGCGCAAGCGCATCGACGCCGGCCGCCTCGACCGCGCCTCGCGTCGATCGGCAGGGAAGGCGGCGGACGCCGCGGACGGGTCGGAGGCTAAAAAAGAGGGGGGTTCGACCACGGCTTCTCGGGGAGGGGGCCGTGGGCCTTCTCGGCGTCCTCTATGGCGTATAGGCGGCAGTCCTGCCCCTCGGGGACCTTCGTGCAGAAGTCGCGGTGTAGCTGGGGGAGGTCCTGCCACACCAGCTTGGCGAGGGTTGGCCAGAGCCTCCACGCTATTGCGAAGATCTGCCAGCAGACGTGCCTTATCTCGGCCTGCGCCGCCGCGGCGCACCTCAGGGGGACGAAGTTGAGGAGGAGCTCCCTCGCGTTCATCTGCACTGCGAACCTCACGGCCGCCGCGTTGGGGAGGGCCATCCTGGCGTACTCCGGCCTGAAGGA